>Ga0310910_10001649_pt1 | contig 12342 bp, 17 predicted proteins | sample GREbulkMGHF172_FD_203448 | JGI IMG/M metagenome (GOLD analysis project Ga0310910, IMG submission 203448) | Lab enrichment of tropical soil microbial communities from Luquillo Experimental Forest, Puerto Rico - GRE.bulkMG.HF172 | ecosystem: Environmental > Terrestrial > Soil > Tropical forest >... | reverse complement strand
CTCACCGGCCTGTTCGGCCAGGCGTCGCACGGATTCGATGTCGTTCAGATCCGCGGCGATGAACTCGGCGCGTCCACCCTGTGCCTCGATCGCTGCGACGGTCTGTGCGCCACGTTGGGTGTCGCGCCCGGTGACGATGACGGCGGCGCCGCGGCGGGCGAACAGCTTGGCGGCTTCCCACCCTATTCCGGCGGTCGCGCCTGTCACCAGCACCCGTTGGTCCTGTAGTTCCATCACACGCTCCTATGTTGAGTCTGATTTCTGGACTCAGAGTAGAAGGGGCTGAGTAGTACTGTCAAACTCTGCTGGTATCGGATGCTGACCAGCACTTTGCCTGATGTCGAAGAGGCCGGGCCAGTGGGGGGACCGATGGGAAGCCGGCCCCCAGGGAGGGCCCGTGGCGGTCAGCCACTGCGAGTACGGCCAGCCGGTGCACGTGGAGCTGCGCTGCGCCAACGACCATCGCATGTTCGAGGTCGAGGAAACCGAATCCGGGCCCAGGCCCGGCCTGACTGATCTATAGAACAGCTAGCTGTGACGGGTGGCGTCAATCAGGGCGTCGTCTCCGGCGAGCTCAGCAGACCGAGTAGGAAAGGAAGCACTCCGTGAGACAAACCGGGTCGGAAACGCCACGAGACAAACGGCAAGACCACAGGTCAATGGGCGCAGATGTCACGGATGACCAGAACCTACACCAGGTCTACACAACGTGGTCGGGTGGATGCGCCATGCTTAGCGGGTTGGATGGGTAGCGGCGCGGGGAGGGATCATGGCCGACTGGGAGCAGGTGTCTCCTGCCAACCTGCTTGACCAGTTGGCCGACCTCGACCCGCAGGAGCGGCGGGAAGTGGCCACCATCGTTCGTGGTCTGTCCAAGACCCTCGCCGAGGTGCCGGATGGCAAGACAGCGTCACACGTGCTCGGCGTCCTGGCCCATCTGCTCGACCCGTCCTGAGCTGTGTGCAGGCTGTACCGAAATCGGTCGGTTACGGGATAGTGCCCGCTACCGTTTCCAGTGGCGTGTTTCCCCAGGATCGGCTGTCCCGAAAGTCCATTCCGATAGTGCATTGTTCGGAAATATGTAGGGCGATACTTTTGGTACAATGAGGGTGTGAGCACCGCCCCCACTTCAACCACCGCCTCGACTGTGATCGGCTACGCCCGTGTCTCAACCGTCGGGCAGACGCTGGAGCAGCAGACCGAGGCACTCACCGCTGCCGGGGCCGGGAAGATCTTCAGCGACGTGATGTCCGGAATCCGAGATGACCGTCCGGGCTTCGCCGAGTGCATGCAGTACCTGCGGGAGGGCGACACCCTGATCGTGTGGCGACTGGACCGCCTGGGCCGCAACATGCGTGGCATCATCAACACCTTGCATGAGTTGACCGAGCGCGGGGTCACGGTGCGGTCGTTGCATGACGGTGTCGACACCTCGACCAGCACGGGGCGGATGGTGGCGGGAATCTTGATGTCCATTGCCGAATACGAGCGGGAGCTGGTCCGGGAGCGCACCGCCCTCAAGCTGGAGCATGCCCGCAAGTCCGGCCGCAAGTTCGGTCGGCCTGTCAAGCTCAATGCCGATCAGGCTGCGCTGGCCCGGCGGATGAAAAGCACTGGGGAAACCGCCGCCACTATCTGTCGGACACTCGGCATCGGGCGGACAACCCTCTACCGCTACTTAGCAGCAGATGAGACAGCGTGATCAGCAGGAACCTCGGCGTCAGCCGGGCCACCCTTTATCGCTACCTAACCGACGAAGCGGCGTAGCCCCCAGCGGGGGCAGAGTGGTGCAGTTTGGATACCCCAGGCCGATTCGGCTCCCTGAAGCCGAAGGTGAGCAGGGCTAAAACCGTACGGGGATCACCCACTGACTAGCCCGTAAAAACCCGCAAAGAAATGTTTGACCCCCCGAAAGCTGGTCAAACAATATTCAGTGACGACTCGGAGGCAAAGCAGCAGGAGGTGACGTCGTGGGGGACGGCGACGCGTATCAACACACAGAACAGCGTGAAGACGGGCACTACGCCGACAGATCGCTCGACACGGCCCGGCTATACATCCCACGTGAACTCGATCGCACGCTCACCGACGCATTGCTGGCATGTTCCGTCGCCCAGGAAGCCCGCATCACCGCTGCCGGATGCGTCACTGAGGCCAGGGCATTGCGAGAGAAAGCCACTGCACTTCGAAGGGAAGCGCACCGTTACCTCGGCGAGCCTAACGACCGGTGGGGCTAGCAAGGCATGGTTCTCACTCCGAACGGCATAAGACGCGGAACCGCCCGGTTGCCGTCTCGATGACCTGAAGCGTGTAAGCGAACGCACCAAGCCCCGGAACCGCGACCGGGGCTGGTGTGGTCTTGTGGGACTACAGATGGATTCGCGAAGGCGTTAGCGATGGCTCGCATGGCCGGGGCGTAACCTGCACAGATATGCGGTTGATGCGTGCAATGAGGAGTGTTGATGATGGCTGACCGCCATATGAGGGGCAGTCGCGTCGGCAGTCGCCTCGGGGCCTTGAGCTACGAGACCGACCGCAACAACCCGGCGCCGCGTCAAGTCGCGCGGTACCGCACCCAGAACGGCGAGGAGTTCGACATACCCTTCGCAGACGATGCTGACATCCCCGGCACCTGGGAGTGCCGCAACGGCATGGAAGGCACCCTGATCGAGGGTGGTGCGCTGGCCGAACCCAAGAAGGTCAAGGTGCCGCGCACACCCTGGGACATGCTGCGGGAATGCCGCTCGATCGAGCAACTCGAGGAACTGCTCAACGAACGCCTCGAGATCATCCAGTCACGCCGCGGCAGGTAGTTCGAACTGCCACCGGCAGTTGTGAGCGGAACCAGATCGCCCTAGTCGGCATCTGAACTAGTTGATCGGGCCGGCCCTGCTCTCCTCGGGGACGGCCCGATTACTCCGTGGGGTCGACTCCGAGGGTCCTTACCCGTCTCCAAGTGTGAGGCGCGCAGACGTAGTTTGCGCCTAACTCTTTGTGCTGGAAAAGCAGCATGCCGTTTTCCAGGATCTTCATCCGGTACTCGGTGTCGGGAAACTGTGCATCTTCAGCTTTGTCGGTCCACCAGACGTGATGGCGCTCATGCCAGTCGCTCCCATTTATTGCCATATTTCCAGTATCGGGGCGACGCCGGCGCTTGGCGTTTGGAACCAGATCGCCCTAGTCCGCGTCTAGTTGATCGGGCCGCCCCGGCTCTCCTAGGGGCGGCCTGTCACTGTGGTGGCGCCGGGCGGCGGCTACTCCCGAGCTGGCCTGGTCACTCGACGATGACGCCGCTGGCGTAGCGTCAGATATGAGCCGTTTCGTTGTCAGCGGTGGTCCACGGCTACCGGCGCGGACTACGTCCCGGCAATGTGATTCCTCCGTCGTCCCACGCCCGTGGGGCGGTCGATGTCGAACGTGAAGGAACAACCACGTGCATCGACCCACCCTGGCCGTGGCGCAACCACCAGGCACCCCACGCCCATTTTTCGCACACATTTGGCGCGGCGTCCAGATCATCGGGCGCGCCGGGTACCGGCAGCGACAACTCCGATGATTTATCCGGTCGCAAGCTGGCGCCGGGCCGATCCTGTACGGCTGTGCGTGGGCCGCTCGCTAGGCCACGATATCGACGGCGCCTGGTGGCCACGCGCAGTCCGCATCGCCAACGAACTACCCCACCTTGTCGCGGTCCTGACCCCCTTGCTCGGACACATCACGTCCATCAACGTCAACTGGCCACCGCTACAACCACCACCCGACTTGAACTGGGTGGGCTGGCAACACAAACCCCAGCACGTGATCACCGTCAACGGCGACGACGCAACCGCCAACCTCTTGATTATCCCGTACGCGACCCATAGCGCGCTCGCCCTAATGGTGCTGCGCCGCGCCGCCAACCTGCCCATCGACCCCGCCGACCGCGAAAAACCCGCGTTTCTGACCGCTGGCTCGATTCTGCTTGCCGCCCAACAACAATGCATCGCGACCAAGACCGATAACCCCTGCTGGCCAACGCGAGTTGATTGGCGAAAGGGGCGTCGCAAGGCATGACCACCCTGCAGGGCCAGCCCACCAGGGCGGCGGCCGAGCGGGCCAAGGCAATGGCCAACAGCGTGCAAGCGAACCAACGCCGCCGCCGGCGCGAGCCACCCGTCATCGACTGGGACGAGGCCATCGCCAACCTACTCGACATCCTCGACGACATCTACGATCCCGACGTCGTCATCTGAGTCGTCAGCCACGACTCATCTTCTTCTGGTGTGACCTCGGCGCGGGCCAGGTGCCTGGGCAATTCTTAAGTGGGATTACCACAACATGAAGGGAGCCCATGGCCATGCCAACGCCAACCGCCCCAGTCCCGACCTGACCGTCGCGGCCGCCACGTCACCTTAATCGCTGGTCGCGGCGTCCCTGTGTGGTGGACGGGAAGTGATCGGCGATCGCAGCGGCGAGCTCGTAGAAGCGTAGGCGGGTCTTGGGATTCAACTCGTTGGCAACGTCGATCACCCCACCTGGCCGCAGATTCGGATCGAAGGGCACTGCCTTTTGGGGGTGGTGGGTTACATCGGGCACAAATATGTCACGGAAGTATCCACGATGGTTCGCCGTTGGGCCATGTCCAGGTTCGACGGTAGCGCGTTCATGGCCATCTCTTTGGTGCCGCCACTGGCCAGCAGATTGCAAATGTCATGGCCGACTGTGACCGCCGCTTGGTCATTGGATACGGGGATGTTGTCGTTATGTAGCTCGCGCAGGTATGCCTGTTCGTCGGAATTGAACGACGGTGCGAGTGGCAGCACCGCGATCAGCGCGGCGCAGACGGTGGTGGTGATCATTTACTTTCCCTCCGGTTTGCCAGAGGGCAGGTGTGACGCAAAGATAACAGCACAATGCAACAGGTAAACGTCCTGGTCAGACGGCTTGATTGTACGCCGTTGGGGCGGACGTAATCGCAGATTTTCTCGTGGTGAAACCTGCCCTTAGCAGGATTCGTTCGCACTGAAGCGGGTACTGCTTCCGGCATGAAGAACATCGCACGTGTCGCGGCATCAACGGTCGTAATGACCGCCGGTTTAGGGCTCGCGGGTTTGGGGCGGCTGCCGTCGCCCAGGCCCAACCCGCGCCGTTCCCGGATTATCACTGGTGCCCCGGCCAGTGGTGGGATCCAGGGTGGGGCGGCAACTGGGACGGGGGCCGCTGCCACGACGACCACTGGTACGACGGTGAAGCCCGCGACCAGGGCCACTGGCACAATGGCCCCTGGGACCAAAACTGGCAAGGTGACCAACACTGGCAAGGCGGGAACCCCGGCGACCACTGGCAAGGCGGGAACCCCGGCGACCAAGATCACCAGCCTGAGGTGATGTAAGCGGGAGCGCGCGGACCTAGGCTCCACGCAGCGCGACATCGACACCATCGACGGCGAACTGCGGCTATTGGCACGTAGCTCGCGAATTGACTGGCCGCACACCAAGTACCGCACACCAAGTACCGCGCACATAGACGAGCTGCTGGATGAGCGCTCGGCAACTATGACGGTCGCCCGGGTTTAATGAGCACCATGAGCGAGCAGTTGGAGTGGATCGAGGAGAGTGAGAGCACGTACGTAGCGCAGAGCGGTAAGCGCCGCTACGTCATCTCTAAGCAGTCCGATGGGCAGTGGGCTGTCGGACTATCCGATGGGGGCGCTCTTTTCTCCGCCAAGGTCAACAAGCCGCGCCTGGCGGCAACACTCGAGGAGGCCGAGCAGATAGCGCATGGCTGGCAGTCTGGGTTCGGGCATTGACGAGCACCTGATCCGGCGCTCCTCCCGTCATCCCCCGCCTGGGTGGCGAGCCTGGCTTCTGTCTTAAAACGCGTCGCTCTAAATTCGGCGGACGGCTTCGGCTCCCGGGTGCCTGGGTAATCACTAAGCGGGACGACTGTGGGTACGGACTGCCTGTGATTACGCCTTATCGCGGGATCGTAGCTCCCGCCTGAGATCGATCACCTCTTTCTCAAGGTCGATCACAGCCTTGGAGCACATAGCTGTCAGTCCAATGAGTTTCACTACCACGGCCCATATTTGGCTGTGCCCGGTGAAGGAATGGTCGAACTCGGCGAAGCGGTCGAGGAGTTCCTTTCCGACAACGGACTCGGGATCAAGCTGTATTCGTCGCATCTTGATGAACGGCGAGAAGTCAGGTGCTTCTTCGGGATAGGGCTCCATCTTGCGAGCGTAGGCCGCTTGCGGGCCCCGTTCACCCAATCACGCGCGAACATGACGACGAGGGACGGTACGGAGCTGGCTGCGACTCGCTGTAGCTGCGCCAGCAAGATAAGGCGCCCCGTCCTGCTAGGTGCCTAGTCAATCCCGAAATGGAAATACCCCATCCGCACAACTGGGAATCGGATCGCCGCGCAGCGACAACGTTTGCGCGTGCGCAAGGAGCAGTCTGCCACTGGTCCAATCCCAGTATCGCGCACCAGAGTTTTGCCAGGTGAGAGCCCGATTTTTACCGGGCCTTCATCGTCTCCGCGCAGTAAACGCGCAAAAGTGCCGCCGGCAGTGACGCGCACGGAGGAGATTGCTAAATGACCTCGTTGGGTTTGCGTTCTGAGCCGAGTCGCTTGTCATGATAGGCAGATGGCCGGGCGTGATCGCGACGAATCTGGCCGGCCCCGAAGCGCCCGACCGCGCGACGCTCTGGGCCGACCACTTCCGCCGGGCAGCGCAGGCGTTCCACGCGTTCCGAATGACCTGGTGCTGGCGCCGGCCGAGACCCTTGCATATGCCCAGGATCTGCTGGACCGAGGCCTCGCATTCAACGCTCACGAGGTGCTCGAGGCCGCGTGGAAGAACGGCCCGGTCGACGAGCAGACACTGTGGAAAGGCCTAGCCCAGCTCGCGGTGGGGATCACCCACGTCCAGCGGGGCAACCTCAAGGGTGCAACCACGTTGCTTCGCCGCGCGTCCGCCCATCTTGCCCACGATGATTGGCCGGCACCGCACGCTATCGACGTCGCCGGGTTGGTGGACTACGCCGATGCGCTGATCGACGACCTCGCTGCCGGGGTCGATGTCACCCCAACGCGGCTACGACCGCGCCTGGTGGTCCTAGGAGTCCAGTAGCCGCGACGACATGATGGGCGCCGGGCTCGCGTGATCGCGACGTGCGGTGGATTCGCCTTCCGACCGCGGAGGGAGCCATTGCACACTTCCAGGTGACGATGAAAGTCGGCTTCCGTCTGGAAGATTCGTAGTCCGAGCATTGGGGCAAGGTAGGGCTGGAACCCATCGAAGCTGTTCCAAAGCTGGTGGGCCAAACCACATCCGCCGATGCCCTAGATGAAGCCCGCGATGCAGTGGCCGACGTGGCTGATGTCGAGATCACCGTGACCGTCAGCGAACTAAGCACCGAAGCCCGGCGCTAGGGGCCGAGAATCACCCGTGTCGAACAGGGCGGACAGCTTCGCGATCTGCGTGGCCGACAGCGCCAGGCGCCTTGCTAGGGGTTTGCGCTGCTGCAGCCGACCCTCAGTGGCCCTGGCACAGCGGCCTGCGGCTGATCGCGGCTTAGGGCACAGTCCATTCCGGCGGCCTGGGCGCACCGGGCATCTGTGTCGGCACTCCGACCAGCCGCTCGCCGCGAAGCTCGTACAGCCGCCAGTCGTCCTGTGGCGGCAGCCATTTGCGCGGTACCTCGCTGCGATAGAGCTGCACGGTTTCACCGGCGCGCAGGTGGCGCAGGTCTTCGCGCAGGCCAATGCGATTGAAGCCAGCCGCGATGCGGCTCTCGATCTTCGTGATCATTGCTGCGCGCAGGCCGTCGGCTGGTGTGCCCGGCAGGTCTTCGGCTGACTGGCGGTCTCGGAGGCCGGAACCGAGTAGGGCTCTATGCTGCCGCCTGCGGCTGACGGGATGCGTCACACCGGCCTCGCGGCGCAGCGGGCGCATCAGGCCCAGGAATCGGCCAACGTGACCGATGTCGGCCATCAACAGCGCCCGGCGAGTTGGTCGAACCGATCACCTGGCTCAATACGATCATCCGGCCAAACCTTTACGAAGCTGTCAGGCCACCTAGCGTCGGCAATCCACGGGATCCCGCGCGCCAGGTGCGCATCCGCGAAGGTCTGCCCGGTCACCACCCACGCCGGGACAGTGACCGGTCGGCCAGCCAACAAAGCAGCCAACCGGCCAGACGGCGGTGCTGCCTTCGCCTCGGTGGTCAGCCGCTCAAGCTCGGCTGGATTGAGTTCGTCGCCGAGGGTGTAACGCGGGTCGATCATGTCGTGCTCGCGCTGATCTCTGTCCAGCAGATGGGCATAGAGGCCGGGCACGCGCATACCGGCTGGGCCTTCGGAGTCGTACTCAGCCAGTCGCGGCACGTTCGCGATCCCATCTGGCGTTAGCCGCGCGCTGCGCCTTGAGCGTGGTCTGACTCGGGGCATGCGGCACATCGGTGCGGATCAACCGCAGCAGCCGTGCCAACGACGAGTCACACAAACGGATCTCGGCGGACAATTTTACGCGGGACTTCGAGTCCTGGGCCGTCGCGTAGTCGGAGGACAGATCCGCGATGCGGTCAACGGTCATGCCCTGCAGCTCGTCGCCGAACATCGACTTGAATCCCGCGCCGATCTGGGCGAAGGCATTTCGCGATCGGATCTCCCAGCCGGGAATGTCGTTTGTGGTGACGACCAGCACGGGCCGACCTTTCTGCGTGCGCGGTTACTTGGCCGCGTGGCTTCCGCCGGTTGCGGCCGGCTCGGCCTTAGGCAGGTCGGGTTCGGCCGACTTGGCCGGCTTGGGGGTGCCGGTGAAGGTCAACACCGCACCTTCGCCGGAGCCCTCGCCATCCCAGTTGTCGACGTCGACGGTGACGAGCTGGCCGGGGCCGACCTCCTCGAACAGGATCTTCTCGCTCAGCGCGTCCTCGAGCTCCCGCTGGATGGTGCGCCGCAGCGGCCGCGCGCCCAGCACGGGGTCGAACCCACGCTTGGCCAGCAGCGACTTGGCCTTGTCGGACAGCTCCATCGCCATGTCCTTGCTCTTGAGCTGGTTACCGACCCGGCCCACCATCAGGTCGACCATCCGGACGATCTCTTCGGGAGTCAGCTGGCGGAAGACGATGATGTCGTCGATGCGGTTGAGGAACTCCGGGCGGAAGTGCTTCTTCAGCTCGTCGTTGACCTTCTGCTTCATCCGCTCGTAGTCGTTCACACCGCCGCCCTGGGTGAAGCCCAGGCCGACCGGTTTCGAGATGTCGGAGGTGCCCAGGTTGGACGTGAAGATCAGCACGGTGTTCTTGAAGTCCACCGTGCGGCCCTGCCCGTCGGTCATCCGGCCATCCTCAAGGACCTGCAACAGGCTGTTGTAGATCTCCTGGTGCGCCTTCTCGATCTCGTCGAACAGCACCACGCTGAACGGCTTGCGCCGCACCTTCTCGGTGAGCTGGCCGCCCTCCTCGTAGCCCACGTATCCGGGCGGGGCACCGAACAGCCGCGACGCGGTGAAGCGGTCGTGGAACTCGCCCATGTCGATCTGGATCAGCGCGTCGTCGTCGCCGAACAGGAAGTTGGCCAGCGCCTTGGACAGCTCGGTCTTACCCACACCGGACGGACCGGCGAAGATGAACGAACCCGACGGCCGCTTGGGGTCCTTCAGCCCGGCGCGGGTACGACGGATCGCCTTGGAGACGGCCTTGACCGCGTCCTCCTGGCCGATGATCCGCTTGTGCACCTCGTCCTCCATGCGCAGCAGCCGGGTGGTCTCGGCCTCGGTCAGCTTGAACACCGGGATACCGGTCCAGTTACCCAACACCTCGGCGATCTCGTTGTCGTCGACCTCCGAGACAACGTCGAGGTCGCCTGAACGCCACTGCTTTTCGCGCTCGGTTCGCTGGGTCACCAGCTGCTTCTCCCGATCGCGCAGGCTGGCCGCCTTCTCGAAGTCCTGGGCGTCGATCGCCGATTCCTTCTCGCGGCGCGCCTCGGCGATCTTCTCGTCAAACTCCCGCAGGTCTGGCGGCGCGGTCATCCGGCGGATCCGCATCCGCGCGCCCGCCTCGTCGATCAGATCGATCGCCTTGTCCGGCAGGAACCGGTCGTTGATGTAGCGGTCGGCCAGCGTGGCAGCGGCCACTATCGCGGAGTCGGTGATGGACACCCGGTGGTGCGCCTCGTACCGGTCGCGCAGACCCTTGAGGATCTCGATGGTGTGCTCCACCGTCGGCTCCCCCACCTGCACCGGCTGGAAGCGCCGCTCAAGAGCAGCATCCTTCTCGACGTACTTGCGGTACTCGTCGAGCGTGGTCGCGCCGATGGTCTGCAGCTCACCGCGGGCCAGCTTGGGCTTCAGGATCGACGCCGCGTCGATCGCGCCCTCGGCGGCACCCGCCCCGACCAGCGTGTGCAGCTCATCGATGAACAGGATGATGTCGGCGCGGGTGTCGATCTCCTTGAGCACCTTCTTCAGGCGCTCCTCGAAGTCACCGCGGTAGCGGCTGCCGGCCACCAATGAACCCAGGTCCAGCGTGTAGAGCTGCTTGTCCTTCAGCGTCTCGGGAACCTCGCCGTGCACGATCGCCTGCGCCAGACCCTCGACCACGGCGGTCTTGCCGACGCCGGCCTCGCCGATCAGCACCGGGTTGTTCTTGGTGCGCCGGGACAGCACCTGCATCACCCGCTCGATCTCCTTCTCACGGCCGATGACCGGATCCAGCTTGCCTTCCATCGCCGCCGCAGTCAGGTTGCGCCCGAACTGGTCGAGCACCAACGACGTAGAAGGGGAGCCGGACTCTCCTCCCCGACCACCGGTCCCGGCTTCGGCGGCCTCCTTACCCTGATAGCCCGCCACCAGCTGAATCACCTGCTGGCGCACCCGGGTCAGCTCGGCGCCAAGCTTCACCAGCACCTGGGCCGCGACGCCCTCACCCTCACGAATCAGGCCGAGCAAAATGTGCTCGGTGCCGATGTAGTTGTGGCCCAGCTGCAACGCCTCGCGCAGGCTCAACTCGAGCACCTTCTTGGCGCGCGGCGTGAACGGAATATGCCCCGACGGCGCCTGCTGGCCCTGGCCGATGATCTCGTTGACCTGGCTGCGGACACCCTCCAACGAGATGCCCAGCGACTCCAGCGACTTAGCGGCGACGCCCTCACCCTCGTGGATAAGCCCAAGAAGGATGTGCTCGGTCCCGATGTAGTTGTGGTTCAGCATCCTGGCCTCTTCTTGCGCCAGGACGACCACCTTGCGGGCACGGTCGGTAAATCTTTCGAACATCGGTGGTTACCTGCTCTCCCTCACCATCGGGTACAACGGATGCGCGCGGAACCCGCCTCCCACTCTAATCCGACGTTACGGCCGTGAAGTCGGGTGAAACCTTAGTTGTGCTGGGTTTTCGTGGTTTTCGGTGGTGGTTGTTCTGGCTACTGGAGGGTCAGTGGGATGGCGGCGCCGAGTAGTTGGACGGCGTGGCGTTGGGTGTCGGTGGCCTGGGCGAGGATGGGCACCGAGGTGGGGCCGCCATCGACGCGGTCGGGGGCAGCTTCACGATGCGGTACACCACGGTTGCGGTCACTGCGGCTCGAACCGGCGCCGCCTGACCGGCATTTACGCTATCCGCACCTGGCGGGGACGCCGAAACTGTCCGCACGCCCGGAGATTTCGTGTCCGCGGAGCCGGAGGACCCCATCAGGCGTCTGCTTTCCTAGCCGCGGTTGCCGGCATGCCTGAGGTGCCGGTCGACGATCGGCGCTGGCCGCCGTACGCGGCGACCCACTACGGGGCCGCCTGACCCACTCAGCAGGTGTCTAAATCCAAAGGGACCAGATTCGCTCCGCTGCCAAGGCGACCCCAGGTCGAGCTGGCCGGGGATCTGGTCGGCGCCCGAGAGCGCGGCGTAGTTGACGCCGCGGGCGAGCTCGGCCTGATGCGCGATCTCGATCAGCTTGGCGTAGTCGATCCCGCTGGGTTTCGGTGGCGCGGACCACAAATGGGATTGTGGCTTAGTCCAGGTAGTCGCGCAGAACCTGAGCACGGCTGGGGTGGCGCAACTTTGACATCGTCTTCGACTCGATCTGTCGGATGCGTTCACGAGTGACCCCGTACACCTGGCCGATCTCATCGAGCGTACGCGGCCGGCCGTCGGTCAAGCCGAACCGCAGCCGCACCACACCGGCCTCACGTTCCGACAGCGTCTCCAGCACCGACTGAAGCTGATCCTGCAGCAGTGTGAACGACACCGCGTCGACCGCCACGACTGCCTCGGAATCCTCGATGAAATCACCGAGTTGGCCGTCGCCCTCGTTACCGATGGTCTGGTCCAGCGAGATCGGCTCGCGTGCGTATTGCTGGATCTC
>Ga0310910_10001647_pt1 | contig 12343 bp, 9 predicted proteins | sample GREbulkMGHF172_FD_203448 | JGI IMG/M metagenome (GOLD analysis project Ga0310910, IMG submission 203448) | Lab enrichment of tropical soil microbial communities from Luquillo Experimental Forest, Puerto Rico - GRE.bulkMG.HF172 | ecosystem: Environmental > Terrestrial > Soil > Tropical forest >... | reverse complement strand
TCGGCGAATATTTGCTGTTTCAGCGGCAGCTTCTCCGGCGCCGCCTCGAAAACCCAGTTCGCCCCGTGCGCGGCTTCTTGCAGCGAGCCATGCGCCGCAATGCGCTGGAGCAGGCGCGGATCGTCGTCGAGCACCTCGATAATTGCTTGTAAGCGCGCTGGCAGCGAAGCACGCAGCTCGGTAGATGGTTCAAACACATTGACGTGATGCCCCGCCGCGGCGAACAAATAAGCGATGCCGTGGCCCATCAGCCCACCGCCGACGACGCCGATTTTTTGCCGCATAGATTCGCTCATGTATTCCCCCGAACAAATAAAACTGGAACTGCGACCATGTTAAAACGTTTAAACTGAAAGCTTCAGCTGACCCATTCCGCAGAGGAGGAAACGGTCATGCCTGCTCTGTTGTGGGTTGCATTTTGGTCTTCGCTTATGGCGACGGCGGCTTGCTTCGGTGAGATGTCACGCTCCGCCGTCGTTGACAAGCGTGAACGCAGCGAGGGCTCCGGTCCGTAGTCCCCGGCCCTGAACGGCGTCTATCAAGGAGCCGATGAGGGACGCCGCGTATGATCGATGCGGTTGTCAGATCCTTAACTGCAATTAGCCTCATATCCAGCCTTTCAAACCAGGCGCGGGTCCCCAACCCGTTTCGCTATATTGCGGACGGCGGACCCCGCCGGTATGTATACGCGCGATTCCGCGCCGGTCCGGTGACGACATGCCGGCCGGCGCATTTGCATCGACAGTCGGCAGTACGGCAAATCTAGCGCGCAGTTTGGATCATAGTTGGGTCGTCATGGCTCGCCTTGTCTTGAAGTTCGGTGGAACGTCGGTCGCTGACATCGACCGCATCCGCAACGCCGCGCGACACGTCAAGCGCGAGGTCGATGCCGGCAATGAAGTTGCGGTCGTCGTCTCGGCGATGTCCGGCGCCACGGACCAACTTGTGAAATGGTGCGAAGAGATAGTGCAGCGACGCGGCGTTTTCGATGCCCGTGAATACGATGCCGTGGTCGCAACCGGCGAGCAGGTCACGGCCGGCCTGTTGGCAATCGCGTTGCAGGACCTCGACGTCAATGCGCGTTCCTGGCAGGGCTGGCAGCTGCCGATCGCAACGTCGGAGGTGCATGGCTCGGCGCGAATCCTTGATGTCGACGGCGAAGAATTGGCCCGGCGTCTCACCGAGCGCAAAGAGGTTGCGGTGATCACCGGCTTCCAGGGCATTCACCGGGACACCGGCCGCGTCACAACATTGGGCCGCGGTGGATCCGACACTTCCGCAGTGGCAATCGCAGCGGCGATCCGCGCCGACCGCTGCGACATCTATACCGATGTCGACGGCGTCTACACGACCGATCCGCGGGTCGTGCCGCGGGCGCGCCGGCTCGAGCGCGTGGCCTTCGAGGAAATGCTGGAGCTTGCTTCGCTGGGCGCCAAAGTTATGCAGGTGCGCTCGGTTGAGCTTGGCATGGTACACAACGTGCGGATTTTCGTGCGCTCGAGCTTCGATCCGCCGGAAAAGATCGATCCGAAGGGCAGTCCGCCCGGAACCATAATCTGCGACGAGGGGGAGATCATGGAACAGCACACCGTTACCGGAATCGCCTTCTCGCGCGACGAGGCGCAAATCTCGGTCCGCGAAGTTTTGGACAAGCCGGGGGTGGCGGCAGCGATTTTCGGGCCGCTCGCCGAAGCCAATGTCAACGTGGACATGATCGTGCAGAACGTTTCCGGCGACGGCAAAACCACCGACATCACCTTCACCGTACCGGCAGCGGATTATCAGCGCTCGCTCGATGTGATCGCCAAAGCAAAGCGCGCCATCGGCTATTCGCGGCTTGATGGCGCTACCGACGTTGCAAAGGTCTCGGTGATCGGGATTGGGATGCGCAGTCACGCCGGCGTTGCCGCACAGGCATTCAAGGCGCTCGCCGAGCGGTCCATCAATATACGGGCGATCACCACCTCGGAGATCAAGTTTTCGCTCTTGATCGACGCCGCCTTCACCGAGCTTGCAGTGCGTACCCTGCATTCGCTCTATGACCTCGATAAAGCCGCATAAAGCGCCCTTCGGTTTGCGGCGCACAATAAGCTCGATCGTCACACCGGTGTCTTGTTTGCGGTTTGGTTTGCGGTTTGGCTTGCGGTTTGCATGCCGCATTCGATATAGGCTTTAGGACATTCGCTGCGGACGCGTCCGGGCGAATTCCTCTTTGATCACGACCGGCGCGGCGCGGGCTCCGCTCCGGTCATAGCCCGGCCCGAGGGACCTCACGCCATGCGAGGCGCGCTTGGCGGTCCGCGCGTGCTGTTGCGCCGGCTTCGCGAAGTGATGGCGGAGCCGGTAAGCGCGCAGGAACGCCTTGACAAGATCGTGGTGCTGATTGCCGCCAACATGGTTGCGGAGGTCTGCTCGGTCTATGTCCTGCGCGTCGATTCAACCCTCGAACTTTACGCCACCGAGGGACTCAACCGCGATGCCGTGCACCGCACGGTGATGCGCTCCGACGAGGGCCTGGTCGGCCTAGTGTCAACCCAGGCGAGCCCGGTCAACCTGTCGAACGCACAAGCGCATCCGGCCTTCTCGTACCGGCCGGAAACCGGCGAGGAAATTTATCACTCGTTCCTCGGCGTCCCGGTTTTGCGCGCCGGCAATACGCTGGGCGTGCTGGTCGTGCAGAACCGCGCACGACGCACTTATTCCGAGGAAGAAGTCGAGGCGCTGCAAACCACCGCAATGGTGCTTGCCGAGGTTATCGCCTCGGGTGAGCTGTCGGCATTGGCGTTGCCCGGTGCCGAACCTGCGGCGCGCCGTCCGGTCCATTTCAAGGGCTCGGCTCTGAGCGAAGGCATCGCGCTCGGACATGTCGTGCTGCACGAGCCGCGTGTCGTCGTCACCAACTTCATCGCCGACGACGTGCACAAGGAAGTGGCGCGGCTGACCTCGGCAGTGGAGACGCTGCGGACCAGTCTCGATGAAATGCTCGAACACGGCGATGTGGTCGAAGGCGGCGAGCATCGCGACGTGCTCGAGGCTTATCGGATGTTCGCCTATGACCGGGGCTGGGTGCACAAGCTGGAAGAAGCAGTCGTGACGGGGCTCACCGCCGAAGCCGCGGTCGAGCGCGTACAATCCGACACCCGCGCGCGCATGCTGCGGCAGACTGATCCGTTTTTGCGCGAGCGATTGCATGACCTTGACGATCTCGCCAATCGTTTGATGCGTCAGCTCAGCGGGCGCGACCACGCTCCCTCGCGCGAGCAGCTGCCGGAGAACGCCATTCTCGTGGCTCGCTCGATGGGGCCGGCGGCGCTGCTCGATTACGACCGCAAGCGGCTGCGCGGCCTCGTGCTCGAGGAGGGCGGGCCGCACTCGCACGTCACTATCGTCGCGCGGGCGCTGGGCATCCCTGCTGTCGGCGAGATCGAGAACGCCGTCGGAATTGTCGATCCCGGCGACGCTATCATCGTCGATGGCGCCACCGGCGATCTGCACATCCGGCCGCTACCAGACATGGAAGCTGCCTATGCCGAGCGCGTCCGCCTGCGCGCTCGCCGCCAGCAGCAATATGCCGCGCTACGCGACAAGCCCTGCATAACCAAGGACGGCGAGGAAATTGCCTTGCTCCTCAATGCCGGCTTGAGTGTCGACCTTCCGCACATTGCCGATACCGGCGCCGCGGGCATCGGCCTGTTTCGCACCGAATTGCAGTTCATGGTGGCTCCGAGCTTCCCGCGCACTAGCGAACAATATGCGCTCTACCGCACGGTTCTGGATGCCGCCGGCGGCAAGCCGGTCACCTTCCGCACGCTCGACATCGGTGGCGACAAGCTGTTGCCCTACATGCGTAACCTTGAAGAGGAAAACCCCGCGCTCGGCTGGCGCGCAATCCGCCTCGGGCTCGACCGGCCGGGGCTGCTGCGCACGCAATTGCGGGCGCTGCTGCGGGCAGGCAGCGGCCGGGCCCTCAAAATCATGTTTCCGATGATCTCGACCGTCCAGGAGTTCGACCAGGCCAAAGACCTGGTCGAACGCGAACTCACCCATCTTCGCCGGCACGGACACAAACTGCCCGACGAGGTCGAAGTGGGCAGCATGGTGGAGGTGCCCTCGCTTCTTTATCAGCTCGACGAATTGCTCGAGCGGGCGGACTTTGTTTCGATCGGCTCAAACGATTTGGTGCAGTTCCTCTACGCCGTCGATCGCGGCAATCCGCGCGTGTCTGCCCGCTTCGATCCATTGTCGGCACCGGTCTTGCGTGCGCTCAGGGACATCGCCGACAAAGCGCGCACGCATGCTAGACCTGCCACGGTATGCGGCGAGCTTGCTTCGCAGCCGATCGGCGCGCTCGCGCTCGTCGCCATCGGCTATCGCTCGCTGTCGCTGACGCCGTCCGCGATCGGCCCAGTCAAGGCGATGCTGCTTGACCTCGATTGCCGCAAAGCCGCGGCGTTCCTGTGCCCGCTGATCGAAAAATCGCCGATCAACGTGCCGATCCGCGCTCAACTGGAAAAGTTTGCCGCCGAGAACGGTTTGCAGCTTTAAACATCGCGCCCGGTAACACCGAATGCTACCCGACCAGAAACTCGATGCCCTTGTCTCTCGGCATGCTGCATTGGAGCGTGACCTTGCAGCCGCCTTGCCGGCGGAGGCTTATGTGAAACTGTCGCGGGAGTTTGCCGAACTTGCTCCCGTCGTCGAAGCGGTCAAGTCCTACCGCGCCGCGCAGCGGGAAGTGGCGGACCTGTCGTCGCTGATTGCCGATCCGGCAACCGACGCCGAAATGCGCTCGATTGCCGAAGCGGAAAGGCCGCAAGTCGAGGCGCTGCGTGCCGCGCTCGAGCAGCAATTGCGGCTCGCCCTGTTGCCGAAAGATGCGATGGACGAACGCAACGTCATTCTTGAAATCCGCGCCGGCACCGGCGGCGACGAAGCTGCGATTTTTGCCGGTAATCTGTTCCGCATGTACGAGCGCTATGCCGTCAAGCAGGGTTGGAAGGTCGAAATCGTCAGCATTAGCGAAGGGTCGATGGGCGGCTTTAAGGAAATTGTCACCGAAATCCGCGGTCGCGGCGCCTTTGCCAAGCTGAAATACGAATCCGGAGTCCACCGCGTGCAGCGTGTGCCCGAGACCGAAGGTTCGGGTCGAATCCACACTTCGACGGCAACGGTCGCGGTACTGCCGGAAGCGCAAGATCTCGATGTCGCCATCAATGACACCGATCTCAAGATCGACACGCTGCGCTCAAGCGGGGCCGGCGGCCAGCATGTCAACAAGACCGAATCGGCCGTGCGCGTGACACACATCCCGTCCGGCATCGTCGTGATGATGCAGGAAGATCGGTCACAGCACCGCAATCGCGCCAAGGCGCTGGCGGTGCTGCGGTCGCGGCTCTACGACCTAGAACGCCAGAAGCAGGATGCGGCGCGCGCCGCCGAACGACGCGGCCAGGTCGGTACAGGCGACCGGTCCGAGCGCATCCGCACTTACAACTATCCGCAAGGTCGCGTCTCCGAACACCGCATAAACCTCACGCTCTACAAGCTGCCGCAGATCCTGGAAGGCGAAGCGCTCGGTGAAATCATCGATGCGCTGGTCGCCGAAAACCAGGCGGCGCAGCTTGCGGCGGAAGATGCCTGACAAAAGAGTTTGTGCTTGAAGCCCGTCGGACTAAAGATTCCCACTGCTGCCGCACCCGCCGCGGGAGCATCGACGATTGCCGATCTGCGGCGCATGTGCGCAACGGAATTTCGTTCTGGCGGCATCGACTCCGCGGAACTTGACGCGCGCCTCTTGGTCGGTCATGCGCTTGGGCTCGATCATGCCGCATTGACTGTGCGCGGCGAAGAGACCGTCAGCGGCCAGCAGCAACGCGCGATTGCGGCCTTGGCCCGCCGCCGCCTTGCCCACGAGCCCGTGGCGCGGATCATCGGAACCAGGGAGTTCTGGACACTACGGCTGCGCCTTGGTGAAGCAACGCTGGTGCCGCGCCCGGACACCGAGATCGTGGTCGAGGCGGCCTTGGCCGCGCTCGGCCGGCGCGGCCCGCGGTCTCGCCCCTGGCGTATCGCCGATCTAGGCACTGGCTGTGGCGCAATCCTGCTTGCGCTCTTAAGCGAACTTCCAAACGCCTTTGGGATCGGCACCGACATCAACGCTGCCGCCGCTGCCATCGCCACAGCGAACGCCGCAACTGCGGCTCCGGGGCGGGCGGGCTTTGTGGTCTGCGACATGGCGTCTGCACTGGGCGGTCGGTTCGATCTGATCGTGTCGAACCCGCCGTACGTCCCTAGCGGCGAGATTGCTCAGCTGCCGCCAGAAGTCCGCCTGTTCGACCCGCGCGCCGCGCTCGATGGCGGATCGGACGGGCTTTACGGTTACCGCGCGCTTGCGACGGCGGCGGCGCTATTGACACCAAACGGAGTCCTGGTTGTCGAACTTGGCCGGGGCCAGGAGGAACCCGTTGCCGCGATATTCGCCGCGGCGGGGCTTGCGCGGACGGCCGTCTGCCCCGATTTAAGTGGCGTAGCGCGCGCATTGGTGGCCGAATGTGGTGTGCGATGAGCTATGACCTGCAACATTAAAGGTCCCGCCAAATAGCGGTTGCGCTAAAAAAGCGCTTGGAATATCGGCTGGAACCGATTAGGTTGCGGCTCATGGAATCGCCCTTGGATAAGGGCGCCGCGTTGCCCTGAACGCCCGGAGCAAAAATCTCCAAGAGGTCGGCAGCGCAGGTCAGGCATAAAAGCGAAACTGAATAGCGAAAGCCGGATTGGACGGCATACAGGATCGCCAGATTCAGATCGTGCTCAGATCGTAGTGCTCATGGATTCGGCGCGTGTGTGATCGCGCGTGAAGAGGTTTGAACGCGGCCCGCAAGCTGCTGCCGCCGGTTGGGCTTGTATCGAAGTCGTGACGACGACTTTGAGCCGAAGTAGCTCGGGTCAAGACTGAAGATTGAGACGGGGAAATTTTTGGGTGTCTTTAGCCTCAGTACTGGAAGTGCAGTGAAACTGGACAGGAAGCGACGGCAAAACCTGCCGTTGCACAGGTAGTCAAGGGGTTGGTGGAACAGCAAACCATGAGAAACGGTCAGAACAAACGTATGCGCGGTCGTAACCGCAAGGGTGGACATCACCAAAATCCATTATCCCGAATGTACGAGTCCAACGGGCCGGACGTAAAGATTCGCGGAACAGCTTCTCACGTCGCCGAAAAATATCTCCAACTTGCCCGCGACGCGCAAAGCTCTGGTGATCCGGTTGCGGCGGAAAATTATTATCAGCACGCCGAGCATTATTTCCGTCTGATCGCGGTGGCTCAGGAGCAACTTCGCCAGAGTCAGCCTTACTATCAACAGCAGCAACCGAGCGAGATGCGCGGCGCCGACGAGGGCTACGAGAACGGCGACAACGAGCAGCCTCACGTCGGCGGCGAGCCGTTCGCACCGCGCGAGCCGCAGCCTTATTATCCGCGCGAGCAACAGCAGCACCATCACAATCAGCAGCAGCATTTTCATCCGCAGCAGCCCCAGCAGCAGCAGCACTTTCAACCGCGTCAGCCGCAGCATTCGGGGCCAGACAATGATGGCGGCGTCGAGCGGCTGCCGTCATTTATCACCGGCAATCAGCCACAGCATCAGCAGCCTCAGCACGGCCAGCCACAGCACGGCCAGTCGCAGCATGGCCAGTCGCAGCATGGCCAGTCGCAGCATGGCCAGTCGCAGCACAGCCACGGCCGCAATGGTCCGCACGGGCAGAACGGTCCGAACGGCTATGACGGGCCGGATCGGTTTCCGCTGCACCGGCGGCGGCGCCGGCATCGCGGCGGTGGGCCGCGCGACCAAGGCATGGATCATTCGGTCCAGGGCGACAATGACGGACAGCCGTCCGGCTCGCATTCGGCGGACGAGTAGGATCCGTCCAGAATAAAACGGCCGGGCTAGCGCCCGGCCGTTTTGTTTTCCGGCTTTAAAAGCCGCGGGGCGCCTTGGCCAGGCGCGCCAAAAACCAGATCGGCACAACGATCACCGCGCCGAGCAGGAAATAACGCCATAGCCACCGCACGGCATCGAAACCCATGTTCCAGATGTGCCGGAGAAGGCGCTCGACCGATTCAATGATGTTCCAAGGATCGAGCCCGATAGCGGCGAGAATGACGCCGACCAGGATCGACAGCAGGACAAGCCGCCCGACCACCGCTAGCGGCGGACCGCCAAGAAAGCGATGAATGAATGGCTGGGACGTCCGCGAGTCGAGTGATTGAGTCATCGAACCCTCCCGAGCGTCAGGTAAGGCTTCCATGCCGCAGCCGCAAGCCGCATCTGGCTGGCCGGGCGCCGGTGTCAACCATGCATTGCCTGACCTTCGCCACTGGCGCTAAGTTGCCCCCGCTCTTTAATCTATAGCGCGTCCGAGGACCTTTCATGGCCAAGATCGAAGACCGCGCGCTCGCCCCTAGTGCGAGCCTGAACGACGATATCGGCGAGGAAAATCGACTGCGCATGTACCGCATGCAGGTCGAGATCCGCGAGGCTGAGCAGCGCGCCTACGACCTGTTCTTGCAGAACCTGGTCAAGGGCACGAGCCACCTCTCGCTCGGCCAAGAGGCCGTCGCCGCAGGGTGCGCCGCGGCCATGAAGCCCGGCGACCTCTCGTTCTGCACCTATCGCGGCCATGCGCACACGCTTGCGCGGGGCGTTTCGATTGAGAAAGTGCTGGGCGAACTGATGCAGCGCGACAATGGTCTGATGCGCGGCAAAGGCGGCTCGATGCATCTGACTTCGGTCGACCACGGCGTGATGGGCTCCTACGCGATCATCGGCGCGCATCTGCCGATCGCCTGCGGCGCGGCGTGGCGCGCCCAGTACAAAGGACAAAAAGACGTATCCGTCTGTTTCTTCGGCGACGGCACGACGAATATCGGCGCCTTTCATGAAGCGCTTAATTTCGCAGTGGTCTGGAAATTGCCCGTGATCTTCGTCTGCGAAAACAACCTGTACATGGAATATACCCCGATTGGCGATGTCACCGCCGTGCCAAATCCCGCCGCCGACCGGGCCGCCGCCTACGGCCTGGCGCGGATCGTCATCGACGGCAACGACGCCGATATCGTCTATCGCACGGCCGCAGCGGCCTATGAGAAAGCGCGCGCCGGCGGCGGCCCTTCGCTGATCGAGTGCCTCACCTATCGGTACAGCGGGCATTCGCGTGCCGATCCGGCTAAATACCGGCCGGAGGGCGAACTAGAAAAATGGAAAGAGCGCGACCCGATAAAGCTCTACCGTGAGCGGTTAAAACAATTCGGTGTCAGCGAGGACACCATCGTCGCCATCGAGGAATACGCCAAGCGACGCGTCGACGAAGCCACGGAAAAATGCAAGGCGGCGCCGCCGCCAGCTACCGAAATCCTTACGACCGATGTTTACGCCGACGGAGGCTTCGCATGGCGGAATTGACCTATCGCGAAGCCGTGGCGCGCGGCATCGCCCAGGAAATGGCGCGCGACCCGGACGTGGTTTTTCTTGGCGAGGACATCGGCAAGGCCGGTGGCGTGTTCAAGGCGACCGTCGGCCTGCATGAACAATTCGGTCCGTTGCGCGTGCGCGACACGCCAATTTCCGAGCAGGCGATTCTGGGCGCCGCCATGGGTGCGGCAATGACCGGATTGAAGCCGATTGCCGAGATCATGTTTTCGGATTTCTTCGCGGTTTGCTTCGACTACATCGCCAACGAATTCGCCAAGAGCCGCTACATGTCGAACGGGCAGGTCAAATGTCCGCTCGTGGTGCGGACCGGCAACGGCGGCGGCGCGCGGTTTGGCGCGCAGCATTCGCAGAGCGTCGAGAACTGGTGCATGATGATTCCCGGACTCAAGGTGGTGGCACCGTCGACGCCGCGCGACGTGATCGGGCTTCTGGCCGCGGCGGTGCGCGATCCCGATCCGGTCATCTTCCTCGAGCACAAGTCGCTTTATCCGGTGAAGGGCGAAGTACCCGATGGAGAGATCGTCGACCGGCTTGGCGCAGCAACTATCGTGCGCCCTGGCAAGGACGCCACCATTGCGGCATTGGCGCTGATGGTGCCGCGGGCGATCGCCGCGGCGGACAAGCTTAAAACCGAGCACGGGATCGACTGCGAGGTCATCGACGTGCGCTCGCTGGTCCCGCTCGATACCCGGACCATCCTCGGCTCGGTAACCCGCACCCATCGGCTGTTCACGGTGGAGGAGAACCCGCGGCTGTGCGGCTGGGGCGCCGAGATTGTTTCGATCGTCGCCGACGAAGCGTTCTATGACCTCGATGGGCCGCCGGTGCGGATCACTACGCCGCACATTCCGCTGCCCGCCGCCGATATTTTGGAAGACATGGCGCTGCCGACGGTCGAGCGCATCGTCGATCGAGTGAAGCGCGCGGTGGAATCTTAAGCGTCATTGTCGGGCATGACGACGAACGGAGTGAGGTACGACCATGGCCATGTATGACAATCTTCTCGCCAATGTCCCGACCGATCTGTGGATCGGCGGCAAGTGGCGCAAATCCTCCGACGGCGGCCGCTTCGATGTGATCGATCCGGCAACCGAGAACAAAGTCGCCTCGGTAGCGAGCGCGACTGTCGATGACGCCATGGCGGCACTCGACGCGGCAAGCGGCGCATTCGCCGCCTGGGCCGGCAAGAAGCCGCGTGAGCGTGCTGAAGTGTTGCGCAAATCCTACGAGCTGATCATGCGCGATGCCGAGCGGCTCGCCAAACTCATCACCATCGAAAACGGCAAGGCGCTGTCGGATTCGCGCGGCGAGGTCGCCTATGCCGCCGAATTCTTCCGCTGGTACGCCGAGGAAGCGGTGCGCAATATTGGCCAGAATTCGGTCGCACCATCTTCCGGCGCGCGCATTTTCGTTCACCACAAGCCAGTGGGCATCGCCGTTTTGGTCACGCCCTGGAACTTTCCGGCGGCAATGGCCACGCGCAAAATCGGGCCGGCGCTCGCCGCTGGCTGTACGGTGGTGCTCAAGCCGGCATCCGACACGCCGTTGACGATGTTGGCGCTGATGCCGATTCTCGAAGAGGCCGGTGTGCCCGCCGGCGTCGTTAACGTCATCCCGTCGCGCTCATCCGGCAAGGTCGTCAGCGCCATGCTGCACGATGCACGCGTGCGCGTGGTTTCGTTTACCGGCTCGACCGAGGTCGGTCGCAAGCTCCTGCATGAAGCCGCGGACTGCGTGGTCAAACCGGCGATGGAGCTCGGCGGTAATGCGCCGTTCATCGTGTTCGAAGATGCCGATATCGACGCCGCCATCGACGGCGCCATGGTCGCCAAAATGCGCAATATGGGCGAGGCCTGCACCGCCGCCAATCGTTTCTACGTGCATGAAAAAGTGCATGACGAATTCGCCAAGAAGCTGACGGCGAAAATGGGCGGGTTGAAAATGGGCAATGGGCTCGATGATGGCATTTCGCTCGGCCCTCTCGTCAACAAAGACGGTCGCGATAAGGTTATCGAACTGGTCGATGACGCGGTGAAGAAAGGCGCCAAGGTTCTCACTGGCGGCAAGGCGCCAAGCGGCCCGGGCTATTTCTATCCGGCGACCGTGCTGGCGAACGTCTCCAATGACGCCAAGATGCTTAACGAAGAAATCTTCGGCCCGGTCGCGTCGATTCAGTCGTTCAAATCCGAAGACGAAGTGATCGCGCGCGCCAACAATACCGAATACGGCCTGGTCGCTTATCTCTATACCAAGGACTTAAGCCGCGGCATGCGCGTGTCGGAAAAACTGGACTTCGGCATGGTCGGTCTCAATCGTGGGCTTGTCTCCGATCCTGCCGCGCCGTTCGGTGGCGTCAAGCAATCCGGCCTCGGACGCGAAGGTGCGCACGAAGGGCTGATGGAGTTCACGGAGACGCAGTACATTTCGGTGACGTGGTGAGCGGTCGGGTGCATGCACCATGACCGGTACTGAAGTGTGCAACAAGCTCGTCGGCGCCTGGCGCTATGTCGGCACGCGGATCAACGGCAGCAATTGGGATCGCGGCGCCAATCCGAAGGGCATGATCTATTACGGCCCCCATGGCGAGATGGCCGTGCAGATTGCGCCGGACGTCAGGCGCACCCGCGCCGGCGCGGTGATGACGCCGCAGGAAGCCGCCACCGCAGTGAAGGATTACATCGCCTATTTCGGCACCTATACGGTGGACGAACAGGCCGGCATTGTCACGCATCATCGCCATGACAGTCTGCAGCCGGGTGACGCCGGCGATCTCGTCCGCAAGTACGAATTTGCCGGCGACCGGCTGGTGCTGCGCGCGCTGAATTCGACGCTCGAAGTCACTTGGGAACGGATCA
>Ga0310910_10001642_pt1 | contig 12355 bp, 9 predicted proteins | sample GREbulkMGHF172_FD_203448 | JGI IMG/M metagenome (GOLD analysis project Ga0310910, IMG submission 203448) | Lab enrichment of tropical soil microbial communities from Luquillo Experimental Forest, Puerto Rico - GRE.bulkMG.HF172 | ecosystem: Environmental > Terrestrial > Soil > Tropical forest >... | reverse complement strand
GGTGATTTCGGTGCACAGCGCTGCGCCGCACCCCCATGCGGCCAAGCTGCTCGTCGATTTCATCATCTCGCCGGAGGGCCAGCACATCTTCCGCGCGGCCGAGTATCTGCCGGCGGACCCCGCGGTGCCCGCGCTGACGCCGTCGCTCAAGCCGGACGAAGGTTCGTTCCGCACGCATTTCTTCACGCCGGAGCAGACCGAGGACGGTATGGTCACATGGAAGAAGGTCTACGACGACTTGTTTCGGTGAACGCAGGGACGTGCGTCCATTCGTTTCGGTCACGCAACGCGGCGTCCCTTCGGAATACGTGGGAATAGGAGGCGATGCTTCGTGACGACGTCAGCTGATTTGGCCCACGACATCCGATCAGCCGGAGAGAATCGAACGGCATTGCCCGCCGATTCCGTGGTCACGGCGTTGTGGGCTCGCCTCTCTGCCTACCAGACGCTTGTGCTGGCGATGCTGTTGATCGTCGTGCTTGCCGCGCTGGTCCTGCCGCCGTTCTTGTTTCTGCTCAAGGCCAGCATCGTGGATTCGCGCGGCGGCGAATGGAGTCTCGCCAACTTCGAGGCCGTGTTGAGGAGCCGCCGTTTCCTGGTCAGTAGCGCAAACTCGCTCGCCTTCGCGGCGGGCAGCGCGGTGCTCGCGCTGATCATCGGATGGATGACCGCATGGATCGTCGAGCGCACCAATACGCCGCTCAAGCCGCTCGCATATCTCACCGCGATCATATCGCTCGGCACCCCCTACATCCTCTATGTCACCGCGTGGCTGTTGGTTTTCGGCAAGGCCGGGCCCATCAATCAGCTCTACCGCGCTTTGACTGGAACGTCGGATGTTTTGATCGACATCTATTCCATGCCCGGCATGATCATGGTGGAGGGCTTTCTGTGGTCACCGCTGGCCTTTCTCCTGGTGGGCGCGACGCTGCGCAACGCCAATCCCGAGCTGGAGGAGGCCGCGCGCGTGAGCGGCGCCGGCGTCGGTGCCACGATCAGGCGGGTGACGCTGCGGCTGTCGCTTCCCTCCATTCTGGCGCTGTCCATGCTGGTCTTCATCCGCGCCATCGAAGCGTTCGAGGTGCCGGCGCTGGTCGGACTACCCGGCCGCATCTCCGTTCTGACCACGGACATCTACGGCAATATGGTGGCGAAGGCGCCGCCCGATATCGGCGGCGCCAGCGCGCCCTGGTGCTGGTGTTGCTCGCCCTTTACGGCAGACTGTCGCGGCACGCGGAAAGGTTCGCGACCGTCACCGGCAAGGGCTTTCGGCCGCGGCCGTTCGAGCTCGGGCGGCTGCGCTACGCGGCGGCCGCGGTCCTTGTCGCCAATTTCGTGCTGCTTCTCGTCGTCCCGATCGCGATGCTGACCTGGGTGTCGTTGCTTCCGTTCTATCAGCCGATCGGCCCCGCGGCGCTCAAGCTCGTCACGCTCGACAATTATCGCACCGTCTTCTCGTCGGATCATTTCGAGCTGATCGCCAATACCCTCTTGGTCGCGGTCGCGACCGCGACCATTGCGGTGGCGCTCACCTTCGCGGCGGCGTGGCTGGCGGTGCGCCGTGCGCCGGGCGGCTGGGCGGTCGAGCGGCTCGCCACCATTCCGCTGGTCTTTCCCGGCCTCATCCTCGGCATCGCGGTCATGCAGCTTTTTCTGCATCTGCCGATCCCGCTCTACGGCACGCTCGGGATCCTGATCTGGGCGTTTGTCATCAACTACCTGCCCTATGGCATGCGCTACAGCGCCGCGGGCATGCTGCAGATCCACCGCGAGCTCGAAGAATCCGCGGAGATGTGCGGCGCATCCGCTTTTACCCGGCTGCGCCGCATCGTCGCGCCGCTGCTCGCGCCGGCGCTGCTCGCGGGCTGGTTGTTCATCTTTCTGATGGCTGCGCGGGTATTGTCGCTGGCAATTTTGCTCGCGGGACCACGCTCGCAGACCATGGCGGTCGCTTTGTTCGATCTTTGGACCAACGGCCAGGGCACCGAGCTTGCGGCGCTGGGGTTGATATGGTCCATGCTGATGGCGATGATCGCAGCCGTATTTTACGCGGTGGCGCGCCGCTCCGCCGCGAGCGCGCTCGCTCGAACCTGAATGCCGCGATTGAACCTGAGTTGAGGAGAAAACAATGACAACAAAGAAATACGAGACGGTCCTGATCGAGAAGCAGGACGGCATCACCTGGCTGATCATGAACCGGCCGGACAAGCGCAATGCCATGAGCCCGCAACTCCACCTCGACATGGACGACGCGTTGGCCCAGCTCGCGGTCGATCCGCAAACCCAGGTCCTCGTGCTCACCGGTGCCGGCGAAGCTTTCTGTGCGGGGCAGGACATCAAGCTCTATTTCCGCGCCAACGACGACGCGCCGGCGGCCAGGGCGAAGGCTCGCCATGCTTCCAATCAGTGGCGCTGGCAACGGCTCTCGACCTTCCCACAGCCGACCATCGCCATGGTCAACGGCTACTGCTTCGGCGGCGGTTTCACCCAGGTCTGCGCCTGCGATTTCGCGATCGCGGCGGACGAGGCGCTGTTCGGCCTCTCCGAAGTCAACTGGGGCATTCTGCCCGGGGGCATCGTGTCGTGGAACGTGGCGCAGACCTTGAATTTCCGCGACGGTATGTATTACGCGCTCACCGGCGACACCTTCGACGGCAAGACGGCGAAGGAAATCGGGTTCGTCAACTTTTCTTATCCCAAGGCCAAGCTGAAGGACGAGACCATCAAGCTCGCCAAGAAGCTGATGGAGAAGAGCCCAACCGTCCTGCGCTACACCAAGGAAGCGCTGCGCGCCGTGCGTTTCATGAACGAGCCGCAGGCGGCGGACTACCTCAACGCCAAGAGCGATGCGTTGCGTTTCGTCGACAAGGAAGACAGCCGCAGCCAGGGCATGAAGCAGTTCCTCGACGACAAGACCTATCGTCCGGGCTTCGGCGCCTTCAAGCGCCAGAAGGCGACGCGGGCGTAGGCGCGCGTGCGCCGCGGCCCGCTCATCGTTTGGCTTTGTCTCTCGTGAGTTGCGCGCGGCGCGCTTGCGTGGCCGCGCGATCGATGACCCACGAGCGCGCGGCTCGCTCGATCACCACGCCATAGTCGCGCTCCGCCGCTTCCCTTGAAACGAGGCCCTCCCGCACGTCGGCGAGCACGCGCTCCGCGTCGCGCGCGAGCGCATCGCCATGCCCGCCGCCGCCCGGGGTGTCGAGCCGGAAGATATCGCCGGTACGCAGCGGGTAATCGGCGTAGCGCGTGGGCAAGCGCTTCGCCGCGGGGGTGTCCGGGTTGACCCAGAGGTCGCCGCGGCGGCCGTTGCCGCCGCCGGCGCAGCCGTTCGGGGGGATCAGATGCTTCATGGAGCGGATCGAAAAGCGCGCATCCGCGAGATTGAGGTATTCGCGGCGGATGCCGAGCCCGCCGCGGAACTCACCCGGCCCGCCGGAATCCGGTATCAGCTCGAAGCGCGTGAGGCGGGTAGGAAATTCGCTCTCGATGATCTCGACCGGCGCGATCTTGGCATTGCTTTGATTGACGGTGATGCCGGAAGCCCCGTCCTTGCCCGCACGCGCGCCGGCGCCGCCGGCGATGATCTCGTATTGCACATAACCCTTGCCGGTGTAGGTGTCGCGGCCGCCGAGAATGATGGAGCGGCTGCCGCTGCCGTCGGCACGCACCTTGCTCGGCACCACGTGGCTCATGGCGTCGAAGATGGCGTCCACCAGCGCATGGATGGTGGGATTGTAGGTGTTGACCGGCGCGGGGAAGCGCGGGTTGAGCACGCTGCCGTCACGCGCCGCCATGGTGAAACCGCGAATGAGGCCGCTCGACACGTACATGCTCGGATCGACCAGCGAGATCAGCGCGTAGGCGCAGGCCGCTTGCACCAAGGGCGGGCGGATATTGGCGGGGCCCTTGGTCGCGTCCGCCGAGCCGCTGAAATCGAAATGAAGCTTGTCTGCGCGCTTTTCTATGACCACGTGGATGCGCACCGGCCGTTCCAGGTCGATGCCGTCATCGTCGACGAACCGTTCTGCTTCGAAACGCCCGTCCTCCCATTCGGCGATCGCTGCCTTGAGCTTTCGTTCCGACATGTCGAGTAGGCGATCGAAGCACGCGAGGACGTCCCGCTTGCCGAACTTGCCGACGAGCTCGCCGAGCCGCTTCTCGCCCAGCCGGTCGGCGCCGAGCTGTCCGCGGATGTCGCCGAGCACGAGTTCCGGCGTGCGGCTGTTGGCGCCGATGAGCCGCTCGATGTCGCCGTTGGGCCGGTAGGCGCTTTGGTAGCGCACGGCGGGCAGGTGCAGGCCCTCGTTGAAGACCTCTCGCGCCTGGCCCGAGCAGCTTCCCGGCACCGGCCCGCCGATGTCGCTCTTGTGCGCGATCGAGCCGCAGAAGCCGAACAGCTCGCCGTCGACGAAGACCGGCGTGATGACCGCGATGTCCGGCGCGTGGGGGCTGCCGCCATGGTAGGGATGGTTAATGATGAAGGCGTCGCCATGCGCGATGCTGTCGCCGAACACGTCGATGACGGCGGCGGTGCAGGCCGGAAATGCGCCGATGTGCAGCGGCAACACCACGTGCTGCGCCACCACGTCGCCCTTCGCGTTCATCAGCGCGCAGGACGCATCCTGCGATTCCCGCACGATGGTGGAGAAGCCGGTGCGGAACAGCGAATTCTGCATCTCCTGCACGATGCCGGAGAGGCTCGCCTTCACCACTTCGAGCTCGATCGCGTCGATGGCCATCGAGTCCGTCACTTGTCCTGCGTCACGATCAGGTTCTTCCATTCGTCGACCCGCGCGATCTGGCCCAGACGGATCACGGTGGTGCAGTCGAGCTGCGCGAGGATCGCCGGTCCCGCGAGGCTCGCGCCCACGTCGAGCTGTTCGCGCTGATAGATCGGGCAGTCGAATTCCGCGCCATCGAAGCGCGCGCGTTGCATGCCCCGCCGCGCGTCCGCCAACGCCGCGCCGGTGCGCGCGAATTTCGGCAGCTCGACCGGCGGCACGAGGCCGACGCCGCGCACGCGATAGGACACGATCTCGACCGGCTCCTCCGGCGCCATATGGCCGAACATGCTCCCGTGCTGATGATCGAAGGTGATGCGCAGCTCGTTCAGGTCGGCGGCCCGCAACGGCTCGGCCCGGCAGGCGACGGCGATCTCGTAGCCCTGCCCGGCGTAGCGCATGTCGAGCGCCCGCTCGATGCGGATGTCATGGCGCGCGAAACCATCGCTGCGCAATTCCTCGCGCGCTTGCGCCGCCAGCTGCTCGAACACGTCATTCACCGCTTCGGCCTTAACTTCGCTCAGCGGCGCCATCTTCGACTGGATATAATCGTGCTTGACGTCGGACATCAGCAAGCCGATCGCCGAAAACACGCCGGGATAAAGCGGCACGATGACGCCGGCCATGCCGAGATCGCGCGCGATGCGGCCGGCATGCACCGGTCCCGCGCCGCCGAAGGCGAGCAGCATGAAATCGCGCAGGTCGTGCCCGCGCATGGTGGAGATCGCCTTGATCGCTTCTTCCATCTTCACGTCGATGACGCGCACGATGCCCTCCGCCGCATCGGCTAGGTCGAGGCCGAGCGGGCGCGCCACCTTGGCCTCGATCGCGGCACGCGCCTTGGCCGCGTCGAGGCGCATCCGTCCGCCGAGGAAATTGTCTTCGCCGAGATAGCCCAGCACTAGGTTGCAATCGGTGATGGTCGGCGTGTCGCCGCCGCGCCCGTAGCAGGCCGGTCCCGGCACGGCGCCCGCGCTCTCGGGCCCGACTTGCAGCAGGCCGAAGCGGTCGACCGCCGCGACGGTGCCGCCGCCGGCGCTGACCGTGTTGATGTCCAGCATGGGCACGGCGAGGTCGCGCCCTTCGATCTTTCCACGGTTCGACAGCAGAGCGTCGCCGTCTTTGATCAATGCGACGTCGCAGGACGTTCCGCCCATGTCGAAGGTGATGATGTTGCGCAAGGCGTTCACGCGTCCGGCGAGCACGCCCGCGGTGACGCCGCCGGCGGGACCCGACAACACGGTGGTGACGGCGCGGCGTGCCGCGGCGGCAAACGTCGCCATCCCGCCGTTCGACTGCATGACGTATTTGCGCCGAGTGGCGATCCCGGCGCCGCACAGACGGCGGTCGAGTTGCGCGATATAGCGCGCGAGGATCGGCTGCAGATAGGCGTTGATCACGGTGGTGCTCAGCCGATAATACTCGCGGATCTGCGGCAGCACCTCGGACGACAGCGAGATGCTGCAGTCCGGCATTTCCTGGGCGATGATCTCGCGCACGCGCACTTCGTGCTCGGGATGCAGAAACGAGAACAACAGGCACACCGCAATCGACTCGACGTTCTGCGCCGCGAGCTCGTGCACGGTGGCGCGCAGCGCCGTCTCGTCGAGCTCGTGCAGCACGTTCCCGCGGAAATCGACGCGCTCTCTCACTTCGCCGGTCAGGCTCTGCGGTACCAGCGGCGCGGGCTTGTCGTACATGACGTCGAAGATCGCGGTTCCGTACGGCCGCGCCTGCTCGCCCACGGGGTAGATGCCGCGAAATCCCTCCGTCACCAATAAGCCGGTCCTGACGCCTTTGCCTTCGAGCAGCGCGTTGGTCCCGACCGTGGTGCCGTGGCAGAAATAGCCGATGTCGGCGGCCTCGCCAGCCGTTGCCAACAGCGCCTCGATGCCGGCAAGGATCGCGCGCGACGGGTCGTCGGGCGTCGAGGGCAGCTTGGCGATCGACAGCTCGCCGGTTTCCTCGTTGAGATAGACGAAATCCGAAAATGTCCCCCCGGTATCGACCGTGACGCGGTAGCGAGCCATGCGATGATCGGTTCCAGCCGGGAGCGAGCGCGCCCGCTATAAGGACATGACCCGCGTCAAAGGACAATATCGCGGGCCGATGGGCGTCCGCGCCGTGCCGCGCGTGGCGGGACGAGAAGGCGATTTGGATCGCGGCGATCTCGCGGGGGCCAACGTAAGAGCGAAGAATGCCAGTTGTAATCGCTCCTCGATCGAGATGACATAGCGGGCGGCGCAGATCGGAGTGCACATGTCAGGACAAGTCGTCGCCGATGCGAAAACCGCGAACTCAGCCGAGGCGCCGCGCGTCGCGGCGGCGGCGTTGGCGACTTTCATCAAGCGTGCCTTCGAGGCTGCCGGCCTTCGGTCCGAAGACGCGGACGTTGTCGCCAATCTGATGGTCGAGGCCGATTTGCGCGGCAGCGATACCCACGGCGTGATCCGCCTGCCGCTCTATCTGCGGCGCCTCAAGGCGGGCGGGATCAAGGCGCGTCCTGATATCCGTATCGTGCGGGAGCGGCCGGCCACCGCCCTCGTCGACGGCGACAACGGCATCGGCCACCTCGTCATGCGCTTTGCCACCATGACGGCGATCGAGAAGGCGAAAGGCGCAGGCGTCGCCTGGGTGGGCGCGCGGATGAGCAACCACGCCGGCCCGGCGGCGCTCTACGCCATGATGCCGCTCGCCCACGACATGATCGGGCTCTATCTCGCGGTCGGCAGCAACAACCATCTGCCGCCCTGGGGTTCGACCGAGAACCTGCTCGGCACCAATCCCATCGCAATCGCCGTTCCGGCCGAGGAAGAGCCGCCGATCGTGCTCGACATGGCGCCGACGGTCGCCGCCTTCGGCAAGGTGCGCCTGAAGATGCAGCGCGGCGAGGAGATGCCGGTCGGCTGGATGATCGGCCGCGACGGCAAGCCGCTCACCGATCCCAAGCGCGCGGAGCAAGGCCTCCTGCTGCCGATCGGCGATTACAAAGGCTATGGGCTGAGCCTGATGACGGGACTGCTGGCCGGGACGCTCAATCAGGCGGCGTTCGGGCGCGACGTCGTCGATTTCGTCAAGGAGCAGGGCAAGGCCACCAATACCGGCCACGCCATCGTTGCGGTGTCGGTGGAAGCGTTCGCGCCGGCGGCGGCTTTCAAGCGTCAGGTCGATGCCGCGATTCGCGCCATGCGGGGCGCCCAGCGGCTGCCTGGAGTCGAGCGCATCTGGCTGCCCGGGGAGCAGAGCCATCTCAAGCGGCAAGATCGCGCCAAGAACGGCATCCCCATGCCCAAGCCCCTGCGCGACAGCCTCGAGATGGCCGCGCGCGATCTCGGCATCGCGCCGCTTGGTTGATGTGACGGGAGCAATCGCTTCGTGTCGTTGCCCGCGAGAGCGGCGGATGACGTAGGCAGCTCGAGCATGGGAAACGTGGCGGCGATTTGCGACCGTCTGTGATGGATGAGGCTCATGCCAGATCGCAACCCAGTCGGCCTTATCGGCATCGGTCTGTTGGGTCAGGCGTTCGCGCATCGCCTGCTCGGCGCCGGCTTCGAGGTCGTTGGCTTCGACGTCGATCCCGTCAAAAATGCCAACCTCGCGGAGCTTGGCGGCCGGCCTGCTTCGTCGGTCGCCGATCTCGCGCGGCGTTGCAATCCCATCGTGCTCGCGGTGTTCAGCACGGATGAGGTCGAAGCGGTCACCCAAAGCGAATTGTTGCCCGCATTGGGCGACGGCTCCGGCAAAATCGTGCTGTGCGCAAGCACCTGCGACCCCGACCGCATCGCCGCGCTCGGCAAGCGCGTTGCGGCGCGCGGGCTGCACCTCTTGGAAACCCCGGTCTCCGGCGCGAGCGGGCAGGTCAGCCGCGGCGAGGGCGTCGGGCTGATCGGCGGCGATCCGCAGGTCGCGTCCGCGGTCGAACCGGTCTTGCGCGCGCTGTTTGCGACCTATTTCCATATGGGCAAGATCGGAGATGGCGGGCGCGCCAAGCTCGCCGTCAATCTTATCCTCGGCCTCAACCGATTGGCCGTGGCCGAGGGCCTGGTATTTGCAGAGCGGCTTGGGCTCGATCCTGCGGCCTTCCTCAAGGTCGCGCGCAGCTCGGCTGCCTATTCGCAGGTCATGGACATCAAGGGTTCGAAGATGATCCGCGGCGAATTTAATGCCGAGGGCCGCGTCACCCAGCATCTCAAGGACGTCCACCTCATGCTCGAACAGGCCGAACGGGTGAAGCAGCGGCTTCCGTTGCTCGAAATCCATGCCGATGTCTTGGAGGCCTGCGTGCGGCAAGGGGAGGGAGACTTGGACAACAGTGCCGTGATCAAAGAGATCAGGCGGCGCATGCGGCCGTGATTGGGACGATTGCAGTCGCAACATTTGGAGCAGTTCGATGACCGATGGGGAGGTGCGCTACGCTCGCGATGGCGAGATCGCCACCGTGATCTTCGACCGGCCGGCCGCGCGCAACGCCATGACCTGGCGCATGTATGAGCAGCTCGGCGAGGCTTGCGCGCAAATCCGCCGGGAAGATGGGCTGCGCGCAGCGGTGTTTCGCGGAGCCGGCGGCAAGGCCTTCATCGCCGGCACCGACATCGCGCAGTTCCAAGCGTTCCGCGGCGGCGACGACGGCATCGCCTACGAGGAGAAGATGGAAGGCATTCTCGCCGGCGTCGAGACGCTGCCGGTGCCGACGCTGGCGGTGATCGAAGGATTTGCCATCGGCGGGGGGCTGGCGATCGCGGCGGCGTGCGACCTGCGCATCGCGACCCCCGGCTCGCGCTTGGGCGTTCCGATCGCGCGCACGCTCGGCAATTGCCTGTCGATTGCCAACTACGCGCGGCTCATCGCCGCGCTCGGCGCTTCGCGCGCCAAGCGGATGTTGCTGCTGGCGGAGAACCTGTCCGCCGAGGAGGCGCTGGCGGCCGGCTTTGTCAGCGAGATCGTGGAGGCGGGGGAGCTTGACCGGCGCGTCGGCGAGTTGTGCGCGCGTCTGGCGCAGCATGCCCCCATCACCATGCGCGTGAGCAAAGCGGCGATCAGCCGCCTCCTGCACGCGGGCCTACCGGACGGCGACGATCTCGTGTGCGCGTGCTACGGCAGCGACGACTTTCGCCTCGGCGTGGAGGCATTCGTGGACAAACGCGAGCCGCGATGGACGGGAAAGTGAGCGCTCGGGCGTGCGTTGGGCGCTCCTAAGCAACGCCTATGTCGGCTGGACAAGCGAGGCGCTAAAATGGGTTTCCTTCGACGGGCCGGCAACGCGTGGCCGGGCAGGGGGCACGGCGCTTTCGCGCCACCGAGACCTTGGTGGATATGATCGACTCGCATCATCATTTCTGGTGGACCGGCCGGCACACCTACACTTGGCCCGACCGCGTCGGCGACCGCCTGGCGCGCGATTTCACGCCCGACGACCTGCGCCCGGAGCTTGCGCGCTGCGGCATCAAGGGCACGGTGCTGGTGCAGGTCCTGCATCAGGTCGGCGGCGAGACTGAGGAGTGCCTCGATCTCTGCAAGGAGGTCGATTTCGTGCGCGGCGTGGTCGGCTGGCTGCCGCTTGCCGATCCCGACGCCACCTCGCACGCGCTCGGGCGGCTGCGCTCCCGCGGCAAGCTCGTCGGCGTGCGCCACCTCATCAGTAACGAGCCGGATCCACGCTGGCTGCTGCAGGACGGCGTGGTCGAATCGCTCAAGCTCTTGGCTGCGGCGGGGCTCGCCTTCGACGCCATTCCGGTGAACGCCGCGCAATTCGAATCCGTGCTCGACATCGCGCGTCGCCTGCCGAAGCTCAAGATCGTGATCAATCATCTCGGCCGGCCGCCGCTTCCGGAGCGGGGCTGGGAGCCGTGGGCGACGCATATTGCCCGCGCCGCCGAGCACCGCAACGTATCGATGAAGCTCTCGATCGGCCTCGATATCATCATGCGCTGGCGCTGGTCGACCGACGAGATACGGCGCTATAGCGATCACGTGCTCGACCTGTTCAGCCCCAATCGCGTCATGGCGGCGAGCAATTGGCCGGTGATCCTGCTGGGTGCAAGCTACGAGGAGACGTGGACGGGCATTACTGCGCTGGTCGAGGCACTGTCAACCAACGAGCGCCACGCGGTGATGGGCGGCACCGCCGCCCGCGTCTACGGGGTGTAATAGCCTGGCGTTGCGCGGGCTTGTTCAGCCCGCCACCACCCGCGGGACGGGTTGTCGTTCCATGCCCGGCGCGGCACTGGCGGGAAAGATCAGCGACTTGATCACGACCGGAACGGCGCCCGAATTCGGCAGCATGGTGCCGATGTCGATATAGTCGAACTCCTTAAGCTCGAGACCATCGACCGAGACGATCGCGTTGTCGAGCTGCATTTCCTCGCGCAGATGGATCCCCATGAGGCCGCCGACATCGCCGTCGCCCGCGAGCACCAGCGGGTGGCTGTCCGCGAGGATCGCCGCGAGGCCATCGCTCAGGCCCTGGCAGAATGCGTCGAGCCGCTGGAACGTGGCCGAGCCGCGCCACGGCACGAACACCGCCACCGGGGTGCCGGCCTCGCTGAGATCGAGGCGCTTGAGCAGCGCCTTGATCTCGGCCGCCACCGCCGCGGAGTCGATCTCATCGCCATCGAGCGCGAAGGCCGGCGCGATCACCGGCACGTTGCGCAGCGGGAGCGCTTCGAGCGGCGAGACGTAGATGGTGCTGCCGCTCACCTGCGTGGTGTATTGCGACGCGCCGATCACGGTCGCACGGATGCCTTCGCTCGCGCGCTCGAGCTTCGGCCCCCATCCTTCGACGCGGGCGCGAATTTCTTGCGCCAGCAGCACGCCGAGATCGCCGTACGCCTGCGCCTCGCGGCCGTAGATGTATTCGGCGACGCCGCCGGAAAACGTCAGTTGCTGCACGGCGGGCCGCCGCGACAACGGATCAAGCCGCAAGAGGGCGCGCCCGCCGGCCGCGGGCGATCCGCCGGTCATCGCCTCGAATAGGCAATCCGCCATGCGCGCGGCCAAGGCGCGCGCGCTCGCGGGCGCAAGCTGCTCGCCAACCTCGAGATTGATGCCGAGCTCGGCGCCGAAGCGGCGGCCGGCCTCCTCGATGCGCACGATGCGCCCAACCGGGTCGAGGCAGAGCAGGCGCGCACCGACGTCGAGGGCGGTGAGGTCGCTCACCCGGCCGTCGGCGCAGATCGCGATTTTCGATGTGCCGCCGCCGACGTCGACATTCATGACCGTCGCGTTGTCGTGGATCGAGCGCGCCACTGCGCCCGAGCCGTGGGCGGCCATCACCGTCTCCAGGCTGTCGCCGGCCGAGACCGCCACCATCTTGCCGGCCTGGCGTGCAAAAAGCTCGCCGATCTTGCGGGCGTTGCGCCGGCGCACGGCGACGCCGGTCAGGATCAGCGCGCCGGTGTCGATCTCGTCCGGATCGACTTTGGCATCCTGGTATTGGCGCTCGATGAACGCGCCGAGCGCCGCCGCGTCGATCTCGTCCTCGGCGGAATAGGGCGTCAGCAGGATATCCGACTGGTAGAACGTCTCGCGGATGGTGACCACGTAGCGGCTGTCGAGCCGCTCCAGAACGATGCGCG
>Ga0310910_10001638_pt1 | contig 12366 bp, 10 predicted proteins | sample GREbulkMGHF172_FD_203448 | JGI IMG/M metagenome (GOLD analysis project Ga0310910, IMG submission 203448) | Lab enrichment of tropical soil microbial communities from Luquillo Experimental Forest, Puerto Rico - GRE.bulkMG.HF172 | ecosystem: Environmental > Terrestrial > Soil > Tropical forest >... | reverse complement strand
CCCGGTTCGCGGGCTGTTGCTTCCAGCTCGGCGCGATAGGCGGTGCTGTCATGACCGGCATTGGGCCCGTAATCCCACTCGATCTTGAGCCGCTGGCGGCCTTGCTGCGCCGACCAGGTGTTGCTGGCAATGACCGCGACGCCGCCCAACGGCTTGAAGCCCGACGGCATCGGGGTCGCCGGGATCTCGACGACGCGCTCGACACCAGCGACCGATAATGCGTCCTTCGGGTCGAACGATTTGACCCTGCCGCGATAGATCGGGCAGCGCTCGATCGAGGCATACTTCATGCCCGGAACGACGGTATCGATGCCGTAGGTTGCCCGGCCGCGGACGATGTCCTTGAGGTCGACAACCGCGCGCGGTTTGCCGATATAGCGCCATTCTTTGCGGTCCTTCAGCCGCACCTGATCCGCCGGCGGCACCGGCATCAGCGCGGCGAGTTTGGCGAGATCGCCAAAAGCAAGCTTGCGCCCACTCGCGGCGTGCATGACAAAGCCCTCTGCGCCCGGTACTCTCCCGCCGGAACATTCCATGTCTGGCCCGCGACGGTCTCTAGCATTTGCCGCGCGGTAGCGCCGGCGAGCCGCATCAGCCCGAAAAATTGCCACGTGCTGCGCGAGCCGTCGGTGTTCTGGTCCCCGTATTTCGGGTCGCCCGGCGCCTGGACCACCTTGACTCGGCCCCAGTCGGCCTCGAGCTCGTCGGCGAGCACCAAAGGCAAATCCGTTTTGATCCCCGTGCCCATCTCGGACCGGCTCGCGACAATCGTCACAAGACCTGTTTTATCGATCGAGATAAAGGCGTTGGGCGCAAATGCGGGCGTTTCGCCCGCCTCGGCAAAGGGGGGCTTGCGAAACCCGACGTGTAGTCCGAGAACCAGCCCCGAGGTAGCGGCGGCCCCTTTGAGCAGATCACGCCGGCTCAGATTGGAATTTGCAGTCATCACACTGCCTCCGCCGCCGATTTAATGGCCTGCCGAATTCGCTGGTAGGTGCCGCACCTGCAGATGTTGCCGGACGTCGTATCGACGATCTGCTGATCACTCGGATGCGGCGTCTGTTTGAGCAGTGCGGCGGCCTGCATGATCTGGCGTGCCTGGCAATAGCCGCACTGCGGAACATTGTTCGCTTCCCAGGCGCGCTGTACCGGATGGCCGCCATCGGCGCTGAGGCCCTCGGTTGTGACGATCTCGTGCCCCCGAGCATCGGCCAGAGTCGTCAGGCAGGAGCGTACCGCCTGCCCGTCCATATGGACGGTGCAGGCGCCGCAAGCATCGACTCCGCAGTCGAATTTGGCTCCGGTCAGGCCGACGATCTCGCGGATGGCCCACAAAAGCGGGGGGTCGGCGTCGATGGTGTGTACGGCGCCATTGATGTTGATCTGTGGCATGGGGGCCTCTCAGCGCATAGTGATGGGGACTCGGCTCATTTCTTCAGCGTGTTGAGATAAGCAATAACGTTCTGCCGATCGGGTTCGCCAGGTAGATTGACAAACATTTTTGTTCCGTGAACGAAACCGACAGGGTTCGCGAGAAACATATCGAGGTTGGCGTCGTCCCACGTGACGTTCGCCTCTTTCATTCCGGCAGAGAAATCGAACCCGGACACCGAATCGCTCTTGCTGCCGACAATACCGGCGAGTGACGGCCCGACCTTGTTCACCCCGGGCTCGGTCGAGTGGCAAACCGCGCAGTGGGCGGCAAACACAGTCTGGCCAGCCGATGGATCGCCGCCGGCCAACGCCTACAGCGAACTCCCCAGTACGGTCACGAGCGCCAGACCTACTTTGCGGAGAGATGGTCTCGTTTCGTAAAATCCCAATTTCACCAGTTCTGCTCCATTTTACGGGCACGCAATGCGCGAGTCCCCATAGGTTGAATAATCAGCGGGCTAACAGGCCCAGCCAGAGGTGGCACGTGTCGTGTGCCAGCGTCGGTGCTCAATGGCAGCCGCTTAGAGATTTTCTTGAGCCTGCTGGGCTGCAGTCGACTTCGGGATCACCACTCACCCTGAGGGCACCAGTCAAGTGGAGGGAGCGCAACCGATTTCCATTCTTCTATTGCATCTGTGGAGCCCCGCGCCTAAACAATAGCGGAGCCTCGCACCAGAGTAGTTAGTCCGCCTGCAATCCCTGCCCAGTTAAACGAGGTAAAACGCGGTCAATGCTGCAGCTCGTGTGTGCCAGCATCGGTCATTCGCCTCAGCCGATTCGGTTTCTAATGGGATCACGGAGTCGTTTGCGTCGGGGCACTATGTGGGCGCCGGGGTCGCGTTGATAATGTTGACCTTGTCGCCATCGGCTACATTGACCGGCGGTTGCAGGATGACCTGATCGCCTTCTTTGACGCCCTCGCTGACTTCGACCTCGGTGCCGTAATCGGTCGTAATGGTAATCTTGTTAAGGTGGACCACACCGTTTTCGACGACCGCGACTTGCATGCCGTCCTGATTAAAGATTATCGCCGAGGCGGGTACGGTCAGTGCCGGCGATTGGCGCGGGATCTTTAGCTCGACAGTGCAATAGACCCCCGGCTGCAACGCGCCGTCTGGGTTGGGAACGTCGACCTCCGTCAGCAAGGTGCGCGTACCTGGCTGCAGCGCATCGGCGATCCGCGCCACTTGACCGTGGAAGGTGAGGTTAGGCATTGCCGGCACGCGAATGACCGCCTCAACGCCTGGCTTAACGCCAAACGCGTCGTCCTGCGGTACGTAGACCCAAACCCGGATCACGTCGCTATGGATCAGCGAAAACATCGAAGTGCCGCCCGACGCGTCAGCCGCGATTAGGCTGCCGACATCGATGTTGCGCTGGGTAATCACTCCGTCGAACGGAGCGACGACTTTCTGGTAAACCCTCTGCTGGTTGAAAAAACTCAGCTGCGCCTGCATCGCTGCGGTATTGAAATGAGCCGCCTGGGTAGCGTGTTGCTGGGCCTGCAAACTAAACCGATCGGTGTCGCCCTGCTGCTGCGTCACCCAGCCTTGCTTGACGAGCACGGAGTCGCGTCCCCAGGTGACTCGGGCCAGCGACTGTTGGGCTTGATTCTGGCCCGTAGTCTCGTGAGCCTGCTGCAGACTGTTCTGGAATTGAGCTATCTGGTTCTCGACCTCGGGCGCGGTGATCTCAGCGAGCAGCTGCCCGGCCTTGACGTGATCGCCGATATCGACATAGCGCTTCGCCACATAGCCGCTGGTGCGCGCGAAAATGTTTGCCGCCTCGAAGCCGAGCGTCGTCGCAGGTAATGTCACGTGCAGTCTGCCGAGCTGCTGTCTCACATTCTCGACGCGCACGGTCGGGACGAAGTTCGCCTGCTCGGCGGCGATGTCTATGACCTGACGGTGCTGCTGGTAATGCCGCCACACGCCGAGCCCGACTGCCGCGATAAACAGCACGAGCACGCCGAGCCCAATCAGCCGGCCTACAGGACCTACGCGCCTACGGGGTCCGCTCGGCGGTGCTTTGGGGCTATCGCGATCCGGTGCGGGGTGTGCCGGCCGTGGCGGCGGTTCTTTCAAAGCCGGCGGCACGTCCAGGTCGCTCATTCTGGAATCTCCTCGAAGACGCCATGGGCCTGTTTGCCGTCGTTGCCCTTGCGCAGCATTGCGAAAAGGTACGGCACGACGAGGAGCGTGGTCGGCGTCGCGAACAGGAGGCCGCCGATCACCGCGCGCGCGAGCGCGGCATTCTGCTCCTCGCCCGGCTCGAGTCCGAGCGCCATCGGGATCATGCCGACGATCATCGCGGTCGCGGTCATCAAGACGGGCCGGATGCGAGTATGTCCGGCCGAGATCGCGGCATCAAACGCGCTCGAGCCTGCCAGTTGCTGCTCGCGCGCAAAAGTGACGAGCAGGATCGAGTTTGCCGAGGCGACCCCGACCGCCATGATTGCGCCCATCAGCGAAGGGACACTCAACGTCGTACCGGTGATGTAAAGCATTGTGACGATGCCGAAGAAAGTCGCTGGCAGTGCGAGAATGACGACAAACGGGTCGCCGAAATTCTGATAATTGACAACCATCAGCAGATAAACGAAGACAGCCGCGAAAAACAAGCGGATCGTCATATCGCGGAAGGCTTGATTCATGCTGTCGATCTGGCCGGCTACTTGGATCGTGTTGCCTGGCGAGAGCTCGTTCTTGAGATCAGTCGTGATCTTGCTGATGTCGCTGGCGATGCTGCCGAGATCGCGCCCTTGCGTGCTGGCATAGACCTCGTAGACCGGCTGGATGTTGGCTTGGTTGGCGCTGCCCGGCACGGAGTCGCGGGTGAAGGTCGCCACATTGCTGAGCTCTCCCGGAACGGGTAGCGTTGCCGGCAGCGCGGTTGTCGTGCTGACCGGCGCGGAGGTCGGCACATTGCCGAGTTCTCCCGGAACCGATTGCGTCGCCGGCGACGAGGTCAGGATGCTGACCGGCGTATTTCCGAGGCCGTTCAGCGAGTGCACCAGGTACTGTGGCGTCTGCACAGCGATGTAGTAGGGGATGCCGTTTTTTGGATCGGTCCAGAAATTGGGTGTGACCGTCTCGGAGGAGGTGAGGCTCGTGCTAATGTTATTGCCGATGTCGCTTGCGGTGATGCCGAACTGCAAGGCGCGCGCGCGATCGATCTGAACGTAGAAGTCGGGGGCGTAGACCTCCTGTTGGATGTGAGCATCGACAACCCCCGGAATGGCAGCGATGCGGCGCCGCAGCTCCTCGGCAATGCGGAGGTTCTTGGTCCGGTCATAGCCAACGGTGCGCACGTCGATCTGCGCGGTAAGCCCAAAATTCAGGATCTGCGTCGCCATATCGGCGGGCTGGAAGTAGAATATGTCTTCCGGAAAGACCGCCGGCAGCACCTGCCGTAATTTGCGCACGTAATCGGCGGTCGGGGCGTGGCCGTCTTTGAGGGACACCATGATCACGCCGTCATTGACCGCGATCGTTGTGCCGTCGGCGAACGCCCAGTTGTAGGAGCGCGCCGGCACGCCGAGATTGTCGACGATCAGATCGAGGTCGTTTTTCGGAATGACCTGACGGATCTTGTCCTCGACGTTCTGGAAGATCTGCTCAGTCGTCTCGATGCGGGTGCCTGGCGGTGCACGGACATGGAGCTGGATCATCCCGCCGTCGATCGTCGGATAGAAATCGCGGCCGACAAAGGCGAACATCACGCCGCCGGCTACGAGCACGAGGACGGCGACGGTCGGAATGATGGCTCGGCGGGTCAGCAGAGTTCTGAGTAACCCGACATAGCCTTCCCGCATATGTTCGAAGCCGCGCTCGAATGACGCGTGGAAGCGCGAAAGGAAGCCTTTGCCGGCGTCCCCGTTCGACCCATCGTTATGCGTCCGCTTCAGCATCTGGCCGATCGTGATCGGCGTCAGCGTTCGCGACAGGCCGTAGGAGGCAAGCATCGCGAAGACCACGGCAAGGCCGAGCGGCGTGAAGAGATATTTCGCCGGCCCTTCGAGAAAGACCACTGAGGTGAAAACGCAGCTGATCGCGAGAGTCGATACCAGTGTCGGGACGGCGATTTCGGCGGCGCCGTGCAATGTCGCGCGCGGCAGCGGCATTTTTTCTTCGTCGAGCAGGCGATAGGTGTTCTCGATCGTCACCGTCGAATCGTCAACAAGAATGCCGACCGCGAGCGCCAGGCCCCCCAATGTCATCGTGTTGATCGTCTCGCCGAGAAAATAGAGTAAGACGAGCGAGGTCAGCATTGCGAGCGGGATCGAGATCATCACGACGACCGTCGGGCGCCACGACCCGAGGAAGAGCAGGATCATCAGTGCCGTAAGCCCGGCGGCGATCGCTCCCTCGCGGAGCACTGCCACGACCGACGAGACGACGAATAACGACTGATCGAACAGCGATTTGATGACCATGCCGGGCGGCGCCGCTTCCCGCGCGATATTGAGCACGTGCTTGACCGCATTGACGACAGTCAATGTCGAAGCATTGCCGTTTTTGATGATGCTGAGCAGCACCGAGCGCTTGCCGTCGGCCCGGACGACGTTCTGCTGCACCAGATTGCCGTCCCGCACATGACCGGTGTCCCTCAGGAACACGGTAGCGCCGTTCTGGTAGGCGACCGGGATGTCGTTGAGCGCCTCGATCGTCGGTGGCATCGAATTGATGCGGACGGTGTAATCGGTCTTGCCGATCTTCTCGTCGCCGCCGGGCAGGGTTAGGTTTTGCGCATTGACGGCATTCACCACCTGCAGCGGCGTCAACCCTTTGGACAGCAGCTTTACCGGGTCGATATCGACCATGATCTGACGATATTTTCCGCCGGCCGGTGTCGGCAGCGTGACGCCGTGGATCGGCGCGAGCATCTGCCGCAGCCGGTAGATTCCGTAGTCATAAAGCTGCGCCTCGCTTAATTTATCCGAGCTGAGAGCGATTTGCAGCACCGGCACGGCCGACGCGCTGTATTGCACTACGATCGGCGGCTGGGTCCCGGTCGGCAGCAATGAGCGGATCGCATTCGTCGCGGCGACGACCTGCGAGATCGCCAGACTGAGGTTCACATCCGGCTGGAAATAGAGCTTCTGCACCGAGATGCCGTCGACGGTCTCGGCTTCGATGTCCTTAATCCCGTTAACGTTGGAGCTGATTGCGTACTGGCTATAGGTGGTAAAGCGCTGCTCCACCTCAATCGTGTTGAGGCCGGTGAACTGCCAGATCACCGATACGACCGGGATGTTGATCTCGGGGAAGATGTCGGTCGGCATCTCGACGACCGCCGTCACCCCGAGAAACAAGATCAGTGCCGCCACTACATAAAAGGTGTGCGGGTATTTCAGCGCAAAGCGAACGATTCCCAAGGCGAGTCCCCTTATGACTGGGTGAGGGTCGTCTTGCCCGTTCCTCTCAGATCCATCATGGTCGAGTGACCCCGTTGCCGAAACTTCGGGCCCCCGGCGGCGTTAGCCCGTCTGGGCCGGACCTGGTTCTTCCGCTGGCGGCCAAGTCGAATCGCAGATCATTCAGCGGTGCCTGTCGGTTTGCGACCGGCGCCACCAACATCGCGTTCCGTTACGAGTGCAAATGCGACTCGACCAGCCAGGTTTGGTAATCGATGCCGCGCGACACCTCGGTAAAAACGTCGGAAGTGTCCTGGTCGCCGAAAGCCGCGGCCTCGTCGATCGCTTTGCGGGCAGAGTCGCCGAAGGCGGCGAGCGCTGCCGTCACGGCTGTCAGGTGCGCTTTTTCGCCAGCGACCCCGAGCTCGTACCGTTCGAGAAACGACCGCTTGACAGCCACCTGGATCGTCCCTTCGGCTGTGCTACCGAGAGTCGCCGCACGCTCGGCGATCGTATCAGAGTAACCCTCGACCACATCTGCGACCTTGTCGAGGAGCTCATGGACCGCGATGAAAGCCGGCCCACGGACATTCCAGTGCGCCTGCTTGACCTGTGCGTGCAGATCGATCGCCGCGGCCAGATGCCGGTTAAGCAACTCGGCTGACTTGGAACGGATATTCTCGGAAAGCGTATTGGACGTACGGTACATGGTGTCCTCCGTAACCGAAAGGGCGCGCGGCCTCTCAGTCGCGCTGGGGAATCGCCGAGCTGGCGTTCACAACAAAGTTGGAACGGATCACCGGCCGGAACCAGTGAACTCCGGAAAATTTGGGTAAATTGTGGTCAAATAGTTGGCGCACGGCTGCAAGCGTGGTCGAATTAGCACCGTGGCATTTACTAGAATTTACCGAAAATAATTCGGCGCCACTGCCGAGCAGCCCACATATCGGGGCATCGACCAAAGCCTGATCCCCGGCCCGGCTGACGCAGATTGGCTGGTCCGTGGCAGGCAAAAAATGGAGGTGTTTATGCTACAGTCAGAAGAAAATCGCGCCCGACCCAGAAGCGGCAGGGCTCTAATAATAGTCGCAGCTAGTCTACTGTGCGCTGTCATGCTCCAGCCAAACCTCGCCTATGCTGCGCCCCACGGCGGCGGAGGGTTTCACGGGGGCGGGTTTGGCCGCTTCCACGGGGGTGGATTTCACGGCGGCGGGTTCCGCGACGGAGGGTTGGGCGGATTTCGCGGCGGCGGTTTCCACGGCACCTTCGCCGGCCTGCACCATCGCTTGGGACATCCGAGTGGCGGCCACTGGGACCATGCCTGGCACAATGGACGCTACGGCTGGTGGTGGGGTGGCGAGGGGCTGGGATGGACTTACTACGAGGATCCCTGGTGGGGTTATCCGGACTACGGAAACTACGGCTACAACCAGCCTTACGCTTCCCAATCTTGGTACTACTGCTCCGATCCGGCGGGCTACTATCCTTTCGTAACGCGGTGTAATACGAACTGGCAGACCGTTCCAGCCAGCTGAGGCCTGCGCGACCGAACCCTCACCCGGGGCCCGCCGTGGAACCCGGGTGAGGGTTCATCGTTGTCGCTCGACGAGCAGATTTTCGGCACTCCTCGCTATCTCGGGGTGTAGCCGTTGAGCTCGCGGCCGATCTCCAGCTCCTGCCGGCCGAGGCCCGATGGGTTTTGTTGCAGCAATTGGCGCTGCCCTGCCATCAGGCTGCTGGCGTAGTCCTCCCGCATCTGCTCCTGAAGCGGGCTATTTGTCGGTGCCGACAGCGACAGGTTGGGATCGAACGCGTGGACCTGTGGCGTTGGCACGCCGGCGTGCTCCTGCGCCGCGACCGGGGCGCTGGCGAGTGCGGCCGAGAGGGCCGTGGCCAGGGCGAGAACAGGCAGGGTTTTCATCGTGACCTCCAAAATACAACTTCTCCCCGGAATGGGAGACAGTCTTCGCGTTTGCGGTCAGAGTTGGTTACATCGGATTTTTTGTGCGTCCAACCGACCTCGACACAGATTTAATTGCCTTCACCCCAGCGCCACGTTATGTCTGGTAAAGCTTAGTAAATTTTGGTCAGCCGAATGTGACGCTCAAGGTCTATGATGGCGCTCTGCACGGCATGTGCACGACGCTGAAGGACCGGGTGAATGCAGGTCTGCCGGATTTCATAAAGCCCTCAAAAATCCCAGCCAGTCCGCAATTCTCGGATTGGTTGAGGAATGGGTGGGCGATTTTCGCTTTACAAGGGGTCCCGAAAGGTGCTCGCAAAGCATAAACGGCGGTGGGTCGCGCTTCCGGTGGCGATATCTGTCGCGGCGGCGAGCCCCGGTTTGCGGGAGGCGGGCTCGCCGGCCCAGTCGCAGACCGCGACTACGCCGGATCAGGCCAAGCGCCCAGCAACCTCCGAGACCCGTCCCATTCCAGAAGCGGGTTCGTTGGCGCAGCCTAAATCGCTCGACCAGGTTGGCCTCCCGGCCGAGCTCGCGCGGCGGGCGGTCCTGTGCGATCGCCAGCTGGATCGCGTCCAGCAAATCCTGATCGCGAACAGGTTTGGTCAGGAACTCGATCTCACCACCCTTCATGGCCCGAACCGACATCGGCACATCGGCGTGGCCGCTGATGAAGATAATCGGGATGTGGAGGTTCACGGCGACGAGCTCTCGCTGAAAGTCAAGGCCGCTTCGCCGCGGCAGTCGGACATCGAGCACAAGGCAGGTGGGTCCGCCCGGGCGGCCGGCCTTGAGGAATTCATCAACCGAAGCGAGCAGCTTCGCTTGCAGCCCAACGGATCGGACAAGGCTGCCGATCGACTCCCGGATTGCCGGATCGTCATCGATGACGGTCGATGTCGCCTCGGCCATCGCGAGTTCTCGCCGGAGCAATCCGCCTTTCCCAGACACCCTCCTCCTGCACCGGCCCCGTGGACACCTGGCTTCGCGGTGTAAAAATGCTCGGAACAACTATGTTAAACTAAGAGATCGTGAGGTCGAGGCAGAGCCAAAATGACGCATCGCTCGTGGCCGCGTGCCGACCGCGACCCCCGTTAGGATGTCGGCAAAGCAGATGCCGATCGCGAGTGCGGCGGTCGCGAGCCAGAGCAACACGGAGGCGCCGGAAGTGATTGTGGTGACCAGCAACGACATTACCCAGCGCAAGCAGGCCGAGGAGGCGCTCCGAGAGAGCGAGGCCTGGTGGCGGGAAGTTTTCGAACACAACCCGGTAATGTATTTCATGGTCGATGCCACCGGGAAAGTCCAATCGGTGAATGCCTTTGGCGCGGCTCAACTCGGCTATAAAGCCGACGAGCTGATCGGGCAATCGGTGCTGACGGTTTTTTTAGAGGAGGACCGAGAGCTCGTTAAAGGTCAGCTGGCGACCTGCGCAGGAGAACTCGGCCGTTCGCATAGCTGGGAGATCCGCAAAGTCCGCAAGGACGGCACGGTGCTCTGGGTTCGTGAAAATGGCAAATCCGTGCAGCGGTCAGGCAATGATGTGATTGTCCTGATTGCATGCGAGGACATCACCGAGCGCAAGCGCAACGAGCAGCGCGGGGCGGCGGCGTATGCGGTGACGCGCGTGCTCGCCGAGTCTGATAACCTCGCCGGGGCTGCTCCGCATATCCTTCGGGCGATTGGTGAGAACCTGGAATGGGACTGGGGCGCTCTCTGGGGTCTCGATCGAGAGGCTGCCGCGCTCCGATGTGATTGCCTGTGGCACGTGCACGACATCGAGACCGCGGAATTCGACACGGTCAGCCGGGAACGTACCAGAGTCCGCGAAGGCCGGCTCGGTCAGGTTTGGCGAAGCGCATCGCCAAGCTGGATCGTCGATGCGACGACCGAGCCCGGATTCTTGCGCGCCTCGGCGGCGTCGCGCGCGTTGCTGCATGGCGGCGTTATTTTTCCGATAATCCTCGATACGGAACCCCTGGGGGTTGTCGAGTTCTTCAGCCGCGCGGCTCGGGAACGCGATGCAGAGCAGCTTGCTACATTATCGGCAATCGGCAGCCAAATCGGCCAGTTCATCAAGCGCAGGAGCGCCGAAGCGGCTTTGCGCGCCAACGAGGAGCGCTGGCGCAAGCTGTTCGAGACTTCGCACGCGGGCATGGCTTTGGTCGGGCTCGACGGTGTCTTTACCGCGGCGAACCCGGCATTGCAGCGAATGCTCGGCCACACTGAGCAGGAGATCGTAGGGCGCAACGTCCTCGAACTCAACCCTGAGGAAGAGCGCGCGGCAACCGCGGATGCCCTCGCGAGATACCGCAGCGGCTCTCTGGATGAACGTCAGGTTGAAAAAAAATACCTCAAAAAGGACGGCAGCCCGGTGTGGCTGAACATCACTACGACACTGGTGCCGGCAACCGAGACCGCCACTCCGTTTTTGCAGGCGGTTTACGTGGATGTCACCGAACGCGTGCGCTTTGAAGCGGCGCTGCGCGCGAGCGAAGAGCGTTGGCGAGCCATTTTCGAGACGGCGGCCGTTGGCATCGCGACGGAGCCTTTGGCTGGCGGAGTTTCAAGCGTGAATCCGGCATTCCAGCGGCTGCTCGGATATAGCGAGAGTGAGCTTCAAAAGCTTACGACCTTCGATTTTACTCACGAGGACGATCTGGCGGCGACACGAAAACTTCGCAATGGCATCATCACCGGTCCGCAACGTAGCTACAGGCTCGAAAAGCGTTACCGACATAAAGACGGTACGATCATATGGGCGGACGTCAACGCGTCGATGGTGCCTGCAACGAATAGTACGCCAGCTTTCCTTGCCATAATGGTCGTCGACATCACTGCGCGCAGGCACGCGGAGGACGCGTTGCGGGTAGCGCAATCGGAGCTTGCACGCGTGTCGCGGCTGACGACGATGGGCGGCTTCGCGGCATCGATCGCCCATGAAGTGAACCAGCCTTTGATGGCCGTCGTGACCAACGCCGACACGTGCTTGAGATGGCTTGCGCAAGATCTGCCGGATCTCGATGAGGCCCGACAAGCCGCAGAGCGGACCGTCAATGCCGGCCACCGTGCGGCAGACATCATCAAGACGATCCGCGCCCTGGCCCGAAAGTCCACCGCGGAGATGACGCGGTTTGACATCAACTCTGCGATAACAGACATTCTTACCCTCGCGCGCGGCGAACTGCAGCGACATGATATCTTGCTGGAAACCGATTTTTCAGCCGGCGTCCAACCCATCATGGGCGACCGCGTGCAGTTGCAGCAGGTCATCCTGAATTTGATCAGGAATGGCGTTGAAGCCATGAGTACGGTTACGCTGCGGCGGCGCGTGTTGCAGGTTAGCTCCCAGATCGACGAGCGTGGAGATGTCGTCATTGCGGTCACGGATACGGGCACAGGGCTCGATCCGACAAAGAAGGAGCGTATCTTTGATGCCTTCTTCACAACCAAGCCGGAAGGAATGGGATTGGGGTTGTCGATTTGCCGCTCGATTGTCGAAACGCATGGCGGCCGGCTGTGGGCGTCGCCAAATTTGACTCAGGGGAGTACCTTTCAGTTCACTGTACCGGCGGCGGCCGACGGGCCATAATGACAGTACCGCATAAAGAGG
>Ga0310910_10001628_pt1 | contig 12400 bp, 7 predicted proteins | sample GREbulkMGHF172_FD_203448 | JGI IMG/M metagenome (GOLD analysis project Ga0310910, IMG submission 203448) | Lab enrichment of tropical soil microbial communities from Luquillo Experimental Forest, Puerto Rico - GRE.bulkMG.HF172 | ecosystem: Environmental > Terrestrial > Soil > Tropical forest >... | reverse complement strand
AAATGGCTAGCCTAAGTGGAGTAGTTCCGTATGCCACTGATTTCTCAATTGTTCAATCTGCGTTTCGAGACGTAAGCCGTTGGCTTGGTGTGGCGCGCGTAGCCGATCTCGCTGGTTGTACGAGAATTGTCGGCATGGTTTGCCCAGGCCTGCACTCGATCTTTAACGGCCTGAATATTCAACTCACGCAACAGCGTTCCAGACGTGCAGGCGTATCGTTTCGGGTTGCGTCAACAGACGAGCGCTTTCGTAGGCTAGTCTTGGACGTCGCCGGAACCGGGATCCAAGGCACTCTCACGACTACCGCCCGGCAGCCTCCCGTTGCGCAACCGAGCATTAAGGACTTAGCCGCGGTGGTGCGGCACGGTGAGTTCGCGAATCAGACCGCTATGATCGTCGGCGGGTCCCGCGGCCTTGGTGAGCTCACTGCGAAGATGATAGTCGTGGGCGGCGGGCGGGTTGTGATTACCTATGCGCAAGGCGTGGCCGATGCCAAGCGGGTCGTAGACGAAATTGCCGACGCGGAAGGTTTGGCCGAGGCAATCCCTCACGATGCGACTTTGCCCTGCGCTACGCAACCTATCGCTTCATACGCAGGCCACATAACTAATCTTTATTATTTTGCCACACCTCAAATCGGCGGAAAATCTTCGGACGTAATCGATCTTAGTCGCTTGCCCGTATTTCTCCAATTTTACGCTTATGGATTTTACGATGTATCCAAGACCCTTGCACGGGGAAAGCTTGTAGTTTTGTATCCTTCAAGCGTCTTCGTCAGGGAGTGCGCTCCAAAGTTCATCGCCTATGCAATGGCTAAAGCAGCTGGCGAATTGCTTAGTGCCGAGATGACGAGGAGTTGGAGAGGTGTAAAGGTACTATCCCCGCGCCTACCTCCGCTTCCCACTGATCAGACGGCGGGATTTGCAACTACTAATCTCGATTCACCCGTTAACGTCATGTTACCTTTGCTTCGCTGCGCACATACGATGTGAGGCTAAAACTATGGAGAACCTATTCGTTGCTGAGGGTCCAAGAGACGACCAGTTGACTCATGATAGGAGCTTAAGAAAGATGAACCGAATTGTCTGGGGAGCATTGGCTGTGACGACTATCGTCCTTATTGGGTTTGTTGGGGGTACCTATTACTATGTCTACACGTCTACCACTAAGCCTATTTCCGAGGGCATTTCCTGGCGGGCAAAAATCTTTTTGAAGAAGGCCTACGGGGGAATTCCCGAGCTATCCTGGATGGAGCTTTTGAAAATGACCGCGCGTGAACGCGGCTTTTCTTTGGCCATGGTGTCTGCTTGGGGCCAAAGCGTGGATGCAGCGCTCGTCAATCCGTTTAGCCGTCACGAGGATGTGAAGGCTGGCAGTCAACTTTTCCGTGAACACTGTGCAAGATGTCACGGCCCAGAAGGCGGGGGCTATCTCGGGCCTTCACTGGCTCGATTGGGGTACAAAAATGGTGACAGCGACCTGGCGATTTACAGAGTTTTGAGAGATGGTATTGCCGGTACCGCGATGGAACCGACGCGTTTATCGTTCGCGGAACGTTGGCAAGTAGCCGGGTATCTGAGAACTGTGCAACTGCATCTTGATAACAGCGAGGATGAAGCACGCACACTAAATATCCACGTCAGTAGCGGGCAGATCAGGAGAGCTAACGGGAGCCCAGGTGAATGGCTATCCTATTCTGGTTCTCTCAGCGGCTGGCGGTACTCCTCGTTATCCGAAATTACTCGCGTAAACGTATCGCAGCTTCGGCTTCTTTGGGCTTATCAATCGACCACAAGCGAGCCCAGGTTCGAATCAACCCCCATTGTAGTCAGCGACACTATTTTCGTCACTGAACCACCTGCGGCCGTCGTGGCCCTGGATGCAAAGACGGGCAAAGTGATCTGGAAATACGAACGACCCATTCCTGCCGATTTGCCATTTGAGGTCGGTAAGGTGAATAGGGGGCTAGCTATCCTGGGTAATTCTCTTTTTTTTGGCAGTCTTGACGGATACTTGGTTGCCATTAATGCGAACACAGGCAGAGTAAATTGGCAAACTCGAATCGCGAAATCATCCGAAGGATTTTCGCTTACCGGAGCGCCGCTTGTCGTGAACCAGTCTGTCATCATCGGGGTAGCTGGCGGCGATTATGGCGTCCGCGGCTTCATCGCCGCATACGACGTCACGACTGGCCAGCAGCGATGGAAGTTCGACACCATTCCGGGTCCAGGCGAAGTCGGCCACGAGACGTGGGAGAACGAAGCTTGGAAACAGGGCGGCGGTGGAACTTGGGTTACTGGAAGCTATGACCCGTCGCTCGATCTCATTTACTGGGGGGTCGGTAACCCTACCCCAGCTTTCGCCGGTGATGAACGCCCCGGCGACAACCTTTTCACCAACAGCGTGGTTGCGTTGCATGCGAGTTCCGGGAAGCTCGCATGGTACTTTCAATTTACACCCCACGACGAGCACGACTGGGATTCAACCCAAACGCCAATACTTGCTGACTTACTAATAGATGGCACAGAGCGGAAGGTCATTTGCTGGCCGAATCGGAACGGATTTTACTATGTGCTCGACAGGGTCACTGGCCAATTTCTGGCAGGCACTCCTTTTGTGGAAATAAACTGGGCTCAGGGGCTCACCTCACAGGGGAGACCGATCCCGGCCAATCCAGGCAGAGTTACTGAGGGCGGCCGTGTTACGAAACCCGGCGTCATCGGCGGAGTGAACTGGCAGCCGGGCGCCTTCAGTCCCGAACGCGGATTAATCTTCGTACCGGCGATCGAAGGGCAATCCGTCTTTACGAAATCGGCAGCGGGTCGTGTTACTCGCGGCGAACGAGGTATCTTTGCCGGCAGCGGCGGATCGATGGTCGGCCCCGTTATCAAAATGGTACGCGCACTGAACGCTGCTACTGGCGGCAAACAATGGGAGTACCGCCCGCCCCAAGGAAAAACGTTCGACTTCGGCGGCCTGCTCGCGACCGCAGGAGCGCTCGTATTTGGGGCCTCAGGAGCCTCGTTGTTCGCGCTGGACGCGGCAACTGGGAAAGAGCTTTGGTATGTGGGCCTCGGAGGAGATACTTGGGCTCCGCCCATCACGTTCACATCGGAAGGACGGCAGGTGATTGGCGTGTGGGCGGGGCGCGGATTGTTTGCATTTGGCTTATAGTTAGCTGCTGTACCGGTAGGATTGAAACAGCGTACCTCCCGGCGCGACCGGCCGTCGTTACCGCGACCGCTGCCCTGTTCACCACACTATTTCTTGCGTCGCGGTGATCGGCGCGCGCTCTTCCTGCGAGCCAGAGCTATACAGTGCCTGCGTGCGGCCGGACAAGCTCTGGGGCCCCGCAGTCAACTATATCGAATGATCTATAGACTTAAGCTAGATCTGCGGCTTAAAAAACCGAAGGATCTCCAATTTTGGAGAGCTTTGTGGGAGCTCTTCGAAACGCAAAAGGCGGACGACCCCGAACCTCTCCGATCCAATTAGTCACCCCGTCCCAAGTTCGGGCTCGACTTCAAGTCGTCAAGGCCATAACTATGGATGATCAAGCCATTACCTCGCAGTTCTTCTCGAGAACGCGCAATTTTCTTTTCAGAGGCAGGCCGATCATTTATATTCTGATTTTACTTGGCGGCTGCGCCTCTTCTTATCTTTACAAAGTTCGGGCTCATAATATTTTCTCTTGCCAAGCCACCGGATACACTTCTGATACATATCTCGCATACTGCGACGCGAACAGTTACGGTGATTACGACCATGGAGCTTTTTGGTTTGACCTTGAACCTGCGGCGGAAAGGTCCGCGGCAACTGCGGATGTCCTGTTCCTTGGCAATAGCCGCATGCAGTTTGCATTTTCCACAACTGCTACAGCGCAGTGGCTAGCGTCAGCCAAATATTATCTATTAGGTTTCCTCGGGTTCGAGAATTCCATCTTTGCACGAGCGCTGCTGCACAAGCTGAAGCCAAAAGCCAAGGTGTACGTAATCGCGATCGATGACTTCTTTGAAGCATCCGAGCGCCCCCTAGCTAAGATCGTTATGCACGGTGATGAAGGGCGTCCTCGATATGAAGTTAAGCGCCTTTTGCAAATAATCCACAAGGCAATCTGCGGAAAACTAACCAGAATCTGTGGGGACGGCGTGGTTGTATTTAGGTCCCTCCAAACGGGTACGTTCAATATGGCACAGACGAGCAAGTTCAGGGGCCTTGCTCGTCAAGTCTCGTATGATCAACAAATCGACGAGAACGCAGTTAACGAAGCGATAACGATAGGACGGGTTTTCTTATCTGACCTCCCCGTTAAACCCGAATGCATCATACTTACTGCGTCTCCTACCGTCGACACAAAACTCCGAGTTGCAAATGCTATTGCAAGCGGCCTTGGGAAAACGTTGGTAGTTCCGGAACAGATGGATGGACTTCGAACCATCGAAGGCGTGCATTTAGATCGCCCGAGTGCAGAACGGTGGTCTGAGGTCTTCTTCAGAAGCGCTAGCCCTGAGATTCAGAAATGTCTCGAAGATCACAGGGTGGCAAGCTCACCCAATCCTACTCATGATACAGCCAACAGCGCAGAGCTAGAGTAGTTCATGCCTCTGACAATGAGTTGGCTGCCGATAACAGCCGATTTTCGCGCAGATCTGGGAGACGCCCTGAGGTCTCCAGACCCAATGGATTGTCTTGAAAAGCTTGCCTCTCTCGCTCAGCACCGACTTGGCTATCTTGAAACGATCCAACTTGATCGCGCACTCGGCCGGCTTACCCAGCAAGCGGTGTCGGGCTTTGCCACGGTCCGGCTTGCCGTCCTTTCTTCATCGACAATAAACCATTTATTGCCTGCGATCCGTGTCGCAGGATTACGTCGACGGCTGATGATCGACGTTCACACGGGAGCGTACGGCCAATACCGGCAGGACCTTTTCGATACCAACTCCTATCTACACAAGTTCGCTCCACATTTTGTCCTATTCTCCATAACCGCAAGGGACACGATTGCTGGCGTGCCGCTCCTGGCGACAAGCGATGAAGTCAACGAGACGATTGCCCGATCCATCGAGGAGTTACGCTTGCTGTGGCGGAAAGCACGTGAGACTTTCAAAGCTACGATTATTCAACAAACCTTTCTCGATATCAGTGAACCGGTATTTGGCAGCTATGACTGCCTTGTTGCTGGAGCGCCTACCCAGGTGGTCAAGCAACTCAACGATCAATTATCGAGAGCTGCAGCGCAGGATAACGCGTTAATCCTGGATATCGCGCGAATTAGTGAGCGCGATGGAATCAATGCATGGTTTGACATGGGGAGCTGGCTCCACGGCAAGCTAGAAATTGCACCCGAGGCCTCAGTTCCATTTGGTGAGATTGTTGCCCGCATCGTGGCCGCGCAACGCGGGCTATCAAAAAAATGCCTTGTCTTCGATCTCGACAACACCCTTTGGGGTGGTGTGATCGGGGATGACGGACTCGAGGGCCTCGTTCTTGGAGCGGGGAGTGCGGCTGGCGAAGCGCACATAGCCCTACAGCGCTATGCAAAACAACTCAAAGAGCGCGGCATCATTCTAGCGGTCTGTTCCAAGAACGACCCCGCTATTGCTGAGGCTGCGTTTCGTGACCACCCTGAAATGCTTCTCAGGCGATCAGACATTTCGGCATTCCTAGCGAACTGGAACGACAAAGCAGAAAATCTCAAAGCTATCGCTAGCCAATTGAATATAGGACTCGACAGCCTTGTCTTTGTCGATGATAGTCCTGTGGAACGGGCCCGCATTAGACAGGCGTTACCAATGGTCGCCGTTCCGGAACTACCAAGAGATATTGCACATTACGTACGGTGTCTCGCCGACGCCGGATATTTCGAGGCGGTTGCCTTCACCTCCGAGGATCGACAGCGTACGCAGCAATATGCCGCAAACGCTGAACGCGAAGCGTTTCTCAAAGCATCAGAAAGCATGGAGGAGTTCCTACGGGGCCTGCAGATGTCCGTTGTATTCGGGCAGTTTAGAGCGGCCGATCTTGTGCGTGTCACGCAACTATTCAATAAAACCAATCAATTCAACACGACCACTCGGCGATACACTTCCGAGGAAGTGGCTAATTTAACCACCGCAAAAGAAACAATGACTTTGCAATTCCGGCTCCTAGACAAATATGGTGATAACGGTCTCGTCAGCGCCATGATCCTTCAGCCTGACCCGAAGGTGCCGGAAGTGTTTGAGATCGATAATTGGGTGATGAGCTGCCGTGTGTTCGGCCGACAACTTGAGTTTGAGGCCCTGAACATTGCCGTGGAGCAGGCTCGCAGTCGTGGCATTAAGGCTTTTCGTGCCGCCTACATACCGACGTCAAAAAATGGCGTAATAAGTGAGCTGTATCCGAGTCTCGGGTTCTCGCCTACGAGTGAAACAGCGCCCCAAAATTGCACGTGCTGGTTCTTAGATCTAGCCGAATATGCCACCCGACCGACTCATATTTCGCGAGCGGGAGAAGCAAAATGACCGATCAAGAGATTCTGAACGCTTTTACCCGGATTCTTCGTGAAGTTCTGTTAGACAATTCGATCGTGCTTTCGATGCAAACTCGGCGGGAAGATGTTCCGAACTGGGACTCGTTTAATTACATCAATTTTATAGTCGCGGTTGAAATCGAATTCGACGTAAAATTCAGGGTGGCTGACATAGAATCGTTCGAGAACGTTGGAGCGATTGTTGCAGAGACCAGGGACTTGCTTCACCAGCAATGCGTCCCGGGTGACGCCTAAATCGTGGACGGCGGCGGGCGTGGGGCGCGGAGCAGAAAGCACGGATCGTCGCCGAGACCTATGGGAGCGGCGAGAAGCTTGCTCGCATTCATCTCAAGGTCACAGAATTTCGCGATCAGCGCATCAGCTTTCAAATCATTAATATCTAGGCGCTTTAACTAGAGAGAAGGTAAGAGAGTTTCGTAAGGCTTTGGACGAGCAATACAGGGTTATTTTAACGACATATGATGGGCGGTGAATGCGCAGAGATTGCGCTGTTGATATGACGCGGGGTTAGCCGGGGACCTCGAAGCGGTTTGACCCGTCGTATAGAATGCGTTGATGAGCCGGGCGGCGCCATCACTATGTTGGGAGTATTCTACACAACTCGTTGTTCTGAGGCAAAGTCTCGGTAGGATTAAAGGCCGTTTATCTTCGGAAGAAACATGGATATGTCGCGAAAATGTAGGATTGTCGGAGTCAAGCTTCTTCGAGTGAGCCAAGAGTGGGCGACTTTATGGGGTAAACGTTCCTCGCGCTACCCTGCGTTGGCTGGCGATACTTCTTGTTATCCCAAATTACTGCTGCGAGCGTATCGCAGCTTCGGCTTCTTTGGGTTTAACAATCAACCACAAACGAGCCCAGATTCGAGTCCACTCCCCTTGTAGTCAGCAACACTATTTTCATCACTGAACCGCCTGCGACCGTCGTGGCCCCGTATGCAAAGACAGGCGAACTGATCTAAAAATACGGACGACCCATTCCTGTCGATTTGCGATTTGAGGTCGGAAAGGTGAATAGGGGACACGGTGCAACATGCCGCAAACGCTGAATGTGAGGCGTTTCTAATCAGAAAGCATGGAGGATTCCCTACGAGGCCCAGGCCCACACACCAAAGCTCTTTCCCAGTTGCCGCGCCCAGCGCGAACAACGAGGCTTACGCTGTCGATCCTCGGAGGTAAAGGCAACCGCCTCGAAAATCGCGGTTTGAATTCGATGCATATGGAACGTGAATCTGTACATGCGCCGGTTTGTGCTGGGATGGAAGATGCTCGGGCTGGAGCGAAGCCTCTGGCGTTCCCCCTTTGAATTGATCCAGGGTGAATTGGAGGCTGGCTCTCGAATGGACCAGACGAAGGCACACGGAAGAGCAGATTATCGAGATCTCGCAGGAGCACGCGTGGCCTGTTCCCGCAACGCACGCAATCTTTCGCCGGCTGCGCTGTCGATGTTGCTCGGCATTGCGGGCTGCTCTATTCCCCTGTGTAGGCTCCGGGGTCCCCGAACCTCACTCCGCCAGCGATGCGCCCCTATTGTGACGCCTAAATCGTTAGATATATAGACATTCAGTTGCTTTTGGGCGAGGAGCACCTGATCGGCTTACTTGATTAGTCGCTTCCTTTGTTGAGGTTGCTATCGTTGTGGTGGCTCTAGGCACAAAGCGAGAGCAAAAACGGTTTACAGGGGATAGCAAGCATAAATACGGGACAAAAGGGGCAGATGATAGAGAAACGCGAGCAGGATGAGAGCGTACTTTGCGCCTCATTGCAGGCGCGCTCGTATGACTCGCCCGCTTCGCCCGTTATCAGGAGCCGCACTGGTGAGTAGCATTACTCGGCGCCGCGGCTCCCTTTGGTGTTACGCCAAAAGGACCAATCGTCCCACATGCCGTCTCGCACCGGCCTAGCCTAACAATCTGGATGTCCCGATGAAGATGAAGAATATGCGTTATATCTATTCACTTCCTACCCCGAGTTCATTCGATGGAAAGGGCTTATTTGGATACACATTTGGACCGTTAAATCAAAAGGACGTTGACATCTACTATATAGAGGTAGAAAAGGGACATGATACCTTTATGATCAGTAAGAAAATTACACGAACATATTATATTCTCTGCGGAAGTGGTTATTTCACGATAGCGAACCGCAAGTACAATGTTAGTTCTGGTATGCTTGTGGAGGTCCCACCCAATGTTGAATATTCTTATTCAGGAAAGATGAAACTCATAGCGTTTTCAAGACCGCGTTGGTTTTCCGGTAATGATACACACACTAAATGGAATCCAGACGTAGTTGGGGCGGATTATCCTTGTGCAGCAGACGACGGATCTCGGCTGGCACGATTTATCAGAATGAGGATTTTTGGGAAATCGCCCATCGGCGCTTATCTGCGACTTAATCAGCTATTGTGGAACAAACTTCCTGCGGCCTATACCGCTTCTGCGCCAATACGTTTATATGGAGATTTCTTGCACACGTTGGCTCGAATGCGTGGTACTCGCGCGCAAGCATTCGCCACGTTTTTTCTTAGGAACCGGCCGCAATTAGAGTTGATCAGACGCTTGGTAGAGCGCCGGCCGCTGTCAGATAAATTAAGAGTAGCGGTGCTGGGCTGCAGCACCGGTGTGGAGGCTTATTCGGTGGCATGGACAATACGCTCTGCACGGCCAGATCTGAAGCTTATGTTGCAAGCAATGGATATCTCCAAGCGGGCGGTGGAAGTTGGGAAGCGCGGCGTGTACTCACTCGCGACTCCGAAACTGACAGGCACAGATATTTTTGCACGCATGACGCAAGCTGAGATCCAGGAATTGTTCGACAGAGATGAGGATGAAATGGCAGTCAAATCTTGGATCAAGGAGGGAATCAATTGGCACGTCGGCGATGTCGGGGACTCAGACATTCTCGATGCACTGGGGCCCCAGGATATAGTAGTGGCGAATAACTTTCTTTGTCATATGGATGATTTGATGGCAGAAAAATGTTTACGTAACATTGCTCGATTGGTAAGTCCGTATGGCCATCTGTTTGTTTCTGGTATTGACTTAGACATCCGAACCAAGGTCGCGGCTGATCTAAGCTGGAAGCCGCTGCAAGAATTGCTTGAGCAGATGCATGAAGGAGACATAGGCATGAAAGCTTTCTGGCCGTGCCATTATGCAGGCGTGGAGCCTTTGAACAAGAGAAGACCGGATTGGAAGCTCCGGTACGCGGCAGCTTTTCAGTTGATCCCTTCCGGCGAGGACCTAGAGAAACTCGAGCGGTACGATACCGTTGGAGGCAGGGCTCTTGTGGAAAATGAATCCGTGTGCGTCTCCGATGCACGTTAGCACTGGACGACAATTCATGAAGGGGGCAGCATAGAATTGGTGATTTGTTCGTGGCTTGCTCGTTTGTGTTTTATCAAATGAGGAGTGGCATCACCGCAACATGGCTGCAGGGTTTCGAGTTGGCGATGATCCCGATCATCGCGTGCCGCGAGAGCGGTAAGGACCACTACCCGTTTCGAGGGTAGATGATGGACGCCAAGTCCACGCCCCGCGACAACGAAACGAGCGCTGGCCGCGGGGCACGATCTCTTGCGTCCCAGGGGTGCTGTGCACACCGCCACCGCAGCCGGCGGAGACGTCCCAAGAACGTCGCAATCTCGCCTCGTCCTAAAAAGCTCCGCTCCAAAAAGAGCTTCCTAATATTTTTCGTACTCTGATACTCTGAAAACACGATGCAGGATCTAAAGGGGAAGACAATTCGAGGCGGTCTCGCCAGACTGTGCGCCCAAGGGGCAAGCTTTTTGTTACGGATGAGCTCTCTCGTAGTATTGGCTCGGCTCCTGGATCCGAGAGACTTCGGCATAGTGGGTATGGTCACATTTTTCACTGGGGTCTTGGGCCTATTCCGAGATTTCGGGCTTTCAGCGGCAGCCATTCAGCGTACGGTCGTTACGGAGGAGCAAATCTCAGCATTATTCTGGATCAACATATTGGTTGGAGTGCTAACTGGGCTGGTAGCGCTAGCAATGGCACCGGCTATTGCTGCCTTCTATCACGAGCCTCAACTGTTTTGGGTCACGGTTGTTCTGGCGACGGGGTTCCTTTTCAACGCGGCTGGAGTCCAACACTCAGCAATTCTCGAACGCCAGATGCGTTTTACCGCCTTGGCGGTGATAAGCGTCGTCTCCCTGATTGTGGGTACCGTCATCGCCATTGGCGGCGCCAGCGCTGGCTACGGATACTGGGCCCTTGTAGCGATGTCCGTCACTCAACCACTTATTGCTACTATCGCTTTATGGCTGACCGTGAGCTGGCTGCCGGGGATGCCTCAGAACTGGGCTGGGATCCGTTCTATGATGCATTTTGGCGGCACTCTCACTTTGAATGGCCTCATAGCTTATGTCGCCTATAATGTTGAGAAGGTCATGATAGGCCGCTTCTGGGGAGCGGACGCCATCGGGATCTACGGACGGGCTTACCAGCTGGTCAACATGCCAACAGACAATCTTAATTCCGCAGTCGGCGCGGTGGCGTTTTCGGCGCTGTCCCGGCTCCAGAACGATCCCATTCGCCTCAAGAATTATTTCCTGAAGGGCTTCTCTCTGGTCCTGGGACTGACCCTGCCCATTACGATGGCCTGTGCTCTCTTTGCGGATGATGTGGTTTTCGTTCTGCTCGGGCCAAAGTGGAAAGATACGGCTGCAATTGTTCGCTTGCTGGCTCCGACCATCGCGATCTTTGCGATAATCAATCCCTTAGGGTGGCTAATGTATTCGATTGGACTGGTAACACGATCCTTGAAGATCGCACTTGTCTTTGCTCCAAGCATGATTGCGGGTTGCGTTATGGGATTGCCTCATGGACCAAAAGGAGTCGCATTCGCTTACTCGGCGGTAATGATGCTGTGGGTAATTCCGTTTATTTGGTGGTGTGTCTACGGTACAGGGATTTCCCTCCGAGACATTTTGTTGACGGCGAGCCGGCCGGTGGCGTCAGGCATCGTGGCTGGAGGGGTCGCGTTTGGAATACGGCTGATCTGCGAACCGTTCGTTTCTCCTTTGCCCCGACTTGCACTAGAAAGTAGTGTTCTTCTGGTTACGTTCTTTGGGGTGCTCTTGTTTGCCGCGGGACAGAAGTCACTGTACCTGGAAATCTTTAGGGGATTCAGGGGGGCGTCATCTGTTACACCAGTTGTGCACCCCGTTTGACCGGATGGGTGCGCTAACCATCGCCCTCAAGGTTGGCAGTGATTTTTCGACGTGGCGAGGGCAGTCAAGCCCCGCGCGGTGGCCCGGGCATCCGGCGGCACCGGAACTGCGACCCACGGCGCTTTGTTGAGTTGCGATGGCCGGATCGATTGATGGAAGATGCGGTATGCCTCGGTTTTCCAGCCTAGCGGAGCGTTCTCTGAGGTTACCGTCGTCTAATCTAAGATCGCAGGCACTGGCTTGGCTGCCTGCGGGCTAGCGCGACCCGGACGGGTACCCGCCATGACCAACGATAGGTTTCTTCCGTTCGCCTTTCCAGCCGTTGCCAGCAAGAAGATCACCGCTGCGTTCGATGGCGGACGGATCACCTCGGACGGAGGGGTGATGGTTCTCGCGCAAGCCGAACGGCGGCTCGCGATCGCCGACAAGCTTGCGGCGGTGATCGCTGATCCACGTGATCCGCCGCGGTTTGTGCACCGGCTGCCGCAGATTCTGCGGGCTCGCATTCTGGCGATCGTGCGGCTACGAGGATGCTAACGATCTCGACCGGCTGCGTTTTGACCCCGCCTTCAAGCTGGCCTGCGGACGATTGCCGGATAGCGGACTGGACCTGTGTTCACAGTCACGCTGGGAGAACGCCCCGAACCTGCGCGAGGTCATCCGGCTCATGGGTGT
>Ga0310910_10001621_pt1 | contig 12430 bp, 11 predicted proteins | sample GREbulkMGHF172_FD_203448 | JGI IMG/M metagenome (GOLD analysis project Ga0310910, IMG submission 203448) | Lab enrichment of tropical soil microbial communities from Luquillo Experimental Forest, Puerto Rico - GRE.bulkMG.HF172 | ecosystem: Environmental > Terrestrial > Soil > Tropical forest >... | reverse complement strand
AGGCAACCTGACCTCCAACTTGAGCTCGTTTCTCGGGCGCGAGCGGGAGCTGGCGGAGCTCACGCAGATGGCGCTTGAATCGCGATTGTTCACCCTCGTGGGGCCCGGCGGCATCGGCAAGACCCGGCTTGCCATCGAGTTCGCCCGCACGCTCGAAGCGGGCTTCCCGGACGGCGCATGGGTGGTCGATCTGTCTGCGCTGGAGCGGGACAGCGAGGTGTGGCCGGCGATTGCCGAGGCCTTGCTGATCCCGCCATTGCCCGGCATGGAGCCGCGCGTGCAGTTGCTGGAACGTCTGCACAATGCCCGCGCGATCCTCGTGATGGACAATTGCGAGCACGTGCTTGACCCGATCGCAGATGCCGTCACCGAGCTCGGCTCGGCCTGCGCCCAGCTGTTTCTGATCAACACCAGCCGCGGAACGCTGGGCATCGAGGGCGAGGCGATCTACGAGGTACCCTCGCTTCATTCCGGTTCGGAAGCGAGCGGCGGGCAGTCTCCGGCGGCGCGCCTGTTCGTCGAGCGCGGACGGCTCGCCAACCGACGGTTTCAGCCGGACCAGGACGAGTTGGCAGCCGTCGAACGGGTTTGCGCGAGCCTCGACTGCATGCCGCTTGCGATCGAGATCGCGGCCGCACAGTTGCGCCAGCACACCATTGCAAGCATCGAAAGCGGCATCACCATGCCACTTGACCTGCATGCAAGCAGTTTCCGCCGCCGGACCGGCCGTCACCGAACCCTTCGCAAAACCATCGAATGGTCCTATGAGCTGCTCGATCAGAACAGCCGTCAGGTTCTGCAGCGATTGTCGATCCTGTCCGGAAGCTTCCACGAAGAGCAGGCGCTCGCGATCTGTGCAGCCGACATGCCAAGCGAGGACGAAGTGCTGCGCGGCATCAACGAATTGGCTGAAACCTCGCTCTTGTGCCGCGACGTCGCGAACCGCCAGCAGCTCCGCATGCTGCAGACGCTGCAGGCCTTCGGACGCGAGAAGCTCGACCAGACCGGGCTCCTGCAGACGGTTGAGACCCGACACGGCGAGGTCTACGCCCGCCGTGCCAGGCAATTGGGCGAACAGATCGCGACCATCCATGAAGCCAAGGCCGCGGGGGCGATCTATGACGAAATGCCAAATCTCCGCGCGGCCTTCGATCGGGCCGTCACGCGCGATCTCAAACTCGCCGCTGATCTCGCCGCGCCCCTATTCCTGTTCAACTACTGGCACCGCGGCACGGAGACCGGCAATTGGTATGAGCGGATCATGGCCCGGCCCGGCGCCGACCAGCTCGAACAGGCGCCGCTTCTGCTTGCAGGCGCCGCCGGCCACTCGTTCCATGATGCTGGTGATCGGGCGAAGGCGGCCGCTTTCATCGAGCGGGGGCTGCGCGCCGAGACCGGTGGCATGCAGTCAAGCCGAGGATGGCTGTCACATGTGTCGGGTCAGATGGCCCAATGGGTTGGCGACATCAAAGGCTGCGTCGCAAACCTCACGGCCGCGGTCACCGAGGCGCGCCGCGCCGGCAATGTTTCCTGCGAGGTGATGTCGCTCTGCATGACCGCCACCATCAAGGCGCGCACCGGCGATCTCGACGGCGCGCAGGAACTGGTGAAGGAGGTCGACCAAGCCGGAAAGGCGCTGCTGTCGCCGACACTGATGGGTTATATCCATTATGCGCGCGGCGGCGTTGCCCAGGATCCCAAAGTCGCCATCGACGAATACCAGACGACGGCAGAATGGGCGCGGATGGCCGCAAATCCGCTGGGCGTTCAACGGGTCAAGCAACTGATCGCCGATCTCCTGTCGGCCAACGCGACGCCGGCCGAGGCCCTGGATATTCATGTGCGGTCGCTGATCGAACTGCCGGTCCATGGCGCGACCTTCTACACCTGGCTAACCATCCGCTCGTTGATCCTGCCGCTCGCCGAACTCGAAGCCTACGAGGTGCTTGCCGTATTGGCCGGTGCCTTGAAGAGCTCGCCGCTAAAGCTCGATCGCGCGGCGCGAAACGCCGTCGAGAAGGCAAAGGCGAAACTGGGTGAGGCTTCCTTTGAACTCGCGGCCGAGCGCGGATCGCGTTTTGACCCGGCGGAAGCGAGACGCTACATTATCGACGTCTGGCGAGACATAGTCGCCAATCGGACGACGTCTGGGGCGGCGGGCATTTGAACCAATAATTGTACTTCGGGGAAAAGATATGGGTGGTCTATCCCTTGCAAAGCAACTTGTAGATGCAGTGATCGCCGATTTCCCGGACCATAAGCCGGGGACAAGGCCCATCCATACGATTGGTGTCGGTGTCGAAGGCTATTTCGAAGCGTCCGATGTTGCGAAGACTTATTGCATAGCCGAGCATTTTCAGGGCCCGCGCGTCAGGGTCCAGGTACGATTCTCCAACGGCTCGGGCAGTCCCAAGCAGCATGACGGCTGGTCCGACGTTCGCGGCATGGCGACGCGCTTCCATCTCAAGGACCGCGCGACCGACCTGATCGCGATGACATTAGGCGAGTTCTTCGTACGAACGGTCGAAGAGTTTCTCGATTTCACCGGGCATGCACATCAGACGCCGATCTCAAGGGTGCCGCTCTTACAAAAAATCCTGGCCATGATTCAGTTTAAAGTTTTTCAGCGGGACCCGTATCCGGAACAGGTCGCAAGCGGCGATGCCGGCACGCTGGACTACGCCAACAAACACCGCTTCGCGCAACTCTCCGTCGTCCAGGCCGGCGATATCGGTGCCCCCGTAAGTTACGTCCGCGCCTCCTATCACGCCGTTCACACCTTCATCATTACCGGCCCCGATGGCGTTCGCCGCCCGGTTCGGTTCTCATGGAAGCCGGTCGCGGGCGTGCGAACGACCGATCCCAGAGATCCTCCAGTCGATGTTTACCTGAAGAAGGAGTTGGAAAATCGCCTCGATCAGTGGCCGGCGCGCTTCCTTTTGATGATGATGATTGGCGAGCCTGGCGACGCCCTCGAGGATCCGACCCAGCCCTGGCCCGCCAGGCGTGTTCGCGTGGTGATGGGCACGCTGACGCTCACCAACGTGGCCAAGGATCAAGAGGCTGCGAGCGAGAAAATCGGCTTCAATCCGTGGCGGCTGGTTCCGGGCATCGAAGCCTCGGGTGACCCCATTCTGTTTGCCCGGCGCGACGCCTATCAAGAGTCGCAGCAGCGGCGCGATGCCACCCCCTGCCCATTCCACGGGAGTTAGGCCGATGGGATTTGTCGACAAGCTGCATAAATTCGTGAACTACGAGCTGCCGAAGTCGCCATTCTTCCTATGGATCGCCGCGAAGATCCTGGTGCCCTTTTGGGCCTGGCGCACGCCGGTGAAGCCTCTGCCCGGCGGCCCCCGCTATTCGGTGCAGCCCGGCGACAATGTCCAACGCATGATGAATCTCATCATGCCGTTGAAGGACAAGTCGCCGGTCGGCCGCGCCAGGGCGGCGCAGGCGATCGCGGCAAACAAGGACGAGATCTACGCCGGCCTCGACAATGTCGGCACCGTCCACTTCGCGCGCTTCGTGATCGTCGACGACAACATCTGCATGTTCTCCGTCTATGATGGAGATTTCACCAACTACATTCGCGATTTCATCGCCACGATCGGAAGCGTGTTCGACAGCGTGGTCGAGCTTGTTGAGGGCGGCAAGGACGTCATTCCGTCCGAGCAGAACGTCGAGAAATTCATCGATTGGGTGCACGCGCACGATCTGTATCAAGTGCCGGACACGGTGACAGACATTTTGAGAGACCAGGAAGCGGCGGGCGGCGACACGTCCGGAACGAACGACTTGCTCGAGCTGCCGCGCGAGATCATCCTACAGCTTCACGTTAACCCCAACGTTTCCTTGGGCAGCGGTTACCGGGCCTACCCCGGCTATTCCGTCGCGCAGGTGCGTGAGAGATTCGGAATAGGCTGGTGATGAACCCTGCATTCGCGCCCGCCGATATCCAGGGCAATATCCTGCGCGGCTACCACAAAACCCGTGTCCGACATCTCATCCTCGAGGTCACCGACCGCGCCGAAGCGCGGCGCTGGCTCGCAGCCAGCGTCTCCGGTCGCACCAACACCGTTCCTCAGATCACCACCGAAGAGCCGTGGGAGACCAAGCCGGACACCACCTTCAACATCGGCGTGACGTTCGAGGGCTTGCAGGCGCTTGGCGTCGCGCAATCGTCGCTCGACTCATTCCCGACCGAATACAAGGAGGGGATGACAGCCCGCGCCACGAAGCTTGGCGACGTCGGGGACAGTGCGCCGAACAACTGGCGTGCTCCATTCGACAAGCCGCAGCGGATTCACCTGATCGCGACCGTCTTCGCCGACGAAGCAGCACAGCTTGATCGTTTGAAGCAGCAGGCCCTTGGCGGAACAAGAGGCTTCAACCTGCTCGGACAGCGCGACGGCTGGTGCTTCAACGGCGACATCGTCCATTTCGGCTACACCGACAACATCTCGCAGCCGAAATTTGCGGAGATCCACGACGCCGACAGTTTGTCGGACGACCCGCAGCCGTTCGCACCGCTTGGCACGGTGCTGCTCGGATACGACACCAACTTCGAGGGTCTGGTCTGGCACATCCCCGAACCGTTCGCGTTGGGCCACAATGGCACCTTCAACGCCTTCCGTATTCTCGAGCAAGACGTCAAAGGCTTTGAAGACTATCTCGACCAAGCCGCCGACGAGCTTATGACGCATCCAAACGGCAACGAGCTGCTGCCTTTCGGCGCGGAAACAACGATCGGTGCCGGCCTCTCGCGTCGCGCCGCATTGCGCGAGGTCGTCGCCGCCCACATGTGCGGGCGCTGGCGCGACGGCACGCCGATGGCATTGTCCCCGGATCGGCCGGACCCGTGGATCAACCGGACCAATTTCGATTACGACGACCCCGTGCGGTTTCCCAACGGACGGCGCTGTCCCTTTGGGTCGCACGTCCGTCGCACCAATCCGCGGGGCGCAAAGATCGTGCAGCGGGTCGCGAATTTCAGCCGGCGCCTGATCCGCCGCGGCATGCCCTACGGCCCCGCCTTTGATCCTGCCCATCCCGATAAGGAGGAGCGCGGCCTCCTTGGCAACTTCATCGGTGCCAGTCTCGGTGCGCAGTTCGAAGCGATGTCGTGCGACTGGGTGAATGTCGGCCTGCAAGATCCGAGGGTGACCGGATCGAATGACCCACTGATCGGCGCGAACACGCTCGAGACCGGTTGGTTCGATCTGCTGCTCAAATCGGGTGCGACGATCCGGCTTCGCAAACTGCCGCGGTTCGTGACGACGCGAGGCGGGGTCTATACCTTCCTGCCCAGCATTGCGGCGATCCGATATCTCGGCGCGCTGGTGAATTGAATCCGCCGTAGCGCTCACGTGTTGTCAGGCTGCGACGCGAACCTCAATATGGTTAACGGGATTTTAACGCTATTTGCGACATAGTGACCCAGGGGCGAGCATTGCGACCCTGGAGAAGCGATGTTCGATAGGATCATCTTGCTGACGAGCCCGGTCGAACAGACCGCGCTGAGCGCCCTGCTGCTTGGCCACAATCCTCAACTCACCATCTGTCCGGCGGCAACCTCCGAGGACCTCGCCGCCCTCAACCCAAGCGCGCTGACCTGCTCGCGCCTGATCGCATTCTCATCTCCGGTCATCGTGCCGCGCGGAGTTCTCGGTTCGCTAGGTTACGGCGCCTATAATTTTCATCCCGGCCCACCTCAATACCCCGGCTGGGCTCCCGCGCATTTTGCGCTTTACGAGCATGCGAGCGAATTCGGCGCGACCGCACATGCGATGGACGAGCGTGTCGATTCCGGCCCGATCGTCGACGTCGCGCTGTTTCAGATCCCCGCCGATATCAGCGTGCTCGGACTCGAGCGGCTCGCCTACGCGCATCTGGCACGCTTGTTCTGGGAGTTGTCGAAGCGGCTTGCGACCCAGGTTGAGCCCTTGCCCGTACGCCAAACGCGGTGGGGCGAAAAGAAGAACTCGCGGCGCGCCTATCAGGCGATCTGCGATATTCCGCTCGATATCGGCAAGCAAGAGTTCGATCATCGCATGCGCATTTTCGGCGGCAATCATTTTGGAATGTCGCCGACCATTCGCCTCCACGGCGTGGAGTTTCGCGCAGTCAGTTGAGGCCCGCTCGCTCAAGCGCCAGCCACGACCGGCAACTTCTCGAGGGAGCGCAGGCCCGGGCGTCGGCGCCACCTGACCTTAGAAGGATCGACTGCGAGCTGAAGGCTCGGCCAGCGCATGAATAGCGATTCCAGCGCGCAGATCGCTTCGATGCGCGCGAGTTGGTGACCGAGACAGAAATGGATTCCGGTGCCAAACGAGAGGTGCCGATTCGGCCGGCGTTCGAGATCGAGCACCTCAGGATGTCCGCTGGTCTGCGGATCCATGTTCGCCGCCACGATCATAGCCATGATCATGTCGCCTTTCCGGAGACGGACGCCATCGAACTCCACGTCCTGACGTACGAAGCGCGGTTTCGTGAACATCACCGGCGAGACGAAACGGAGGAATTCCTCGACCGCGATCCCTGCTCGGCTCCAGTCTGCCGCGAGCCAGTCTCGCCGCGCGCGATCCCTAAGCAGCTCATAGACCGCGCCGCTGATCAGATGCGCCGTTGTCACTGAACCCGCATTCAACAAGAGAAAAAGCATTGACAGCATCTCATCCGAACTGATCCGCCCGCCTTCCGTCTCGACGCGCACCAGTTCGGCGATCAAGCCATCGCCACCTTGCTCTCGCGCCGCCCGCAGGCGCTCTTCCATGTAACGCCGCATTCTCTTGAAGGCAGGAAGTACACTCAGGAATCCGATGGCGCTGTTGACCCGCGAAATCGAATTCGCCCAGGCGATGAAGGTCGGTCGGTCCGCCTCAGGCAAGCCGAGCAGTTCGCAGATCACTGCCAACGGCATGATTTGCGCAAAACGCGCGACAAGATCGGCCGGACTTCCCTGCTCGAACAGCCCGTCGGCAAGGCCGTCGGCGATGGTTCGGATACGCGGCTCCATCTCGAGCACGGCACGGCGGCGAAAGGCTTCGTCAACGATGCTGCGCAGCCGGGTATGGTCCGGCTCGTCGGTGGTCAGCATGTTGCTCGCAAGCGTCTGAACGAGCCTGGGCATCCACCAGCGCAAGCCGGCGACCGTGCCGCCCTCCTTGCGCAGCGTGAAGGTCGACGAGTCCTTGAGTACGCGCGCGGCCGCCTCGTATGTGGTTGTGACCCAAACCTTGCCGACCATCGGAAAGCGGGCCGCGACCACAGCCCCAGACGCGCGAAGCGCCTTGACCACGGAACCAGGGTCACGAAAGAAGGTTTCACTCATGAAATCGACAGCCGCCATCGTCCGCTCCATGCAGCTTCCCGGATCGAAGATGGTGCGCGAAAAGAGCGATGCAAGTGCGGCAAGCGCTTCAAGGCCCTGCCGCCAGCGCGCATTCGACGTATGACGTAATGACGTGCGCAACAATGCTCTTGAAGCCGTCAATCCTCGACCGGCGGCGTGCCGTGGGTGTGGAAGGACTCGATCGTCTTCAAGCCCCAGGCCTGTCCCTTCTTGCGCTCTTCCTCGGTCCAGACGATCGGTTTCCAGTCCGGCGCCAGGATTAGCCGCGCGCCGGCATTAGCGACTTCGACGCGGTTGCCGCCGGGCTCGTAGACATAGAGAAAGAAGGTTTGCTGGATCGCATGCTTGTGCGGGCCGGTCTCGATGTAAACGCCGTTCTCCAGAAAGATGTCGGCACCGCGCAGGACATCCTCGCGACTATCAAGCGCATAAGTGACGTGGTGGAAGCGTCCCTTTTTGCCGTAATGGTCGCGGGTGTAGGCGAAATCATAGCTTTTGTTCGACATGGTCATCCACATCGCCGCTTCGGTGCCGTCGTTGAGCACGATCTGCTCGGTCAGCCGCAGGCCCAGATAGGTCTCGAAGAAGATGCGATTGGCTCTGATGTCGACCGCGAGGCAGTTGAGATGGTCGAGCCTTCGGACATTGACGCCGCGGGCCGGAAAGCGCTGCGCCTGGTTCTTCAGCGCGGGTTTTTGCTCGGGCGGCGCCTGGTACCATTCCGTCTCGTAATAGAGCTCGACGATATGGCCGTCCGGATCGCGGCAGCGGAATGTCGGCCCCTGCCCCATGTCACCATCGATCCAGCCGATATCGAAACCCGATCCCTTCAATGCGGCAACGCGCCGCTCCAGCGCTTGCGGGCTGCGCGCGCGCAGCGCCATGTGCTCCATGCCGGAGGTCTTCGAAGCCGTGAGCTTCAGCGAATAGCGCTCATAGTCGTCCCAACCGCGCAGATAGACGGATTCGCCCTTCCGACCGCTGACGGTCATGCCCATCACGTCCACGAAGAACTTCAGGCTCTCATCGGGCTTGGGCGTGAGCAGTTCCAGGTGGCCGAGATGGGCCATGTCGCAGATCGGTTCCGGTGTCATTCGGGAACTCCTTCAAATAGCGGTCGCGTCACATCGTCGAACAACTCCTCGACGGCGAGCGCGCCAGGAATAAGCTTCTGCTGCGCGGAATATTTCGTGATGCATTCCAGCGAGCGCTGCAGGTCGTATCGCCTGAACGGCAGCCGATCTCTTGCAATCGACTCCGCGAGCAGCCGGTGTACCTCGCGCACGATATCAGGATGATTTTGACAGAGTTCCTGTTTCACCACCACCATGTGATTGATCGGTAGCACGGCGTGCTTTCCAAACCATCGCAGCTGTTCCGTTTTGTTTTCTGGAAACAGCGGTTTCAGGTTGGCATGCTCGACCTTCTCGCCCAGCACCGCATCAAGCTCCCCATCAACCAGCATCTGGATGATGTTTTTGCCCATCGGCGCCCGCTTCGTCGTATCCCTGTATTCGGCGACATGCGCCTCCTCAAAGGTGACCCAGTCGATGGAGTCGAGATCGACACCGTAATCGTTCGCGAGGATGCCGCGGAGCCAGGCGCCGGTAGTGGTTGTGAAGGAACGGATGCCGACGCGCTTGCCGTTGAGATCGGTCGGTTTCAGCGCGCCGTATTTCGCATTGTAAAGTGCATACGAATGTTGAAACCGCGCCAGCACAACGTCCGGCAGCAGCACCATCGGCTTGCCCAAGGATCTCGCCATCAGATAAGTGACAATCGCCATCTCCGAGACATCGAACGCCTGCTCGCGGACCATCGGCTTGAAACCCTTGTTGGTCGGAGAACAATCGACAAAATCGAAGTTGACGATGTCGGATTTGACCGCCCCGCTTTTCAAGGCGGCGGTTCCCGCATGATCACCGAGTAAGGTGCGTAACCGCATCGTCATGTCGAACGGCCTCCGATCCTCACGCAAATTCCTCCACCGCCATCGGAAACAGCCGCTGATAGGCCTCACCATACGTCATGGCCTTGCCCGAATTGCGCCCGCCCTGCATGCCCCGCTGCAGCGCGACGCGCTCATAATAGGCCCACAGATGTTTTTGTGCCGCCAGGATCTCAAAGCTTTTGCGTTTGATTTCCCAGACCTCGTCGATGTTGAGGATCACCTGCGGCTTGAAGTTGCACATCTCGGGCTGGTGCGGCTCGAACAGAAACACCGGCGGCGCGGAGTATTGATATTTGGCATCGGGCTTGTGACCCATCGCCTGCGCAACAACCCGCGTCTGCTGCGCGAAATGCGCGGCATCCGGATGATCGAAGTTGTAGGGGTCCTCCAGCGCGTGGGTCAGCACGAAACTCGGATTGACTTCACGGTAGATGTCGACCATGCGGTCGAAATGCGCCTCATTGAGCTTGAGCGGATAATCGCCGCAATCGAAAAATTCGATTTCCGCGCCCAGCATCCTGGCCGCACGTTCCGCTTCCTCCTTGCGGCCGGCCTTGACGGAGGCGAGCGTTGCGCCAGTCTGCTTCCAGGCAAACTGGCTCTCGCCGCGCTCGCCAAAGGACAGGCAGACGATTTTCACGCGGTAGCCGCGTTTTGCGTGAAGCGCGATGGCGCCGCCCGCGCGCCACACGAAATCTCCGGGATGGGCGGTAACAACAAGACTGGCTTTCATGGGTCGCGGCTCCTTTTTGATTTGCGGGATTTTGCATCGTCGACGAGTTTGATCGCGCGCTAGCCGAAGTCGAACAGACGGGCGGGATTGCCGACCAGAATTTTCTCCTGAAACTCGTGCTCCGGCACGAACAATGGAATGAGGTCGACGAGATCGCCGTCGTTCGGCATTACCTTGACGTTCGGATGCGGCCAGTCAGTGCCCCAGATGACCCGGTCGACCGCCGTTTCGACGATCTTCCGGGCGAACGGCACCGCATCGGCGAAGGGAGGGCCGATCGATGAAACCCGCTCGCAGCCGCACACCTTCACCCAGCACTTTTCGTCGCGTTTCATCAGATCAATCAGCGCCCTGAACGGGAGCTGGTCGAGCCCGTCGGACGCTTTCACCCGGCCCATGTGGTCGATGGTATAGCGCACGGGAAGGTGCGCAAGCATCTCCGCGTATTCCGGGATGTCGATCGCATCAAAGTGCAAATCGACGTGCCATTCGAGCGGTGCGATCATCCGTATCACCCGTTCGAATACCCGCTTGTCGGGCACGCCGCCAAGGTGACGCACGAAGTTGAAGCGGCACCCGCGGACGCCGCCCTCATGAAGTTGACGCAAACCACGCTCGCTGATTTGGTCGTCGATATTGGCAACCGCCCGGTAAGCGCCGCCGCTGACGGCGATCGCGTCGAGTGCCACCCGGTTGTCCGTGCCGTGCACGCTGGCGTTAACGATGACCGCGCGGCCGACGCCGAGCTTTACGTGGAGTTTGTGAAAATCCTCGAGCGGTGCGTCAGGTGGCGTATAGGGCCGATCCGGGGCATACGGATATTGCGAGCCGGGGCCGAAGATGTGGCAATGCGCGTCGCAGGCGAGCGGCGGCAGCCTGAATTTCGGAATTTTCGTGTGCGGATCGGGTCCAGGAATCGTCGGCTTGAACATGATCGCCTCTCTGACTAACTTGAACGGGCGGAGGCTCCGTCCTCAAACGCAGCCAGTTTTTGGCCCTAATTCCTGGCTCGTTCTGCCACATGTCGGCGTGCAGGCGCAGATGGGTCAAGCGCAGGCGCCTGAAGCGAAGCAACCGTCGCCCGCACCAGTTGCTCGATCGCACTGGCGGCGTCCGAACCATCTGCGGCGCCGCGCGACAGACGCGAAACGCGCCCCGGTGTGACCAACGAATAATAGAGAGCACCGAGAAGAAAGTGACAGCGCCAAACGATCTCGGTGCGCGGGACGTGCGGCAGGCTCTCATGGATCGCGTCGATAAATGCGTGGCTGGTATCGTCGAAGGTCTGCGCGATGATCTTGCGCGCAACCTCATTGCCTTCGGCCGACATCACCGCGCGCAGCCGCGTGAACCGCGCGCCGCCGCCCGCCAGATCGCTGCCCGAGGAGAAGGCCGGCAGCACGTAGGCGCGCACGATCGCTTCCAGCCTGTCCTGCAGATCGCGCACGCGCTTCGCTGCGGCCAGCAACTCCGAGCGGCGGAGATTCATCGGCCCGCAGTGACGCCGATAGATCTCTAGTAACAGGCCGTCCTTTGTCTTGAAATGATAGGTGACGCTGCCGGGATTGGCGCCGGCGGCTTGCGCGATGTCGCGAACCGACACCGCGTTGAAACCGTTGGACGAAAACAACTCTTCGGCGGCAGCGAGAATGGCTTCGCGCAAGTTCGGCTTGCGCGTCGCGATATCGTTTTGGGTAGACTTGCGGACCATCCTATTTGTACTAATGTACAAAAGATCAGGTTGGGTCAACAAAAACGTCGTCCGTTGGTCCGAGACCGCTCCGAGATTACCCGCTTGACGAATTTCGGATCATGTCCTGGCGTTTGCCGGAGCGTGCACGGGCCAGAGGTCTTCGCGCCAGTGCAGCGCAACCGCCATCATCAGCGCCAGCCCCAGCGCCGCATAAAGCGTCCCGGTCGCGCTATATCCGATGAGATCAATCAGGCTGCCGGCTGCCAGCAGCCCGATCGGCAGGCCGTAGATGACCATCATGCGCACGCCCATCACCCGGCCGCGGAATCGTTCGCTTGCGGTGCGCATCAGGATCACGGCCGCCGAGATCATCGACAGGCTCTGCGCGATGCCCGCCAGCAACAGGCACAGCATCGCCACCGGCATCGTCTTGATCTGCACGAACACCAGCAGCATCGTGTACCAGGCCAGGGTTGCGCCGATCAAAAGGCGAGCGACGCGCACACCGCCAGTCAAACTGAGCGTAATCGAACCAACGAGCGAGCCGAGCGCGAAGCTCGCCGAGAGATAGCCGAGACCGGCTTGATTGGTATGGAAGATTTCACGCGCGACGTAAGGCAGTAGCCCGTTTGTCAAGGGAAATGCAGTGAGATTGGCGAGAAAGGCGACGCAGAGCACTGCACGCATCCCCGGGCCGCTCCA
>Ga0310910_10001618_pt1 | contig 12439 bp, 10 predicted proteins | sample GREbulkMGHF172_FD_203448 | JGI IMG/M metagenome (GOLD analysis project Ga0310910, IMG submission 203448) | Lab enrichment of tropical soil microbial communities from Luquillo Experimental Forest, Puerto Rico - GRE.bulkMG.HF172 | ecosystem: Environmental > Terrestrial > Soil > Tropical forest >... | reverse complement strand
CGCGGGCGACTGGGCGGTCGACGATTTCTGGGGTCCGCTCGGCAACGAGACGCGCGCCTGGCTCGATCATCTCGCAACCGGCGCGCCGACGATCCATACCACGCCCGAGCAGGCGCGCATCAACCTGGAGACCACCATCGCCATCGAGCGCGCTGCACAGTCCGGCCATCCCGTGCGCCTGCCGCTGCAGATGGAATTGTGATGATCGACCGCTCGCATGCGCCGGCGCGGCGAAGCTGGGTGGCCTCGGCCAACCAGCATCCCGAGTTTCCGATCCAGAACCTGCCGTTCGGCGTGTTCACGCCGGAAGGCGGGCGGCCGCGCGGCGGCATCGCGATCGGAGATGAAATCTTCGATATTGCGAGCGCGCTCAAGCTGGGCCTCTTCAATGGGCTCGCCGCACGCGCGGCGGAGGCGGCTTGCGGCGCGACGCTCAATTCCTTCCTCGCGCTCGGCCGCGAGGCACGAAACGCGCTGCGGCAGGCTGCCGGCGACGTCCTCGATGCCGACGGCGAGGACCGCGCCCGCATTGAAGGGCTGCGCGCGGACTTCATCCACAGCGCCGCCGGCTGCCGGCTCGAAGTGCCGGCGATGGTGGGCGACTACACGGATTTCTTTGCCGGCATTCATCACGCCACCAATGCGGGCAAGCTGTTGCGTCCGGATAACCCGCTGCTTCCCAATTACAAGCACCTGCCCGTGGGCTATCACGGCCGCGCATCGTCGATTGTTTCCTCGGGTGTGTCCGTGCGCCGCCCCAGCGGTCAGCGCATCCGAACTCGGGCTTACCCGAGTTCGGCATCTGAAGTCGGCCCAAGTCGGATAGATCCGACTTGGGCTGCCGCAGGCGAGCAAGCCCCGAGCTTCGGCCCCTCGCGCAGCCTCGATTTCGAGCTGGAGCTCGGCGTGTGGATCGGCCGCGGCAACCCGCTCGGCACCCCCATCGCCGTAAGCAGGGCGGCCGACCATATCGCGGGCTTTTGTCTCCTCAACGACTGGTCGGCGCGTGATATCCAGGCCTTCGAGTATCAACCGCTCGGCCCCTTTCTGGGCAAGAATTTCTGCACGACCGTTTCGCCGTGGGTCATTACCCCGGAAGCACTGGCGCCCTTCCGGATGCCGCAGCCACCACGTCCCCCGGAGGATGCCGCGCCCCTCCCCTACCTGATCGATCCATCCGATCAGGCAGCCGGCGCCCTCGACATCGAACTTGAAGTATTCCTGTGCTCGCAGGGCTTGCAGTCGAAGGGCCTGCCTGCGCAGCGGCTCGCGGCCAGCAATGCGCGTCATCTCTACTGGACGGTGGCGCAACTCGTCGCCCATCACACCTGCGGCGGCTGTAATCTGCGGCCCGGCGATCTGTTCGGCACCGGCACGATCTCCAGTGACGCGCCCGACGGGCTCGGCAGCCTGCTCGAAATCTCCGCGGGCGGTCGTCGGCCGGTCGAGCTTGGCTCAGGAGACACCCGACGCTTCCTGGAAGATGGCGACACCATCATCCTGCGCGCGCACTGCCGGCGCGATGGGTTCGCCACCATCGGCTTCGGGGAATGCCGCGGAACCATCGCGCCAGCCGCTTGACCGGCTGAGCCTTTAGCCAATCCACAGCCATTGTGTACAACATTGGGGACAGGCTGCAACGCGCCGTGATCGAACACGCCAGCTAAGACAATGCCTGCTCTGGACAAAACGGCAAGGAGAGCGGCGCGGCAGCCTTCGCGCCAAAAATCAGGTGTGGCGGCCTTGCAACGCTGCTTTTCTGTTTGCGAAGGCGGATTGCACCAATAGCGCTTGATTGATTGACTCGATGCATTGATTCGCTGCCAGCGTGACATATGGTCCGAGGGAGGCCGGAAATGCTCGATGGGAAGCAATATTTTGCGGGATTTCCCGACGAGGATCCGGCGCGACAGCAGATTGTCCCTCATAGCCCGACGCTGCTGGCGACCCTGCGGGCGCTCGAAAAGGAGTTGCGACCCTACATCCGCAAGCAGATCAAGACCGGTGTCGATGCGGACGATTCCACGGCCTGAGGCGCTTTGGCCGTGTCCCGCCGAGAACCCCCCCGAGGGCTGACGACGAAGCTTCCTTGATACTATAGTCGGCGCGCGGCGCACGCGGCGAGAGGACAATCCGGCGCGCGAGCAGGCGCGACACGGGCGCCGGCGGAGGATCGGTGACACAGGCCATCAGCGTCCGGTTCGTGAGCGTCAACGGCATCCGGATTGAAATGATCGAGGGGGGAGAAGGCCCCACTCTGCTCTTCCTGCATCCCGCAATCGGCATTGCGCCAGACGCTCCCGTCCTGCAACGACTTGCCGCGCATGGCCGTCTGATTGCGCCTGTTCACCCGGGATTCGGCGCTTCCGAGGCGCCAAGGTCTTTCGACAGCATCGACGATCTCGCCTATTTCTATCTCGATCTCATCCATGCGCTCGGCCTCGCGGAGATCGCGCTGGTGGGCGTATCGTTTGGCGGATGGATCGCGGCGGAGATGGCCATCAAGTCGACGGCGCAGATATCGCATCTCGTGCTTGGCAACCCGGTCGGCATCAAGGTCGGCAGCCGCGAGCATCGCGACATCGCGGACATCTTCGCCATGACCGAGCCCGAGTTCCTTGAGCTCGCTTATTTCGATCCGGCCGCCGGGAGACGCGACTACAAGGCCATGCCGGAGGCGCAGGTGCGTGACGCTGCGCGCAACCGGGAAGCCACCGCACGCTATGCCTGGTCGCCGTTCATGCACGATCCCAAGCTCAAGGGACGGCTGCACCGCATTCGCGTCGCCACGCTGCTGCTCTGGGGAACGCATGACCGCGTTCTCAGCGAAGGCTACGGCCGGGCGTATTGCGCCGCCATTCCCGGCGCGCGCTTCGAACGCATCGAGCGCGCCGGCCATTTTCCTCACATCGAGCAGCCGGACGAATTCGCGGAGAAACTTTTCGCCTTCATCGAGCGCAAGTGATACCAAACTCTCTTCGAGGTGATCCGCATGAAGGTCTACCAGTTCACCGAGCAGCCTTATCCGGACGCATGGGCTGAGCACGGCGGCTCGTTGCGCGTCAACCTGCCGAACCGCAAATGCGATCCGCACATCGCCGCCGATCTCTTCCATCGCTATTACGACGAATGGATGCTCGCCGACGAGCTCGGCTTCGAGATCATGCTCAACGAGCATCACCAGACTGCCACCTGCATGTCCTCGACGGTGATCGTCGGTCTTTCCGTGCTGGCGCGGCAGACTTCGCGCGCCCGGCTGCTCGTGCTCGGTTATCCGATCGGGCACAGGGGCGACCCGCTGCGCGTCGCCGAGGAGCTCGCGACCATCGATGTCATCTCGCGTGGACGGCTCGACATGGGCTTCATCAAGGGCGTGCCGTACGAGTTTGCGGCATCCAACCAAAATCCGGTCGGCGTCATGGACCGATTCTGGGAGGCGCACGATTTCATCATCAAGGCGATGACCAGCCATGACGGGCCGTTCAACTGGGAGAGCGAGCATTTCCACTATCGGCAGGTGAACATCTGGCCGCGGCCGTGGCAGCAGCCGCACCCGCCGGTCTGGAGCACGACCGGCAGCAAGAGCAATGCCCGTGTGCTGGGCGAGCGCGGTTATGTCATGGCGACGCTGGGGACCGGCTACGACACGCGCAGCCTGTACGACGTCTACCGCGAGGGCTACGTCTCAAAGGGACGTCCGGCTCCTGCGGCCGACCGCTTCGGCTATCTCGGCCTCGTCGCGGTCGCCTCGAACGAGCGCGAGGCGCGGGCGCGGGGCGAGCAGATCGCAAGCTATCCGCGCACCAGCGCCATCGTCCATGCGCCGTTTCGCAACCCGCCCGGATTCTTCTCGGTCGAGGACAATGCGAGGCTCATGCGCGGCCAGACGCCGCCGCGCAGCTACACCAAGGACCGCCGCGTGATCGACATGCGCACCGCGAGCGTGCAGGAGTTGATCGACGCCGCAATCCTGTTCTGCGGCACGCCCGACCAGGTTTACGAGCAGATTGTCGAGTTCTGCGAATATTGCGGCGGAATGGGCAACCTTCTGATGATGGGACATGCCGGCGCCATGACGCACGCTGAAACAGTCGACAATCTCACCTTGTTCGCGAAGGAAGTCATGCCGCGGCTCAAGGAATACAAGCAGCCGGCCGCGGCAACCGCGACCGCCGCCTGAGAAAGCTTTGTCGCGCACGCAAATCCCCACGAAGTTCGATCCATGTAGGGGCGGGTTTGAAACCCGCCCCTACCGGCGGCGAGAACAAAGCCCCGACCTGGCGCATCGCTTTTCTCCGCCGCGGAATTCGGATTAGGGCGTTGTTAAGCATAAAGTTTCAGAATTCGCGGATCGTGTCACCGTCTCGGGACCGGAGTGATGCAAAGGTACCCGTTTGTAACCGTCCTCTACATGATGTGCGCCAGCGTCGCCCTGGAATTGCCCGGACAGGCGGCAATCGCGGCATCTCCCTATGTCGTCGATGGCATTGCGCTCGGAGCTTCCTTGCAGGGAGCACGCGATTACCAGTGCGCCGCAAGCAGGCTGTTTTCCGAATACACGTGGTGCCGGCACCAGCGTCAGGAAAAAGGAAGGCATGCCTCGGTTGTTTCCGCGAATTCTGTTCTGCAGGATCGCGACGGCACCATCGCCTATGTCAGCCGCGAGATTCGGCCGGCATTCTTTGCCGCGAATGAGATCGAGGCAGAGATCGCGCGGCTGTCGGCCAGGTTTGACGAGCGGGCACGTGAAACGCGACTGCCGAAGCAGAAAGATTTCGAGACCGCGGTCATCGCGCTGTGGGGCAGCCTGCGATTGGAGCCGCTGGAAGGCAAAAGCCTCGAAGCTTTCGAATCCGGAAAGGCCGCCAAGAAAAGCCTGCTTGTCGATCATCTCGGCGACATCCGCCGCTCGCTGCGGCTCGGGCTGCCGGTTTACCGCCTCGCCGGCGGCCGTGGCTATCTCTGGCTGGCGACTGCGCAACGAGGCCGGCGGGGATATCTGCGCATTCTGGCCGTCGATGTGGACGCCCTCGCTGCGCCGGCAGAGGCTTCGCTCTCCGCGCAGCCAGAAGATGTTGCCGCGCTCGAGCCGAAGAAAGCCCCTCCCGCGATGGCGCGTGGCGTTGCGCTCGCCGCGGCTGATCTGCGCCCTTTTTTGACGCCTCTGCCCACGTTGGCGGTGCCTGACGAGCTCGCCAGCAAATCGGTTTCCCGGCGCACGAATGAGCCGCAGCAATCAATGGCTCAGAAAACCCGGGCTGATCCGCGGCGCACGATGCTCATGGATGCGGAGCGGTTGGCAGCTGCGGAAAAGGAAAAGGCACGCCTGGCATGGGCTCGATTCGAGGCGGAGAAGGCCGCTTTCGATTCGAGCACGCGGGTGAAATGGACCATCGGCACCTCGCTGCTCATTCTCCTTGCAGTTCTTGCGCTTCTGCAGGCCATGACACGGCGCGAGGAACAACAGCCCGCCTCGCAGAGCTGCTAATTGGCTGCACGCTGCGTCAGGCCGACAACCATGAACGGAGCCCATACCCCGGGATAAGCGTCATCGACGTTCTTGGGGCTATCGATGAATTCGAGCATGCTCCGCCGCAGCGCCTCCGCGGGCAGCATGGTCCTCTCCTGTTCCATCATGTGGACTGTGTGCGTCGTCAGCTGCACCGCAGCCTTCGTGTCGAGGTACCAGTTGGAGACCAGCAACGATTTGGCGCCGGCGTAAAAGAATGCCCGCGCCAGGCCGGACAAGGCCTCCGCGCCCGGCTTGTCCCCATCGGCGGTATTGCAGGCGGACAGGATGACCCAATCCGCATTGAGCTTGAGCGTTGCCGCGATCTCGCTCGATGTCAAAAGCCCGTCGTCCTCTTCCGACGGGACCTGCGGTGGGGTGAACACAAGGGCTGGCTCCGCCACGTCGGTAAAGCTCGCTGTCTCGCCGGCAACCAGGGCGTGGGTCGCAAAATGTACAATGCGGAAACCGTCGAGCTTGGCGGTCTTGACGGCGGCTTCGGTGGCATCTTGCCCAAGCTTGACGTCGGTCATCGGCGCGCCCAGCTCTGTCGCAATCTCGCGCACTTCATCCGCGCTCTCCGGCAACCGATCGAGCTCCCGCAAGCCGATCAGGTCGACATGTCCCTCGCGAAAAAGTCGCCGATAGGAAACGCTGGAGCGCGTGGCGCCGCGCTGACTCGGACCGCCGGTCCGGCCCTGCGTCAGCGGATTGCCGAAACCCATATAGGGCTGCGAAGCAATCCGGCCTTCGCTGCGGATCTTCAGGCTTGAAACGGAGGGGAGCATGGTCACGGCGTGGCGTCGCAACAGCCACGGCGCCGCGCGGTAGGCCGAATACGGATCCCCCACGGACGGTTTCTTTGTTGGCTTTTCGGTGAGCAGGAGATGCAAGGGCAGCCCGGTCAGCGCGCCCGCGGGGACGACAATGAGGTGGCCTTTCCCCGATAGCTGCGGTTTCACAGGACCAAGCAGCGCAACATAGAGTGAATAGGCGAGGTCAAGGTCGAACGCGCGCGCAATGCTCTTTTCCGGTATCTCGACCTTCTCGACCGAGGCGCGCAGCCTCTTGACCGCGTCAACCAGCTCCTCGCGCGAAAGGCTTATTTTGCGCCACTCGATGCGATCGGGAGTGACCGCCCACACATAGTTGCCCAGGTCGCTGACGTGGAAAAGCACCAACGCCTCTCCGGGCGCGAGAAGCTTTTGTGCCTGCGCGGGGGTAAGCGGCTTCGGATTTACCAGGTCGGCATAGTCCGGAAATTGCGTGGCTATGCGCGCGCTCGCCTGTGTCAGGCCGGTCTGCAGCTCCTCGCGACGCTGGCGGATCAATTCCTCGCGCTTGGGATCGCGCCGGTCCGCGGCCTTGGCGACTTCCGTCAGGATGCTCTTGTCCAGCGACCGGATCTCGGCCGCCTCGTCCTGTTGCCTGCGAACCAGCGTGGCGAGCGCACTGGTGCCGGCGCCGGTGCGCGCAGCCATCTGATTCAAGGCCGTCGCCGCGGTGGACTCGTTTGCCCATTGCGCGGTCTCGAAGGCCTCGGTGACCGCATCCGGCCCGGCGATGCCGTCCGCGACCTCGCGATAGAGAACGGCGAGATGCACATCGAAATATTCGCGCAGGCTCGCGAGGTCGAAACCGACGGTGGTGGCGTCGCCGTTCCTGAGCGCGCGGACCGCCACCTGCACGGCCTGGCGGGAATAATCGGCGGCCTGGCGAACGCGGTTGAGGCCGAGATCGATCTGCGCAAGCGTCTTGAGGACGGAAGCAACGTCGGTGTGGTCGGGGCCGAGCGCCTTCTGCCGAATGGCCAGCGAGCGTTTGGCGAACGGCTCGCCTTCGGCGTAGCGTTTCAGGGCGACATCCGCGTTCGCCGTGGCGGTCAGGCTGTAGGTGACGTAAAGGTGATCCGGCCCGTAATTCTTCTCCATGATGGCGATGGCGCGCTGGAGGAGCGGCAGCCCTTCGGCGGCTCGACCCGCGTAACGGTAATCCGCCGCCAGATTGCCAAGGCTCTGGGCGATGTCAGGGTGGTCCTTCGGCAGCACTTTTTCCCGAATCGCGAGCGCGCGCTTGAGCACCGGCTCGGCTTCGGCGTACCGTGCAAGCCTCATATAGGTCAGTCCGAGATTGTTGAGGCTGAGCGCGACCTGGGGATGGTCCCTCCCGAGGGCCCTTTCCTGAATCGCCACCGAGCGCTCATAAAGCGGCAAGGCATCCGCGTAGCGTCCCCAGCTGAAATAGGTCAGCGCAAGATTGTTGAGCGTGACCCCCACATGGGGATGATCGGGGCCGAGCGATTTCTCCTGGATTTCCAGCGCGCGCCTCTGCAACGGCTCGGACTGCGCGTAGCGGCCGGTCAACCGGTAGAGTTCGGCGAGATTGGTGAGGCTCTTGGCGACGTCCGGATGGCTGGGACCGGCGACCTTCTCCTGGATGGCGATGGCGCGCTTGAGCAGCGGCTCCGCCTCCGAAAAGCGGCCGGTGCGCATATCGACGTTCGCGATCAGGTTGAGCGTCTGGCTCACCGCCCGCTGCGAAATGGGGTCGGAACCTTTCTCGCGGATCGCGAGCGCGCGCTTGTAGTAGTCCTCGGCCTCGCCATAACGGCCCTCGCCGTAAGCTGCGTTGCCGAGATCCTCGATCGCCTCGCTGACCACGATCTGATCGCTGTCGGGAGCGGCCTCGACGAGGCTCAGCGCGCGCTTCTGCGTGGCCTGCGCCTCGGCGTAGCGGCCCTCATGCTCGTACACGCGTCCGAGGCCGATGAGCGTCTTGGCGAGATCGCGGGTCGAATAGGCGTTCGGCTTTGACTTTTCAAAGAGCGGAAGCGCCGTCTTGTAGAGCCGCTCCGCCTCGGGATATTTGCCGAGCACATAAAGCGCCCTGGCCTCGAGATAAAGCGCGCCGGCATAGCTCCCGTGCTGGGTGCCGTAGCGCGCCCGCGCCGCGGCTTCGAACTTGCGCGCTTCGGCAAGCGCCGCGTCGTAGTTCCCGTCAGCGAAGAGAGTGTCGTAGCGGCTCACATACGCTTCGAGATCGCCTTGCTGGGCAGAGGCAGGCGCCCAGATCGCTGCCAGCAGGATCAGCCCCCCGATTGCCGGCGTGCCCGTCCACCTTGATGGCATGGTCTTGTCCTGTGAATAGACGCAGATGCAATGCGCACAAATACGCGCCTGCGCTTCTGGAGCCGCCCGCAGTCGGCGGCCGGCGCGCACGAGGTCGCGGCTATGGTGTGGATGCCGGCTGCCTTTGTCGAGCCCCCGAGGCAGAAAGCCACGGGCAATTCACGCGACTGCAGAATGACGCCGGCCTCAAAAGCGGTGAGGCCGCCACGCCGGCGGCCTCACTCATTCGATGAGCCAAGAGACGGGACGCAGAGCGATAGAGCCTAGCTAGGCGGATGGCGCTCCCGTTGACCTCAGAGGCTGAAACCAACACCAACCGTGAACTGGTTGAAGCTCGGGGTTACCCGGTTAGACTCCGCGCCTGGTGTGCACGTAGCGCCGGCAATGGGAGCCTGGCAGACAGGAACCGCCAGGGGAGTAGTAAAGGAGACGTCCGGAAACTGCGCGTGCATGTACTGCACCCTGATCTTGATTCCCGGCAGGTAGGCAAATTCCGCGCCGCCACCCAGTGCCCAACCGGTGACTGTCTTGTCCACGGTGCTGGAGCCCGCCACCACGGTGGTGGCTGTGGGGAAGTTAATATTCGTGATGGCCGTTTGAGTGAACGTGGCCGAGACACGGGCCGTTGCTGTGCCGCCGCTTACATAGACCAGCGTCTTGTCGGTGACGAGACCACCAAAACGCACCAAGGGCGGAAACGCTCGAGCCGATTTGCGTGGTGGCCGTGCGGCTATCAGTGGTGAACTCCTGGCAGCAAGCAAAAAACTGGCCGGGGTAGCCTTGATTCAGGGTGTATGTGTTTTTCACTTTGTTCGCGCTCAGCATGGCCTCCGCGCCTAGATAAAACGGAGTTGCGGGGATGAGCGTACCCCAACCGATAAAGACGCCGCCTGAGCCACTTCCTGTGTTTGGCCGGCTGGTGTTGAGCGCCTGGCAATTGACCATTGGCTGAGAAGATGAGGATTGGAAGATTGCAACGCCCGTGTGCGATCCGCAAGCGTCATCAGAAAAACCGGCGCCGCCCACGTTGCCGCCGCCGAAGCCGCCCCCCTGGAAGCCCGTCCAGGTCTGTTGCGTGCTTTGCGAAGTCGCCTGCGAGGTCTGCTGCGTGGCTGCGCCTGGCGCTGGGCCGGCCGCGCACGGCGCTCTTGCGCGGGCGCTCGCTCGGCAGCCGGCGCCGGTGCGCGCTCGGCAGCCGGCGCTGCCCTCTCGATCGGCGCCGGCGTTTCCGTTTCCGCCGCGAACAGCGGCTTCGACACGGCTGCGAGCGCCAGAACGCCCGTCGCCACAAGAAGACTGCGCTTCATGATAGAACCCCCCGGTATTGTTCCCCAAGCCTGCCGGACAGGGTAACCAAAGGTTGCTTGTGCTGTATAGATGTAGAGCCCTCCTTGCGGTCGATTTGTCTGCGCTGTTGCAAAAAAGGCTCTCAAGGAGACGCCCAGGGCGGGGCCGGATTTCGCGTCATTCACGCGTGGACAGGCGCCTGGAAGAGCTTGCGAAAACCGGTGTCGAGCCGTGACCTGCCCGGCCCGAATTGAACCTCTGCGTCGCTCTTGCTACCAATGGAGCGAGCAAATACCGGCAAGTGTCTCGAATGCCGACCGCCCGGTCCCGGCGGGTCAGAACCTGGGCAAGCCGTCCAACTGCATGTTGGCGGCTTCGGCAGAGCGCTACCAGCGAGGTTCGCCATGAAGTACTTGAGCCTGTTGTTCCTCGGTCTGCCTCTCCTGCTGAGCGCGGCGCCGGCCTGTGCTGAGGACCCTTCGCTCGAAGAGATGGTCTGCGCGCTAAACCCGCAATGCGCTGCGCCGGTCGCCGGCCGCCGCATGCGCGGCATCAGCGTATCCCCGACGGTGGTGTCCCCGGCGGTGGCCCGGCAGCCGGCGTCATTCGACATCACCTTGAACTTTCCGTTCAACTCGGCCGAGCTGACGGCGGACTCACGCGAAAGGCTTGATCGAGTAGCGAAAGCCCTGACCGACCCGACCACCATCAAATACGACATCATCATCAGCGGGCACACGGACGCCCTTGGCGGCAACAGGTACAACCAGGCGCTTTCGGAACGGCGCGCCCAGGCGGTGCGCCGGTTCCTGATCGCGGAACGCAGCATCAATCCCAAGCGGCTGGTTGCCAAAGGTTACGGAAGGTCCCAGCTCCTGCTGCCGGACGATCCCTATAACGAGCGCAACCGCCGGGTTCAGTTTCAGAACGCGAAATACGCCACGGCGGCTGCGCCGTCGGCGCAAGCTCCATTGGCCGGAACGTCCGGCGGGGAACCGCGCAAGCCCAAGGAGCCGACCGCTCGACCAGCCGCACCGGCAACCTCCGCCCCGGAGAGCGACGGCCTTTGATCGCGCGCGTACCGGGCTGAATTCTCGAATCTCGAATCTGACGCAGGCAGGAGCGAGGCATCAGCGCATCTACGCGTGTTTGCTGCGCGCCATGCCTCGCCCCTGCGCGCGCGAGGCAGCAACGGGTCAATAGGAGCGGAACCTGATCCCTCGGAAATGCAAACTTATGTGATGCCCGTCACAGCGCCATTGCCGCATGATCGCTACGCTGGCAGCATCAAGATCGGTCGTCATAGACACCCAAGGACGGAGGCACCCATGCCCACCACTTGCCATCCACTCTCGACCTCGGCGGCCGCCGCCCCCGCCCGGCCGCAGTCGTCCGGCGCCGCGAAATACGCGTACGCGCTGCTTTGCGGCGTGAGCCTGGCGCTTGGCGCGTCGGCCGCGCCGGCGGAAGAGCTGTCGGTGGAGGAGATGGTTTGCGCGCTCAATCCGCAATGCGTCATGCCGCTCGCCGCGCGGCAGGTGCGCGGCATCACGGCGACTGCGAGCGCGATCAGGCCCGGGTCTTTCGACCAGACCATAAACTTTGCGTTCAATTCAGCCGACCTCACTGCCGATGCACGCCGCCAGCTCGACAAGGTCGCCGAAGCCCTTACCGACCCGAGGATTGAGAAATCGACGGTCATCATCCACGGCCACACGGATGCGGTGGGCAACCCCCGATACAATCTGATCCTGTCCCAGCGGCGGGCGGAGGCCACGCGGCAATATTTCATCAGGGAAAAGCGGATCGACCCCAGACGGCTGGTGGCCAAAGGCCATGGCTCGTCCCAGCTCCTGCTGCCGAACGACCCCGACAACGATCTCAACCGGCGAGTCCAGTTCGAGAACCCGCACTACGCCGAGGCTGCCGCCGCGTCCCGGCCGGCGCCTGCGCCCAAGCCCGTCACGCGGCCGGCGAAGGCCGACTCCCCCGCCGCAGTAAACGATGGCCTGTGAGCGCGATCGCCGCGGCCATCCGTGCCTGAGACTTCCCTGTGACCGGCGGCACCCATGACGTGCCGCCGGCCTTTTTATCCGGCATGCTCCGGCGCTGCGCGCATGCAAAGCGGATTTTCGTGACCGCCGTCACTGCGCCACCGCGAGAACGCCGCTAGGCATATAATGAGTTCGAGCCACGAATTCACGCGTCGTCAACAACACACCAAGGAGACAATAATGCCCAACCATCGCGCGTTCATACAGCCTGCTGTCGCCGCCGCCGCACCGAGCCCGCACATCGCCCGAAGATACGCCTGCCTGCTGCTCTGCGGCCTGTCACTGGGGCTCATCACGACGGCCTCGGCGGAGGAGCTCTCTGTCGACGAGATGGCGTGCGCGCTCGATCCGCAATGCACGACCCCGGTCGTCGACCATCGGTTGCGCGGCATCACGACCACCCCGAGCGTGCGCACCCCGGGGTCATTTGATCGCACCGTGAATTTTGCGTTCGATTCCGC
>Ga0310910_10001614_pt1 | contig 12455 bp, 12 predicted proteins | sample GREbulkMGHF172_FD_203448 | JGI IMG/M metagenome (GOLD analysis project Ga0310910, IMG submission 203448) | Lab enrichment of tropical soil microbial communities from Luquillo Experimental Forest, Puerto Rico - GRE.bulkMG.HF172 | ecosystem: Environmental > Terrestrial > Soil > Tropical forest >... | reverse complement strand
ATGCTCGCGATTGGCGGTTTCCTCGAGCACCCGGCGGTTGAAATTGAGCCAGGACAGTTCCCGGTTGATAAAGCGGTCCGAACTGGCGGCAAGGTCGCCGCCTCGCGGCACCGCCTCCGGACGTCGATGGGCGCCAGATTCTAGAGCGACGACAGTGGCTTGGCCACGGTCGGCCATGGCGGTTTGGTGCTCCTCGAGGGCTATGATCGTCACCCTTGGTTACAGTCCGATGACACGGCTTGCAGTCAGATAAGGCGTTGGGGGAGTGCCCCGTCAAGCCCGCCGGACAAGAGGCTCATAGCGCAACGCCCTTAAGGCGCGGTTTCGCCATAAAGCGGATCGCGGAACATGTCGGCGGCGAGCGCCCGCGACGGCGGACGGTTAAGCCGCAGCGCTTCATTATCGAGCGCGATGACGGCCGAGCGCGCCGCGGCGAACGAGCGCTCGATGTGTGTCGACAGATAGCTCACCACCGTTTCATCGAGCTTGAGCTGACGGTCGGCGGCGAGTTTGACGATGACGGCGCGCAGCATGGCGTCGTCGGGCGCCTGTAACGTTAGCACCGGCATCGCCCGCAACCGCGATGCCACGTCGGCGATGGCGACCGGCCAAGCTGCCGGCACCGTGCGCGCAGTGAAGAGGAGATACGCATTTTCCTCTCGCGCAAGATTGATGAGATGAAACAGCGCCCGCTCGTCGGCCGCAGCAGCCGCGTTTTCGACGACCAAGGCGCCGGTGGCAAGCGCCGAGCGAAGCCCGCCTTCGTCGAGCGCGTGCGCCGAGATCACGCGCGCGCCGGCGGCCGCGGCCCAGATCGTCGCGAGATGCGTCTTGCCCGAGCCTTCGGGCCCGACCAGCACGACGGCATTGGCCGGCCAATCGGGCCAGCTATCGATCAGCGCCAGCGCATCAGTGTTGGAAGGCCCGGAGAGAAAATCCTCGCGGGCCAGACTTTCGGCATGGGAAAGCGCCAGCGCGAGTTGCCGTGGCGGCGATATGGCGTGCGTTACCATGACGGCTCAATGCCCGGCCCCGAACGAATTCATGTGGCGTACCCATTCGGCGAGATAGAAGGCAATCGAAAGCAAGGTCAAGACGGCGACCAGCGCCATCAGCAGTCGCGACAACAGCTCGAAATCAAAGCCGAAGCCGCGTTGCGCCAGTACCAGCGTGGCAAGGACGATCTGCGCAACCGTATTGGCCTTCGATACCGGCAGCGGCCGCACCGCCATCGGCTTGCCGACCAGCCACGACAGCATGAAGGCGCTGACGATCATGATGTCACGCGACACCACAAGGATGACCAGCGCGATCGGCAAGGCGCCAGCAATGCCAAGCGCGATGTAGATCGACACGATCAGGGCCTTGTCAGCCAATGGATCGAGCAAGGCGCCAAGCTCGCTGCGCATATGGAAGTGCTTGGCCAAAAAGCCGTCGACGCCGTCGCTGATACCGGCGACGAGGAACAGGATGAAGGCAATGCGCATCCCGCCTGTCGTGATCGCCCAGACTACGATCGGCACCAGCAGGATGCGTCCCAGCGTAATAAGGTTAGGGATACTCAAAAGCGGCCCCGGACTTTCCGCAGCTTTGTCCCCAAGCTGTCCTTTCGCCCCGCAATATAGCGGCGGCGGCGCGCTTGCACAGCAGGCGATTCCGACGTAGGAGGCGCCGCATAGTCCTACCGATCCGGTGGTTTTCGTGGATAAGGCGCGCTACGCGGCAGCCGGCGTCGATATCGATGCCGGCAACCGCATGGTGGACATGATCAAGCCGTTGGTGCGGGCAACCGCGCGCGCCGGCGCCGATGCCGAAATCGGCGGCTTCGGCGGCCTGTTCGATCTGAAGGCCGCAGGCTACCGCGACCCGATCCTGGTCGCGGCCAATGACGGCGTCGGCACCAAGGTCAAAATCGCCATCGAGACCGGCCGCCACGACACTATCGGCATCGATCTCGTCGCCATGTCGGTCAACGATCTGGTGGTGCAAGGCGCCGAGCCGCTGTTCTTTCTGGACTACTTCGCCTGCGGCAAGCTCGATCCCGCGGTCGGCGCCCAGGTGGTCACCGGCATCGCCGCGGCATGCCGGGAGACCGGCTGCGCCCTGATCGGCGGCGAGACGGCGGAAATGCCAGGCCTCTACCAGGCCGGCGACTACGATGTCGCGGGCTTTGCCGTCGGCGCCGTGGAACGCGCCGGCCTATTGCCTCGCAACGACATCGCGCCGGGCGACGTCGTCGTCGGCCTCGCCTCGACCGGCGTGCACTCCAACGGATTTTCCCTGGTTCGCCGCATCGTCGCTGACGCGGGACTGAACTGGGATAGCTCCGCCCCGTTCGAGCTTAGGAAAAACCTCGGCGAGGCCTTGCTGACGCCTACGCGCCTCTATGTGCGTTCGTGCCTCGCCGCGAGCCGCGAGACCGGCGCCGTCAAGGCACTCGCCCACATCACCGGCGGCGGCTTTGTCGACAATATCCCGCGAGTCCTGCCCGACGGCCTTGCCGTATCGGTGGATCTTGATCGCGTGCCGTTGTTGCCGGTGTTCAAGTGGCTCGCGGCCGCGGGAAAGATCGGCGAGGCCGAAATGCTGCGCACGTTCAACTGCGGCATCGGGATGGTGGCAGTGCTGGAGCGCGGCGCGGCCGCAGCCGCAAGCGAACGCTTCGCAGCGCAGGGCGACACCGTGGTGCATCTCGGCGAGGTCGTCGCGGCAAAGGATGGCGAGCGCGTGCAATTTCGAGGCCGTCTCGACCTCACCTGGCCTGGCGCATGACCAAGAAGCGCGTCGCCGTTCTAATTTCCGGCCGCGGCTCGAACCTGACGGCGTTGATCGAGGTGGCGAAAGCGCCCGACTATCCGGCCGCAATTGTGTTCGTGGTCGCAAACCTGCCCGATGCGGCGGGCCTCATGCACGCTCGGCAGGCCGGAATTCCCACAGCGGTGGTCGACCATCGCCCGTTCGGCACCGACCGCGAGGCCTTCGAGCGCGCGCTCGATGCGCAGCTGCAAGCCCAGCGCATCGAGATCGTCTGCCTTGCCGGCTTCATGCGGCTGTTGACGCCGTGGTTCGTCACGCGCTGGAGCGGGCGCTTGCTCAACATCCATCCGGCGCTGTTGCCGCAGTTCAAAGGCTTGCACACCCACAGTCGCGCGCTTGCCGCGGGTGTCAAAGAGCACGGCGCGACCGTGCACTTCGTTGTGCCGGAAATGGATGCAGGGCCGATCATCCTGCAGGCCGCGGTGCCCGTCATCGCCGGCGATACCGAAGGGACGCTCGCCGCGCGCGTGCTCGAGGTCGAGCACCGCATCTATCCGCAAGGCTTGCGTCTCGTAGCGGAAGGCCGCGCGGCTCTGCCCGCGGGGGCCGGCGATATAAATAAACCGTAGCTGCGGTTGAGGCGTCGTCAGAAAACAAAACCCCCGGGCGCTACACCGGGGGCTACGAGCGGTACGAGATCTTTCGCATTCAGTTCACGCAACTTTGAGGTTCTCCGCCGACGTCCTGCCGCGGTTGGTCACGAGCTCGTATTCGACGGTCTGGCCTTCATTGAGCGTGCGCAAGCCGGCCCGCTCGACCGCCGAGATGTGGACGAACACATCCTTGTCTCCCGTCGCCGGCTTGATGAACCCGTAGCCCTTCGTCGGATTGAACCACTTGACGGTGCCCTTCTGCATCGCCTGCCTCCTCAGTCCCGATGTTCGCGAAGACGCAGAATCGCCGCCCCTGCTCCCGCGTGCAAAAGCAGCGATCGGCGCCACAAGCCAGATTTTGGGGAAAATTCCGAAACGGGATGAAGTCAGAAACGATCATGTCGCCGCGACAGCACCGGCCGGATGGCCAAAATCCGATTGCACGATAAGCAAGCCGGATAAATACGGCGCAAGCATGGCTGTAATACGTCAGTCACAGCGCAGATTTTAAAAGTGTATCGATCAACGTAACGAACGTAACAAACGTCCGTGACTTAAGCACGGCGTTCACCTCACTGCTTTAATGCAATGGCGACGACACGATGGATGTTACGATTGCTCGGCGCCGCGAGTCCGTCGGCGCGGCTGCGGCGGGTGCACCCTGACGGTGGGATGCTGCTGCCACAGGCCGCCGAGGCCGACGACGAGAAGCGCGATGGCGATGGCCGCAGCAAATTCGACTTGCCGGGCGAACACCTCGCCGAACTTGGCCGACAAATAGCCCGCCACCACAGGATCAGTTGCGACGATGTCGCCTGCCACCCAGCCCAGCAATGCCGCGCCGGCCCAGACAACGATCGGAAAGCGCTCGATCATCGCCATGATCAGCGCAGCGCCGGCAATGATGATCGGGATGGAGGCAACGAGACCGATGGTCAGCAATGTCAGACTGCCCTGCGCGATCGCCGCGACCGCGATGACGTTGTCGAGGCTCATGATGATGTCGGCAACGACGACGATCCGCACCGCGCGCCACAGCTGCGCCACCGCCTCGACCTCGTTTTTCGGGGCGTGATCGCGCACCAAGAGCTTGGCGGCGACGTAGATCAGCGCCACGCCGCCGACCAGTTTGAGGTACGGCAGCAGCATCAGCTCGCCGACGACGCCGGTGAAAACGAGACGAAGGATCACCGCGGCCCCGGCGCCGACGATCAAGCCCCACAGACGCTCGCGAGGCGGTAAGTCGCGGCACGCCATGGCGATGACGACGGCATTGTCGCCCGACAGCAGGATATTGACGAAGATGATCTGCAGCACCGCGGCCCAAAAGGCCGCGTGGCCCATGTCGCCGGCGCTGGCGTGGAGCATGTCGCCCCACAGCGCCGGATTCAATGCGTGCAGAACCGGCCCCACCGCCACTCCTTCAGCGTGCGGACGACACGGCGAGCGTGCCCCGTCAGCCGACGATCTCGTTGCCGGAGAAGAACTGCGCGATTTCCTTCGCCGCGGTATCGGCGGCGTCGGAGCCGTGCACCGAGTTTTCGCCGATCGACTTGGCGAGCTCCTTGCGGATGGTGCCGGGCGCGGCTTTCGCCGGATCGGTCGCGCCCATCAGGTCGCGGTAAGCGGCGACCGCGTTCTCGGCCTCCAGCACCTGCACGACGACCGGCCCGGAGGTCATGAATTCGACCAGCTCGCCGAAGAACGGACGCGCGCGATGCACTGCATAGAATGTCTCGGCCTGCTCGCGGCTCATGCGCAGACGCTTCTGCGCGACGATGCGCAGGCCCGCCTTCTCGATCATGGCGTTAATGGTGCCGGTGATATTGCGCGCCGTGGCATCGGGTTTGATGATCGAAAATGTACGCTCGATCGCCATCAGGTCGTCCCTTGTCCTTGCGAAGCTTTAAGAAGGCGAATGTGGGGTGCTGGAAAGCAGGCCTGGAAACGTGACGGCTTATAGCGTCCGCTAACCATCGAACGCAAGCGCCACCGGCCCGGGCAAAAAGCGCCGTTGTGACGCGCGTCACGAAACGAGCGCGTGTGTCGCCCTGCGGCCGCGCTGAAGTCGGATATGACCGGCGGCTCGATCAGACGCTGCTGCGGCCAACCGCACCGTTGTCGCCCCGTAATATGTGATCAACGAAACCCTGCCGCGCGGCGCTCTTGGTCATCGAAATTCAGGCCCAGGGGAGATCAATCCGCCAGCAGCAACAAAAGACCGTCTTGGGAAAACCGCGCGCAGTCGCAGATTGCAGCTTCTCACAATACGCCACTTCCCTCTAGGGCTTTTCGGGGTCGTAGATCGGGGGGCGGCGCCTTGGCCAAGACCTGGAGGAGGATGCGCCGCGGTATGAACCGGTCGTCGTTGACGAGAAAGCTGAAGATGAAGCCGACCCCGAGCACGAGGATACCGAGCAGAAACGAGTAGACGATTGCGCGATCGGGATAGTTGTCCTTGAGGCTCGCTACCATCATGGGCCCCAAGATCCCGGCGGCCGACCAGGCCGTGAGGATGACGCCGTAGACCCGCGACATGCGCTTCTGTCCATAAACGTCAATCATCATAGGCGGCATGATCGCAAAGCCGCCACCGAAGCAGCTCAGCACATAACATACAAGAATAGCGAAGACCCACGGATTGTGTTCCGTCATCAGGATACCAAACACGATCAGCTGCGAGGCGAGCAGGAGGCGAAAGGTGTTGATACGGCCGAGCCGTTCGGACACTGCGCCCCAGACGATACGCCCGAAGCCGTTGAACAGAGAGCTGACGGCGATCAGCGTGGCGCCATAGCCGGCCAGAATGGAGCGCTCTAAGGTTGGGTGGTCGAGCCTCCAGATATCCTGGTAGAGCGGCGAAAGGAAGCTGATGATCGAGATGCCGGCCATGATGTTGAGAAAGAAGATGAACCACATGATCGCGTACTGGCCGGCCAAGACATATTCCTTAAGCGGGAGGTCGGACTCTTCCTCGGCATTGGCATAAGGGCTGGCCGCGCGGGCATCCTTCGTTGCTGATGAGACATAGCCGCTCGGGAGGTAGTCGGCCGGGGGATCCCTCAGCATAGTGGCGGAGCCGAAGGCGGCCGAGCCGAGGATGGCGCCCAGGGCTGCGAACACAAGGGCCAGATTCCGGTGGAACAGGTGCATCAGGATTGGGGCAAGCACGAAGCTGAGGATGAAGGCGCCGAGCCCAAACCCCATGGCGACAATGCCCGTCAGCAGCCCCTTCTTGTCGGGGAACCACTTGGTGACAGTGCTCATTGGCGTGACGTAGCCTAGGCCGATGCCGACTCCCCCGACGGCGCCGTAGCCCAGATAGAAAAGCGTCAGGCTCTTCATGGCGAGCGCGACCGCCGCCAAGGCATAGCCGGCCGCGAAGAGAAGGCCGCCGACGACGGCCAGTTTGCATGGTCCGATCCTGGCGAGGTTGATCCCGCCCCAGGCCGCCGACAACCCGAGGCAGCAGATGGTCAGGCTGAAGGCCCAGGAGGTCTCACTATTGGTCCAGCGGAACTGCTCGACCAGAAGCGGCTGGAAGTAGCTCCAAGCATACACGGTGCCAAGGCAGAGCTGCAGCACCGTGCACATGGTCGCAATCAGCCATCGATTGGACGCGCGTTCTTTCGCATGCATACTCACGACTCCCGGCCGGAAGCCCAACGGATTATCCGGCCGAGCTCGCCCACCTCGTCGGTACGCTCGAGCAGACGCTTGACCTGGGAGGAATCCGGGGGCGAGGCGTGCTGCTCGCTGGACAACGAATGCCAAGCGTAACTCCGGAGGTGATCGAGCGGCCGCGACACCAGATACATCAGCCCGTAGCATGCCAGCACGGAGACGATCAAAATAATGCTAAGAAGATAGACCTCCTTGCCAATGGCCGTCTGGACCTGCAAGGCGATATAGCCTTTGTCCATGCCGACATGCACCTGGCCGGCCTCGCCGGCGAGGATGCCTGCTGTGACCTCCGAGAAGTTTCCGAGGCCCGCGATTGTGCGGTCGTAGACGTCCTTCGCATCCTTGTAGTCGGCAAGGATCTCGTCGGGAACGCCCGGCACGAAGGTATGTGCGATTATCGTGCCCTTCTCGTCCACGACAAAGACGTAGGAGATACTGGAGATCTCGACGAATTGGTCGATGATGGACTGGAGGGCCGAATAGTTCTTATGAACGATCAGGTCGACGTTCGAGTCGGCAATGCTGCGCGCAATCGCCCGACTGTTGTTCAGGAAATCCCCAGTCAGCTGTCGGTCCACAGTGTTGACGTAGAGGGCGGAGGTCAACGCTACAATAAGCCCTATCATGGCGAACACGCCGAACAGAGTTTTCTGAAAGAATCGAGCGATTCTCATCGCTTTGCCCAAGCCTCCCACTCCCCATCGCCGAACGGCACGAACCTGCCGTCTCTGACCACGGTATAATAGACCTTGTCCGAGGCTTGGCGCCGGCCCGTCTCGCCGCCGAAAGACAGCGGCAGTCCCATGCCGAGATCGAAGTTGCCCATGGCCAGCACGGTCGCTGCCAGATCCGCACGTCTGGGATCGGCGCCCATCCGCTGCAGGATCGCCATGAAGAGTTTGGCGTTCAGATAGCCCTCTAGGCTGATGAAGTCATAGGGGAGCGGCGCATATTCCCGCTCCGCCGTCTTTCCGTGCGGATAGAGCAGCGAGTCCGGCGGCATGATGGCATCGCGGTAGCGATCCATCGCCTCGCGATACTGGCGCACCACCGGGATCCAATTGTCATTATAGCTCGGGACGACTTGGGAGCTCACCAGCCGAGACGTGTAGTCTTAGTTCGACTCCTGCTCTGCGGCGACCAGCAGCTTGAGCATGGCCCCGCTGCCGACAAACGAGATCGTCGCGACGGGGCAGTCGACGTCTCTGTCGCGCATGTCGCGGACGAATCCAGCACAGGCCGGATAGGTACCGACACAGACAACGGCATCGGGCTGCAGGCGCTGCATGATCGCGACCTGACGATCGTAGCTCTGGTCGAAGGGTGAGCCCCGCCGATAGGTGGCTTCGCCGGCGATCTCCAGACCGTGCTGGTTTAGTGCCTCGCGCAAGCCGCCCCAGCCTGCCCGGCCATAGGCGTCGGCTTGGTAAAAGACCGCAATGCGAGTTCGATTGACGGCGACGAAGTGATTGATCAGTCCCTTCATCTCTTGGTCGTATGAAGCGCGGAGGTTGAAGGACAGTTGATCGTAGGGCGGAAGGCGGTTGGTATCTGCCCCGGTGAAGGGGAAGAACAGCAGAAAATTTTTGTCGTGATGCATCTGCAGCACCGGCAAAGTCCGGTTCATCGTCGGTGTGCCAACATAGCTGAAGAGCGCGAAGACATCGTCTTCATCCATCAGCTTCAGCGTGTTGCGGATTGCGAGGTCGGGCTCGTACCGGTCGTCATAGGCCTTGATCACGACCCGTCTGCCGTTGAGGCCGCCCGCGTTGTTGAGCGGAAGCAGATAGGCCATGGCGCCACGATAGAGTTCGATGCTGAGCGCCCGCGCGCCTGCCGAAAAATCCGCCGACATGCCGAGGCGGATTATGCCCTGGCTGGCGTCCTGCCGATCGGCATCGGTGACGGCCGTTTTGTCCTGTGCCGAGGCCAGATCGCCCAGGAGCGCGGCCGCGAGCGAGAGGACCAGCGCGATCCTAGGGCTCGAGCGGCGACACTTGATTAGCGCAGCGCGGATACTTGCTTTGCGCACCTTCATACCGGCCGCTCAGAGACCAGATCGATCCATCGAAAGGACTTTCTACCGAACCGCATTGGGCGTTTCAACGGCGTTCGAATGCAGTTCGTATAGTGTTGAACGTGATTCACCCATGTCGCCTAAAGCTCGGACGTCCCCGCCCCATGGACGATCCCGCCGACGTGGCGTCCTTGGCCACTGGCTCGGCAATAGCCGGATTTTCCGGATTAATCAGCACTGCGAAGCGTCTCGCCTTCAGAAGAAGCTCGTGCAAAAAACCGAGCCGCTTCGCCGTAATCTCTACCATAAAGGTGAACACCAGTACTGTTGCCGCCCGGTCGATTCAGGCTGGTCACGAGGCCAGCTTGGATCGGATCACTGCCAGTGCCAAAAACTATCGGAAGCCTGCCGGTCGCCGCGAGTGCTGCAGGCGTGCTCTACGGTGTAGGAACAACGGCTACCTGACGACGAACCAGATCGGCTGCTAATTCTGACAGGCGTTCACTGATATTTTGCGCATACCGAAATTCGATTGCTACATTCTGCCCTTCGACAAAACCGGTTTCATCCAGGCCAGTCCGGAAGGCTGGCACGAGATGTGCAATCGACTCCGGCGAACCAGCGTGGATAAATCCATCACCGGCATCGCCGGCTGCTGCGCGCGGGCAGCGAGCGGCAATGCCGTGGAAGCAGCAATTCCTTGAATAAAATTGCGTCGGCGCATTGCCTGCCCCAAGGCCAGGACCACGCCGACTGTGACTCCGTGCATTACAGCAGGGATTTTTGGGACTAGTGAAATGGGGGTCAGGGCCCAGTTTGCATTGCACATTTTCTCGGCCGCTCATGTCCGCTTTGAGTCAAAAGCGTCGTTTTCGGCTCCCTGGCCCATGTCCGTTTTCACCCCGAAGGCGACGCAATTGCGTCGACGACAAACAACGCTAAGTGCCAGTAGGCGATAAAGCGCGTAGTTCCGTGTCAAAGGTCGTGTCAAAGGTATAGAGCTAAATGCCACGCTCCCAGTAGTATCTGGCCCGCTTCACCTCACGGAGCACCGTGTTGTGTAGTGCGACAATGTGGCATTTGTCACAAAACAGCCTCGTAGGCGGATGATGTTCGCATAAGTGGGTAGCGACAAGTGCTGAGGGTGTGGCAATGCCTCTTATTCCTGACAAAGTAGCGTTTGAAAACAGCTTCGCAAGCCTTCCGCTTATGACTTACCATCCCGGCGATACCGTGATCGCCGACGGATCGACAACCGGCCGTTTGCTGATCCTCAGGAAGGGCACCGTTGCGATCATTAAGGGAAACACAGAGATTGCAAGAGTTGCGGAGCCCGGCGCCGTCTTTGGTGAACTCTCCGTTTTGCTGGATCAACCGCACACTGCGGACGTGCTCGCCTTGGAAACCTCGCAATTTCAAGTAGCCGACGCAGCTACACTTCTCACAGAAAATCCAATGGCTGCACTTTATGTTGCGACTGTGCTGGCCCACCGACTCGCTGGCGCGAACCACGCTTTGATCCAATTGAAGAAGCAACTTCAAGCTGGCGAGCCGCGCAATGTGGTCGCCAATACCGTGAGCAAGATAGAAGGACTTCTCGCAGTTAGCGGCGCCAGTCTGGTTTATGCCGGGTATCCAACCGATCCTTTTGCATAACATTATTGCCGCCCGGAGCTTTCTCGCTGCACAACGCTATGCGGGCGGCTAAGCCGCACCGCCGCGCTCGAATTGCCAAGCGTTGATGAAACTCCCGCTGGTGCTCGGCGGGTCGCTCGCCCTAGCGCACAGGCTGAGGATCCTGGCGCAACACCGGACGGCTGCGCCTGGGTCGTCGATTACGGCGCGGTGCGGGACCCCGGCGGCGCCACCCGTTTTGTCAATCCGGCAGATGCACCGCTGGTGCAGATCCGAGTACTGGGGTGATCTTCAGGATCTGCCCGCAATAAGACACGAACTGGTCGTCCGCCGCAATCGCGAGACTGGAAACAGCACATACCAAAGCACTGACGGCGCCGACGGTGCGCCAAAGCCTGTGTTTCCGCTGTTTTGTATGTAGCAACCGCCGGCCCAGTCGCAATCACAGTCGCTTCCCTAATCTGCCGGTTGGGGTCAAGCGCTTTCAGACTATCCACCGTCACGGCGTCTGGGTCACTCGCGGGCGCGTGCTTCTCTCCGAAATCGGCACAAAGGCCCTTGTATGGGGCTTTTTGAGTCAAGCACTGTGACGCATGTTTTCCCATCGTCGGTTTCTCGGCTCGATCTGGCCAGACTAGGGTAATAGCGGACATAGGGCCGAGCCCGTTGATGTCGGCTTTCGACCCAAAGCAGACATGGGCGGGCGCCTTGCTCCGTCAGTGCAACCTTTCCTGATTTTCAGCCAAACGTCGTATGGATTGCGACAGTTCCGGGTGAGAGAATGCGCCATTCGCGCCCGCCATTTTGAGTGCTATGCAGCGAATTGGAACTCGCACGCACGGCGCCGGCGCGATTACATTTTTGAGGCATACGGGCAGCGATGAACGGGACAGATTGTCATCGTCCGCCTTTAGGTCGTCGAAATGCCTGCAGCTGCGAGGAAATGGACCAGATGAAGGCAGCCGAAGCCTAGCGACACATCGAAGTCACTCGAGACCCAAAATCGAAATATTCTCGGCCAACAGGAGAAAGCAATGTCAAACCATTTCACCGGACTGAGCCTCGGCCCGCCCCTGGGCGATCAACGCCTCGACCTGTGCGACCTATACGCATTCCAATCGCCGGCCGACAAAAACAGAACTGTAATTATCCTCAATGCAAATCCCAACGCGGATGCACTTCATCCCGACGCAATCTATCGCGTCAACATCGATAGCGACGGCGATTACCTAACAGACATCGCGTTTAGCTATGTGTTCTCGAAACCGCAGAACGGCCGGCAGACCGTTGACGTGTTCATGGCGACCGGCCCGGAGTCGCGCTCCGTCGAAGCGGTGGGGAAGAAGATTATTACCGACGCCGAGGTCTCGTTTAGTGCCAAGCCGAATATCATCAGGTCAGGTTCCTACACCTTTTTCGCTGGGAGCCGCAGCGATGCCTTCTTTTTCGACTTCGACGGAATCAAGAACCTGTTCGACACCAGCGGCAAACGGAACTTCACCGAGCCTCATCTCGGCGGCAAGTCGCCATGGACCGGCGTGGATTCGAACACAGAAGCGAACGTGGGTTCGACCGCGATCGAGCTGCCGACGAGTGAAATCAATCCTAAACCTGAGATGCACATCTGGGGCCGGTGCAGTGTGCGACGCGACGGCAAGTTGCTTCACGTCGATCGCGCCGGCCATCCGAGCGTGAGCAGCTTCTTCAAC
>Ga0310910_10001611_pt1 | contig 12465 bp, 16 predicted proteins | sample GREbulkMGHF172_FD_203448 | JGI IMG/M metagenome (GOLD analysis project Ga0310910, IMG submission 203448) | Lab enrichment of tropical soil microbial communities from Luquillo Experimental Forest, Puerto Rico - GRE.bulkMG.HF172 | ecosystem: Environmental > Terrestrial > Soil > Tropical forest >... | reverse complement strand
TGGCTTACCTGCGGTTCGCGTCGGTCTACCGGTCGTTCTCCTCCGCGGATGATTTCGAGCGCGAGATCGAGGCGTTGCGCGCGCACCGCAAGGTATCGACTCCGAGCTGATTTCATGCCTCCGGACCTGCATCCCGATCTCGTCGCGCTGGCACCGTTGCTCGGAACCTGGGCCGGTCGGGGTGAGGGCAACTACCCGACGATTCAGCCCTTCGAGTATCTCGAGGAAGTCGTGTTCTCCCATGTGGGCAAGCCGTTTTTGGCCTACGCGCAGAAGACCAAGGCGGTAGCCGACGGAAAACCGTTGCACGCCGAAACGGGATATCTCCGCGTACCGCAACCCGGTCGCGTTGAGCTGGTTCTGGCTCACCCGAGCGGCATCACCGAAATCGAAGTGGGCACCTACTCGGTGACCGGCGACCGAATCGAAGTCGAGCTTTCCACCACGGCGATCGGGATTACCCCGACCGCCAAAGAGGTTTCCGCACTTGGCCGTTCGTTGCGCATCGACGGCGACGAGCTTTCATACACGGTGCGGATGGGCGCGATGGGCCAACCCCTGCAGGACCACCTCGCCGCTGTGTTGCACCGACGGCGCTGACGGCGTCAGTCGACTCGCCTGACACCGTCGCTGACGACGCGCCCGGTTACCCCCACCCAGCCTTCGGGGTTCCAGGTGGTTTCGATCAGCGATCCCTTGCCCTGGGTGATGTGCAGGTCGCGGCTGAGGAAGTCGGTGATGCGCATCGCCGCCGACCCGGTCGCTTCGTCCTCCGGCATACCCAGGTTGGTGGCGAACATCCGCGCGCGCAGCGATCCGGCAGCCCGATCGGTCCAGCTCCACAGATAGTGCGCTGTGTCGTCGGGAAAGTCGGCCGGGTCGGCCGCGAAAAGGGCGTCGACCGAATCGAATTCGTGAATGGCCAGTTCTGGAGCCCATTCCGAACGCGCGCTGATTCCGGTCAGGTCGCCCGCGTAGCTCACCTGCACGACGCCGGCCGGTACCAGCAGCGTTTTGATCGGCCAACCGTTCTCGCGCAACCACCACGACGCGCCGACGGTCGGGTGCCCGGCGAACGGGAGTTCGGTCCGCGGGGTGTAAATGGTGGCGTGCGCGGTGGTCGAGCCGGCGCCGGGAAGGTCGACGAATATCGTTTCGCTGTAGCCCAATTCGGCCGCCAGCCGCTGTCGCCCGGATACCTTCACCCGGCTGGCGTCGACCACACCGAGCGGATTACCGAAATTCCCGTCCGGATCGGTGAACACGCGCACCGCGGCAACGTCGATACTCATGGCCCCAGATGGATCAGGTAGCGCTGCGTTCGTCGGACCCCATGGCGTTCAGCACGGCGACGCGGGTGTCGGCCGAGCCGGTGACGGCCTTCTCGCCGCCACCGGTGCGGAGCAACTCGCGCAGGGCGGCCTGATCGTATTCGGCGGGCTCGGTGGTGTCGATGAAGCGCTGGATGACGTCGATGAAGCGGGCCGGGTCATCGTGGAACGGGAAATGGCCGGAGCCTTCGAATATCTCGAGGCGGGAGCCCGGCATCGCGGCGTGCGCCATCCACGCGTGGCGGACGGGGACGACCACATCCTTTGTGCCCCAGACGATCTGCACCGGGATGGCCTCGGTCAAATAACATCGATCCAGCATGGTGACGATCTGCCCACGCCAGTCCACCACGGCCCGCAGGGTCCGGCTGAATGCCGCCGAGGCCGTCGGTTCCGGCAGGTCATCCAGAATCCGCAGCACGTTGGGCAGATCGTGGCCCAGGCTGGTCGATCCGATCGCAAGGCCCGCTATCCGCCCCACCAGCTGGACTGCCGGGAGCAGCATTGGTAGCCGCAGCAACGCCAGCGCCTCGCTGCCCATGGGCAACGAGGCCAACCGCAAGGCGACGTTGACTTCCTTGGTGACGCCGCCGGCGGCGACCAGGATCAGCCGATCGACCAAATGCGGAAACTGGTAGGCGAATTGCATGGCCACCCCGCCGCCGAGCGAATGACCGATTACGATAACCCGCTCGATGTCGAGCACGCTGAGCAGGTCGCGCATCCCGTTCGCGTACGCGGCGACCGAGTAGTCGGCGCGCGGTTTGTCGGATTTCCCGTGGCCCAACAGATCCGGGGCGATGACCGTGAATCGCTGGGCGAGCTTGGCCTGCACGGCATTCCAGGTGGTGGAGTTGTCGCCGATGCCGTGGATCAGCAGGATTGGCGGCCCGGAACCGGCGATCCGGTACGCCCGCCGGTAACCATGGATGGTGCGAAACTCCAGCGTCGGCGCCGTCACTTCACGCACCGGGCGAAGATTGCGCTTCGGCTTTCGCTCGGTCATCTCGCCCACCTTGTCGTCGGGCCTGGCTACGGGCGTTCTAAAAAGCTCAAGCCGGGTCGTCGTCGTCGAACTTCTTCTCGGCCTGCTGGGCCAAGAATCGCTCGAACTCTGCGCCAAGCTCGTCGCCGCTAGGCAGGTCCTCGTCGCGAGCTAGTAACGACCTGTTCTCCTGAGCGTCGATGAAGGCATCGTACTGGCGCTCGAGCGCAGCCACCACTTGAGCGACCTCTGCGCTCGCCTGGACCTGCTCGTCGATTTTGGCCCCGATCTCCGCCGCCGCTTCGGAGAGCGCCGAGAGCGGCAGCTCGAGCGACCCGCTCTTGGCCACTTGCTCGAGCAACGCCTGGGCGGCGGCGGGGTAGTCGGTCTGCGTCAGGTAGTGGGGGACGTGCACGGTGAACCCGACAACTTCGTGACCATGCTGGGCCATCCGGTATTCCAACAGGTTGGACGCGCTGCCGGGAACCTGGATCTCCGAGATCCAAGGCTGGAAGTCGGCGATCAACTCCTCGTTGTTGGAATGTGCGGTCAGCGTGATCGGCCGCGTGTGTGGAACGGCCATGGGGACCGTGCCCAGGCCGATGGTCCGCCGCACACCCAGCCGCTCGGCGAGCAAGCGCACCGCGGTGACGAAACGCTCCCACTTGAGGTCCGGCTCCATGCCGGCCAGCAACAAAAACGGGGTGCCCACGCTGTCGCGCAGCGCATGCAAGCTCAGCTCCGGATCGTCGTAATTGGTGAAGTGATCCGTCTTGAATGTCATCAATGGCCGCCGCGAGCGGTAATCAAGTAATTCGTCGATCGCGAACGACGCGACGAGCTCGCTGTCCAGGGCGGCCTTCAGGTGTGCAGCGGCCAGCCGTATCGCATGGCCGGCGTCGGAGAAGCCCTCCAGAGCATGCACCAAAACCGGACCGCGGCCGTCGGCCGTCGACAACTGCGGCGCCGGGAACTCAAGCTCGTACATGCCGGGCGGCCCTGGCTGGTAGTCCTGATAGTCCTGATAGTTATCGTCGTCTGGGCTCTGATGGCGGGCCATCGGGATTTCCTCCTCTCGGGGGTCTCTCCAGAGTGCCCCAACAAGTGTCCCCCGTATCAATGGGGACCAATAATGAATCTCCGAACTCGTGGGCCCTAAGTGTTCGAAACGCGACAACGCGGCAACGTAATCCGCACACAAAAATGTCCGCGACGCCAGGTCAGCCAGCAAACCTGCCCTCGAAAGGCGTTGCGGCCAACGCTGCTGTACACCCGATGGTCAGGCATGATGTACACCAAATGCGCATTCCGACGGTGTTGCTGTGCTCGGGGGTCGGCCTGGTGACGTTGTTGACGTCGTGCACCCGGCCCGCCGATCATGCGGCGCGTCCCCTCGTGACCACCCCCGTCGCGACTGGGCCGGTGGTCCAGCGGCTCAGCCAGCCCCAGCAGAAGGCGGTCGCGGGTCCGGTGGACCCGGACAAGCGCGTGGGCGCGATCTTCCTCAATGGCGGCACCCTGCACGTGTGCACGGGTTCGGTTGTGCATTCGACGAGCGGAAACCTGGTGATCACCGCCGCGCACTGCCTGGCCGGGGCCTCGCAGATAACCTTTGCTCCTGGTTTCGCCGGTGATGCCGCTCCCGCCGATGTGTGGAAGGCTGACGCCGTTTACCTCGATCCGCGCTGGACCGCGAGCAAGGATCCGCATGCGGATTACGCGATCGCGCGGGTCAGCAACGCGGCCGGCGTTTCGGTTGAGTCGCACGTCGGCTTGGCGCTGACGCTGGGAACGGCACCCGCTCCCGGCAGTCACGTCACGGTGCTGGGGTACCCGGTCGGGGTGGGTGGCTCGCCCATCGGCTGCCAGGCCAGCACCTCGGTCAACGACAGTGGGTTTCCCTCGTTGGCGTGCGAAGGGCTGGTGGACGGAACCAGCGGCGCGCCCTGGGTCAGCGGCACCACGCTCACCGGGCTGATCGGCGGTTTCGAGCGCGGTGGGTGCGCCGCGAACGTGTCGTACTCGGCACCGTTCGACGAACAGACCGCGCATTTACTGGCCCGCGCCGAGGCCGGCGGTCCCGGCGACACCGTGCCCAACAACCTCGACGACAGCTGCCAGTAGGACGGGCCGATCAGCGGCGGAACTGGCTGAGGGCCCGCATCTTGTTCGAAACGTCCAGCGCGGCGACCTTGTAGGCCTCGGAGAAGGTCGGATAGTTGAACACCGCGTCGACCAGGTAGTCGACGGTGCCGCCACAGCCCATCACGGCCTGTCCGATGTGCACCATCTCGGTCGCACTGGTCCCGAAGATGTGTACCCCGAGCAGCTTGCGATCGTCGGTGGACACCAGCAGCTTGAGCATGCCGTAGGAGTCGCCGGCGATCTGCCCACGGGCCAGCTCGCGGTATCGCGCCACCCCCACCTCGTAGGGCACCGCGTCCTTGGTCAGCTCCACCTCGGTGGCTCCCACATAGGAGATCTCGGGAATCGAATAGATGCCGATCGGCTGCACCTCGGTGATGCCTTCCACCGGTTCCCCGAACGCGTGGTAGGCGGCGAGCCGTCCCTGTTCCATCGAGGTCGCGGCCAGGGCCGGGAAGCCGATCACGTCGCCGACGGCGTAGATGTGCTCAACCTTGGTCTGGAATCTTTCGTCGACCCAGATCCGTCCGCGGCCCTCGACCTCGAGACCCGCGTTGTGCAGATCGAGGTGATCGGTCTGACCCTGGCGTCCCGCGGAGTACATGACCGTCTCGGCGGGGATCTGCTTGCCGCTGGCCAGGGTGGTGCACGTGCCCGCAGAGCCGACGTCGACCGCGGTCACTTCCTCGCCGAACCGGAACGTCACCGCCAAGTCGCGCAGGTGGAATTTCAGCGCTTCGATCACCTCGGGGTCGCAGAATTCCAGCATCTCGTCCCGTTTTTCGACGACGGTGACCTTGGTGCCCAATGCGGCGAACATGGAGGCGTACTCGATGCCGATGACGCCGGCGCCGACGACGACCATCGAGGCCGGCAGCATCTTGAGATCGAGGATCCCGTCGGAGTCGAGCACCCGTTCTTCGTCGAACTCGACCCCCGACGGCCGTGCCGGCCTGGTGCCGGTGGCGATGACGATGTATTCGCCGCTGACCGTGGTCATCTCCCTGCGGCCCGGGTCTTCGACGACGATGGTGTGCGGGTCCAGGAATCGGCCGTGCCCGATCATCAGGTCGATTCGGTTGCGCATCAACTGACTCCGCACCACGTCGACTTCCTTGCCGATCACGTGCTGAGTCCGCCTCAGCAGGTCGGCCGGAGTAATCCGGTCCTTCACCCGGTAGCTCGTCCCGTAGAGCTCACGCTGATTCATCCCGGTGAGGTAAAGCACCGCCTCGCGCAACGTCTTTGACGGAATCGTGCCCGTGTTGACGCAGACGCCGCCCAGCATTTGGCCGCGCTCAATGACGGCGACGGATTTGCCTAGCTTGGCCGAGGCGATTGCGGCCTTCTGGCCGCCCGGTCCCGAACCGATGACGACGATGTCGTACTCCTGCATCGAACCCATGGATAGACGATAAGGCCCACAGTCGAGACTTTCTCCACAGACCGGCGGCCCAATCTCGTTGCGTGCGCACCGGCTGACGGTGGCCGCCGTCAGCGTTGGTGCCCATGACGACGCATCGATCTGATTTTCAACTGAACTGCCCCGGGGCATTGATTGCCGCGTTACCGGCCGTTCTCGGCTTCGTTCCGGAAAATTCATTGGTATTAGTTTCGGTGGGCGGCGGCGAACTGGGGGCGGTGCTGCGGGTCGACCTTTCGGAGGGGCTCGTCGACCGGGTGGGCCACCTCGCCGAGGTCGCGGCCGCGGCCGAGCCCGAGGCCGCGATCGCGGTGATCGTCGACGCCGAAGGGGCGCACTGTCCCGGCTGCAACGGGGAACACCGGCACCTGTGCGCGGCGCTCTCAGAGGCGTTGTCGCAGTACAAGATTGAGCTGTGGGCCGCGCACGTCGTGGATCGGGTGGCCGTCGGCGGGCGTTGGCACTGTGTGGACGGCTGCGGCTCGTTCGGCGCCGTTGACGATCCCTCCGCCTCGCCGCTGGCCGCCGCGGCGGTGTTGGATGGCAGGCGGCTGTACCCGCGGCGCGCCGACCTGCAGTCTGTCATCGCTGTCGACGACCCGGCGCACAGCGCCGAGTTGGCCGAGGCGGTCAGACAACAGGCGGCCACCCGGGAGCTGGCGCATCGCGCCGATCCCAGGGGCCGCAGCCGCCGCGACGTGGAAAACGCGATGGCGGCCGCCGCGCGCGTCGCCGGCGGCCAAACGCTGTCCGACGTCGAACTGGCGGAACTGGGCTGCGCGCTAAGAGACGTGCAGGTGCGCGACACGCTGTATGCCCTTGCGGTCGGCGAGTCTGCCGGCCAGGCCGAGTCGTTGTGGGCGCTGCTGGCGCGCACCCTGCCCCAGCCGTGGCGGGTCGAGGCTCTGGTGTTGCTCGCGTTCAGCGCTTACGCGCGCGGCGACGGGCCGCTTGCCGGGGTGTCGCTGGAGGCCGCGCTGCGTTGTGAGCCCGACCACCGGATGGCGGGCATGCTGGACACGGCGTTGCAGTCCGGCCTACGGCCGGAGGACATCCGGGAACTCGCCGCCACCGGCTATCGATTGGCCAAGCGGCTCGGTGTGCGGCTACCGTCGCGACGGGCGTTCGGCCGCCGGGCGGGGTAGGGGTCAGACCTTCTCGACCTTGACCGCGTGCGCCATCTCGTGCGGCAGCGTGACGTTCTCGTGGCCCGGTATGAGGATGGTGACCCCACCGCCAGTCGGGCTGGTCTCGACGGTCACGCGTGCGTTGGGAACGACGCCGGCGTCCTTGAGTCGCGTGATCAGGTCGATGTCACCCTGGACGTGTTCGGTGAGCTGACGGACGACCACCGCCACCGGCGATCCGGTGGGCAGCTCCGTCAGCCGCACGAGATTCGCGTCGTCGGCGCCGGCCGGGCCCACGCCCAAGTCGAGCAGACCGGGAATCGGGTTCCCGAACGGAGAGGTGGTCGGGTTGTCGAGGACCTTGACGAGCCGGCGTTCGACGTCCTCGCTCATCACGTGCTCCCACCGGCATGCCTCCGCGTGCACTTCTTCCCAGGGCAATCCGATGACGTCGACGAGCAATCGCTCGGCCAGGCGGTGCTTGCGCATCACGGCGATGGCCAGCGCCCGGCCCTTGTCGGTGAGCTCCAGGTGGCGGTCGCCTGCCACGTGCAGTAATCCATCCCGCTCCATGCGGGATACGGTCTGGCTGACGGTCGGGCCGCTCTGTTCGAGGCGCTCGGCGATCCGGGCCCGCAGCGGCGTCACACCCTCTTCCTCGAGGTCATAGATGGTCCGCAGGTACATCTCGGTGGTGTCGACCAGCTCGTTCATTCAGCACCCTCCATTGACGCTGAGTCTACTTGGACAGCTGCGTGAATGGGTGTAACGCCTCCCAGGCAAGCAGTATGCCCGCCGCTGACGCGGCGGGCATACCGTCTGTTACCTGGTTTCTAGTGCGCGGCCTCAGCTCGCGTACGAGCGCAGCCGGTCGGCGCGCTCGCCGTTGCGCAGCTTGGACATCACGTCTCGCTCTATTTGGCGGACCCGCTCGCGGGACAGGCCGAAGAGCTTGCCGATCTGATCCAGGGTGCGCGGCTGGCCGTCGTCCAGACCGAAGCGCAACCGGATCACCTGGTGCTCACGCTCATCGAGAGTGGCCAGCACACTGCGGATGTCGGTGTGCAGCAGCTCGGCGATCACCGCGTTCTCCGCGGACATCGCCTCGGCGTCCTCGATGAAATCGCCCAACGGGGCTTCTTCCTCGGAGCCGACGGGCATGTCCAGGCTCACCGGGTCGCGGCTGTGCTCCAGGAGGTCGTTGATCTTGTCCACCGGAATGCCGGATTCGGCGGCGAGTTCCTCGTCGGTGGCTTCACGCCCCAGGTTCTGGTGCATCTCCCGCTTGATCCTCGCGAGCTTGTTGACCTGCTCAACGAGGTGAACCGGCAGACGGATGGTGCGGCTCTGGTCGGCCATGCCGCGGGTGATGGCCTGACGGATCCACCACGTGGCATACGTCGAGAACTTGAATCCCTTTGTGTAGTCGAACTTCTCCATCGCGCGGATCAAGCCGAGGTTGCCCTCCTGGATGAGGTCCAGCAGCGGCATCCCGCGACCCGTGTAACGCTTGGCGAGCGAAACGACCAGGCGCAGGTTCGCTTCCAGCAGGTGGCGGCGCGCTGCCTCACCATCGCGCACGACGACCGCCAAATCGCGTTTGCGGTTCTCGCCGAGGCGCTTACGCGTTTCCAACAGGTGGCCGGCATAAAGCCCAGCCTCGATGCGCTTGGCCAGTTCGACTTCGTCGGCGGCGGTGAGCAACGCGGTCTTGCCGATGCCGTTCAGGTACACACGCACCAGGTCCGCAGCGGGGCTTTGAGCATCCAAATCGCTGTCAACCCGGCTTGTGGTGGCGTTGGCCATTGCGACCTCCCGATCGGCTTGTACTGTCATGTGTTCTAACGACAGATCCGCCTTGGGAGTTCCCGTCCATTCGCCATCTCACACGCCTTGACGTGCAGAAATGTTCCGGCGACCTGAGAATGTCCTGAGAAGTGTGAATAGGGACCGGTTACTCGGAACCTTGGCCGACGGTGACTATTCGACTATTCGCCGCCGTCCCCGCCGGGGGGTGACCCCGGTTGTGGCTCCTGGTATCGCGGAGGGTCGAGCGCCGGCCGCTCGGCCCTCGGGAACAGCGGTGTGCGCCGCTGGGCATCGTCGAAGCGCCGCGGCTCGTCGGATCGGCGAGGCGGTCGGTCGTTGGCGATCAGCACGGCCATCCAGGGCAGGGGCACGGACGCCGCCAAGATCAGCAGTGAGATCAGGCCGTTGTGCCAGGCGCCGTACGCGATGGCCGCCAGGATCAGCGCCGGAATCCGAAACGCCATCAGGGTCATGTACTTACGCACCCGGGCACGATGCTCCGCTTCATAGGAGGGAGCGGCGGTGGTGATCAACACCGGGCGGCCATCGTCGTCGAAACCCAGCTCGGAGCCGCGCTTCATATATCCACTCTCCCACACCCAATCGATTCCGGTACCAACGAATTAGGAGGCACAATGTGAGGTATGCAGACCCGGACTCTTGAACGCACCGATACCGACGAACGCGTCGACGACGGGACCGGCAGCGATACCCCTAAGTACTTCCATTACGTGAAGAAAGACAAGATCGCCGAGAGCGCCGTCATGGGCACCCACGTGGTGGCGTTGTGCGGCGAGGTATTTCCCGTCACGCGCGCAGCTAAGCCCGGTTCGCCGGTCTGCCCGGACTGCAAGCGCATCTACGAGATGCTCAAGAAGGGCTGACCACGTCGGGCGGCTCTGCCGCCGTCGCGGCGCCGCGTTGTTCCGCCGCCGGACGCGATGGCGACCCCACGACCTGCTTGAGTGCAGGCGCGCGCGACAGCACCCAGTTGCGCAGCCGGTGGGCATGCGTCGCCCCGGCCGGCCATTCCTCTTGGATGGCGGCGTTGAGCTCGGCCCCGATCATGATCGAAAAGCCGCCGAAGAACGCGAACAAAAGGAACGCGATAGGAGTGGCGAGCGCGCCGTAGGTGTAGCCGGTGCTGCCGATCCAGCGCAGGTAGAACCGCAGGCCCAGGGTAGCGATCAGGAATGCCACCGTCGCCAGCACCGTGCCCGGAATCAACCGATGCGTCGGTAGCGGAACCGGCAGTGCCACCCGGTACAGCACGGTCACGCCGGTCATCAGCGCGAGAATCAGTGCCGGGTAATAGCCGTAGTGGAGCAGGTTTTGCGTGCCCGGCGGAATGTGTTCGCTCACCTTGCGTGGGCCGACCACGGCCACCGGCAGGGCCACCACCACGAACATCAGCATCACGATGTACAGGAACAGCGCGAAGAAACGCTGCCGTACGGGATGGCGCAACGGGGTCTGGTCATGCGCTTCCACCACGGCATCGACGTATGAAGAAACTGCCGAGGATCCCGCCCACAGCGAAATCACAAAGCCCAGCGACGCCACCTCGCCGCGGGCCGTGCCAGTGATGTCGCGGATGGTGGGTTCGATGATCTGGTCGACCACGTTTGAAGAAAAGAAGTTGCGCGTCATGGACAGGGTGCTCTTGATGATGGCCGCCAAGGTGTCCGGGCCGAATAGCGGCGCGATGTAGGCCAAGCTGCCCAGCAGTCCCAGCATCAAGGGCGGCGTGGAGAGGCAGGTCCAAAAACCCGCCTCCGCCGACTCCGAGAAGATTGAGTCGTCCCACGCCTTGGACAGCGTCCTAAGACTGATTCGCCATATGTGGTGGCGGGACGGTTTGGCGCGCTGGTCGCTCATACCCGTCCAGCATTACCGATTAGGGCTCGCACCGCTGACATCGGCGCGCGAATTGGACGAACTTAGCTTGCGCTGACCTCCAGCACGGCTTCCTGCTCGGTCAGTTTCGCCTCGTGCTGTTTCGCGTGGTGCTGGCAGAAGAGAAGCTCAAGTCCGGACGGCAGCTTGGCACGGACTCGAGCCGCAGCTCCGCAGCGGTCGCAGCGGTCTGCTCTAGTCAGCTCGGGGCTGGTCAGAGTTGCGTTCATGGCTTCTCCGTTCTCGTACATTCACTGTCTCAGACGCATACGGTTTTCGCGTTGTTCCCCGATCGTTCTCGGGTGTGTCGTTTCTCACGACTTCCCGACGCCCGTCCTGGGGCTCTTTTAAGGTGACCGACTGTGACCTCCGCTCCTGACGTGTTGGTGCACTTGTGTGCGATCGCGGAGTGGTCTCGCGCCCGCGACCACGGCGGAATTCGCCCCGAAGCGTCCGGCGGTTTCGAGTACATCCACCTGTCGACGCCTGAGCAGGTACATCTGCCGGCCAACCGGCTCTACCGCGGTCGCGACGACCTGGTTCTGTTGCACGTCGACCCGGCGCTGCTGGACTCACCCGTGCGTTGGGAGCGCGGGGTGGCGACGGATCCGGAGTCGATGCTGTTCCCGCATCTGTACGGCCCGTTGCCGGTGCGCGCTGTGATCAACGTCACCGCTTACCCGCGGGGCCCTGATGGCGCGTTCCCGCCGGTCGCGGGATTTCAGGAGCCGACTTCGGAGTCCACGTAGGCGTCAGCTTCGATCTCTACTAACAGGTCGGGTGTGATCAGCGCCGAGACTTCGACCATGGTGGCCGCCGGACGGATCTCGCCGAAAATCTGCGCGTGCACCGCTCCGACCTCTCGCCAGCGCGAAATGTCGGTCACGTAAATGCGGGTGCGCACCACGTCGGCGAGCGCCGCGCCCGCCTGCTGTAGCGCAATCTCGATGCGGCGCAAAGCGTCTCGGGTCTGGGCTGCGATATCACCGGCGGGTCCGGCGCCGGTCGTCCCGGCCACTGCCACGTGCGGACCGACGCGCACCGCGCGCGAATAACCGACCGCCGACTCGAAGTCGGATTCGGACGAGACAACTGTGCGGTTGGCTGACATGCGGTCACAGTACGACGGCGCTGCAGCGGGCGCGCCCGAATTCTCCTGCCGCAGGCGGGCTCAGCACGACTTGGATTGCCTCGCAATGAGAATCGCGGCTTAGGATAGCCGCGCAATAGACTGGCCGCCTGGCGGAGGGAGCGTCGATGACCACGCGAGGCATCTCGGAGGAGGCGCTGCTTGCGCAGGAAGCGTGCTTCGCGCGGGCATTCGCGGACGGCGATCCGGCGGTCGCGCGGGATCTCTATCAACCCGACGTGGTGTACGTGAGCCCGACGGTACGTCTCTTCGATTGGCCGGACCGGATCGACGGCATCGAGCGCACGCTCGAGTTCATCGCACTCACCATTCGTGGCTGCCCGGACATCCGGTACGAGGCGGTGGAGCACGCCATCATGCCCGGTGCGGACGCGGCGTTCGTGCGCGTCGAATTCGATTGGACCCAGGACGCAGAACGCCTGCGCTCGACCTACGTGGTGATCTACCGCTATCGCGACGGCCTGATCGCCCGGCAGGAGCTGTACTACGACCCCAGCGCGTCAGTCCAGGTAGTCCCGTAGGACCTGGGAACGGCTGGGGTGGCGCAACTTTGACATCGTCTTAGATTCGATCTGGCGGATGCGCTCGCGGGTCACGCC
>Ga0310910_10001610_pt1 | contig 12465 bp, 10 predicted proteins | sample GREbulkMGHF172_FD_203448 | JGI IMG/M metagenome (GOLD analysis project Ga0310910, IMG submission 203448) | Lab enrichment of tropical soil microbial communities from Luquillo Experimental Forest, Puerto Rico - GRE.bulkMG.HF172 | ecosystem: Environmental > Terrestrial > Soil > Tropical forest >... | reverse complement strand
CTTTCGTGGTCTGCCACTCCGCAAGTTGCGCGACATGGCGCACCACGGTCGGATTGTTGAAGGTCAGCTTGGCGTCCAGTCCGTCGAGGCCGTTGGCCCGCGTCGCGATCGGAAGGTTGTGGAATGCTGAAAAATTTTCGACATTGATCCAGGACGGCCATGACGTCGTGAAGCCGCAGGCCGCGCCGTGCTCGCGCAGGCGCTTTGCGGCCTGACCAAGTTCCGGCCAGGTCTTTGGTGGGCTTTCGGGATCGAGACCCGCAGCGCGGAACATGGTCTTGTTGTAGTAGAGGATCGGCGTCGAGGCGTTGAACGGAAACGACAGCAGGTTGCCGCCGGCATCGGCATAGTAACCGGTCACGGCCGGCAGATAGGCGGTCGGCGAAAACGGCTCCTGCGCATCCCGCATCAGGTCGTAGACCGGATAGATCGCGCCCTTCGCAGCCATCATGGTCGCAGTCGCAATCTCGTTGACCTGAACGATGGCGGGCTGGCTGCGTGAACGGAACGCAAAGATCGCCGCGGTGACGGTCTCGGTGTAGTTGCCTTTGTAGGTCGCAACGATCCGATATTCGGATTGAGAGGCATTGAAATCGGCGGCCAGCTTATCAACCTGCCTGCCGAGTTGGCCCGACATCGCATGCCACCACATGATGTCGGTGACCGCAAACGCCGGCGAAACGACGCCGATCGCAAGCAAAACAACCAAAAGTTGCAGAACCCTGAGTGCCAATTTCACCGTATAAACCATTCTCTATCTATGGCACGAAGGCCATTGACTGCTGTTTTCGCCCTGCCTCCCGTCGCGCGAAGGGATTAGCCCGTTGCTGTTCCATTTCGCAAAAGTACGGGTCTCATTCGCACCATTGACGATCATCGCGACGTCAGCACAATAGCCATATCCCGCCCGGTTCTGCAAAAAAAGCGTTGAACCTTTTCCGCTGACCACAGACATCATCAATTAAGGGGAAGAAGTTGCCTGTGTACCGCGCCGACCTTCCGCGGGCCTTAGCCGTGATTGTCGCGTTGCTTTGTGCAGTCGCGACCACGGGCGTTTTCGCGCGCGAATTTCGCGCCGCCGACACTCAAAGCGAAGACTATCCGACCGTTCAGGCGCTTCGCTATATGGGCCGCCTCATCGAGGAACGTTCGGGCGGCAGGCTGCAGATACGCGTGTTCCATTCGCGCCAGCTCGGCGAAGAAAAGGAAACCATCGAGCAGACGCGCGTCGGCGCCATCGATCTCAACCGCACCAACGTGGCGCTGGTCGGAACTTTCGTCCCGGCGACGAATGTGCTGGCGATGCCGTTTCTGTTCCGGTCCATCGAGCATCTGCAGAAGGTGCTTGACGGCCCGATCGGAAATGAAATCCTCAACAGCTTCGAGCCCTACGGATTCGTCGGTCTCGCCTTCTATGATTCCGGCGCGCGATCGATCTACAACAGCGTCCGGCCGATTCGCTCGCTCGCCGACCTCAAGGGCCTGCGCATCCGTGTGCAACAATCGGAGCTGATGGCGGAGATGATCAGGGCGTTCGGCGCGGAACCCGTCCAGATGCCCTATGGCCAGGTCCTCACCGGCCTTGCCACCAGGCTGATCGACGGGGCTGAGAACAACTGGCCTTCTTTCGTCACAACCGATCATTACAAATATGCGGGCTACTACACCATCACCGAACACACGATGACCCCGGAAGTGCTCGTGATGTCGCTGAAGGCCTGGCAGAGCCTGTCGGATGACGATCGCAATATCTTTCGTGAAGCCGCGCTGCGCTCGAGCCAGTTCATGCGGGAAAAATGGAGAGACCTCGAAGAACGTTCCCGGCAACAGGCTGAAGCGGCCGGCGTCGAGATCGTGAAGGATTTGGACCGCGAGCCGTTCATAGCGGCGATGTCGGTCGTTTACGAAAAAGCCCGGCGCGATCCCGCGACGGCGAATCTGATCGATCGCATTCGCAACGCGGAGTGAACGGAGCCTTGGCCACGCGCGAGCAAAGCGAGACGACGGACCGGCCGGCGAGCCTTGCTGCACTGGCCCGCGTGCGCATCGTCGGTCTGCTCCGTGCAGTCCCGATCCGCTGGCGCATCCTGTCGATCGCGGCGCTCAATTCCGCGGTCGTCATCGTGCTCGCCGCGCTGATCTGGAACGGCGCCAAGGTGCTGGGCTCGGCGTGGGAGGATGTGCGGCAGGTCCGCGAGTCCGACAAGATCCTGGCGCGGCTCGAAAGCGAAACCAGCCGGCTGCAGAACCTGATTCACCGCTACATCAATCAACCGAGTCCCGAATTGTTTGCCGAGATCCTCCTGCTGCGCGAGGCGGTGCTGGGCACGCTGACCACGCGCGCCTCGACCGATCCGATGCTGGCGGGGTCCGTGGAGGAACTCGAGCGTGTCACCGACCGCTTTCTCAACGGCTTCGGCGAATTGCGCAGCCTGCAGGCGACCATCGCCAAGACCTATGAAGAGCAGGTTCTGAAGCCGGCACGCGACATGGCCGGGCTGTACTCGATCATCGAAGGGGCGACCGGCCATCGCGATGCCCTGATCTGGCCCTCGCTCGGCAAGTCCCGCGAGGCCTTCACCGCGATGCTCGTCGCCGCTAACTCCTATTATCTGTCGCTCGCCACCGCTTCTGCCGAGGAAGCCCGTCGCAACACCGAGACGATCGAGAAGACGATCCCCGTGATGAGCGACCTTGCCGACAACGACCTGCAGCGGCTTGCGCTGCAACGTCTGAATACGCGAACGGCGGCGCTGCGCGAGGGCCTGGCAAAGCTGACCGAACAGCTCTCGACCCGGACCGAGCTGTTGCGCAACACGATCGATGCCACCCAGGCCGAAGAAATCGGCGCGATCGACGAACTCTCCACCAAGATGCGCGAGCGCGAGCAAAAGGCCCAGGAAACCTTCGACCGGACGTTGTCCGAGATCTCGCGCCGCGTGCTGTCGATTGCCGTGATCTTCCTCGGCATCATCCTGACCGCCGGCGTGCTGATCGCGCTCTCCATCCGCCTGCCCTTGCAGCAGATCATGACCGCGATGCGCGCGATCACGCTCGGCGACTACGATCGCGAGGTGCTGGGCACCACCGCCCGCGACGAGGTTGGCGCCATGGCGCGCGCGGTGGAGGTGTTCCGCGAGAACGCGATCGCCAAACGGCGGACGGAAGACGAGTTGCGCAGCTCGAAGGAGAAGGCCGAGAGCGCATTGTTCGAGCTCAACACCGCCCAGCAAAACCTGATCGACGCCGAACGTCTGGCGGCGCTCGGCGGTCTCGTCGCCGGCGTCGCCCATGAGGTCAACAACCCGATCGGCATCAGCCTGACGGTGGCCTCGAGCCTTGCGAGGCGCACCGAAATGTTCGAGGCCGAGCTGAGGTCGGAAGGCGGTCTGCGCCGCTCGCAACTGGAGGAGTTCGTGCGAACCTCGCGCGACGCCTCCCAGCAGCTCGTGGCGAACCTGCATCGCGCCGGCGAGTTGATTCAGTCCTTCAAGCAGGTCGCGGTCGACCGTTCGCACGCGGAACGCCGGCAGTTTTCGTTAGGCGAGGCGACCGACCAGATCGTCGCAAGCTTGCGACCGGTCCTGAAGCGGGCCCCGATCACGCTCAACGTGGATGTGCCGGAGGGGCTGATCATCAACGGCTATCCGGGTTCCTACGGCCAGATCCTGACCAATCTCTTCCTCAACGCCGTCAACCATGCGTTCGCCGATGGGCGTTCCGGAACAATCACGATTTCGGCGCGGGCGCGCGGCCACGACGACGTCGAGATCAATTTTGCAGACAACGGCGTCGGCATGACGCCGGACGTGCAACGCCAGGCCTTCGATCCCTTCTTTACGACCCGCCGCAACGAGGGCGGCACCGGGCTCGGCCTGCATATTGTCTACAACCTCGTCACGCAGCAACTGGGCGGACGGATGATGCTGGAGTCAAGGCCGGGACAAGGCACCACATTTCGCATTATTATGCCCAGAACCGCCAAGGGCGGGACATCCGATATGGTAGCCGACGGAAGCGCAGAATGGCCGAACAGGACGATGTCCTCCACCTGATCGACGATACCGACGCGGCGCGCGAGGAGGCGCCGGCGCGCAAATGGAAGATCGCCGTCATCGACGACGATCATGCCGTTCATGAGGGCACGCGCTTCGCGCTCAGCGATTACAGCCTGAACGGCCAGGGGCTCGAAATCCTGTCGGCCTATTCGGCGGCGGAGGGCCGCGCCTTGATGCGCGCTCATCCCGACATCGCTGCCGTGCTCCTCGACGTCATCATGGAAACCGACGTCGCCGGCCTCGAGCTCGTGGAATACATCCGCAACGAGATCCGGAACGAGACCGTTCGCATCATCCTGCGCACCGGGCAGCCCGGACAGGCGCCGGAGCGGCGCGTCATCGTGCAATACGACATCAACGACTACAAGGCGAAGACCGAACTCACCGCCGACAAGCTGTTTACCTCGCTGACCGCGGCGTTGCGCTCGTACCAGCAGCTCGAGCGCATGGTGCAGACCCGGCGGGGTCTCGAAATCATCATCGATGCGGCCTCTACGCTATACGATTTCCGCTCGATGCAGCGGCTCGCCGAAGGCGTGCTGACACAGCTCGCCTCCCTGCTCAACGTCGACTGCGCCGGCATCCTGGTTTTGCGCGACGACGGCCGCAAGGCGAACGACGAGTTTTCCGTGCTGGCCGGCTCCGGCTGTTATAGCCGCTTCATCGGATCTGCCGGATCGAAATCGCTCGACCCGGATTTGCGCACGATGGTCGAAGCGGCGTTCAAGCGCCGCAAGCACGAATTCCAGGACCACCGCACCGTGCTTTATGTCCGCACCGGCAGCGGCCGCGAGGTCGTGGTGCTGCTGCAGGCGGAGCGTCAATTGTCCGAGACCGACCGCTCGCTTGTGGAGATTTTCGGCAGCCGGCTCTCGATCGCGTTCGACAACGTCATCCTCTACCAGCAGCTCCACGAGGCCAACACCCAGCTCGAGGACCGCGTCGCCCAGCGCACCCGCGCGCTGATGCAGGCGAACCGGCGTCTGTCGGCGCAATGGCTGAGACTGCAGCGCGCCAACGGGTTCAAGAACGAAATCCTCGGCACCGTCGCGCACGACCTGAAGAACCCGCTCGGCGTCATCCTCGGCCGCACCGAGATGCTGACCGAACTGATCACCACCAGCGCGTCGAAGGAGAGCATCACGGCCCAGATCGACCACATCCGCGACGCCACCAAGCGGCTGACCACCATGGTCGATCACCTGATTTCGGACGCGATGGCCGACGCGTTCGATATCACCATCCGCCGCGAGCCCGTCGATATTGCGGCTCTGGTCGGCGAGGTTGCCGAAGCCAACCAGCCGCTCGCGGTCAACAAGCAGCAGACCATCTCGGTGTCGGCGCCGTCCAATTTCGTGACCATGTGCGACACCGACCGCATCCGCGAAGCGATCGACAACCTGTTCAGCAATGCCATCAAATATTCGCCGATCGGCGGCAAGATCTCGGTCACGGTCGCGCGCGAGGACGACAACACCGTCATTCGAGTCGCCGACCAGGGTCAGGGCCTCTCGCCGGAAGACCTCGGGCGGCTGTTCGGCCGGTTCCAGCGGCTGTCAGCCAAGCCCACCGCCGGCGAGAGCTCGACGGGACTGGGCTTGTCGATCGTGAAGCGTATTATCGACATGCATGGCGGCGAGGTGACGGCCCGCAGCGACGGTCCGGGCCTCGGATCGACCTTCACCATCCTCTTACCCGCGACCGAGTAATCATGAGCCAGAGCCAGCACATCATCATTGTCGATGACGAGGCGCCGGCCCGGGAGATGGTCGGCGATTATCTCAAGATGCACGGCTTTACGGTGACGCTGTGCGATGGGGGGAAAAGCCTGCGCAGCGCGATCGAGACGGGTGCACCCCCCGATCTGGTTGTGCTCGATCTCAACATGCCCGAGGAAGACGGGCTGTCCATCATCCGCGACCTCAAGAGCCGCACCAACGTCCCCGTCATCATGCTCACGGCAACTGCAAGCCCGATCGACCGCGTGGTCGGGCTCGAGCTTGGCGCCGACGACTATGTCGCAAAGCCCTGCGAGCTGCGCGAATTGATGGCGCGCATTCGCTCGGTGCTGCGCCGGAGCGCTCCTGCCAAGGCGGCGCCGGCCGCCTCCGAGGCAGCAAGCGCGAAAACCGCCAAGGACCAGCTCGTGCGCTTCGGCACCAAATGGCTCGACCTCGAAGCGCAGGCGCTGCGCGACGATGAGGGCAACGAGCATCCGCTGACCGCGTCCGAGTTCGGCCTGCTCAAGGTCTTTGCCGCCAACCCGAAGCGCGTGCTCTCGCGCGAGCGGCTGCTCGAACTTGCCAATGCGCGCGACAGCGAGGCCTTCGATCGCGCGGTCGACCTGCGCATCATGCGCATCCGCCGCAAGATCGAGCCCGATCCCACGAAACCCGCGGTCATCCGTACCATCCGCGGCGGCGGTTATTTGTTCTCGCCGACCGGCGAGAAGGCCTGAGACGCGCCCCACGGCGAACGCGAAAAGGCTGGTAACCGGCGCTTATTGCTGACTTTCCGGCCTTTCAGGGGCCCGGATTCGACGTCAGGTTGCGTCCACGCAATGTTCCGCGCATTTTCCGCCGCTTGAAAATATTCACATTTCTGCCCTGAGTGTTTCGTCGCCGGGCCCGCGACGAAACAATTCTCCTCTGCAATGAAACCATTTTCCGGTTTTCGTGCAGAAGTCCCGAAACCTAGCCTCATTAACGTTTTCCGGTAACGAAAGCGCCGCAGCAAGCGGCGACCCCGGGAGACTGTCATGCAGAACGTCGTCGCCATCAACGCCGCAGCCCGCCAGAGCATCATCGCTGCCCAGGCGACCTCCGACGAAATGCTTCTGGAAAGCATTGCCGACGGCTCCAAGACCGCGATGCACATCCTTTATGCGCGGCACAATGTGCGGGTTTATCGCTTCATCCTGCGCATCGTGCGCGACACCACGATGGCCGAAGACCTCGTCAGCCAGGTGTTTCTCGACGTGTGGCGGACTGCCAGCCAGTTCGAAGGCCGCTCCCAGGTGTCCACCTGGCTGTTGTCGATCGCCCGTTTCAAGGCGCTGACCTCGCTGCGCCAGCGGCGGTTCGAGGACATCGACCAGGACGACGTGCGCGAGATCGCCGACGAAGCCGACACCCCGGAGGCGTCGCTCGACCGTTCGACCACAAGCGAAATCCTGCGCGCCTGCGTGGCAAAGCTGTCGCCGGCACACCGCGAGATCATCAATCTCGTCTACTATCACGAGAAGTCGGTGGAGGAGGTCGGTGAGATCATCGGCATTCCCCAGTCGACGGTGAAGACCCGCATGTTCTATGCCCGCAAGCAGCTCGCCGACCTGCTCAAGGGCGCCGGCGTGGACAGCATCGCAGCCTGAAAACCGAATCTATTCAAATACTTGGCAGCGCGCTCCGGACCGAGCGCTCTGCCAAAGCATTGAGGGCAAGGAAACAATTGAAACAATCGGCGAAATCGCGCGGAAAACTTCGTTTGCTACAGATTTAGGCGACGGTTTCAAAACCTCCCAAGTACCTCCAACGACCCGGACGGGATGCCCCCCTTCCGGGTCGCTCTGTGTTTGGGCCAAGGGGACGATGGCTTCAGCCACCGCACCCCTTGATTTTGCTCACACATCCACTTTTCCGGATCATGGGCCGATACCATCGTCATATCGCCCGTGCTACACCGGGTCGGAACGAGCAATGACGGATGGCGCCAATGTCGTCTGCGATGTCCTGGCTGATCTCGGGCTTCGAAGCCGTCAGTCTCGCCCGTGCGCAATTCGCGTTCACGATGTCGTTTCACATCGTCTTTCCCGCCTTCTCGATCGGGCTCGCCAGCTACCTCGCGGTGCTGGAAGCGCTGTGGCTCTGGACCGGGCGCGAGGTTTTCCTGAACCTCTTCAACTACTGGCTCAAGATTTTCGCGGTCGCGTTCGGCATGGGCGTGGTCTCCGGGATCGTGATGTCCTACCAGTTCGGCACCAACTGGTCGGCCTTTGCCGACAAGACGGGACCCGTGATCGGTCCCTTGATGGCCTATGAGGTCCTGACCGCCTTTTTCCTCGAAGCGGGCTTCCTCGGCGTGATGCTGTTCGGCCTCGAGCGGGTCGGCCGCAGGCTGCACTTCGTCGCCACGTTGATGGTCGCAATCGGCACGCTGGTCTCGGCTTTCTGGATTCTCTCCGCCAATTCGTGGATGCAGACGCCGGCCGGCTACGCCGTCAATCCTGCCGGCCAATTCGTCGCCGCCGACTGGCTGAAGGTGATTTTCAATCCGTCCTTTCCCTATCGCCTGGTTCACATGGTTCTGGCGGCTTACCTCACGACGGCGCTGGTGGTCGGCGCCGCTGGCGCCTTTCATCTCTGGCGCGACCGGCACCTTGCGGGTGCACGGGTGATGTTCTCCATGGCGATGTGGATGGCGACGCTGGTGGCCCCGATCCAGCTCATCGCCGGCGACCAGCACGGGCTCAATACGCTGAAGTATCAGCCCGTGAAGATCATGGGCATGGAGGGCCATTTCGAAAGCCACCCCGACGGCGCGCCGCTCTACCTGTTCGGCCTGCCCGACGAGAAGGCCGGCAAGGTCAAATACGCGATCGAGATTCCGAGGATGGGGTCTTTGATCCTCGAGCATGATTTGAACGCGCCGATGAAAGGCCTCAATACGGTGCCGCGTGAAAACTGGCCCCCGGTGCCGATCACGTTCTGGTCGTTCCGCATCATGGTCGGCATGGGATTTTTGATGTTCGGCCTCGGCCTGTTGAGCCTGTGGGCGCGCTGGCGCGGCACGCTCTATGAATGGCGCCTCCTGCATTTGTTCGCAATTGTGATGGGACCGGCCGGCTTTGTCGCCGTGCTCGCAGGCTGGATCACCACCGAGACCGGCCGGCAGCCATTCACGGTGTACGGGCTGTTGCGGACCGCCGATTCCGCTTCGCCGCTGGCCGCGCCTGCAGTCGGCGCATCGCTGATTTCGTTCGCCATTGTGTATTTCGTGGTCTTTATCGCGGGCCTCATTTATCTGCTTCGGCTGATGGCGCTTCCGCCGCATCCGGGCGAAGCAGGTCTGCCCAGGGACATCCCGGCCCGCGCCGCGGGCATTACGCCTGCGATCGAGAGCGTCGCGCGATGACGGCCGCAATCGACATCGCCACCGTCTGGGCTTTCATCATCGCCTTTGCGGTGTTCGTCTATGTGGTGATGGACGGATTTGACCTCGGCCTCGGCATTCTCTTTCCGCTATTCCCCGCGAAAGGCGATCGCGACACCATCATGAACACCGTCGCGCCGGTCTGGGACGGCAACGAGACCTGGCTCGTGCTCGGCGGCGGCGGCATGATGGCCGCGTTTCCGCTCGCCTATGCGGTCTTGATGCCGGCGCTCTATACGCCTGTGATCGCCATGCTGATCGGGTTGATCTTCCGTGGCGTCGCCTTCGAATTCCGCTGGCGCGTCAAATCCGAACGCAACCGATGGGACCTCGCCTTTGCCGGCGGCTCGTGGCTGGCGACGCTGGCGCAAGGCGTCGCGCTCGGCGCTATCCTGCAGGGCGTGCATGTCGAGGAACGCCATTATGCCGGCGGCTGGTGGGACTGGCTCACGCCATTCTCGATCCTTACCGGCGTCTCGCTTGCGATCGGCTACGCGCTGCTCGGCGCAACCTGGCTCGTGCTGAAGACCGAGGGGCCGTTGCGCGATCGCGCCTATCATCTCGCCTGGTATCTGTTGTTCGCGATGCTGCTTGCGATCGGCGCGGTCAGCATCGCGACGCCCTTCCTGCATATTCAATATGCCGAGCGCTGGTTCACCTGGCCGAACATCGTCCTCACCGCACCGGTGCCCATCGCGGTCGCAGTCGTCACGGTGGCCCTCTTGCGCAGCCTTGCCGACAAGCAGGACACGAGACCCTTCTTTCTGACGCTTCTGTTGTTTGCGCTGTCCTATCTCGGGCTCGGCATCAGCATGTATCCCTATATCGTGCCGCAGAGCATCGACATCTGGCAGGCGGCATCCCCAGCAAACAGCCAGATCTTCATGCTGTTCGGCGTGGCCGTGCTGATCCCGCTGATCCTCGCCTATACCGGTTGGGCCTATTGGGTGTTCCGGGGCAAGGTCCGGGCCGGAAGCGGCTATCACTGATGCCGGGCGAGCCGACGCTGCGGCCGCTTTGGCTGCGCCTGCTATGGTTCGCAGGCCTGTGGCTTGCGGGCGTCGGCACGGTGGCCCTCCTCTCGCTTCTTTTGCATCTGTGGCTTGCGCCGAAATGAGCCCGCACGAGCGTTAAGTGACGGAAAACGAAAGCATTCCGAGCCCGCCATGAACTTGCCATGAAGCTCGCTCTCCAATGGATGGTTCCACTGTTTTGCCAAACAATGTTACAAGCCGGCCCCGCGCCTACGAGGAGCGTTTTGCAATGACGAAACTTCGTCGCTTGATCTGGATGTCGATGGCCGCAGTCGGCCTGATGCTTTCGGCCTCGCAAACTTTCGCGCAAGGTCAGGATCCCGGCGACCAGCCCGGGCTCATGGCCGACGAATCCTTCCAGCTCGACCCCGAATGGCAGAAGCAGGTGGTGCTTTACCGCTCCACGGAGGCGCCCGGCACCATCATCATCTCGACCGCCGAGCGCCACCTCTATCTGATCCAGCCCGGCGGGCGCGCCATCCGTTACGGCATCGGCGTCGGCCGCGACGGATTCCAGTGGCAGGGACTTCTGAACATCTCGAAGAAGGCGGAGTGGCCGGACTGGACCCCGCCGCCCGAGATGATCGCTCGCCAGCCCTATCTGCCGCGCTTCATGGCGGGCGGACCCGGCAACCCGCTCGGCGCCCGCGCCATGTATCTCGGCGCCACCGTGTACCGCATCCACGGCACCAACCAACCCTGGACCATCGGCACCAAGATCTCTTCGGGCTGCTTCCGCCTCGTCAATACCGACGTCGCCGATCTCTACGATCGCGTTCCCGTGGGCACCAAGGTGGTCGTGCGACAAAAGCCGGAGCTGTAGCTCCGGCCGCCTTTATCCCGCGCCTTTCTTCGATCATTGCGAGAACCAAAATGATGCGCACGTTTCGAGGCGGCCTCTTGATCGGGCTCGCGGTTGCAGTCCTGGTCGGTGCCGTCGCCGTTGCCTACCAACTTTACGACACGCGCACATTGAAGCGAACGATCCGGCGCGGCGAAGTGCTGTGCGGCGTCAACAAGGGCTTGCCCGGTTTCTCGATCCCCGACGACAAGGGCAACTGGACCGGCTTTGACGTCGACTTCTGCCGCGCGGTGGCGGCCGCGATTTTCGACGATCCGACCAAGGCCAAGTTTGTCCCGCTCGACGCCAGTGAGCGCTTCAAGGAGTTGCAGAACCGCAGGGTGGACATCCTCTCCCGCAACTCGACCTGGAGCATGTCGCGCGAGGTGAACTACGATCTCTATTTCCCCGCGGTCGCCTATTACGACGGCCAGGGTTTCATGCTGCCCCGCGCACGCAACATCGATTCGGCCCTCGACCTCAACGGCAGCAAGGTCTGCGTGCAGGCGAGCACGACGACCGAGCTCAACCTTGCCGACTATTTCAAAGCCAACAACATGAAATACGAGGAGATGAAGTTCCCGCAACTGGACGAGGTGGTCAAAGCCTATGAGTCCGGCAAGTGCGACACCTTCACCGCCGACATCTCCCAGCTCCATGCGCTGCGCCTCAATCTCGCCAAGCCCAACGATCACGTGATCCTGCCCGACGTCATCTCAAAGGAGCCGCTCGCGCCTGTGGTGCGCCAGCGCGACGACGACTGGATGATGATCGTGAAGTGGACCCTCTATGCGATGATCAACGCCGAAGAACTCGGCGTCACCTCGAAGAACATCGACGAGGCGCTGAAGTCGAAGAAGCCGGACGTAATGCGCCTCGTCGGCAACGAGGGCAGCTACGGCGAGGATCTCGGCCTCTCCAAGGACTGGGCCGTGCGCATCATCCGCCATGTCGGCAATTACGGCGAGGTGTACGAGCGCAACGTCGGCAGCGAATCCAACCTGCACATCCCGCGCGGGCTGAACCAGCTCTGGAACGCCGGCGGCATCCAGTACGCTCCGCCGATCCGGTGACGGTCTACCCTCCCTGGAGGGGAGGGTGGGAAGGCTTGTCGGGCGACTCAGGCCGGGACACGGCGCAGCCGGCGGCTACGCAAGCGTCACCATCCCGCTCCAGAACAACGTATCGCCGCCTGTTTCGACCTCGTAACTGTTGGCGAAAGCGAGTTTGCCGTCGGTCCCGACGCGGAAGGTCGCGATGTTCGCGGGAACGGTCTTCAGGCCCGCGCCGTCGTGGACCAGCTTGGGCTCGACGTTCGTGGCAACCAGCATTCTGGCGCCTGCATCGAGCGCGAAGGTTCTGGGATAGACGCCGCGCACATCCT
>Ga0310910_10001605_pt1 | contig 12488 bp, 10 predicted proteins | sample GREbulkMGHF172_FD_203448 | JGI IMG/M metagenome (GOLD analysis project Ga0310910, IMG submission 203448) | Lab enrichment of tropical soil microbial communities from Luquillo Experimental Forest, Puerto Rico - GRE.bulkMG.HF172 | ecosystem: Environmental > Terrestrial > Soil > Tropical forest >... | reverse complement strand
GCCGTTGCGAGCCCGGGGTTTTGACTCAAGAGCTGCTCCAACAACGCGAGATTCCCCTGGTGGATCGCATTAATCGCTCTAGCGGCGGCCGAATTGTCGGCAGGACTATCCATTTCAACCTGAGACTGTCAAATCATGCCACCAACGGATCAATTACCCGACTTCGCTGCTCAACGATCTCGCCCATCAATCGGTGGACGCCACCGCCGGCGACCGCCAGCATTCCCGACTTTCCGGGAATTACTCAGGCTTGGAATGCGCGGCCAGAGAACGAGCTATTAGCCCCAATCCACCAACCAGCAGTATCAGCATTACGAGGGTGTTAAAGAGACTTGTCGGCAGAAAATATATGTGCATGTTGGCAATCACACCCGCAAGAATGAACAACGCGCCAGCAATCGTAAGGAACCTGCCGAAAATGCTTCGACCGTTCCAGAAGAGTATGCCTATGCCAAGTAGCATAGGAACAAGGGTGACGCCGAAAGTGCTTGTCCCGTAGAAAGTCCAGTAAGAACCAGCAACGCTGACTTGATTGGCCAGGAAATATCCTCCCAGACAGGCCATAACGAAACCAATCAAGAAGTGGCCGAGCCCACCAGGTGTCCCGCCTACATCCCTCAAAGAGCGGTTTTCCATGCCTGCGAGAATATCAGATCTCGATTGCGTCAACGATCGCATACTCCCGCGCCGGCATCGTTTCGTGTGGTTTGACTGCCTTGATCGCACCTCGCGATATTCGACGGCGACAAGTCGTGCGCTGTACAAGGCGATCGAAGAGCTGGAGCGACTTCAGGCCGCACGGATAGCTCGGGAGGACGTTGCTAGTTCAACGGACACGGAAGCAGCTCCACCATCTGCGGAAGTCAAGGAGGAGCAGCCCGAGAAACAGGATGCCGAGAACGCTATTGGTCGACACCAGCGCTTTGGCGGAGCCCGAAGACGCTCTCGGAAAGGCCGAGGCCGCATAGAGGCTCGCCGAAGCGCAGGTGCGCAAACCATCTGAATCAGCTGGGATGCTCGGCTATGCCGTTCAGTCGGTAGCCGAGCGATAGAATCGTGTGAACCACCTGACTACGGCTCCCAGCGTTGAATTGTTTCATGATCCGATGGATATGATTTTTGATTGTGAACTCGGAGAGATGCAGGTGCGAGGCGATTTCTTTGTTGGTCATCCCGCTTGCAATCAAAGCCACCAACCGCTGCTGACGAAGGTTCAAAGCCGGTGCTGTAAAGGCCTGAGCAGCGCCGGCGGCAGCGGTTTGGGATAGCGTCTGGAACAGAGAGGCACAAAATTTTGGCGAGCAGACGGCCTCTCCTCGAAACGTCGCCCGCACCGCCCGAACCACATCGGAGGTCGAGGCATCCTCGAGCAGATAACCCGTTGCGCCGCCCCGGACTGCCGCAAGAAATTGATCTGAATCATCCTTCATGCCGATCACCAGGGCCTTCGGCAGAGGAGAGTCACCTGCTTCAAGCTGGAGTTTTGTTGGGAGCCATCGAGTGTCAAGAAAATCGAGAACTAGAACATCGCATTCTGACTCGACGATAGCCCGAGGAGAGCAATCCTCCTCTTTACGGCAACCCACGACGAGGAAATCTGCCCGCCTACGGAACAGTCGATTCAGTGCATCGCGCAAAAGGCGATGTCGAAGCAGGAGAAAGACCCGGATCGGCGATTGAAAGCTGCTTTCGCTCATACGCGTAGAACGAGAAAAGTTATTCGTGCCGCAGCAGAGTACTCACTTAGTCGCGGACTCATTCACATGGGTAACGACAAAAGGCACAAAAACTCTTTCTTTTTCAGAATCACTTCTTTTTGCCGGACGAGCTGAAGCAGCAACAACGGTGACTGTCACGCTGATCGATTGCGTCAGTTACATCCTGCCTTTTGACCACAATGCTCGCCCACTCCAAGAATCTTGCAGCCAACTCAGCGTGGACCCGCTGATGCTCCTGCCAACCCTTGTTTGCCCTGTCGGGTAGTGCGCCAGAGCCCCAAAACGTTGCACGGAGCATGAGGCGCACCCCAAGGTGCCAGCCGGCAGTCCGCCGCTCATTGTGAATTGCTCTGAGGGAACAACCTCTTCGCCTGGGCTGTGATCACGGTCCCAAGTGCTGTGCCGTTGGAGTAGGACGGCGGATGTGTACATGGCGCGCAGCTCCCGGACGTTGTCGTCAAATACGACATTCAACGTTGCGGTGAGGAGCTTGTTGCCCGCCAAGTCGAAAATCTCAATTGCAGCTTGCTCCACCATGCGGCCAGGAAGGAGTCGTCCATTGACTTTGGCATGAACGTCCTGAAGCCGACGCGCAGAGGCCAACGAAAGAGGACATCCAAACCACCAGCGCATACTTACGCTGTCCGAACTGCAACAGCACAGACCTCAAGAAAGTTTCTCTCGTCTACCAAGAAGGACTCTTTTGTACAGTTGCGCACACTCGAGTCAGCGCTGCCGCGGTTGGCGGCCACGGCCCGGATTTCGTGATCGGAAAGGCGACCACACGTGGTTTTCATCAGTCCGTTCTGTCCAAGCAGCTCAAGCCTCCAGTGAAGTGGTCGTACCGAAAGCTGATTCTCTGGTGGCGTTCCTCTCGATCGGGTGGATCGTCTTCTGGGAACGCTCGTTCCTCTGCCAACGCTGTGGCGCTCTAACGGAGCAGGAATAGGCTTTCCGCAGGTCGTGTAAGGCAGAGGCTAGGCATGAGGCGGGGACAACCTTGGTGCCGACCCAACCCGCCGGAGGATCAAGAAGATCCTGTCGAGAAAACAAAGGAATGCGTATGGCTTTGCCTGGAGACCGTTGCTCAAATCGAATTCCTGGCGACCACAAGAGATCAGCCGATGTTCCCGCGACCCATACTCTGCTTGAGTGGTGTCGCCTGATTACCACATGTCTCTCATCGTTGAACTCATACGCCTGAGACGGTTTGAGCCGGGTCAACGAACACATAACCGAGGTCGCGTAATCCCTCCACGTACTTGCGCACATCCACGATCGGAACGGTATTCGGATGTATGAATCCCGCTGCGAGGCAGCTTTGGCACACCAAAAGTTCCTTCGCTCGCGCAAGCTGGTCGGCGACGGTCATTTTGCCGTCCAGTGAAACATAGCCAAGGTCTTCTGGGAGGAGCATCGCGCCGTACTGGTCGCGCTTGAGCGCCCACGGCAACCAACCGATAGGACGGCGTCGCTCCCAAGCTACGGAGAAGAATTCAGACACGGTTTCGTAGTCTTCCGGCGACGTTGAATAGTGGTGCGTCTCCCATATATGCGGGTGCAAGCCCAGCGTGGTTAAATCCGCCAGAGCCTCGGAAACACTCGAGCGCATCCACGTGGCGGAATCAGACGAGAGCGGAGCGTTGTGATCGGCGTCCCAAAACTCATAACCTTCGACGTTGTCAGAAGAACAGCAATGATGCAGGCCGTGCAAAACAGTTGTCGCGCCCTGCTGCTCGGCTCGACGGAGTACGTCGAGCAACTTGCGGTTGTCAGCTAACGGGCGAATGTCTTTCCCTTTGATCCGCAAGTCCGGAATAACGCCGATGCCATACGGCACGCGCGCTGCTCCGAGGTACTGGACAATGCTATCCAACTGCCCGGCGGACGTGACCGCCGACACGTCTTCGAGTCGCAACATAGCCTGGGGGCGCCCATGTGACGGATGTGCGGAGATGAACTCCGCGATGGCATCGCAGATCGTAAGCATACCGCCGCGCCACGTCACTTCGCCCGAGTCGAATGAAATCTCGCCGTTGACGAACAGAGCATCACCGTCTTGAATGATGTAGGGCAACGCGGTGTTGTCTGCGAGGGTATAGTCGGCGACGACGCGTGCCAGCTCCTTGATCTTGAAATCGAGAAAGTCAGGCAAAGGACAGGGAAACTGCTGCCTTTTGTAGCGCACCACTGTATTCGGCGGCGTTACAATGTCATGACCACCCTCGGTATGCTGGAAGGCGACTCTCGCTTCGCGCAACGTAACAAGGTGATAGCGAGACACAATCAAATGATGTGCGCTGCGCAGGCACGCCAGTGCATCGGAGGATGGCGGGACTCTTCCGTTAAGACCCAGATAGACCACAGCAGCCGCAGATTTCACCTTGTCCATCGGCGCAGCATCAATGTATTCCCACGACGTTTGCTCAGAGAAATGCCGCAAGCCGATTGCTACCTGCTCTGCACGCGCCTCGACGAAACCCTCTTTCCCAGGTAGATGGTCCACAAGTACGAGAATCGGCCCAATGCTATTGGGCAAAACAAGCGGAGCGGTTTCGACTGGGATCGGTGTGGTCTTCTTCGCGCAGCCTGCAGCCGATTGGAGTAAGGCGGTAAGCATGAGCGCGAGGATGATGTGCTTTCGGTTGTTCGCGGCCGTTCCCGGTTTCACTCCCAACCTGCAGCAGGTACCCACTGACCACACCTTGGCGATGGGGATCGACACCGATCCTTATTGGACGCAGCATGCGGCGGTTGGGATGGGTGTCCTAATACTCAAGATCGATCGCCTTGCGAAGTTGTGTTTTGTCCGCGATAACCAGCCGATAGGGATGGCGAAGATTCCGATCCAGCCATTGCTTCGTTAGGCTGCTTGCGGGGTCGGCCGCCGCAATAATCGCCGTCTGGCCTTCCACAGCCACCGCCAGAATCAAGTGCTCGCGGGCAGCAGATTCCGGAATCATCTGTTGCCTGCCATGAGAGATAGGATCGCCATTAAAGTTCCACCGCACCATGCGTAGCTGCCCTGCCAGCACAGGTGTGAGCTCCTCCTCGCGGATACGACCCAGACGCACCAGAGCCTCGCCCAACCGTTCGCCGGTCTGCTTCTGCACCTCCATACCCTCTTTCAGGTGTGCCAACGTAAGCAGGCGGTTTTCAAGCAACAGGTCACCGAGTTTGCGATTGAACTCGAGGAGTTGATTCTCGGTCGGGAAGGCGTGGGCGGTTTTAGTCCAAGGAACCTGCTGTCCTGTCAGCCTCGAGCGGTAGAATTGGTAGGTAGCCCTCCAGACGGCACAAAAGTTCAGTACGTTGCCCCAAACCAAACGGGGAATGGAAAGAAGGGCTTGCTTCCAATTGGAGACCCTGCCGACAGCAATGGCTCGTTGCACCAACCGATGGAGCATCAAAATCGTAGCGGCGATGATTAGGTACCACAGCCAGGTCCCGCTCGTGACTAGAACCGGGACCATCCCGTGGCCCTCTCCGCTGCGCAGGAGGGAAGCTAGGTATGTCCCTATGTACAGCAGGACCAGCAGATAGCCCACTACGTTTATAAAATTGGATAACAGGGCTTTGCGATCGCGCCACAACATGTAGCGCATTCGGATGTTGCCCGCCCAACCTAACTGCGCCCAGCCCTGAAATACGATTCCGTATATCCAGCGCGACTTCTGACGCACCGCGTCCCGAAAACGCGCGGGGAAATATTCCCTTGTGGCGACCAGCTCTCGCACTTTCTTCAGCTTCTCTCGCTTGCCGAACCATCCCGCTCGCACCAGTTGCGTGCGTTCGACGGAGTAGTGCAGCAGAATGGATTTCTTATGCAGCTCCTTCAGGCGGAACCCGAAGTCGTAATCCTCGGTTAGGGTCTCCACGTTGAATAGCTGGTTGCGCTTGTTCCGAGAAAGTTCTTCGAAGGCTCCGCGGCTAAATCCGGTACCCACTCCAGCTGAAGGAATCATGCGAGCCACGCGTTCACGCACCAGCAAGTCTTTTGTGTGGAACTCAGCGAATTCGTCTAGGTAAGTCCCTGCCGTTAGATGATGCCATGGCATTTCCAAAGGAACTACTGGCAACTGGACCATCTCAATGCGGGGAATCAAGTAATTCATTAACTTCAGGGTGAGCGGATGAACGATGTCTTCTGAATCGTGGATGACGAAAATTTCGAAGCGCTCACCCGTGCGCTTCTCCTGCAAGCGAATGCCCTCAAACACCCAATTGAGGCAGTCGGCTTTATTAGTGGGGCCGTCATGCGGGCAGACAATGCGGTGCACGCGAAGATCGCGTTCCTGCAATGAAGAGACAGCGAGCATCGTGGGCTCGTCGTTAGGGTACGTACCGACAAAGATTTCGTAGTTCCCATAGTCGAGGCAGCGGAGCGTGTGGTCAAGCATCTGCGCGATTACGGCGTGCTCGTGCCATGCCGGGATCATCACCGCGACCCGCTTCTCAGGGACTCGGCGCAGATCCTCCTCGCTCAGCCTGGGATAGCGCTTCACTATGAAGAGTCGCCGGTAGAGCCGCCGGATGTAGTAGTACGCGTCCACGTAAAGGTCGTCGAGGCCGCTGAGCACGAACCCCACTGCTGCCACGATCAAGAACCAACGCAGGATTGCCATCCAGAAGTTCATTTTCCTTACCTGTAGAACCGATGGCCGAGCAGAAGCGTCAGCCGAAAATCTCCGTAGTTGGGGCCAAAGGGGTTCGATTGAGTGTTATGGATTCCGTAATAGACGCCACGCAGATATTCCGCTCGGAAGCTCAGGTTGAACTCCTGATAAGGACGGAACTCCAAACCCGGACCGATCTCCCCCACGTTGTTGAAGAAATCTCGGTTGGTATCCTTGGCGAGACGGAGAATGATATAAGACCCGAAGCGCGAGGGTCCCCAGTCGGCCAGTCGCAAGCCGTCTCGAACTTGCAGATAAGCCAGCCCGTTGTGCTGATAACGGCTGTAATAGCCCGCGCTGGTGTCCAGATCGCTGAAGAGCCGCTCGCTTCGGATCTGCCCGAAAGTCGCCAAACCGATTGGTCCCCACAAACGCCCCGTCCAACCCCGGTAATAACTAAGGACGACTCGATAATCCGGCTCGACACTCCGATTCCGGACCGGCGACATTACAAGATTAAAGGCCAGGTTTGCTTCTGCACGAACTTTCAGGTTCCAACCGCGCGGTTGAAGGTCCACGCCCAATCCAAAAAGCCCTACGTTGTCAGAAAAAATCGCCGGCAGGCTTCCGCCTTGCGAACGCGAATCCCGCGTCAGATGGCTCCCCAGATAGAGACTTACGGGGCCGCGGAGCTTCGGACGCCAATGAAGCTGAGCGTCGAAGTCCGCAACACCGTTGGAGAAGCGCGTGGCATAAAAAGGGTCAGCCAAAACGTCCAGATACACCCGCTGTAGGTTGGCACTTGGGAGATTTTTCAAGGCCGCTTGGGCGTCGCGGCGTAGTCGCGGGTCGGGGCTGGCCAACGCTCCGCGAAAAGCGTCTTCCGCCTCCGCAGTCTCATGCAAGCGGTCGTAAACATAGCCGAGCTGAAGCAGCAAGGAGTAGTCCTCAGTTGCGTACCGTCGAGCGGCTTCAAACCTTTCCACAGCAAGCGTGAGGTTGCCTTCGGCCAGCGCCAGGTATCCGATTTCCGCCAAGATGGTGACGTTGTCAGGGTCCTCGGCAAGCGCTCGCTCGAAGCTCTCGCGCGCTGCTGCCCGATTTCCCTCTCGCAGTTGCGCATAGCCTGTGTTCAGAAGCGCGTCTCGCTGGCTAACCTGTGCGAGCTTTAATTGCCGCAGAGTCTCAAGCGCCCCCTGCGCCTGGGATTGCAGTTCGCCCGGCTGATCGGCCACGGCGCGAAAGTGCTCCATTGCCCCGTCAATCTGTCCCACGTGCTGAAGCGCATAACCTAGGTCCATGCGCAGGCGAAGATTTTGAGGCTCCTTCTGGCTGACCGCTTTCAGATATCGCACTGCGTCCGGCCAGTCTCTCAGGCGAGCTTTCAAATAACCGAGCTCGAGGCGTGCCGTCCGGTTGTCCGGATCGCTTGTCAGGATCTGCTCAAAAGCGGCTACTGACTCCTCAAGCTTCCCGGCTTGCAGCAGCGCATATGCCCGGTCGAGATCCGATGCGCTCGCTGTGCGTTGCGCGGCCTGGCTAGCAACGTTCGGAACGGGCTGAGCATCCTGTGCCTTTGCGTTAACGGTTGCCAGGTACAACGCGGCGCTGAGGGACGCAAGCAGATGCGCGCCGCGACGTCCTTTTCTGCAGATAGCGAGACTCCCTGTCACAGCGAAGCACCTCTCAACAAGCGACCCACAAGAAGCTAACAACGTTCTTGCATTTCGCCTTCCATGACCCGCACAACACGCGCGCCTGTACGCCCGTCTCCAAACGGATTGGCCCAGCCCCGCTGCCGGCGCAACATTCTCCGCGCACAGCGAACCGCCCGCTCCGGATCGAGTCCTGCCAATTGATTGCTGCCCACCTCAATCGTTTCCGGGCGCTCGGTGTTTTCGCGCAAGGTCACAGACGGCACTTTCAAAACGCACGCTTCTTCCTGTACCCCTCCGCTATCGGTAAACACCAGCCGGCATGCGTTCAGCAAGCTGAGGAAATCAAGGTAGCGAAGCGGCGACAGGAGTTTTAGTTGAGGCAACTTGCGCAGACCCCTGAGTTCGTTTGTTTGCTCAAGGCGACGCTGGGTGCCCGGATGGATAGGGAAAACGACGGGAACTTGAAATTCCTGGAGCACACGACGGAGGATTCCGGCAACCAGCATCACTCCCTCGGGATTCTCGAGATTTTCTTGCCGGTGCAAGGTGAACAGGAAAAATGGCTGGCGGGGCTGCAGGCCCAGATACGCTAGCAGATGCTTCTCCCGTTCTCGCGCGCGCTGGCGGTTTTCGAGCACGCTGTCCACTACGCTGTTGCCGACCACATGCACCTTGCCGCGCACGCCTTCGCGACGGAGCTGACGGGCGGCCCGTTCCGTTGGCGCAAAAAGCAGGTCGGAAATGTGATCCACAAGGATCCGGTTGTGCTCTTCGGGCATCCTCTGATCGAAGCTGCGCAGCCCAGCCTCCAGGTGCGCCACGCTTATCCCCAGCTTCTTGGCGGCTAGCGCGCCCGCAAGCGCGGAGTTGACGTCCCCTTGCACCAGCACCCAGCGTGGCCGCTGTTTCAACAGGATGCGTTCCAGATAACACAACATCATTCCCGTCTGGGCTCCGTGCGTTCTCCCGGCGCAGCGGAAATGGTTCCAGTCGGGCGGTTTGAGTTGCAGGTCTTCGAAGATTTCACTCCCCAGCCGAGGGGAATAGTGTTGCCCCGTATAAATGACAAAGGCGCTCAAGGATGACTGTCCAAGAATCCTGAGTACCGAGGCCAGCTTGACAATCTCCGGGCGGGTGCCAAGAATCACCGCGAGAGAAGGTCTTAGATCCTGTATGGAAAAGGTTTTCCGCATAGCTGGGCTGGGTTGTTTCGCCTACTCTTTTGGGCGTGGCGACAAGGGCCGGCTATCGCACGCGCTCTCGAATTGAACGTAAACGCTGGTTTTGCGCTCCACAATGGCGCTCTCAGGCCATCTTATGTGGTACGGATAAGTAGTACGAAAGTACGATGAATGGCAGTAATAGAAGCTTCCCAAGCTTCGGACCGATTCCCATCGCCCGCTCCATAATTGTCTGCTTTCAATCTTGGATACAACATGGGGAACGCACTGGCGGCTATTAACGCAAGAGGCCGCTTGCTAGGTCGATCGTGAAAGACATCGAAAGAAGGAGATAGCGGTTCGATACAACTGCTAGTTGCTAGTTGGGCCAGTTATTCAAAGTGGGCCAACTCGTCTGGCAATGACTGCCCTTGACGTCCTTGCATTTTAGGCTCATCCTACAAACAAGTCACCAACGCCGAGGTAAAGCGGGAGAACCTAGTTATGAAAATCCTGAAGCTTCTTGCAGTTGCGGTGTTGTCCTTCGGCCTGTTCATCCCGGCCTTTGCCCAAAAGCATTCCAAGGGATCGGGAACCTACTATGGTGGTGGCCATCATAGCAAGTCACACGGTGGAACTTATGCAGGTTCCACTAACTCCCATCACAAGGGCGGTCATTACCGAAACCCACGAACAAACAACAAATATGGTCATCACAAACCCTGATTCCTTGTCCTCTGCCCTTTGAATCCGCAGCTTCACCTACGCTTGAAGTTCGCAGTCATCGTCTTTCTGGGGCCGCTCTTCTACGCTATTCCCGCTCGCTACATGACCTACTCTCGTTCCTCTGCCAACGCTGTGGCACTTTAAAACACTCCATTCAAAATAGTGCCACTTCCGCAGAGCACCCTCTTGAATTCACTTTTGATCATAGGCAAAAGAGCGAGTATAATGCCGGACTTCTATGCTTCATAGTTTCTCTAGCGAGCAGGTCAGCCGCCTGAATGCGAGGATTTTTTCTGGAATCGAAATTTATTCTTGTTCTCATGAAGATATTCCCGCCATTCCATTCATTCCAGTTGACCCGCGCATAGAGTTCGTCATGCTCACTAATCCGCTGGTGCGGGACAACGTCCGCGACCGAGGCGACCAGGCACTGGTAACCGAAGGCCGGCAGTCAATGCAGGGAAACCCTCAGTTCTTTGTGGGGACAACCATGGATAGACACTGGGGAACGATTACGGGGCCGGTCGCAGCCTCGCGGACCTTTTCCAGATCGCGTTTGAGCCCGGAGCACTTTGCCAATGTTGCATTCTCCGACGACCACAAGGTTAGTCCCTTGGGACCGAACAAATGGAGCCGACAATCCGACGACACATCGGCTCATCTGCTCGAATTTCAGGCACCAACTCATGACAACAGCGGGGGTCGTCGCCGCGACCGGTTTGTGGTTTCTCCGTCCAGGGTGAAGGTGTCCTGCCAGTGTCCGCCAGCCAACCTCCACCTCTGCCACAAGCGGTTGAGAAGATCACCGGTGGCGGCAGAATCGCTTCTCGAACGCCTGGCCTCACCGCTACATCCTTCCCTGTCAACTGTCAGCTGTCCTGCTGTCGGCGATGCTTATGCAAGTTGCAGTGCCAGAGTTGCTCTTATCGTATTCGGCCCGCGATGGATTCGCCGCATTGAGGCGCAGAAGGCGGAGATCGTAGGCTACTTCGTCAACGATATCCGGGGGCACCCTGGTTAGTTGTCTTGCGAAGGCGGCGATCAAGGCGTTCTCGCAAACTGTGTTGACCAGTCGTGCGACGCCGCGAGTATGACGAAACACTGTTTCGATCGTTTCATCAGCAAACAGGTCATGCGCTTCCGAAGGGGCACCCGCACACCGCAGCCGGTGCCGTATATAACTCCTCGTCTCTTCTAAGTTGAATGGTTCAAGGTGAGAGCGTAGGGCTATCCTTTGCTTCAGTTGCCTCAGCTCAAAGGAATCCAGTTTTTCATCGAGCTCGTGCTGCCCCACAAGCAATATCTGGAGTAACTTCTCTGTTTCCGTCTCCAGATTGCTCAGAAGCCGGATTTCTTCGAGGACCTCAATCGAGAGTCCTTGGGCATCGTCCACCACAATCACGGTTGTCAATTTTCTCTGGTGGCGGGAAAAGAGATACTTGCTGAGGTCCTGTAGAAGCTGGCCCTTGGTCTTGCCCGATGCGGCAAGCCCGAATTCCGTGGCAGCGTAGTCAAGGAACTCGAGCGACGACAAGCGGCAATTGAAGACATGAGCCCAGACGGTGTTGCTATTCTTGAGCATGCGCAAAAGACAACGGATCAGCAAAGTCTTGCCGGTCCCCACGTCCCCTGTCAGTGCCACGAATCCCTTGCGTCGCTGAACACCATAGTAAAGGGCAGCCAACGCCTCTTGATGCCTCCTGGTGAGAAACAGGAAAGAGGGATTTGGGGTAATTTCAAAGGGATTAAACCGCAGTTTGTAAAATTCTTTATACATGATTTTGCCCGAAATATTGAGATCGTGAGTTCATGATGTCCTCACTGTTCTTCCTTGGTGTCCGAAGCAGGTTGCCGATGTACGTGGTAGATACGGAGGACTTCGTTCTCAAAAAATACTTCGGTGTGGGAGTGGTACCGCCGGTAGCTTTCACAGAGCCGTAGCGCCGCCGCCTCCAGGCTGGCTCGTCCTGCCGGTGAGCGATAATTGCGGTAGGTGGGGTCGGTCAGCACGGAGAAAGAAACCGTTTCGGGTTCCCGGGAGAAAATCTGAAACGGTCTCTTCTCCACGTATATAAACAAATCCTCGCGTGCATCCGGAAACTGGAACTGCGGGCTTGAGACCTGGCCGCGATATTTCTCGACAAACTCGGCCAGATCTTCATGGCCTCCCAGGCCAAATGTTTCAGCTAACTGCTCTACAGGTGCTGCCACAACCCAGGTCTGCCGGGGAAATCTATGCGCGATTTCCTCGGTCGCACGGGCTGCGGCTTCATACTCGAGGCATCGTCCAATCAACCTTTGCGGTCGTAACCAGATTACGGCAACGCACAGGCAGGCAACCAGCAGTACCGTTTCAGCTTTCCAGCGGGCCCGGGCCGCTAACTGCGCTTCTATAAACGCAAGCAGGCAACCCACGAAGATGGCGGCAGAAATCGGCAAGATCGCGCGCATTTCGTCAGGGATCGTGATGCCGGTGCGCAAAGTCGCCCAAGCGATCAACCCATAACACAACAGCACGAAAGCGAAGAGGCCCGCCATTGGTCGAATCAGCAGAACGCCAGCCGCCATCACCAATAGCAGGAGTAACACCTGTGAAACGATGCCCGTCAA
>Ga0310910_10001601_pt1 | contig 12495 bp, 24 predicted proteins | sample GREbulkMGHF172_FD_203448 | JGI IMG/M metagenome (GOLD analysis project Ga0310910, IMG submission 203448) | Lab enrichment of tropical soil microbial communities from Luquillo Experimental Forest, Puerto Rico - GRE.bulkMG.HF172 | ecosystem: Environmental > Terrestrial > Soil > Tropical forest >... | reverse complement strand
GGGATAACTAGCAGACCAGCACGATAGAAAAGCCAGTGAAGCAGGCGCCGATCCTGAAGACTCGGCTCTTCATCATCGCAAGAAGAAGCGTGAGCCCCACCAGATAAATCGCCGGGGGCAGCCATTCTCGGCCGGCGTGTGAAAAGTCAAAATACAGTGCGGCCATCGCCCAAGCGTTAAGGCAGGCCAACAATAGCCAAACCGCCACAATCCCGAACAGCCGTGGGGCGCGCATTCAGCCGGTCCGCCCCAGGGAGTGCGAAGTTGTCGCGTGGCCGGCGCGCCCACCCAGCGTGGAAATGGGCCGACGAGGTTGCGTTCGTGAACGGTGGAGCGTTTTGGCGCGTTTTGACGCATTACTCATTAGGTTCCGCTCCTTGAACCCAGCCCCGAGCCGAGGGAGACTGCAACCATGTTGTGCAACGATTTCACAATGATTTGAGGAGGTCGTCCAAGATGCCAGATCACACTGCCGCTCCTTGCATCCGTTGCCGGGAACTCGTAGATGTCAATCAGACTGCGATCGCCATCTGCGTGTTCTCCCGCACTGTCGGAATCGATGAGGCCTTGCGGTCACCCCAAGATCAGGTTTACGTCTGCTCAATGTGCGCCGATGCCTTGGTGAAAGGCGACGAACCGCCAAAGACTCAGCCACTCAACTATCTCGTCTTTCATCAGATCAGAAACATGATCGCCAGTGACCCTGCGATTGGGATGAGCGCCTGGTTAGAACTGCGACGCGCGGCCGGTCTTCCCGTCCCAGCGCTTACCGATCCGGCAATCGCGCGTGCGTGGAACGAGTTCCGCCAATCGGTCTCGAGCGCGTTGCCCGTGCTCCCTGGGCCGGAAATACTGACGCCTGCGAGAACGCTGCGAGCGGGATAGGCATTACGCACGCCAATGCTGAAGGGATGGCTCGATTGGCGAAACATGCCCATTACGCTCGTTGCTCCCGACCCGAACCGCGGAGAGAAGGGCCCGGAAAGCTGCTCAGGCGCGATGGGAGAAACGCGGGGGCGAAGGGGTATAGAGTCGACCCGATTTATGTCCCTGCGGATCCATTTTCGCGATTCTTGAACATTAACCCAGGTCAGATGAAGGAGCTGGGGAGTTTGACTGGAAGGGATTGAAGTGGCTGGGTAATATCCGAATGCCAGAGGAGACACCATACGTCCTGTGTGAGGTTCAGGGCTGCGGGTTTCTTCACATGCCCATTCTGCTCCCTTGGTCCATCCCCATGGGAAGCGATTTAGGTCCAGGATCATGGCCGTCGAATGATTGGCGCGCCTACCTCATGTGTCCCGGATGCGGGCAGCTGTTGCTTTGCAGCGCACAAGATGTCCGCTGGAAAGAATTATCCAAGCTGGACCAAAGTTTACATTCAGGCTTGCAGTGGATGTGCTTGAACACCCCCTGCGAGATAGAAAATTGCGAAACCTGGACACAAGTGTACTTTCTGGCCCGTAGAACAGCCTCCTCCGCTGTCATAAGAGATTCCCTCGAGCACAAGGCCGTGGGGAAAATGAGCTGTGGACACGAATTTCATATCGGCGAAGCTAGTCAGCTAAGCTGGCACGACACCCCAATCCCTCCAGCCCCCGATTGATGGAGCTTTTAGGGATTTTTCCTAGACATTTGCCGGTATGTGCTGCGTTGTTCGGCGCTCTGTTGATAGGCTGTCCACCGAACGGCATCGCGAGTGTAATGGTAAGCATGATGACATTGCGGGCACACGATATTGGCGGCAGCTATGTCCTCGCCGGTAACTAATGGGTTGGCAGGCTTATTGAACACACTGGGAAAGGAAATGCGGAGCGAATGTATTCCGAGTTCTGAATTGCGGTTCTGACAGGCGAGCTCTGGATATGTGCCATTCATAGCGCCGCGCGTTATACCCCCATGAGTGGTTACTAAAGTCATCTTTGCGAAGGATGACCAGATCCCGCATGCTTCCGCGCAGGAGGCCACCCCTGACAGCCCACTACACGAGGGTCCTATACGAACTCGCGGAGATACGCCTATTCCTGGTTCTAGTGTGGGTCACTGCGCTATTGTGCGCTGCAACGGTGGTTCTTTATAAATTGCGTTTCAGAAGGGCCTTCGCGATTATTTCAAGCCTGGGTCTTTTTTCCGCGGCACTCATGGCATGGTTGTACTCTAATCTTTGATGATTTGTGTGACGAGAAAAAGAAACGGCCAAATTTTCACGTTCGCCAGTCCATCGACGTTTTCATCCCCGGATAAATGACTTCTACCCACGTTGGGTTGGCTAGTGCCCACTTGAACTCTGTCCAGCCCTCGGCACAATATCTGATCGTGGCGGCGTCGGTGCATCGGTCTGGCATCTCAATTAGCTCGCCATCGCAGCCGAACTCGGGGAAGAGATCGATGCGTCAATGGCACTTCTTGCAAAATGTGTGCTTACATTTCACGGGGCGATTAGTCGCAGTTGGTGCTCTCCTAAGCCGCCAGGGGGGAGTCAATCAGACGTGCGGAGGTGTCTTTTTTCTCGACGGCATTGCCGGATCGTGAACAAGGCCGCGAGGAGAAATCCCGATATGGCCCCGAAAAACGCCATCGTGACAACCTGACCCAGCGAAACCAAGCTCATGCCAATCGACAGTAAGACGCCTTCATAAGCAAGAGCAGACATCCAGAGAATCACGCGCAATCCAAAACCCATAGGTCCCCGCTTCTACCTCGCGTCTCTTTGGCACTGACTCTAGCCGCACGAGCCTGTGCATATCAAGGGTGCCACGAGTGCATTGTCCTATTTCGCGCTGGTGCATGATGCCAGCCGACGGACAAAAATTACTCGTGGCCGGATTGCGAGGCTATGTGGGAGGAGCGCGCCGGGGAAGGGGTCGCGGCGACCGTCTCCCGACACCGCACCGACGTCGCTGTTTGTTGCCGGGCAGGAGTGCCAGCGATGAACGAGGCACCGTCGGGCCGGAGAAGCTCATGCTTTCGCTTCGACGGTAGCCGCAATCCTTACAGAACAAGTGGGCAATTGCGGAATGTCGGCGCTACACGCATGGGATGGCGATTCGCAATGGTCATCACAAAGATGACCACGAAGCTGCTGAGCGCAATTGAGCTTGTCTCGAAGGGTGGCGTTCCGCCGACTGTACCTAATGACCAAGGTCAAAACGTGTTAACGCCTGTACGCGACAGAATAGCATCAGATCAATTTACCTTGAAGGAAGAGGGCCGGAAGGGATTCCGGCCCGGTTGTTCCTTCATTCGCAATCGTTGTGTCGTGGGTCAGGCGCGGGCGGGCCAGCGATGCAGGGAATAGCGCTCAGATACTCGTAGATGGCCCGCAGATCACGATCAGTCATATTGTGGTAGATGGGCCAAGGCATGATTTGGAGTAAGGAGCCGTCGAACGGATGTGGCAGACAAGTTCCGTCCGGCGCACCAGTACAGGTTGGATGGAGGTGGTCCATGTCAACGCCTGTCTTGATGATCTGAACAAACTCCTCAAACGGGTGACCTCCTTCAGGCAGACCAGTTTTGTCCGGCGTCAAATTGCGCGAGATGATGTGCGGAAATGGTCCTGGCCCGGGGAAGGGTCCAAAGTCTCGGCCGCCGCCTAAGTAAGTCGCCGGGTTAATCTGGGTCGGTTGGCCGAAATATGGATTGCCACCCGGCGCGAATTCCGTAGGAGGACCAGCGCTATGGCAACCATTGCAATCTGCCTGGGCATTGACAATATAGCTGCCCAGTCCCACCAGCGCCCGATTTTTCCCTGCCAAATTCAAAGGGACCGGGGCTATAGCGAAACCAATTTTGATTCTGGATTCGGTGTCGTCATCGTCGGCGTGAGCGCGGGGCGGTTTGACCGACATCCCCGAAAGGACGATCGCAACGAACAGGGCGACGACTCCTGCGACTTTTGCATAGGACGGTGGCTTCATTTTTTTCTCCTCTGTGGGCTTGCTCATAATTCCAGGATTTCCCTTTAAAGTTCGGATCGGACCGGTCACTGCTTTCCGATTGGTCGTGGGGGAGCCAGAACGTCGTTTGCGCGAACACAGTACACCCACATGCGCAGTTGTCAAGGAGAATCCGCGCTGGGCGCGGCAATCGGGCGATACTCAGAACCGGTACAGTGCGGCGACTGTCCCCCGACGCTAACGTCGCCGCTGTTTATTCCCCGGGCAGGAGTGCCGCTCAACTGTAAGCGCGGCGCGAAACCAAGTCAGCATGGCAAGTGATTCGAGCGGGACGTTGCCAAAGAACTTGGCGAAGAGAGCACCTTAATTGTGTCCCCGATGTGTCCCCGGACTTTCGGCACGATTCGGAATGAAACCACTATTTCGGTATTAAATAAGAACCAGGGATGTTCTCATCCAGGCTTGTGAGGAGCACGTCATTCGCTTTCGCCAGCTCGCTCAAATGACCGTCAGTGATTTGTTTGGGTGCCTTGACCCAGCCTGGAAGGTGCGATACATCATGTCCATCAGGGATGAACGCAAGTGGACATGTGGGCGACTCCTTTAGGCGCAGCAAAAGAGAGCGTGCCTGCGAAACAGTGAATCCGTAGGCTGGAGCTTGGGCCAGTACCCTCAGAAATCCGAGTTCGGTAATCGAGCAACTCGCTAATTGTGGTGAAGTCTTCACCCGAACCCAGCGAGCCACGCGGGGATGGAATTCGTGATTAATGAACCCGAGAGCGACCAGAGCATTTACTCGAGCAGATAGATCATGGGAAATTCGCCAGGATCTCTTCAACTTCTTTGCTGCTCAATGTCGGTGCATGGGGGCCCGCACTGAGAGCCGGAAGTCCGGTAACCGGGTCAGTCACGAGCTTGACTCGATGCGCTCGCTTCCGCTGGGGCGTCAATACAATTCGCCCGTTCTCAATGTTCGCATCCAGCGGATCGCCAGCACGAATGTCAAGCCGACGACGAATCGGGCCAGGAAGAACGACTTGCCCTTTAGTGGAGACCTTGGTTTGCATAGTAAGACAGTCTTACCTGCAGAGATGCGATTTGGCAAGAGACGGGGATGACTGCGAGCGCATGCAGGCCAGCTAAGATTCTGAAAAGGCTTGGCGGCCCCGACGGGATTTGAACCCGTGTTACCGCCGTGAAAGCGGGATGGCTAAACGGAACTCTAACAAACTACAGGGACGTGGACGCACTGGATGGCGTTCTAAGAGCAGCAAGAAACAGCTTATTGTGTCCCCGATGTGTCCCCGTCCTTTCGGTCCTTTCAACGATTCGGCACTTCCCTGCCGACCTTTGAACAGCCCAGGCCTGATACGACAGAGTGGCTTCCCCTTTGATGATATGGTTCAGACACGGGTAGAGCGCAGCTTTTTCAGTGAAGTCGTTAGAGACTCGAGAATCGTGAGTGGAAAGCCGGGTTCAACGTCGGCACCGTTTCATCCTCAAGAACGATCGTTCTCGATCGCAACATCGGTAGAGCGTTGGTGGATCGATTGGCCTCGTACCAATCACAGGTCTTACTTTTCTTAGAAGCAGTTCCTCATTTCCTGGCTCTAGCAGAATACGACCCTCGGTGCAGCCCGTAGTGTGGTCCGTGACGGTCCCCAGAGCTCGAGGTCGCTTATTTTTGTGGATGCCGGGCGCTAGGCTAAGAGTTCGGCTTTTCGAAACGGCTGTATTTTAGGTTGCTTCTTTTGTTGCGCTTGCCAAAGGTCGTGCTGTATCTGCATCTTTTGCCAGAAGTCCGGCGAAGTGCGCAACGCCGCTGAAAGACGCAAAGACATGGAAGCAGAGATGCCCGCCCTTCCATTCAGAATCCGTGAAAGATGTGCCCGGGTCACGCCTAAACGCCTAGACGCCTCCGCCACGGTCATCTCGCCCAAGTAATCCTTCAAAACTTCGCCTGGATGCGCCGGATTAAAAATCATGTTCTTCACCCCTAGTGGTAGTCCTGGTAATCGACCAAGATCGCGTCTTCGCCCTCGAACGCAAAGGTAAGTCGCCAATTGTCGCTAACGCTTACAGCCCAATGGTGGGCAAGATCTCCTTCGAGTCGATGCAACTTGTTACCCGGAGCATCCATGTCCTGGGGCACACTGGCTACGTTGAGAGCAGTGAGAAGGTTGCGCAAACGACCCAGCTAAGCTCAGTCCAACATTTCTCGCAACGTGTGACCGTAAGCATCTCAATCAACTCGCCATCGCAGCCGAACTCGGGGAAGAGATCGCTATGCAGCATACAAACCCCCGCGTTGCACTCCAAGAATACGCCGCTACAGAATCAATCTCCCGGCATTTACAGCGGTTACCTGATAGAAAGGTATCCGCAACATGCTACATTGTCCGCTGTTTCTGCCCGCTGTTCCACGCAACGCCCAACGCCGTCACTGAACTTAATACCTCTTGGCGGAGCAGTGACGGCGCTCCTTCAATCCTTCAATCCTTCCAAACACAGTGAGCATGACGGGTGCGGCGATTCGTCTCCCGACACTAAGGCTGTCAACAGACGGCTGCGGGAGTACACTTGTCAGCCATGACCACAGCAGACGAAGCAAAACTCAGGATGCTTCCTCACTTCGCCGAGTACGCAATGAAGATGGAAGCTGTGATGAAAGCCTACTACCAAGAGCATCAGGCCAGGGGATGTACCTGCGAAATCTGCCGCAGGGCCGAAATCGCCTACCTCAGCATGGCTCACGGTAGCGGAAACAGCGGAGAACAGCCTGGACTGCAATACCCTTCTCCGCTGTGGGCAGATGAGAGGTTTTGGCGGATTCCTGAGTAGCTAGATGCGGCGACTGTCTCCCGACACTAACGTCGCCGCCGATTATTCCCCGGGTCAAGGAGTGGTGCCGCTATGGCAAGGACACCGTCGGGCCGGGGATGCTCACAGTTTCGATTCGACCGTAGCACCGCAGTCCCTGCATACCAAGTGCGAATGAGTACACTGTGCAATCGCTAATTCATACGTGTACCACCTCGCTGTACCATCATCCTGAATGATTTCCTTCGTCGACACGAAATGTCACCCAGCGGCAGCTCCGCGCAGCGGACGGAAGGACACGATCGCCTCCTCGACGGAGCCGTAAACCTCAAACAAACGATCCACCTTCGTGGTCGTCAACACTTCCCGAACCTTCGCTGGTAAGGCAACAAATTTGATTTCAGCTCCATGGTGGCGCGCGGAGATGAACGATGCGACCAGTGATCCCAGGCCGCTGCTGTCAATGCACTCGATCCAAGCGAGATTCAGGACGACCCCCTGGGTTTCGTTGAGCAGCCCGAGTGTTACGCGCCTTAGTTCGTCCGCTTCTTCACCAAAGACAATCCGGCCACGGCATCGAATGACCGCGATCCCTTTAGCTCTAGACACATCCAGCTTTAGAACCATGGAGCCCCTTCATGCGTCATTGCCTCGTGACGACGGCCGTCCCCACTATCCACCCAAACTCACGGTCGCGGGGGATTATGCTTTGAGTACCGCTCGTCAGTCATCGGAACGCCCTCCACGATCAGAAATTCCTTGCCGCATTTCTCGCACCGGGTACGCAACAAGAAGGATTCATCCGCGAGGGCGGCAATGGGGGTTCCGATTTCCTGGCCACAGTACGGGCACCTCATTGGTTGGAAGGTTAGCTTGGCATTGTGGTCAGCGTCATTGCTCTAGCGCAAAGTTCCAAACTCGTTGCGCCGATTGGTGCATCTTGAGCCCTGTCGTAGGAGAACTCCATGAACGCTGTCTGAATTGGTCTGAATTGATCTGAAGAACGTCGCCGATGCTCGATCACTTCCACGACGGACCGATTAACAGTACACCGTGCCAACGCGAGCTCAAGCATGTACCGCCTCGCTGTCCCATCGTCCTAGACACCGCAATCCTTGCATACTCAGGAAAAAGCAATAGGTATCCGCTGAATGGAGGTATCCGATGCTGTGTTCGGTCGAATACAGTCCCGCTGCTCGCCTCCGGGCCGAGCCTGTTGACGGGTGCGCGCCAATTCGTCTGGCCTCTGGGGATAAAGTCCAGTCGTTGCGTCCCAGGGGCTCGGCCTATTTGAAGGGACGCATCTATCTCCAGCTACTGCAGGCTACTCCATTACAGGAAAGCCCATGAACAAGATCGAATTGCTTCTTGGGTGTCCGCGCGTGTGCCATCCCAGGTTAATGAGCCGACAACTACCGCGTCCAAGAGGCCGAGGTGCCCGTCCCTGAAAGGTTTCACACTGTTTTCCCTTGACAGGGACAAGGGTCATTGATAGCGTTCGCGCCGCGCAGCTCAAAGCGCAAGCCCCATCTCTCAACAGTTCCTGCCTCCGCAGGTTGAGACGCAGGGCCGACCGAACCCAATCGAGAACAGATCAGATTTGCTCACGGAGGCAACATGAGGCCAGCTTACTAATCCTGCAGCTCTGTCTGGCAAATTGTGAGTGCACAATAAGGAGCTTCCAATGAAAGGGCTGGAACACATCGTCGACTTGTGCCTAACCCGCCGGGTATCGGAGGAAACCATGACGAGAGCCCGTCGCCCTCTTTTCGCCATGCTGCGTAGTGACCAGCAGTGGCATAGGAAGTTCTCGAAATCGAGAGTTGTCTTCTTAGCGTTCGTTGTTTTCTTGGCGGAAACAGTTACTGCCCAAACGGTGGTCCAGCGGTTGCGGGTGGGAAACAGCACGGAGGGGATTACTGTCGCTTTAGGAAATTCGGGTATGGTGGTCACGGTTGACGGCTGGGATGTCATTGCGATCCCTCCTGGATTGCGGCAGCCGACTAAGCTTTTTGACCTGCGGGGGAGGGGTTTGATCAGCGCTCCAAACGCAATTACCTTTGCAAGCGGGTCGTTTTATTTTGCGGATACTGGCAGCGGACAACAGTTGTTCGTTACCGACAAAAAGGGCAATGCCCTTCCGCTGCTGCAACTCAAGTTTGCTCCCGGCACATCCACGAACGTCTTTTACCGCGAGGGTCTCTCCTACGACGCAGGCACAAACCACCTGGTATCGATGACGATTCTCAACGATTTCACCTACAGGATTCAGTTCATTCAGCTGAATGGACTCGTGGACAGGGAGATCCCACTTAACATCGACCCCAGCCTGTATCCCGTGGGCATAACCGTCCACCCCAGTCTCGGCCTGCTCGTGAGCGGGGGAAACAAGGTGCTGTCCGTGGACTCGAGCGGAAACACAACACCTATCCTAACACTGGGTCTGTCGACGACCGACCTGGAAGGTCTGGCAACATTCCCGGACGGACGATTAGCCCTATGCGACTTAACGGCCGGACATCTCTTCATGTATAGCGCACAGCTGTCGCGCCTAACGGCACAAGAGCAGGACTTTCGTCTTGGGGCGAGCGTTCGCCCAGGCGCTGACACCGATTTCGACCCTACGAGCGGCGGTTTCTATGTTCTGGGCTTCACAGCCACCGAAGGGGACCTCCTCCTGCAGGTCTCATCTGACGGTAGCTTCAGCCGCGTGGTGGCCGACATGGACAACCTCTCGCGCTTGTTTGTGGGCAGTGTGAACTGGTCGGCCTTCGACCAGCAGATTGTTGTTTCAGATCACCACAACATCTATTTCCTGGATCCTTCCACCGGACAAACCGTACTGCACATCGACGAATCGGCCCTGCTTTACAACATCCGCTCGGCGCTCGTTATGCCAGATGGTCGCCTGCTCGTATTGCAGAATAACGGTTTGGCGTTCCATTTCCTCGCCCACGCTCTCGGTGATTCGGGTTACCAGACGGCCGTCGAGACCGGCAGTGTGCCCCTTACTTTGCAAGCGCCAACCCGGGCACATTTGTATGGCACGCGCGTGATCTCGGGTAACGTCGTATATGACGTCAACAGTGGAGCGGGCTCGACTCAATTCCCGGCGTCGTTCCTCGATGGTGGCGTCTTCCCAGTCTTCAGTATCGGCAGTGGCCCCTTGGCCGGCAAACTCGGCACGGCCGACCAGGGCGCGATAACAATCTTCTCGGTGCCTTAATTGACCCCAACCCGAGCAGCGCCAGGAACAGGCACGCAAAGCGCTCAGACGCGCTGGGCGAAGCACAAGAAAGGGGAAAATGTGGAAAGCCCCAGCTTGGCAGGGGCTGAGGCTTCTTTTGAGCTTACTGCGATTGGGGAGTCGGTTACTTTCAGAAGCCTACGCCCGCAGAGAATCTCTTGGGAATCCGGGCGTTTCCGTAGGGGTACTTCACGATTGGGAGGCTGCTCCAGGCACGGCGGGCAAAATTCAGGCAACTAGCGGTTAGGGCTGGGCGGGTGTTGACGGCACTTGCTCAGCCCGTTGCTGTTTTGGGGGAAAGACAGGGAAATTCCCAGTTCCATCGTGACTCTATCGTGACCAAAAAGTGGGTATCGCTGGAAGTTGGCGTCCCCGACGGGATTTGAACCCGTGTTACCGCCGTGAAAGCGGGATCGCTAAACGTAACTCTAACAAACTGTAGGGACGCGGACGCACTGGATGGCGTACTAGGAGCAGCAAGAAACACCTTATTGTGTCCCCGATGTGTCCCCGCCCTTTTAACGATTTCGTAAACTTTTCTGCTGTGCACCCCTGAAAACATTCCGTCCTCGGATCGATCAGCGCAATCGTAGAACGCAGCCTTTCAAGCCTGCCGCGGCACTTTCATGGCGGAGCCAGTGAACAATGCCTTGAGCCAATGGACGGTTGGGCGCCTTCCGAGAGTGTTCTGTTCCGTATAACAAACTATGTTATACGGCGCAGCCGCAGCCGATGAAGCCTGCGCCGCCGCGCTGGACATCGGTGTCCAGGAATATCGCTTCGTGCGCCGCCGTTATCTGGAACGTTGTCCCCAAGCCCCACTCAGTTTGCAGCAAGTCGATCCCCTGATCCGCGAACTCGTGCAGTACCGCGACTGCATCAATCACCGAACCAAGGAGCTGGAAGAATGAATCTCATCGAACTCGATCGTGCCCTCAAACAACTTCGCCTGGGCGGAATGGCCGCCGTGCTGGAGACCCATCTGCGCCAGGCACAAAGCGAACCGCTCGCCCCCATCGACCTGATCTCCTGTCTGGTCTCGGACGAACTCGCCCGGCGTGGCGAGCGCCTGCTGGAGCGGCGGAAAAAACAGGCCCAGTTCCGCGACGCCCAAAAGTCTCTCGACAACTTCGACTTCAACTTCAACAAGAAAATGAATCGCAGCCTGGTCTTCGATCTCGCTACCGGCGCCTTCATCGCTCGCCACGAAGACGCCTTGTTTTTAGGTCCACCTGGTACGGGCAAAAGTCACTTGGCGCAGGCCATCGGACAAGCCGCCATCCAACAGGGCTACCGCGTGCTCTATCGCGAAACCCACACCCTGCTCGATGACTTGGCCGACGCTACGCTCGATGGCACGCGCAAAGAGCACATGGAGTTCCTGGTGACTGTGCCGGTGGTCATAATCGACGATTTGCGCATGCGCAAGCTGCCACTCACCGCCGCCGAAGAGCTGCTGGAGATCATCATGCGCCGCTACGAACGCGCCAGCACCATGCTGACCTCTAATTGGCCGGTCGAGGACTGGGGCAAACTGCTCGGTGACGCGGCCGCCGTCAGCGCTATGCTCGATCGCTTGCTGCACCACGGCCACGTGCTCAAGTGCGGCCCGCGGAGCTGGAGAACCAAAACCGACTTGCCACCACAAGAGGCGGGAGGGTAACAGTACGGGATGTTCACAACAGCTACAATGTCGGTATAGGTTATCGAAAGACAAATGAGTTCCGCTCAGGCTAGCAAAACCATGGCGGGTCGTGGTAAATGGACGACAGATGTTCGCGCCATCGTGCAGGTCGCCGCCGTGTGCACTCTCATCCTTGCTCTACTTGCCTTCCTGCACCGAGGTCCACGAGAGGCGGAACGGCCGCTGGTGTATGGAACCATTCAGGACACAAGAATCGTCGCTGATCACGCACTTCAGACGAAATGGGGTGGACAAGTAACGTGGAGGGCGGATTACAAGGTAGCCTATGCGGTTGCGGCTCGTGAATACTCGGTGTGGGCAGATTCCGGTATCCGGGGCCAGAGCGAAGATGATGTTCGACTTGCCCTGCCACGGACTCGTCCCACATGTCGGGTACGGTACAACCCTCAGAAGCCCGAGGTATCCGTTGCAGACTGCCGATAACTTGCCGCCTCAACAGACGGCAGGATAGAACAAACTGGTCCCGGACCGGCTACTTCCGTTGGCCGGTTTTGAAGTGATAATCGTTGGCCGCTTTTGAAGTGATTACCGAGGGCGGAGTTTGAATGGGTCGTTTGAGCAGATAACGGCAACATAAGGGAGAACACAAGCAGGATGGGAATGACAATGCGGACCCCGAACATGGCGGCTCCTTTTGGGGAATCATTCTATGCGCAGTATCAGCGACTTTCGTATGGCCCGTTATCCGTCAGAGGCATGAGCTCCCGAGCCTTCTGCATCGCATGCATTACATGCGCATCAGCGTTGGCCAAGTGATTGTGCACCGAATTCATTCGCATCCTTTGCTTCCTGAGATGAATCCTACAGATCCCAAACATCCTTGA
>Ga0310910_10001594_pt1 | contig 12521 bp, 13 predicted proteins | sample GREbulkMGHF172_FD_203448 | JGI IMG/M metagenome (GOLD analysis project Ga0310910, IMG submission 203448) | Lab enrichment of tropical soil microbial communities from Luquillo Experimental Forest, Puerto Rico - GRE.bulkMG.HF172 | ecosystem: Environmental > Terrestrial > Soil > Tropical forest >... | reverse complement strand
CCGAGCACAGGCTGTCCCAGCAGCCCGCAAGCGTAACTCCTGCATGAGAACGTAAGCCGCTGCTGTGAGCAGAACTCGGAACTGGTTTGCCCAGAAACGGCTACAACTGGTGCGATCGATCTCCAGATCGTGCAGCTCTTTTATACGATTTTGTCGGGTAAGGGACTGGCGCGGTGCTGGGCCAAAGCTCAGTCCGTTTCCAGCCCCTCCCCATAGGAACTGCTCGTGAGGTTTTCCCTCAAGCAGCTCGCCCAGTGAGCTTCACCGAAAGGGTTATGCGTCCGCCCGAGTGCTGTGGCGACTTTCACGCAGGCTCTCCGTCCCGGGTAGGGGCTGGAGTGTCCAGTCCCAATGCAGTCCCAGTACTCCGAAGAGGTATTCGTTATTCCACCGCCGCCAGCCGATGCTGGTCTTTCGCCGCCGCTTCCGCCGTGTGAGCAAGGTGCGAATCTTCATCTCAACGTACTGCCGCACTCCGCTAAAAGTGCGACTCGCATGGCCTACCCGGAAGTAGTTCACCCACCCGGCAAGTATGGCATTGATTTGCCTCACCAGGTCCTTCGCGGGGTTGCCCCTCCGCGTCGAATGGTGTCGCGTATCCTTGCCTTGATTGCCACACAGGCTTTCTTCTTCGGGGTCATGAGGATGAAGTAGTCGCTCCCACCCCTCTTGCAGACGCGACGCAGGTCGAATCCTAGGAACCCAAAGGCTTCTCCTTTCAGTAGATCTACCACCTTGGTTTTCTCCTTGTTCAACTCGACGCCGAGCGGCACGAGTTGTTCGTGGAGTCGTTGCAGGGCGCGTTCTGCCCAGCCTCGCTTGGTGGAGTGGCCACTGACGGTGATGACAATATCATCAGCGAACCGATGATAGTTCACTGCCTCGTAGGGTCCCTGTGCCGTTTTACAACGGATCGCGTCAAAGGCCCAGTCCACCTCGTTCAAGTAGATGTTCGCCGCCAGCGGGCTGAACGGGCCCCCTTGCGGGACCCCGATCTCTCCTCCGACTTTGAGGATCTGCTTCACGAGATGCAGGACCTGCGGGTCTTGGACTCGCTTCGCGATCTTGTCTAACAGCACCGAATGCCGAATCGTGTCAAAGTAGCGAGACAAATCAACATCGATTACCGTAGACATTCGCCGCAGCACACTGCGCCTGACTTCCGCCAGGGCGCGGTGTGGTGATCGCCGCGGTCGGAATCCGTACGAGTTCGGGCAGAAGTCGGCCTCGAAGATGGCTTCGAGGATCAGCTTCAAGGCGCCTTGCACCACGCGGTCGCGAATGCAGGGAATCTGAAGCGTCCTGACTTTGCCGTTCCCTTTCGGGATATCTACCCGGCGGTTAGGCTTGGGTTCATACCTGCCGCTTACAAGGTCTTCTCGCAGCGCCGCTAGAAAGTCGGTCAGTCCGGCTTGCTCGATGTCCTCAAAGCTCTGGCCATCGATGCCCGGAGCGCCGCCGTTTCCTTTGGCATTGCGATAGGCCTCTTCTAGGGTTTCGACCTTCGTAACGTGCACAAAGATCCCCCAGAAGCGGTGCGTCTTGTCCGACTTCGCCTTTCGATAAATCCGTCGCCGCAGATCCTGCAGATTGCTAGGTGCCTTTCTCATCTCACCCCTGCCTCACCTTGACGAGCGGAGTACTCACTGGTCCGGGCCCTTCCCTCCGGGCGCGTTTTGCTGCACGCCCATCATCAGTACTCCGACCCGATCCGTCACCCTGGTGCCTATGCCGACATTTCCCACTCCCGGTTATAGCCGACACCTCTGCGGCGAGGTTTCTTCGCCGGACACCGAGGGCTTCTCCAGTTGACACATCCTCCTTCTCACCATGTCGCCGCTGATACCCCGCCGGTGAGGGCTGCCGCACCGGACTCATTTCGGGCAGTCCTTGCTGCTTTCGCGCGTTATCGACCGTCTCAGCCACCGGATTTGCGGGTAACGAGGCTACGTCTGCGTTCACTGTACGTTGCAACCTGGTGAGTTGCGCATACTCCTTTCTGAGCATGTTGTCGGAGGGCTCCGTCGTCTTGCTTTCGCGCCACGGCGCCTCCCCAGCTACGAGGCTTGAGTCTATTGGCCTCGGTCGGACTCTCACCGACTGGTTGATGTGCCCTTGTCTGGACACGCCGATGTCGCCGCGTTGGCAGTACACCTGTTCGTAGATCCACTGCGGGCTTGGTTTCATGTTGGTGACGACGAAACGAGGATTGTCCTTGGGATCTTTTCCGGGCGCCCGGACGACTTCCGCTTTGATCACCACACGACGAGGACAGCGCCATTTACGAGCCGCATAACGAACTTCTCCATAGACGTGTTCGGTCTTTCCGCTCCTGCGGGACAGCTGGCGGGCGCGACGAACGCCCGGGGCGGCGATCTGTTTCAGCACCGCATTTTTGGCCATCGCCACCACATATTCCAGTTTCGGCTGAGAATCCAAGAAGTCCAGCACTGCGGGATGCGCAAACCCGCCATCCAGGCGCACACGAATGATCACACCCGGAAAATACGACCGAATCATCCGCACCAGACGTCGCAGCAACCCCACCGCGCCTACCGCCGCCGTGGCGTTGCCAGGACGTAGCACCGCCGCGCACAGATACTGTTCGACTTCCTCGTTGAAACTGACAAAGCCCAGCACCGGCAAATAGCACCAGTTGTCGTAATGGCCATTAAAAAACGAGAGTTGTTGCGCGCCGTGCGTAGGATCGTCGGTGGGGTCCAGATCGATGGTGACGCGATACGCCCGCCGCCGCAGTCGCTTCGCGTGACGCCGCAGAACGGTCCGGGCCAACGCCTCACTCATCCCATACAGCTCCTTGCTTCCCACCCCATTTTCGAAACGCGACAGCGTCGGTTGCGAAGCGAGGTCGCTACCCTCGACCGGATCCCGATCTAGCAACAGCTTATGAATGGGATCGCTCGCCAAGCGGGCCGAGTCGTTGGCGTCCGGGTAGCCGCAGGCAATGGAGAACACACGCTGCGCCAGCAACTCATGCAAGGAATGATCGACCTTACCCGCTTGCCGTCGGTCTTGCAGACAGGTGGTGAGATCATCCACCAGCCCCAAACTACAATCGGCAGCCTTCAGCAGCAGAGCGCCGCCATCCGAGCTACCATCTCGCTGACTAAATTGAGCCACTACCGGTTTGCGAAAAATTCCTGGAAACAACAAACACTGTGTTGTGTTATCGTCAGACACGAAGAAGCCTCCAACTGTGCTTCGAACAGCGTCTAGTCAACGTGTTTGTAGCACAGAAGGCTTCTTTTGTCTTTAGAATCACGAATTATTCGGGTTAGGCCAATCCTTCAGCCTGTCACCGAACACTCGGTAACCGACAGAAAGGCAAGGGCCTGTCGAAGGGAACGCTCTGTCCAGCCGGTGTAGGATGTAAGGGATGCCGCTACAGTTTCATGCGTAGTGTCTATTTTGTTGTTCTGACCAACTTGCGTGCGTATAATCGCGGCGCGCCTTGAATAAACGGAGACGAAGTCCACGGAAATTACCGAGTGACGCGCTCAGGGCTCAGATCCTGCTGATTGCGGTATTGTTCGCCGTTTTTCTTCCTGCTCCGAATGTCGCACAGGAGTCAACGCCTACCTTCCGAACGGAGGCCGAGAGCATGTTTGTGTGGGGGCAAGACGCTCCACATGGAGCAGTCTCCTCGATAGCTCAGGACCCGCTGACGGGAAGAATCCTGCATAAGCTCAGTTACAACGGCGTAGAGGTATCGTCCCGGTTGGGCTATGAGGGTCAGTGGCTGGCCGATTCAAAATGGTTGGACCACCCGTACGATGTTGTGATTAGCGTTACCACTGTGGTGAACGACACCAGCCTGCCCGTTTCAGTCTTTTATGGAGGAGCCACTGCGGACGGACATGAGGTTATCGTGATTGGTGAAAAATCATCAAAACAGATTCCTTATTTAGCGAGAAAGTCATGGCACGAGCTTTCATGCATACAAAATGGCAGTGTCCCAAGTGAAGTAGTGATTCTTTCAGATGAACAGGGTGAAGTAGTGATTCTTGCAGGTGAAAAGGGTCGGTCTCAGAAAGGTATTTCGCATTCAACAGACCACTGGAATGTTCAGCCAGGTAGTTCCAGGGACGCGTCTGCGGTGACTGCGATACAGCGTCCCAATCGAGCTGCTGAATATAGGTACTTCGTTCGTGTTAACAACAAGGACTTCGTGTTTCCTTGGAGAATGGTTGAGGCACAACTCTGCGGGAAGGACGATATTCTCCATTGAGTCAACAGGCGTGTACGGCGCTTCGAGGTCAGTCCGCCGAACACGTTTAACTGTATCAATAGGGCCTTTGATCTCAGGAATTGTTAACGGTCGAGACCTGGCAGCGGGCTCTTCGCAGTAACCCGCTAAAATCGCAGCCCCTGTTGCATTTCCGGTCTCTAGGAATTGGTGGATGAAAGCCTCGCGGCGGGGATTCGTTTTCGAGCGACTTTTGCGAGTGGAATATGTAGGTGGCACCAAGATTCCTGCAAGGCTTTGTGAAGGTGTGGCGCTAACAGGTTGAGTTTAGCGTAACCGTCAACAAGCTGACGCCGCAGGGCGTTTTGAGTGTAATGGGCTCCCTTGAGGAAGATGCAAGTTGCTCGTGATAAAAGGCGATCCTGACAGTGCGTTTTCATGCTTCGTTGTGGCGGTATGCCGTCATGCTGACCTGTGCACGACAAATGAGGTGACTGGTTCCCCGGCTAAGCCGGGCAATTCGTCTAGCATCCTCAGTCATGCAAGGGCTGGGTCGATGTTCGGGTTGAACCACAACACGTTGCTAGGGTCGTACTTCTTCTTGAGCTCCAGTTATCGGGGGGATTCTCGGGGAACCCCGCGCAGAAATCAGTAGACGTCAGTAGTAAAGCCGAATGGCGGAAACCCTTGTCAATGGCTGGCCATCCTCACGTTGCAGGAATCAACGCTGCTGGCCTGTGCTCTCTACCGGCTGAGACCTGCTCTGGCGCTTTCGAGAAGATTCCCCATTGGGATAATCCAGCTTTGACAAAGATCCGCCTCTCCGTGAACCCCTCAACGTCAGCGAAGTAACGTAGATGATCATGCGGACTCGTACGCTTCTGATTAAGGCCACAGCACTCCAGTAACCTCAACAACCAATCCATATGGGGCACGGGCGATGTGGCCAGAACGACTCCACCTGGCTTCAATAATGCTAAGCACTCGACGAAGCAGTCCACGTGTTCCATAACTTCAAACGCGACGATGACATCGAAGGACTCCGGTTCCAGACCGAGCTCTCGCCAGTTCTTAATATCTCCTGCAACATCTACGCCGGGCGAGGATTGCAAATCTAAACCGACGTAGTACTTCCATCCATTTGCTCGAAGATACTCGCCGACCCATCCAGAACCAGAGCCGATTTCTAATATCCGAGAATCCTTAGGAAGGGGATTCAAGAAAAAATCAATCTTCCGCCGACGCGCAAATTCGCTGATTAGAGGCACAGGGTTTTTCCTATCCACAGAAAGGCAAGCCCTTTGCCACTTGCGCCGACGAACGGAATCAACCATTTGCACTTTGTAGCGCAACCGGCTAGTGCAAACATATGCACATAACAAGCCGCATTTGGAGGGGGGCCAATGGACGTTGAGCCGGTGCTCCGAAACCGAGGCCAGGGCGATCATGGGTGTCCCCCGGGGGTGGGGCTTCCCACTGCGCAGCACAAATCTGCCGGAATCGCTGCCCAGTTCCAAGTCTTCGCCGCCCGTTACTGTCAAAATTCGGCTGTTCGGCACACCCTCGTCTCTGGCGAAGTTCGCCGTGCTTTCCGCGCCGATCACCAATGCGCCCGTCTTGCTCGCGATGTAGGGCACGTCCAGCACATGGTCAAGGCGGGTATGCGTTATCGGGATGAAGACGCCCGTTTGATATGGGCGTCAATCACGGCTGGGTCAGAAGTGGCAAATTCACTCAGATTCACCAAGGGCGAGAATCAAAGTCCAGTGCCGAATCATTTAGCGTATTGGTCTTCAATCGTGTCAGGTAGGATCGACCAGAACCAGTGTCTTCCCATCCGCGATTTCCCAACCTGCAGTGCCCATGTAAGTGAGAGTGACGCGATTACTGCTCGCCGCAGCGGCGAATTCTGTGCCGCCAGAGGATACACAGATAACTCCGCCAATATTAAGGTGAGCGCAAGTTTCAGAAACGCAAAATCACACGCGAACTACATCCTTATAAGACTCACCCCGTGGGCATAGAATCTCTTATTCCAAATGGGGGCTAGATGCGGGCTCTCGCTCGTCTTGTCCCAGGTCGCGTTGTTACGATTGACGGGAGGAGAAGAAGTGAATGAGCCGGGCAGAGGAACCCACCCAGAACGACAGCGCGGAGGTACGTGCGCTCGTGAACCGTCAAGCGCAAGCGTGGGAAAAGCGCGATTTTGCCATCGCTGCCGATGATTGGCTACCGAACGGAGAGTTGTTTTCTCCCGGAGGTCACGTGGTCAAGAAGGACATACAGAGCGCGATCCTTGACTATTTCAAGAATTTCACTGATCTGAAAGTCACAGTAAACGAGATGTTTCTCTCTAAAGACGGTACCAAGCTGGCTATTCAATGGGATTGGACCGTCACTCATAAGAGAGCCCGCAAAAGAGCGACGACCCATGACGCTATCCTTGTGCATTTGGTTGGAGGAAAAATCGCCACCTGGAACGAGTATTTCGGGCAAACCGTGGTATCCACATAAATCAGGTTCATGGGAGTATGGGCGTGGATATTTTGCTCTTTGCCCCACTTAGGCGGTCTTTTCGACACTCAGTCGACATTGACACCTGTCAGGCGGCTTTTCTAATTTGGCGTAAAAACTAGAATCCGGGTGTCCGTCTGGGAAATGGCTTCTCGGTAACAAATGCGAGGTCAATTGCTACTGTTTGTTCCTTTTGCGGAGCTCAACCAGACGGCTTCTTCGCAAATCTTGAAAGAGCAGGTTCGGCACACCCGCAGCCCTGGTTATCCGTGCCCAAGGCTTATGGAAGTCCCGCACACGATCCCCTTCGGATACGTGAACAGAAAATCGGCTCTCTCTTGCTCATCATACAAGCTTGCACTAAGGTGAAGCACTCGGCAGTCAATACTGCATGACGGGATTCGCCGGACTTGGTTTTATGAAGTCGAAGGACACGATCAGCCAAATCGACTTGAGAGCAACGGAGACTCAGCAGTTCTCCCTAGCGGAATCCGCATGTGTACCCAGAGCCAGCAAAGTACGCCGACAACGCTCACCCCCTGCCTGCTTGCAGAGTACATCGTACTGCGCTTGTTCGATGAATCCCTGACGCACATCGCCCTTCTCATCAGAACGCCGGAAAAAGCGCTCATTTTGTTATGCAAACAGCAGATCCCAGCGACGGCGTTCTGAGACTTCTATTGCAGATAGCCGTAGAATTCATGCAGCCTCTCGCGATAAGCCGATGCTGCTGTCTCAACCAGATCATTGTGACCCGCTTCAGGAATTTCGACGAACCACTTCGGCTCCAGTGCGACCTCGAACAAGCTGCGACCAAGTTTCAAAGGTATGATTTCGTCGCGGTCACCGTGGAAGAATAGCAGCGGTGCGTGGATTTTGGCGATCTTACTTTTCGAGTCGAAACCCCGAAACAGCAGGGGGCCAATGACGGGCAGAACCGTATTGGCCACATCGCGCCCTGACGTGAATGCGGCTTCGAGCACGACGCCAGCACACTCCTTTCGGGATGCAAGATCCACCGCCGCGGCCGTGCCCAGCGATTCGCCCTGCAAGACTATGTGCCGGGCACTATACCCATGATCCAGCAAATATAGATATGCCGCATCGGCATCTGCATACAGGCCGTGTTCATTGGGAGAGCCTCCGCTTTTTCCGTAGCCTCTGTAATCGATGATCAAAACCGACGAGCCTGCGGCGGTGATTTCGCGGATTGGCAGAAAGCGGTGAGTCACGTTTCCGGCATTCCCGTGCAAATATAGTGTAACGAGAGAAGCCTGCGGCGCCCTAACCCACCACGCGTGAACGCGGACGCCATCAGAGGTGAGAAGCCAGACATCCTCGGCGCATAGTTTGCTCTGCAGCTCCCAAAACCCACTTGGATACTTCATCGGGTAATATGCAGCGCGGCTCGCAACCATAAGCAGAACGCCGACGCCGAACCCAATTGCAATCGGCCATCCGATGTACCACGGAATCTGCATGCCGGAGCCAGTGTAAATCGAGCTTGTCGGTCGAGCTGATTCTAAAAAATGGCGGGTTCGCTGCTTGGTTTGTTAGAACGCTGCCCTACCATGGGCCATGCGCCTCTCACTGGCGTCCTTAAGATGCACCCTGCCCCGACCTCAAACAAAAGCGGGTTACTTCGTTCCCACGAGGCCTTTTTCGCGAATGCAGCCGCTCCGTGATTCTACTTTCCCGTCCAACACGCGCGACGCTTCTCAAGAAAGGCGGAGATGCCTTCCTGTGCGTCGACGGCGAGCGAGTTCATGCTCATTACTTCCTTCGCATACGCATAGGCTTTTGGCTGGTCCAGATCGACCTGGGCATAGAATGCCTGTTTGCCCAGTGCGACTGTCAACGCGCTTGCCTCAACAATGCGCAAGGCGAGTTCACGACTCTTTTCTACCAAATCGGCGGCGGGTACGACCAGATTAATCAGTCCCCATTCGGCGGCCGTCGGGGCGTCAATCATCTCGCCCGTGAGCAGCATCTGCAGAGCCCGCTTGCGTCCCACGGCCCGGCTCAGTGCGACCATGGGTGTAGTACAGAACAGCCCGATTTTCACACCCGGAGTCGCAAAGGCCGCACGATCGGAGGCGACCGCTAAATCGCAAGTCGCTACCAGTTGACATCCGGCGGCGGTAGCGATGCCTTGTACCTCTGCAATTACAGGCTGCGGGATAGACTGTATACGCGTCATCAGCTCAGTGCAGATATCGAAGACCTTCCGATATTCGTTGATGTTGCGTCCCACCATCTCGCTCAAATCGTGACCTGAAGAGAACACGTTGCCTGCGGAGCGCAGCAAGACAACGCGCACGTTGGGGTCACGAGCAATTTCGTCCAGGCACGCGATCATCTCGGTCATTAGCTCGAGTGAGAGGGCATTTCGCCGCTGTGGCCGGTTCAGTGTCACAATCGAAATCGGTCCGTCGGTGTCGAGCAGAATGTTCTCGTATTTGCCTACGGTTGCGGTATGGAAAACCGACATTAAGAAACTCCTTCTGTGGTAGCTCGAGACTCTTGACGGAGTACGTTTTTGCGAATTTTACCGGTTGACGTCTTGGGCAATGGACCAAAGTGTACCGCTTTAGGACATTTAAAGTGGGCGAGACGCGCGCGACAAAACTCGATCAACTCCTGTTCGGTGGCGGCGGTGTCCTGTCTGAGCGCTACGTAGGCGTGCGGCACTTCGCCCCACTTGCAGTCGTGCCGAGCGACAATGGCTGCCTCGAGCACGGCTGGATGCTCGTACAGCACGCGCTCCACTTCCAGGGACGAAATGTTCTCGCCGCCTGAGATGATGATGTCCTTGGCTCGGTCGCGTACCTCGATATAGCCGTCCGGGTACATGACTGCCAAGTCTCCGGAATGAAACCAGCCGCCACGGAAAGCGTTCGCGGTCCCATCGGTGTCGCGGTAATAACCCAGCATGACGTTGTTTCCGCGCATGACCACTTCTCCGACGGTTTGTGAGTCTGCGGGAACATCCTGCATTGCTTCATTCACCACCCTCATGTCGGTTCCGAAAACCACGTAAGGCACGCCCTGACGCGCCTTAAGCACTGCACGCCTTTCCAACGGAGCATCATCCCAATCCTTGTGCCAGGCGCATACGCAATGTGGGCCGTACGTTTCTGTCAGCCCATAAACATGTGTCAATTGGATACCGATCGCTTCGGCCGCCCGAATTACCGCAGGAGGTGGCGGTGCTGCTGCAATGGCCATCTTTAGCTCGGGATTGAACCGAATACCGCGGCTCGAGCAGTACTCCGTCAAGGTCCGCACCACTACCGGAGCGCCGCAGGCGTGTGTGACGCCCTCTTCTTGTATCAACTTGACCGCGTGCTCAGCGTTCACTTCAGGAAGACATACGTGTCGCGCCCCCAACGCCGTGACTGCCCAAGGAAAACACCATCCGTTACAGTGGAACATCGGCAATGTCCAGAGGTAAACAGATCGATACGAGAGCCCGTGTTCAATGATTTCGCCGATGGCGTTGAGGTAGGCACCGCGATGCGTGTACATCGCGCCCTTGGGCACACCGGTCGTGCCGCTGGTGTAATTGATCGAGATGACATCGTCCTCTTCCAGAACTTGGGGCACAACAGGTTGGTCCGCCTCCAAGAGAAAGCCTTCGTAATCAGAGACCAAGCGCTGCACTTGCGGAATGTCCGCCCGAAGTAGCCCTACCGGTGCGAGCAGGTCCGCATCGCCCAGCAAGATCTTTGCCCTGCTGTGGTTCAGGATGGTGGCCAACTCTCCGCTCTGCAGCCGAATATTCAGCATGACCAGAACGGCGCCGATCAGCGGCACCGCAAAGTGGGCTTCTAGGGGCAGCAGACCGTTGCGTGCCAGCACAGCAACCCGATCTCCAGGGGCAATACCGGTCCGTTGCAAAGCCGCCCCGAAAGAGTGCACTCGGCACTGCATCTCGGCATAGGTGAAACGCCGGACGCCATCCACTTCAGCTGTGCAGTCACGGTATGCGCTAGCGTTGCGAGAGAGGAAATCCAAGGGAGTCATCGCCGATTTCATGACCGCATCCCGAAGTGTGGGATTCGGCGGATTATAAATCAGAGAATGAGGTGAACTCAGCGACGCGTTGCCCGATGCCCTGCCATTGGGGTTCGCCGCTGACCGCAACGCGACGGCCGTGTCGGGCTGGACGAGCAGAAAGCCAAGTCTTACCCGTTTTCACTGACTCAACGGAGAGCCGAAACTTCGCGTCATTTTGACAGCCAAGAATGGACCGCCATACGGAACCGCGGCTCCGCAGGCGGCTAGTGTGGCACGTCGGCGGGAAACAGCGAAATTTCGCAAGCCCAAAATAGTCCTTCGGTTTCTCAATCTAGAACAATCGAGAAACGCCGTGTTGCATTCGCTCGCGGCAGCGAGTTCCAAGGAATCATACCGTCATGCGATTGACAAGTTGATTGGCTGGGTCCGCTAGGCGCCACGCTTGGCGTTCCAGCTGTCGGTTGTGCTTCAGCACCGGTTCTTCTTGAAGCAGCAGAATCTGACTCCATTCACCATCAATGTGCTCTTGGCCGCAGTACGGCGCCTTGCTTACGCATCAGGAGAAATTAGCGGCCTACAACGGGGGATGGTATTCCGCGCAAAGTAGCATTCTTTGTCTCACCAAGCGTAAATATCACAACCTCGTTCGGTCCAACTTGGAGCCACGGTGCTGGTACAAACAATGTCTCTTGCGGACCAATGTCCCAAAACCTACCGAGCAGATGCCCATTTACCCACGACACACCTTTCGTGAGCCCCCTCATGTCGAGAAAGGTGTCGCCTGTTTTGGCGAGCGCGAAGGTTCCGCGACAGAAAGCAGGACCATGCACTTGGGTTTCCGCCCGCTTGAACGCGACGGAGTGCAGGTCATTCATGGGGAGTGGATAGATTCGCCAGGAATGTAACTCCTTGCCCGCCAGTGTGACCGGTCCGGCGATGCCTTTGCGCTGGTCGCGCAGACGCTTAGTAAAGTTGATGCGTCCGCCATTCTCGACAAGAATCTCGAGTGAGTTCTTTGTCGCGCTGGAGTGAAGCGTTAGTGTGTTCTGCCCCAGACGAGTGTCGAGTGTGCCCTGCTCCGCTCGATTCAAGTAGACCTTGGCATAGTCCTGCATGGCTTCGAGGTGGAGCTCGCCGTCGATCGGTCCGGTGACTTCGGTTTGATAAAGGATGTAGCCGTAGGACTGGCCGAGCATTTCCATCGAGCGCGGGTCGCTCGCGTCAATAGATTGGGCTAGGTTGTCCCAAAGGGAACTCGTTTCCCTCAGTGTAATTTGAGGAATCGTGATGAACGGCGCCGTTTGTGGCACGTCCGGCAGTTTGATCGATGGATCGTGCGCCGCCATTGCGTTGCGAAAGGCGAAGTACTTTGTCGTGGGGCGGCCTGATTCATCCAGCGCAGCATCGTAGTCGTAGCTGCTAGTTTGCGGCTCGTAGGCCTTGTCGAAATTGGCGCCGTTCATGAAGCCGAAGGTCGTGCCTCCGTGAAACATGTAGAGGTTCACGGAGTAGCCCTGCGACAGAATCCACTTCAGGTCGCTCGTTTGCAGGGCGGCATCGGTCTGAGCGTGCTTGCCGCCCCAGTGGTCGAACCACCCGGCCCAGTATTCACCAGCCATGAGCGGCTGGTTGGGACGAAACGCCGCCAGAGTTTCGAAGGCATGTTGCGTTTCACCGGGTCCGAAGTTTACGACGGCAGGAACACCAGGCAGGGTGCCGTTCGGCAACTGCTCGGGACCATCGGCGGTGTAGAGCAGCGAGTCGCTGAAACCGGCAGCCG
>Ga0310910_10001591_pt1 | contig 12529 bp, 15 predicted proteins | sample GREbulkMGHF172_FD_203448 | JGI IMG/M metagenome (GOLD analysis project Ga0310910, IMG submission 203448) | Lab enrichment of tropical soil microbial communities from Luquillo Experimental Forest, Puerto Rico - GRE.bulkMG.HF172 | ecosystem: Environmental > Terrestrial > Soil > Tropical forest >... | reverse complement strand
CGGCAGCATTCGCAAGTTCCTCAAGGGGCTCGGAGTGAGCGCCCAGCGCGAGATCGAGAAGGCGGTCCGCCACGCCTTGGCGGAGGGTCGGCTCAAGGGCAACGAAAAGTTTCCCGCCAAGGCCACGATCACGCTCGGCGGGATCGCCTTCTCACACGAGATCAACGGCGAGATCGAACTGGAGTGAATAAGCGCCCGGGCGGGGTGCGTCCGGTCAATCCACCTTTAATGCCCGCTCTCGCTTCGACACTCCGCGCGCCCCGTTGTGCGGCGCAGAAGGAAAGGGCGTTATAGTGACGGAAGCAACCACAGATCTGGCTGAGTGGTTGCAAAGATACGGTCTGGGCCAATACGCCCAAGCGTTTGCCGAAAATCATATCGAATACGCCGTACTTCCGGATTTGATAACGAGACTGTGCCCGACAAGCTGCTCTCGCTTGCCGTTGCGGCCGACGAGGTGATCGAATGATGTGAAGGGAGGTTCAAAATGAAACTTCCCCGCCGAAATTTTCTTCATCTCGCAGCAGGGGCTGCCGCTCTGCCGGCTGTGTCGCGCTTCGCTTGGGCGCAAGCCTATCCATCGCGGCCGGTGCGCTTAATCGTCGGCTTTGCTCCCGGCGGCGGGCTCGATATCACCGCGCGCCTGATCGGCCAATGGCTCTCGGAACGGCTCGGCCAGCCATTCGTCATTGAGAACCGGCCGGGCGCAGCCACCAATATCGCCACCGAGGCGGTCGTGCGAGCGCCGCCGGACGGATATACAGTTCTCCTAGTTAACGCGGCGAACGCACTCAACGCGACGCTCTACGACAACCTCAATTTCAATTTCATCCGCGATATGGCGCCGGTCGCGGGCATCATGCGTGTCCCCAGCGCTATGGTGGTACATCCATCGGTTCCCGCCAAGACGGTTCCGGAATTCATCGCCTACGCGAAGGCCAACCCGGGCAAGATCAACATGGGGTCCGCCGGCAACGGGAGCACGCCCCATGTGTTCGGCGAGCTGTTCGAGATGATGGCCGGCGTCAGCATGGTTCACGTGCCGTATCGCGGGATAGCGCCCGCGTTGACTGACCTCATGGCCGGGCAACTGCAGGTCTACTTCGGTGCATTGACCTCGTCCATCGAGTATATCAAGGCCGGCAGGCTGCGCGCGCTGGCTGTAACGACCGCGAAGCGCTCGGCGGCGCTGCCTGACCTTCCGACCTTGGGTGAGTTCTTGCCGGGCTACGAGGCCAGCCAGTGGTATGGCGTCGGCGTTCCCAAGAACACACCCGTCGAGATCGTCGATAAGCTCAACAACGAGATCAATGCGGGCCTCGTCGATCCGACGATGAGGGCGCGCCTTGCCGACCTTGGTGGCGCTGTACTTGCGGGCTCGCCCGCCGACTTCGGCAAGCTCATCGCCGACGAAACCGAGAAGTGGGGCAAGGTGATCCGCGCGGCCAACATCAAGGCGGAGTAAGCGGTCCTGCTCGCGGATATTCCATAAATCGCGTTCGGCGAAATCGCGGGCGTTGTTGTCCGCTTTGCCGCCGAAAGCAGCCCTCCGATCTGTGCGCCAATGAGACTCGCCCTGACCTAACCCAGCGTTCCAGAAATCCACGCGAAAATGGCCCGGCCGCCGTGGAGTGCGCTTCATCGCGTAGTAGCAGCTATGCGAGGGCGACGCTTGCGCCGTCGAAAGGGCGGCTGATGCGCTGCACTGTCGATGGATTGACGCGCGCGAGCAGACGAGAGACCTGCACGGCCGACCACTTGCCGCCGCGGGCCGCAGGAATGCCGCGAGCGTCCAACTCCACTGCAATGGCCCGCAACGACTCACAGCCGGCCGCCTGTAGCTCTTTCACAGTGTCGGCAAGATCGGATGCCCGCGCCTGCGCTCTTGCCTGCTGGGCCGCATTGCCGGCCGCGCGGGCCTTCGCCGTCAGCCTTGCGCCACGATCACCACCAAGTTTTCACGCCGCGCCGCTTGGCGGCAGCCAAGGCCGCTTTCGTGCGGGCGGAAATCATGCCGGCCTCAAGCTCAGCCACCGCGGCCATCTGCTGCAACAGGAACTTGCCCGTAGCGCCCTCGATTGCCGGCAAATCCGCAAAACGCACTTCCACGCCGGCCTCCAACAGACGCGACAGGAAGGCAACGGAGCGGGTGAGCCGATCAACCTTGGCCACCACAAGCGGCACTTGCCGCACCCTTGCGGCAGCCAGCGCCTCATCCAATTTGGGGCGATCTACACGGCGACCGCTCTCAACCTCGACGAACTCGCCGACAATCCGCCAGTTGCCGCCGTTGAGGTAGGTGGCAACGGCTTGGCGCTGCGCCTCAATGCCAAGGCCGCTTTTGCCCTGCCGCTGCGTTGAAACCCGGTAGTAAGCAAGAAAACCGCCATTCGAAACCATTTCTCCCTCGACACAACGCCATTCCGCCACCTATTTTGCTTCGTTCTCCCCGCTGTTGCGCAATCGCCACAGGATCGGCCGACCGCTACCGGTGTCGCTGCAGCGGACGCGGACGCAGTAGCGCTCACAGACGCGACGGACAGAACGGCGCGCATGGTGCCGATCAGTACCAGGGCGCGGATGCGTCCACTCGACGATCTGGCTTGTCGATAGCACCGGCTTGTCCATGGCGATGAACGCGCGGCGAACCCGACGCTGAACCGGGCCGCGATCGAGGGACGGCGTCGGAGTCGCTTGCCTTCCCTCAATGGGACCCGGTCTCGGATCTGGTCCCATGTTGAGGACAGGCCGCTAATCACTGATGCGAGGAATGCTTTGGCCCGCGTTCAACCACTTCGACGAAAGCTCTGAGTTGAACGAGACTGAGGCTGCGCGGCGGCATAAAGGTCCTTTATTGTTTCCATTAAAACGATGATCAGGTATTGGGCGGGGTCCTGACCCCTCAAAAGTTGCGAAGGGTCAGGAGTGCTACCTTTTTTCGAGCGCAAAAGTTGTACAATTCATTCCAAGCACGGTGGAGGAGAGTTTCAAGCAGAGCGCAATAAGCGAACATCCGCTGAAAAATTTTTGCGTTCGCGCGTCAAGCAACCACCAAAGCAAAGGAGACAGTTATGTTCCGCAGAATCACTCATGCTGGATTGCCCCTGAGTTCTTTGTGCTTCGCCCTGATTGCCTCGACCACACAAGCCGTAGCCCAAGAGGCTCCGAATATCCAGGTGGGTTCGGATACAAGGGCCAAATCGGCAGCGGAGTGTATGAGAGACGCGAATTTCGCAATAACCGAGACGGGCCTAAGTGTAACTTTTACGTCTGGTCCCCACGTTGGAGGTGCTGGGACCCTCAACGGAGCGGGTGTTGCGGTTGTGGTCACCTGTCTATCGCAGGGCTCGAGGACTTTCATATCGGTGATAGGGGCGAGCCTAAATGGCAGTGCAGCGGAGCAGGCTCGTAACAGGGTTCGGACAATTACCATGGGCCCGCCGAGCTAAGGTTTCTTGTGCCGACGGCGTACTAAGACGGATGCTGGCCTTCCCGGCCTGATCTTGGCTGGCGGCGGCCTTCTCGGCTGGTGGCGACGGCGGCAGAAGATCGCCTGAACATCTCGCCCACTAATTGATGTGGTCGCTTGGTGAAGAGTAAGGGGCCTTTCGGCCCTCGTCCCTGATCCTCGGCCAGTCATCGGCCCCATCTGTTCCACATGGGCACCGCAGAACGGAGCTATTTCTGCCCCATTTCCCGAGTGGTATCTGAGGAGGCGGGATCGGGGGCAAAATCATGCGACAGATCATCTATGGCGTTCTGCCGCTCGTCATCTCGATATGCTCGATGGCGAGCGTAATCTGGCTTCTAAGCAGCTTCGTCGGCTTTGAATTTTTGCTCGTTGCCGGTGGATGCTGCGTAGCCTTCGCCTCAATCGTGACTTTGGCAGAAGAACTTGTTGCGTGGCATCGCCACAGAGAAGCATCGCCGGTCCAAAGACAATTGCTACCGCCTGCCTTCTGAGGTGTATCCATCTTCTGTGGGCATGGGGGCCTTCTTCCGCACCTTCGTGCCTGCTGCAAAGGCAGCCATCGGGAGCCTATGAAGAGGGATCGCAGGCATGCTCACCATCATCAAAGCCTCGCTCTTGGGATCGGCGCTGATGCTCTTGGCGAGCTGTACTGGCTATCTGACTAACTACCAGACGCCTTGTGTTGAGGGGCACGTCTGCGAATGTGTACAGTACACGACAGTGAACCGGAGCTGGGTCGACTGCCGTGATTACGGAAGAGTCAAATCAAGGGCTTACTAACCGGACACGCCGGGATGGCAGGAATGACGTGATTGCAGAATTGAGCTTGAATACTTGAATACAGGTTGGTCGTCCTCGTCTGTGATTTTTACGACACGAAATTATTTCCCTACGCCCACATCTTGATATTACTTGCGTATGCCGGAGTCGAAATCCGAATTCGGCGCGAGAGTGGCGTTCGAATACATGTAACACAATTGAAAACTCTTTCTGTAACTGAATATGTTGCAGGCCGGCGAGCGCGCACAGATTGTCTCGCACTCACCTGTCGACATGGCGCTCTCCCAAGAAGACCAATACGCGGACCTGGTGTTTTTAACGCTGTGAGCATAGGGTGAGACGGCTTCATAATTTATTCGTATTTCAAATGGTGCTTTAGCAGCTGTTGTGGCTGATTGGGGCAGCAAAGCGGATCTTGCTGTCTCCTCGGCCACGCACTTCCTGATGAAACTGATCCTTGCCATGCCGATCAACGGCTTCGCGTTCACATCGACCGCCCTCGCATCGCAGGCTTTCTCGGCGTCGCTGCGCGCCTGCTCCGGCCTAAGGGCAGCCGCCCGCTGTTGCTCCGCTTCCTCGGCCTTGCGCCTTGCTGCCGCCTCAGCCTCTGATTTTGCGTTGCGCTCCTCCTCCGCTCTGACAGCAGCGAGCCGCTGTTGCTCACTAGCATCGGCACGTATGCCTGAGTCGAAGTCGTCATTCGGTACGAAATCAGCGCTTGAATAGAAATTACATGTTCCATCAATTTTGTTGTAACTAACCACTTTGCAGGCCGCCGATTGCGAACACTTTCGCTCGCACTCACCCATAGACCCGCCATTATCCCGAAATGGAGAGGTGGGCCAGCCAGTGGCCATTATATTACTTCGTCGTTCGAAGCTGTCTGTTAAGGCTGCTTTTGCCTTGCGCTCCTCCTCCGCTCTGACAGCAGCGAGCCGCTGTTGCTCAGCTTCGGCGGCTTTGCGTTTTGCCTCAGCATCGGCGGCCGCTTGTGCCTGGCGCTGTGCCTCCTCTTTGAGCCGCTGTTGCTCAGCTTCGGCGGCTTTGCGTTTTGCCTCGGCATCGGCTGCGGCTTTCGCTTGGCGCTGTACCTCTTCTTTAAGCCGTTGTTGCTCAGCTTCCGCAGCTTTGAGTTTCGCTTCAACATCGGCTGCTTTTGCCTGCCGCTGTTCCTCTTCTTTGATGGCGGCTAGCCGTTGTTGCTCCGCTTCGGCAGCCTTGCGTTTTGCCTCAGCATCGGCTGCGGCTTTTGCTTGACGCTGTTCCTCTTCTTTGGCCCGTTGTTGCTCCGCTTCGGCAGCCTTGCGTTTTGCCTCAGCATCGGCGGCCGCTTGCGCCTGCCGCTGTTCCTCTTCTTTGAGGCGCTGTCGTTCCTCCTCTGCCTTGCGCTGTGCTTCGGCGTCGGCGGCCGCCTTGGCCTTGTCCGCACGAGGTGGATCAGTCCCCGGCGTCCACGGCACCCACACTGGCACGCCCACTTGATAGAGTCCGACCCAGCCTACCAGCAGCAGCGCCGTTGCACTTCCCGCCACCAAGCGCCAGCGGCCCGGCACCACCAACCACGCTGCCGCACTCGCCAGAAATGGCCACCGTCCCGTCCCGGGCCGCGCGCCTTGGAGCGCTTCACGGACCTTGTTGGCTAGCGCCTCGGCATCGCGGCCAAAATGCGCGTTCCGCACCTCCACCGCGTTGCGGCGCACGAGCGGCTTTACCGAGTCGGGCAGTTTGTCAGCCTTCGGCGTCCGTGCACCATCGACCAATACAGGGATGACACGGATGTTGCGGGCGAGCGCCGCTGCGATCTCGATCGTCACAAAATCGTCTGGGTTGTCGAACCGGCGACGGCCACTGTCGTCCTTCGCATCGAGCCAATTTGGGCCGATGACTGCTAGGAAAACGTCGCACGCAGCCACCGAACTGGTGGGCTGAGAAACTGGTGAAAGGAAATGAGCAGCTGTTCAACAAAGGAGGAGTATGGATTGGACCGCCGCCTAAATCGAACCCTAAACTGCCACAGATTCACGATGCTGCGGTACTTCCGCCAGCGGAATTTGACCATGACAAATATCCTGGCACGATCGATGTTAGACGGGTTGATCTGGAACAACTTAGTACAGAATGTCGAATTGACCAACTTGGAGGAGCAAATACAAAAACTGCCTGCTCACGGCGTTACGGATTACAATATTGTGTGATAGTCATTGCTCACGATTATATTCTCAATACTCAAGGCGTAAGCTACGACGCTATCTACCGACACGAACGCGCACACTGCAATGGCTGGCATCACGCTAACGAAACGGTATCAAAATGAAAAAGCTGCTCTTAACCAGTATTGCGGCATTGTTCCTGGCAACAGGGACAATGCAGGCTAAAACGATCAAAGGATCATCCGATTATCCGCAGTTGCAGGGAACATGGCATTGCGAGCTTCCCCTAGCCGAAGGCCAGCGTTGGCAGCGTTCTGTTGATATCGAGCTGCGCAAATACGCAGTGCACGATAACGAATATCGTATTCGCGGCGAGTTTCCGGTTTGGGGAAACGGCGAGGGGCTGACCCTCACCTATACCGACGACATGAAGGTGATTTATTTTAACGGCACCCCGTGCCAGGAAATCAAAAAGGGCCAATGAAAAAGCTATTCCTGACCGGTATCGCTGCGCTGTTCCTGGCAACGGGGGCACCGGCGGAGGAGCCTCCTGGCCATCAACTTGCCTTTGAGGCTTTTGCGAAGAATGTTTGGCGTTTTAACGACTACAAAAAATGTACCGCGCAAGTGGAGTTTACGATTCCTCCAAATCCAAAAGATTGGCTGCTGCGGACGGACCTGAGCCTAGCGAATGATGCGGCAGAAGTTGTTTTTGATCGGACGCATCTAGGGCGTGTACTCATAAATAACAGCGGTCCCGATGTCCGCTTCCGGGGGCAAAGCGGACAAAGTCCAAGCAGGGCGCGACGTCTGCTTTTGACCCAAAGCGGACATGGAGGGGACTGAAATCCCGCAGTGCAGCGGCCTTCTGGCGCAGAGTCTGTGCTATCGTTTGGGGTGGCAGTGCAGGCCGGTCGACAGTGCCCACCTCGATTCAGAACAATTCAGGTTTGCCCCAAGGACTTGCCGGGTGCAGTGCGGCAGGCTGAGCGTGGGGTAAACCTGCCGAACGGGCCGGTGGGGGCGGAATACGCATAGGGAAGGAAGTCCCCATGCTCGACATGAGGCGACGCGAGTTCATCGCGCTCCTCGGGGGCGCGGCGGCCGCGTGGCCGCTGGCGGCGCGCGCGCAAGAGCCGGACCGGGTACGGCGGATCGGCGTGCTGAGTGCCAACGCCGAGGACGATCCGGAAATGAGGGCTCGCCTCGCGGCATTCCGGCAGGGGCTCGAGAAGCGTGGATGGTCGGAAGGCCGCAATGTCCGCATTGACTATCGCTTTACGCCGGCTGCGGCGCAGGCGCAGGTGCTCGCGAAAGAGTTGGTCGCGCTGCAACCCGACGTGATCCTCGCGCATTCAACGCCGGTCACCGCCGCGTTGCAGCGGGAGAGCCGCACGATCCCGATCGTGTTCGCCGCCGTCACCGACCCGATCGGCTCGGGCTTCGTTGCGAGCCTCCCGCGGCCGGGCGGCAATATCACCGGCGTGATGAACTACGAATACAGTGTCACCGGCAAGTGGCTTGCGATGCTCAAGGAGATCGCGCCTAGCCTTGTGCGCGCAGCCTTCGTGGCCAACCCCAAGACGGCCACCTATTATGATTACTACTTGCGTGCGGGCGAGACCCTAGCGCCGTCACTCGGGATCGAGCCTGTACCCACCTTCGTCGAGAACGCCACCGACATTGAGCGTGCCATCGCGTCCTTCGCCAGCGCGCGAAACGGTGGGCTAGTGGTGCTGCCGGACGTCACGACTGCGGTCCATCGTGATCTCATCATTGCGCTCGCAGCCCGGCACCGCGTGCCAGCGGTCTACTTCGCGCGCTATTTCGTCGCGGCCGGCGGTCTCATGTCTTACGGGAACGATTTGGTCGACGTGTTTCGGCAGGCCGCATCCTATGTTGACCGCATCCTGCGCGGCGACAAACCGGCTGACCTTCCGGTGCAGGCGGCAACCAGGTTCGAAACCGTCGTCAATCTGAAAACGGCGAAGACGCTCGGCCTCACAGTGCCGCCCGGCCTGCTCGTGGCCGCCGACGAGGTGATCGAGTGAAACGCCGCGAGTTCATCACCCTGTTCGGCGGCGCGGCTGCGTGGCCGCTAGCGGCGCGGGCGCAGCAGCAGGCGAAGCTGCCGACCGTCGGGTTCACGGGCACGGACGCTTCGCTCTGGAGTTCATGGATGGCCGTTTTTGCGCAGCGACTGCGTGAACTCGGCTGGATCGAGGGTCGCACCATCGCGATCGAGTATCGCTGGAATGAGGGACGCCCTAAGCGCATCGCCGAGATCGCAGCCGAGTTTGTCCGCCTCAAGGTCGATGTTATTGTCACAAATGCAATCGCCGTCCCCACATTGAGGCAGGCGACAGAGGTCATCCCCATCGTCTTTGCATTGGGGCCAGATCCGGTCGGCGGCGGCCTAGTCGCAAGTTTGACTCGACCAGGCGGCAACGTCACTGGACTGTCGATCCAGTCCACTGATACTGCCAGCAAGCGGCTCGAACTCTTGCGCGAGGTTGTGCCCGGCCTTCGCCGATTGGCAGTGATGGCCAATGTTGGCTTTCCCCAAGGCGTGCTGGAGATGGGCGCTCAACGCACAAGCGGACGCACTTTACGTTGTGGGCGATGCACTCGTTAACGCCAACCGTACTCGCATCATGACGTTTTCGCTCAGCGCGCGACTGCCGACAACCTTCAATACCCGCGTTTTTGTTCAAGCGGGCGGTCTCATGTCCTACGGCCCAAGCTTCTCGGATCAATTCCGGCGCACCGCCGAGCTGGTCGATAAGATTCTGCGCGGTACGAAGCCCGGCGATATTCCGGTCGAGCAGCCGACCAGATTCGAGCTTGTCATCAATCTTACGACGGCCAAGGCGCTCGGCCTGACCATCCCAGAGTCGTTCCTGCTGCGCGCCGACGAGGTGATTGAATGAAAAGGCGCGCGTTCATCACGCTACTCGGCGGCGCGGCAGCGGCATGGCCGCTTACCGCGCGCGCAGCAGAGGACGATGCCTCTCGTCGGCTTCTTGCACCAGGGGTCAGCCTACCCGACAGGTGAATACGACACAGCTGCCTTCCGCAGAGGACTGAACAAGGCGGGTTATCTCGTAGGCCAGAATGTGGAAATCACGTATAGTTGGGCGGATAACCGACTCGATCGATTGCCCGAACTGGCGGCTGATCTGGTCCGCCGGAAGGTGTCGCTGATCGCTGCGACCTTCTCGCTCGCAGCCGCTGCAGCAAAGGCGGCTACATCGGAAATTCCAATCGTGTTCTTTACCGGAACCGATCCGGTACGCGATGGCCTCGTCATCAATTTCAACCGGCCCGGAGCCAACGTTACCGGCATTGCTATTACGAACGTTCTGCTCGGGGCGAAGCGGGTGGGGCTTCTGCGCGACTTGGTCCCCGCGGCCAAAACCGTCGCCCTGCTCATCAATTTGACCAATCGCCTGGTTTCGGAAAATTACATTGATGCTACTCAGACAGCGGCTCGCTCCGCCGGCCTAACACTCGTCATCCTACCCGCCAGCTCCGAACATGAGATCGACAATTGCTTTGGTACGATGGTGGCGCAACGCATCGGCGCGCTCATAGTAGCCCCCGACAGCTACTTGGACACCCGGCAGCATCAAATCGTTGCGCTCGCTGCTCGCCATTCCATTCCAGCCATATACTCTCGTCGTGAGATCGTGATGGCGGGCGGCTTGGCGAGCTATGCCCCCGATTTTGCGGCAGGGTATCGCGAGGCTGGGCAGTACGCCGGCCGCATCCTCAAGGGCGAAAAGGCGGGCGATCTGCCCGTTGTCCAGGCCAGTAAGTTCGAGCTTTTGCTCAATCTCAAGACCGCAAAGGCCCTTGATCTCACCATTCCGCCGGACGTGCTATCGATCGCTGACGATGTAATAGAATGAATTGCCAGGCCATCTAGTCATGCGGTCTGCTGCAACTGCACAAGTCAGCAATTGGCACAAAGCGGACATGCCGAATTCATCCGGCGATGTCCGCTTTTGGCGGTAAAGCCGACATGGCGGGTTTATGAGTACACGCCCTAGCTAAGCTAGAAGCCGCCGTTCGCTTCTTAAAGAAATGCCGCCCTTGCTTTTGGAACCGTGACACGCAGAAAATGCACTGCTTGACGCCGAAGCAAATGAAAAAACTGGATAATGCGGACTAAGCTACTCCTAACCAGTATCGCTGCGCTGTTCCTGGCAACGGGGACAGCGCACGCCAAAGGCACGTTCACGAATGCATACGAAGCATGCCTGAGTGAAGGCGGCAGTGAAACCTGCGATTTTGTCGTGGGAGTGCTCTCCGGCGCGTGTGCGAACGGCTATCGCTCCGAATGCAGGCAACTCAAGCAATTAAATCGCTTAATGAGAAAACGGGGCGTCCGCGCCTGGGAAGAACCGTGCGGCCCGCAATATTCTCGGCCGTGCCAAGAACACTATCATCCCAACAATAGCGGACGAGTGGAAGCCTCTCGGCCGCCCAAGTGGTGCTACACCTCTGACCGCTTTCGCTATCGATGCGGAAGAGAACCGTGAGGAATAATGAAAAAGGCCCTCCTAATAGGTATCGCTGCGCTATTCCTGGCAACAGGGACAGCGCACGCTTATCCTCCCCGTTATTATGACTGCGGCAAGGCTTTTGTTAAAATTCAAACCGGTGCCGGTAGCACTCCTCACGGCAGGGTCTTTCCGACAACGTGGACTATCTCGGAAAATTGGCACAGAGAAGACTACGATATCGGTTCATTGAACTTTAGATGCACCGTTGGCTACAAGGGCGACCAGAAGTGCTGGCTCAATGGTAAATTCTGCCGCAAAATGAGTGACGAAAAAGGGAAAGAGGAATTTGGCGATGAAGACTAACACTACTTTGGCAGATTTTTCGCGGGCACGGGATTCCCAAATCACTTTTTCTGTGACTCATGGGTGGTCGGCTTTTTGGAGGGGCCGACCATGGTTAGCAGGACGTCGGATTGGAGAGACGAGCTCGGACGTTGGCTCAAGCCGTTTCTGGATCGGTTGGGTCACAAAGCACGGCGACAAATGTGCCCGCTCTACGTGTCGGGACTGATCGGTCCTGGCGACCGCAAGAGCGTTCAGCCGATGGCGAAGCGGCTTGCGCTCGGCGCATGCGATCAATTGCATCACTTCATTGCGGCCGGGGTCTGGGACGCAACGCCTGTGGAAACCGAACTACTTGTCCAAGCAGACAGGCTGGTCGGCGGCAGCGATGCCGTGCTGGTGATCGACGATACTGCGATACCCAAGAAAGGCACGCATTCGGTTGGTGTCGCTGCGCAATATGCGTCAGCGCTGGGCAAGACCGCGAACTGCCAGACCCTGGTATCGCTGACGCTGGCGCGAGGCGAAGTGCCGGTCGTACTGGCGTTGCGGTTGTTTCTTCCCGAGAGTTGGACGAGCAAGCGGGCTCGGTTAGAGCGAGCGGGTGTTCCGGTCGAATATCGACCGGCACGAACGAAACCGGAGATGGCTCTGGCGGAGATCGATCGTGCCATCGCGGCCGGTGTGCGCTTTGGCTGCGTGTTGGCGGATGCCGGTTATGGGCTGAGCGCGCCGTTCCGTCAGGGGCTCACAGCTCGCAAACTTGCCTGGGCGGTCGGTATTCCGCGTCACCTCAAAGTGTACCCGGCCGATGTGCGGATGATCTGGCCGGTTGCTGGGCGCGGCCGTCCCCGTCAGCGGCACGTTCCTGACATTCTATCGATACCAGCCGAAGACATGCTGGCCCATGTCAAATGGCACACTATCAGTTGGCGTACCGGCACGAAAGGAAAGCTCAAGGCTCGTTTTGCTGCTGTTCGTGTGCGGGTCGCCGACGGACCACCGCAGCGGATTAGGGACAAGGGTCAGCAACATCTGCCCGGGGAGCAGGCTTGGCTCATCGGCGAACACAGGATGTCGGGAGAGAAGAAATACTATCTCGCCAACCTGCCAGCGAAGACCGAGATGCGCACCTTAGCAACCACCATCGAGGCGCGTTGGGTCTGCGAGCAGGCTCACCAGCAGATGAAAGAAGAACTTGGTCTTGACCACTTCGAGGGACGATCCTGGCAAGGCCTTCACCGACATGCGCTTATGACGATGATCGCTTACGCCTT
>Ga0310910_10001584_pt1 | contig 12565 bp, 11 predicted proteins | sample GREbulkMGHF172_FD_203448 | JGI IMG/M metagenome (GOLD analysis project Ga0310910, IMG submission 203448) | Lab enrichment of tropical soil microbial communities from Luquillo Experimental Forest, Puerto Rico - GRE.bulkMG.HF172 | ecosystem: Environmental > Terrestrial > Soil > Tropical forest >... | reverse complement strand
TTCAGCACCGCACCGGGATGCCGCAAGCGGCGAGCCGCGCTTTGGCTTCGCCGATCCGGTAGGTGCCGAAATGGAAGATCGAGGCCGCGAGCACGGCAGTGGCGTGTCCGTCGCGAATACCCTCGACCAGATGATCGAGGGTGCCCGCGCCGCCCGAGGCGATCACCGGCACCCGGACCGCATCGGCGACGGCGCGCGTCAGAGCGATGTCGAAACCCGCTTTGGTTCCGTCCCGATCCATCGAGGTCAACAAGATCTCTCCAGCACCGTGATCGGTCAGCCGGCCAGCCCAGGCGATCGCTTCGATGCCGGTCGGCCGGCGGCCGCCATGGGTGAATACCTCCCACCGCCGATTGCCGGCTTGCTTAACGTCGATAGCAGCGACAATGCACTGGCTACCGAACTTCTGCGCCGCCTCGCGGACGAATTCGGGCCGAGCGACCGCTGCGGTGTTGATCGACACCTTGTCGGCTCCAGCGAGCAGCAGGCGGCGGATATCCTCGACCGTGCGCACGCCGCCGCCGACGGTCAGCGGCATAAAGCATTCCTCGGCGGTGCGGCGAACCACGTCGTACAGCGTGTCGCGGTCTTCGGCGCTGGCAGTGATGTCGAGAAAGCACAGCTCATCGGCGCCTTCGCGATCATAGAATTTCGCCTGCGCCACCGGGTCGCCGGCATCGACGAGGTCGATGAAGTTGACACCCTTGACGACCCGCCCGTCCTTGACGTCGAGACAGGGGATGACCCGCATCTTCAGCACTATGGCGGCTCCGAGAGGAGGTGCAACGCCGCGGCAGGGTCGATCCGCCCATCATAAAGCGCGCGCCCGCAAATGACCCCCACAATGCCGTCAGCCTCCCGCGCTTTGAGGGCCGCGATGTCGTCGAGCGAAGACACTCCTCCCGAAACGACGACCGGAACCCGGATTTGCCGCGCGACCGTGGCTACCGCGTTCGCATCGACCCCGACGAGCGTTCCGTCGCGCGCAATGTCGGTATAGACGATCGCCGCTACGCCGCAATCTTCGAAGCCGCGTGCTAGCTCGACAACACCGATCCCGGTCGTCTCGGACCAGCCTTCAATAGCGACCCGTCCGTCTCGCGCGTCGATGCCGACGACGATCCTGCCCGGATGATCGGCAGCGGCCTCTCGTACAAGCTCGGGGTCGCGTAATGCCGAAGTGCCGAGCACGACGCGATCGACGCCGAGCGCCAGCCAATGATCGATCGCAGCGCGATTGCGAATCCCGCCACCGAGCTGCATTCGCAGACCGACAGCACTGCGGATCGCCGCCACCGCTGCACCGTTCAGCGAGCGCCCTGCGATCGCGCCGTCGAGGTCGACGACGTGCAGCCAGGAGAAGCCGGCGTCGGCGAATTGCCAGGCTTGCGTCGCGGGATCGCCGTTGAAGACCGTGGCGGTTGCCATATCGCCGCGGACGAGGCGCACGCAAACGCCGTCCTTGAGGTCGATCGCCGGGAACAGAATCACGGAGCCGCCGCTTGGTCTTCGAGGAGCTTGTAGTAGTAGTGTCCCGGCACGATCCGCCCTTCGACCCGCGCATAGATTGGATGGGTACCCCAGCGGATATAGCCCAGGCTCTCGTAGAGGCGAATCGCGGCACGCTGCGTATCGCGCAGATCGAGATTGAGAACCGCCAAGCCGATCTCGCGGGCGAGGCCTTCGATCTCGAGCACGATTTTACGGCCGATGCCGCGACGGCGCGCCCAAGGCGCAACGAAGGCGCTGGTCAGAGTTCCGGCGAAGGCCTGCGCTTCGTTGTTGCGCGGCGCCCGGCCGAGCTGCGCCGATCCGGCGATCACACCGTCGAGACGGCCGGCAACAAGACGGCGGTCGGGAACCAGCAGCACGCCTTTCCAATAATTCTCCAGCACCTGCCGTGGTGGAGGCTTCAGCCAGCCGAACCCGCCGCCCTCGGTGATGGCGCTCTCCGTCGCCTCGCAAAGATCGTCGAGATCGGTGCCGAAATACCGGGTCACCCGTTCGACCGAGATCGTTGCCGCGGAAATTCGCCCATCGCTCATGGACGCCATCGCAAGAAGTTTGCGATCAACCGTAACCCTGCTTCCTGACTCTTTTCGGGATGAAATTGCGTCCCCACGAGGTTATCGCGCCCGATCATCGCCGTCAGCGGGCCGCCGTAGTCGGTCACGGCAACGAGGTCGACCGGTACGGCCGGGCGGAAATGGTAGCTGTGGACAAAATAGGCGTGCGCACCCGCCCCGAGCCCCGCGAGCAGCGGATGGCTCGCCCGCGGCTCGATCTCGTTCCACCCCATGTGCGGGATCTTGAGCGTGGCATCGCGCGACTCGATCGCCACCACATCTCCGGCGATCCAGCCAAGGCCTTCGACCGTCTCGAACTCGCGCCCGCGGTCGGCGATCAGCTGCATGCCGACGCAGATGCCGAGAAACGGGCGGGCACGAGCCATTACTGCTTCGCACAGCGCGGCTTCGAGCCCTGATACGGCGGCAAGACCGCGCCGGCAATCGGCAAAGGCGCCGACGCCGGGAAGAACAACCCGATCGGCGCAGGCAACCGCTTCCGGCTCGTCGGTGACCTCGACCCGGGCGCAGATCCCCTCCTCAGCCGCCGCGCGCTCGAAGGCCTTGGCCGCCGAGCGCAGATTACCCGAGCCGTAATCTATAATCGCGACCTTCATGACAGGCTGCCGCCGAGGACACCCTTGGTCGAAGGGACTGCACCGGCCCGTCGAGCATCGATCTCGACCGCCTGACGCAATGCCCTGGCGAGGCCTTTGAAGCAGGATTCGACGATGTGGTGGTTGTTCTCGCCGTACAAATTCTCGACGTGAAGGGTCACCCCTGCCGACTGGGCGAAGGCCTGAAACCATTCCTTGAACAGCTCGGTGTCTATTTCGCCGAGCTTTGGCCGGGTAAAGACGACCTTCCAGACGAGATAAGGCCGATTCGAGGCATCGAGGCTGACCCGAGTCAGGGTCTCGTCCATCGGGATCATCGCACTTCCGTAACGCGCGATGCCGGCCCGGTTGCCGAGCGCGCGGGAGACCGCCTCGCCGACCACGTACCCGGTGTCCTCGGTTGTGTGATGGAAGTCGATGTGCAGGTCGCCTACCGCGCGCAGCGAGATGTCGATCAGGCTGTGTTTGGCGAGCTGCTCCAGCATGTGATCGAGAAACCCGATCCCGGTCGATATCTCGGCTGTGCCGGTCCCGTCGAGATCGACCCGCCCGGCGATCTGGGTCTCTTTGGTATTCCGTTCGACGGTTGCCACCCGCACGGTGCATCTCCTCGAATGCCGCGCCTGCGGCGGCATCTTTTTATCAATTTCGCCGACTGGTTGCCACAGTCCGAGCTGTGCTCACGGCGCGCTCCGCTTGCCGCCCTGTTCCCGCTCGCTTACATCTCGGTTTCCCAACTGCTCTCGAAGCGGCGCATGGAAGATATCGGCAAGACCTGGCACGGCACGACGATCCTCTGCGTGCGCAAGAGCAACCAGGTCGTGGTCGCCGGCGACGGCCAGGTCACGATGGGCCAGACGGTGGTCAAGTCGAATGCCCGCAAATTGCGCCGGCTCGCCGGGGGCTCGGTGATCGCCGGCTTTGCCGGCGCGACCGCCGATGCGATCACCTTGTTCGAGCGGCTCGAGGGAAAGCTCGAGCAATACGCCGGACAGCTTTCTCGCGCGTGTGTCGAGCTCGCCAAGGACTGGCGGACCGATCGATATCTGCGCCGGCTCGAAGCGATGATGGCGGTGGCCGACAGGAATGTGTCGTTGATCCTGTCGGGCACCGGCGATGTGCTCGAGCCCGAGGACGGGCTGATCGGCATTGGCTCCGGCGGCGGCTATGCGCTCGCCGCGGCGCGTGCGCTGATCGGCATCGACGGCCTCGCCGCCGAAGAGGTGGTGCGCCGGGCGATGGCCATCGCCGCCGGAATCTGCATTTATACCAACGACAAGATCACCCTAGAGAAACTCGAATATTGACCCTCTGATGACCTCCTTCAGTCCGCGCGAGATCGTCTCCGAGCTCGACCGCTTTATCGTCGGCCAGCACGACGCCAAGCGTGCGGTCGCGATTGCGCTGCGCAACCGCTGGCGCCGCCAGCAGCTCACGCCGGAGCTGCGCGAGGAGGTGCTGCCCAAGAACATACTGATGATCGGCCCGACCGGGTGCGGCAAAACCGAAATTTCGCGCCGCCTCGCGCGGCTCGCCCAGGCACCCTTTGTCAAGGTCGAAGCGACCAAGTTTACCGAGGTCGGCTATGTCGGCCGCGATGTCGAGCAGATTGTGCGGGATCTCATCGAAATCGCGATCGGCATGACCCGCGAGCGGCTGCGCAAGGAGGTCGAGGCCAAGGCTGAGCTCGCCGCCGAGGAACGCGTGCTCGACGTACTCGTCGGCTCCGGCGCCAGCGCCGATACCCGCCAGAAGTTCCGCCAGCGGCTGCGCGAGGGAGCGCTCGACGATCGCGAGATCGAAATCGCCGTGCAGGAGAGTGCTGCGGCCAACCTGCCGACTTTCGAGATCCCCGGCATGCCCGGCGCGCAGATGGGCATGCTCAATCTCGGCGACATCTTCGGCAAGGCGTTCGGCACCCGCGCCAAACCGAAGCGGTTGACCATCGCGGAGAGCCACCAGGTGCTTGTCGCCGAGGAGAGCGACAAGCTGCTCGATCAGGAAAAGATCGTGCGCGAGGCGATCACCGCGGTCGAGCAGAATGGCATCGTCTTCATCGACGAGATCGACAAGATCTGCGGGCGCGGCGAGAGGCTCGGCGGCGGCGGCGGTCCCGATGTCAGCCGCGAAGGAGTGCAGCGCGACCTGTTGCCCCTGATCGAGGGCACCACGGTTGCGACCAAGCACGGTGCGGTCAAAACCGACCACATCCTGTTTATCGCCTCGGGCGCCTTCCACCAGGCGAAACCCTCCGACCTCTTGCCGGAATTGCAAGGGAGGCTGCCGATCCGCGTCGAATTGAAGGCGCTCGACCGCAGCGATTTCCGGCGCATCCTGATCGAGCCCGAGGCGAGCCTGATCAAGCAGTACAAGGCGCTGCTCGCGACCGAGGGTGTGACCCTCGACTTCGACGAGGCGTCAATCGACGAGCTCGCTCTGTTGGCCGAAGAGATCAACACCGCGGTCGAGAACATCGGGGCGCGCCGTCTGCACACGATCCTCGAACGGCTCCTCGAGGAGATCAGCTTCACCGCCTCCGACCGCCCTGAGGGTACCCTTATCGAGATCGATCGGACTTATGTCCGTGATAAAGTGGGCGCGCTCGCGCAGAACGCCGACCTCTCCAGATTCATCCTATAGAAAGGTTGACGGACTCCGCCGCGTCGCCGACTAAGGCGACGATCGCGTCATCAATCCCGGCGTTGATCCCCGCGGCAAGCCGCAGGCATCCTTGCTTTGTGGGAAGATACTGCGAAAAACCGATTTTTCGACCTTTTGACGATCCAAAATAAAGCCATAACCTGTTGATATTTAAGTATAGTGAGGTGCAAATTCCCTAAGCGACCGAACAGGGAATTAATTCCGTCGAACAGGGAGAGAAATCGCGCGATCAGGAAATTAAACGGGCCGTTCAGACAACTCGTGACTTAGCAGGCGACGATCCGTCTGGCCGCGGTCACGCCTCCGTCCAGCAGATCGTCCAGGCGCCTCTAACACTTGGGGATCGGTGCCCGAGAGCATGGCGGTCTGACGAGCGTCCCGCTGAGGTTCGTAAGCTAGCCGCAGGATAGGGGGCTTTTCGAGCCGGGCAATTTCCGGTGGCCCCTGTGTGCGGCTGTTGCGGCAGTGCCGCTTGCGCCGCCCACAGCGCAGGCTGAGGAACCGGCCAAGACAACGAAGATCGGCGCGGTCTACGATCCGGCCGGTCGATGAGGCTCAGCGGCCCGGCGAGGGCGGAACTGCTGTGGATCGCTTGCGCGGACGCTGCGGGGAGCGGGCAGAATCAAACCTTGCAAAGCTTTCCCCACCGAAGCGGGCTCCGCCAAGCTCGCCCAGCAGCACCCGCGCCTCTTTGAGATCAGGCGTGTCGAAGCCCTCCGTGAACCAGCCGTAAACCGGGGCGAGGAGGTCGCGGGCCTGCGCGAGCTTGCCCTGATCGCGCCAGAGCCGGGCGAGGCTTGTGGCGGCGCGAAGCTCCCACATGCGCGCCTGCTGGCCTCGGGCGACGGTTAAGGCTCGCTTCAGCGCCGCGGTGGCTTCCCTCTTATTGTTCAGCTGGAGGAGCAGCTCGCCGCGTAGCCGGTGGAGCTCGGCCTCGAATACTCGCTCCTGCATCTGTTCCGCCGTCAGGATCGCCTCATCCAGCAAACCGACGCCGAACTCGGCTTGGCCGAGGTTTGCGTGCGCGACGGCGAGATGACCGAGGCGAAGTGGATGGCCCCGGCCCGCGTTAAACTCCTTTGCTGCTGCCATCGCGTGCTGCATTACCTCTATTCCGTGCAGGAAGTCGCCGCACCGAACCAAGAGGATCCCTCGATTGAAGCGCACCCAAGGCTCATAGGTCCTGAGGTGGTCGGCGCAGTGCACGATCGCTTCGTCGACGTGCGTTGCTTCGGATGGCGGACAGGCGCCGAAGCCCGCCTCACAGAGGGAGGCACACCACAGAGTAATCCCTAGCCCCACCGCGTGCCCACTGCCGCGTGCATCGGCAAGAGCTTGTGTAAAGGCGCAGGCAGCCTGATCTGGGTAGCCTAGCGGCCAGAGCGTGAGCCCAAGCGTAGACAGTCCGTTACCTGCACGAAACAGGGAGTCGATCGGGATATCCTGCTGACCGAGCCCATCAAATTCGAGCGCTCGTTCCAAGTAGCGTTGCGCTTCGACGAACATGCCCATCCAAAAGAGCGTTGTCCCAAGAGCTCTGTTGGCTTGGCTTGAAGTCTCGGCGTGATCATGGTGCGCGGCCAGCGCCAGCGATTGCTGGGCGAGCTCGCGCGCCGCGACGAGATCGCCGCGATGGTGTTCGACGCGCCAGAGGCCGTGCAGAACGGATATCTGCTCTGCTGCGGGGGCGCTTACATCCAAGAGATCGCGAGCGCGAGCAAACATCTGCCGCGTCTCCGCCCCGTGACCCTTGACGGCCCAAGTAGCCTGAGCGAGCGCCAGAGTCATGCCCAACTCTTTGCGGTCGCGCTCTCGCCCAGCTGGTAATTGGCGGATCAGCTCGTTGCCGCGCGTCAGGTGGCTGGCTGCCTCGACCATGGCCGAACGCCTAAGAGCACGCTCGCCTGCCTTGCGCCAGTACTCGATTGCGGGATCGACGAGCCCTGCCTGCGTGTAGTGGTGCGCCAAAACTTCGGGCTGCGTCGAGGCCGTCTCGGGAAACTGCTCCTCTAGCACCTTACCAATACGAGCGTGGAGCTCCCGGCGTTGACTGAGCAGCAGCGTGCTATAGGCGGCGTCCTGCACCAACGCGTGCTTGAAGGTGTAAGCCGCCCGCGGCGGGACGCCCCGGTGTAATATCAGGCCGGCGCCAGCGAGCTGGTCGAGCGCGTCGCAAAGCCGGGCGTCCGGGCGGCCGGCCACAGCCGCCAGCACTTCGTAAGAAAATTCTCGGCCAAGCGAGGCGCCAATTTGCGCCACTTCCCTGGCCGGGGAAAGCCGGTCGAGACGGGCCATCAAAGAAGCGTTTAGGCTCGACGGTATTGCGAGCGGCGGGAGTGGGCGTTCGAGCACGTAGCGATCCGCCTCCTCGCGGAGCAGATCGCCGTCCAGCAGCGTCTTTGTCAGCTCCTCGATGAATAGGGGTATGCCGTCTGCACGTTCGATGATCTGGTCAAGGATTTCGCCTGGCAGCTCCTTGCCGCCCGCAACCTGTTCGGCCAGCGTCGTTGTCTCGCGTTGCCCAAGCCGGCTGAGTTCCAGCGTCATAACATTGGCTTGGGCTGCCCATGGTGGCTGGAACTCCGGCCGGAAGGTCAGCAGGATCAGCGCCGGCAGGTGCGGCAGCTGCACGACGGCCCTGTCCAGCAATTCCAGCGAAGTCGAATCGATCCAATGCGTATCCTCGAAGATCACCAGAATAGGCCGATCGCGAGCGAGGCCCTCAACCTGTCGCATAAAAGCTGCGAGGGTCAGTTCTCGCCTGCGCTGCGGATCTGCGGGTAGGGGCGGATAGCGACCGTCGTTCGGCACCCCAAGAAGATCGGCAAAGAGCGCCGCTGCCGTGGCCGGACTTTCTTCAGATTGCAACAACAGCGCTTCGAGCTTGTCGAGCTTGGCTTGAAGCGTATCTTCGCGGGTATATCCGGCTGCTTTTTCGAGCTGCGCGATAAAAGGGTGAAGCGGGCTGTCACGATGATGTGGCGTACAGAAATAACGCAATCTGGTGTAAGGCTCGCCGTAAAGTCGCTCGTGCAGCGCCACGGTAATCCGAGACTTCCCGATGCCGGGCTCGCCGGACAGCAGGACGACTTGACCGTCGCCGACCCTAGCGCGCGCCCAACGCTCTAACAGCAGCTCGATTTCCTCGTCGCGCCCGACGAGCGGGGTTAGCGCCGACGCGTGCAGCGCCTCGAACCGGCTTTCGACTTCGCTCGGGCGCAGAACCTCCCAAACCGGCACTCCGCTCGAGAATCCCTTTACCTCGACTTCGCCGAGGGGGCGCAGCTCAAACAAATGACCGACGAGTCGGCGCGTGCTCTCCGCGATCAGCACCGTGTTAGGCTCGGCCAGACTCTGCAGACGTGCAGCCAAGTTCGGCGTTTCGCCGATGACATCGCGCTCGTTCGCTTGGCCGCCTCCGATCAGCTCGCCTACCACCACCAGACCGGTGGCAATTCCCACCCGGCTCTCGATCTTGCCAAAAGCGAGCTCCAGGCGGCCAATTCGATCGATGAGGGTCAAGCCGGCCCGCAAGGCTCGCTCCGCGTCATCCTCCTGCGCCCCGGGATAGCCGAAATAGATCAGCGCACCATCTCCCATATATCTCGCCACGAAACCGTCGAAGCTTTCGATGACCTCGGAAACGCAGGTGTGATAGGCGCCGAGCACCTCACGCATATCCTCAGGGTCAAGTCGCGAGGAGAGAGCCGTCGAGCCCACGAGATCGCAGAACATCACCGTGAGCTGTCGGCGTTCAGCTGTATCCGTGCGAGGCGGGGGGGACGGTACTGGTGAGGGCTGAGCAACGGTGTACCCGACGGGCGTGCCGCAACCGCCGCAGAACCTGGCAGTGGACTCGTTCTCGAACCCACAAGCTGGGCAGGGAAACGGGAGACCCGCGCCGCATTGGGCGCAGAAGCGCCTTGTCGACGCGTTTTCGGCCATGCAACTTGGGCAGCGCATCCGGTGCCCTTCGGGCGCGAACCAATCCGGTACAAGGCTAGCCCAAAAGCGATCAATTTAGAAGCTTAGGGTTAATAGCGACGCAGGATAGATAGCGCCGACCTGATTTTACCGGGGTCGCCGTAGGGAAACGCGGCAGCTTGAGAACCGCCGTGCGGCGGTTTTTTCACATCATGGCTCGGCATTCCGCTGTCGATGCTGGCGGCCGCAGCGGCCGCGGTGCTGAGCGGCTATCCCTGCTGTCGCCTGCGCATCACTGGGGCATTATTTCGCGTTGTTGACCTTCGCGCTCAGCGCCATCGTATTGCGGGTGGTTACTGCAATCCGCGAAATCACCGGCGGCCGGCAAGACCGAGACGTTGCGCACCTCTTTTGGGACCGCGGCCATCAGCCGGGACAACATCGTGTACGGCGCCTGCTAGGCTCGTTCGTCAGCTTCTTGCCGGAGGGCCTCTGCCTCGCCATGAGACCGGTGCGCGCGGTATAATGCGCTATCGCCTCTTCAACCGCAGCGGAACGAACCATGGGCCTTTCCAGTGACGTGATCGAGCGCCTCCCGCACGTCGAGGGCATCCTCAATTATCTGGTGCCAATGGCCGACAAGCCGATGAACCTTGCCTACGACCCGCCGCCCGGTGTAGCGCGCTCGAACGGCATCCCCGAACCACATCGCGTAACGATCTACGACGCTCGCCCGGTTGCTGGGCGCCTGTCGCTCGACGGCGAGGGCCTAGCTGTTGTCGAGCACCGCAGCACGGTCGAGGATTTTTACGACGAGGACGAATTGCGCCGCGTCTATTATCCCGAGGCCGAGCGCCTCGTCGCAGAGGTTACCGGCGCCAGTCGGGTGCTGGTATTTGACCATACGATCCGCCGCCGCGTTATGGGCGGTGTCGATCGGGCGCCGGGAACTCCTCGCCAGCCGGTCACCAGCGTCCACAACGACTACACGGTGAAATCCGGTCCGCAACGGGTCCGCGACCTGATGGGCGAGGAGGCCGACGAGCTGCTTCGACATCGGTTCGAGATCGTCAATGTGTGGCGGCCGATCCGCGGCCCGCTGCGTGATGCGCCCCTGGCCGTCTGTGACGCGACCAGTGTCGCCTTTACGGACTTTGTCGCTTCTGACTTGGTCTATCGGGATCGGACGGGCGAAACCTACCGCGTCAAATACAACCCTGCGCATCGCTGGTTCTATGTGCCCGAGATGCGAGTGGACGAGGCGATCCTGATCAAATGTTACGACTCGGCCCAAGACAGGGCGCGGTTTACCGCTCACTCGGCTTTCGAGGATCCGACCACCCCAAAAGATGTGCTGCCGCGCGAGAGCATCGAGCTGCGAACCCTGGTCTTCCACGCGGCCTGAGGACCCTCGAGGCGATCAGCCTCTCCGAGAGGGCCAGCGCGGCACCCCTCGGGTCAGTCGCGGCGGTAGGGGTAGCAGCGCCCCCTCTCGAGGGCGAGGCCGAAATGTTGGCCGAGCGCCTTGATCGCGTCGGCGTGGTCGACATACGGGTCGGCGTTCGCCATACCGACGATGATCGGCCGGAAGCTCCGGTCGTCCTGCCCGCCCGGCGGCAGCATCGCCGTAACCAGCGGATTACCTTCGTCGTCGCGCAAAGTCAGGAATAGCGGCATCTCGCGCTGAATATGCGCTTTGAGCCCGATCTCCTGCTCAAAGCGCACCTTGGATAACGGGTGAAAGGTCTGGGTCGCCTTTTCTTGCTCCTTGCGGAAAAACTTTTCGACGGCATGGCGCATGCCGTCGGATTCGCTGGCGGCCTCGGCTTCGGTCTCGATCCGGAACCAAGTGTTCCCACCTGGGGCATCGCAAACGTATTTCATGCATCCTCCAACATTCCATACGACGAGCGGAGTCGCGAACCGTCAGGGGCAGGTGCTGCATTATCAGCGGAGGACAACATGCCGGCAAGGCCAAGCCCGCGATCCTAGTGATCTTTATAACAGCATTTTTCTGCCGCGTTGCCCAGTTGTAACGTGTTTTGTGATCGCGCCGGGTCGTGAGCGTACCCGGTTAGACGCTGCGCGGCGGAGCCAGCTCGGTCCATTCCCGCCACAAAGAAATCAGCGCGGCCATGACCGCTGGGCCGAGAAACAACCCCAATATACCAAAGGTCTCCAATCCGCCGAGGATGCCCAACAGCACCCATAGGAACGGCAAGCGGACCGCATCGGCGATTAGGACAGGCCGCACGAAGTGGTCGGCGACAAAGACCACCGCGACCCCGAAACCGAATACCGCGGCGGCGGCGGCTGTGCTGCCGGCCGCTGCCAGGTACAACGCGGCGGCGCCGAACACGACCGGTGCACCAAACGGGATCACCGCCAGTATGCCGGTCAATACCGCGAACGACACAGGGTGCGGCAGACCGGCGATAATATAGGCTAGGCCCAGCAGGACACCCTCACCCAGCCCCACGAGCACCAAGCCGTTCACGGTTCCGAACACCGCATGAATCATGTGTCGCCCGATCCGCTCGCCCTGAGCCCCCAACAGACGATCGCTCAGTTCAATGAGCCGCCCGCTCAAAGCGGTGCCATTACGAAACAAAAAGAACAGGGTGAGCAAGGTGAACGCGAAGAGGATCAGCCGGTGGATGATTTCTCCGCCGACTTCTCGAGCCGACTCCGCCGGGACCCGCGCGTAGATGCGTCCCAACAGCTCTTCGGCCGCCTTCGGGTCGCTCAAATTGCTGCGCCACCACTCCTCGAGAGGCAAGCCGATCCCCGGAAGCTGCGTAACCCATTCAGGGACCGGGATCCCGTTGTGTCGCGCATCGACGAGATATTGAACAAAGACATGCGTTTCGCGCGCCACCTCGACCGCGGCATAGACGAACGGCACGATGAATACCAACCCGATCGACAGGGTGAGGATGAGCGGCCCAAGAATTCGTTGCCCGTGCTCCCCGAGCGCACCAACCAGACGCCGATAGAGCGGCCAGAGGGCGATCGCCAATACCGCCGCCCAGGCGAGTGCCGCGAGGTATCGGTGCAGGATCCACAACCCGAGCAGGACCAGTGCCGCAGCTAGCACCGTGCGCGCGATGCGTTGCCCTGTGTCCTCCCCGAGTGGTGCAGATGCGTCGGTATTGTGCTCCATCGACCCACCCTCTCCTCGCGCTCCCACCCGGGATCCGGCATAGAGTCACTCGCTGCGCGTCGCGTGCGGCTCGTCCGGGATCTTGTGCGAACCCTGACGCAAGGATAGGCTTGCCGCCGGCAGCGTAAAGCCGC
>Ga0310910_10001582_pt1 | contig 12567 bp, 13 predicted proteins | sample GREbulkMGHF172_FD_203448 | JGI IMG/M metagenome (GOLD analysis project Ga0310910, IMG submission 203448) | Lab enrichment of tropical soil microbial communities from Luquillo Experimental Forest, Puerto Rico - GRE.bulkMG.HF172 | ecosystem: Environmental > Terrestrial > Soil > Tropical forest >... | reverse complement strand
GGCACCGACCGCGCCGACATGGATGATGTTGCTGCCCATCGCCGCGAGCACCGGCCGCGCCTCTGCGAGATCTGCAGCATCGCCGCCGACCATGATCGCCAAGGTACCGGCGGCGGCGCCTCCGACGCCGCCCGAGACCGGCGCATCGAGAAACCGAATGCCACGCTCCTTTAGCCGGGCCGCGACCCGCCGCGAGGTGCCTGGATCGATCGTCGACATGTCGACGCAAAGCCGTCCGGCAGCCGCGCCTTCGATGATCCCGCCGGCGCCGAGATAAGCTGCCTCGACATTAGCCGACGAGGGCAGCATCGTGATCACCAGCTCAGCGGCTGCTGCGGCTTGTGCCGCGGAGCCCGCCCGCTCGGCGCCGAGCCTCACGGCAGCATCCAACGCCCCTGGGGCCTATCGTAAGCGATCGCCTGAAACCCTTTCTTGACGAGGTTGGCCAGCATCGGCTGCCCCATTGTCCCCGTCCCGATAAACCCGATTTTCATGTTTTCCTCGCATCTGAACAGCAGCCGGGTTGTCCTGGACCAAATATTCGACCCCGATCGAACTTTACGCGGTGAAAGGGCGACATGCAGTTCCCTTCATGGGTCATCGTGGCAGCAGCCGTGATCACCGCCCTTCCCTTCGGTTGGGGCCTGGGAGTGATTGCCGCTTATTTGCTGGCCGGCCCGAGCTTTGGTCAACTGCCGGCACTGACGGTGCCGCTCGGCATTATCGCCGCGATCGCCTTCGCCCTATTGCCGACGCTGAGTGCACCGAAGCGGCTCTTGATCATGGTCGCTGGAACCACGCTCTTCATCCTGCTGGGGCTCTGAGTACAAAGCGACCGCCAGGCTCCGTCCCCGGGAGCATCAACCTTCAAGGATAACCGCCATATTGGGGAATATTGGGCCCCGCGGTCTCCCCCTCGCAGGCCGGTTGCGGCACTCCTGCTCTACATCGCGTTATAGCCGCCGTCGACGGTGATCGTGCTGCCGGTCGCCCAGATGGACTCGTCCGAGGCGAGAAACAGGATCGCGCCGATGAGATCCTGTGGGTCGCCAAGGCGGCCAAGCGGGATTTGCGCGATCGTCGCACGCCGCCGCTCGGGGTCGGCATAGCTGGCGCGGGTCAGGCCGGTGAGGGTCGGGCCGGGCGCGATTGCGTTGACCCGGATGCCGTGCGCCGCCAGGTCGAGCGCCATCGCGTGGGTCAATGAGCGGCCGCCACCCTTCGACGCGACATAGGCCGCCCGCTCTGGCCGGGCGACCTCGGCGAGCTGCGAGGTGACGTTGATAATGCTCCCACCGCCTCCCTGGCGGACCATCTGACGCGCTGCCGCCTGGCCGAGATGGAACATTCCGGTCAGATTGACCGCAATGACGCGTTCCCACTCGCCATGTTCGAGGTCCAAAAACGTCCCACCATGGCTGACCCCGGCGCAGTCGAGCAGCACATCGAGCCGACCGAATGCACGCACTGTTATGGCCACAACGGCATCGACCGCCTCGCGGTCGCGCACGTCGAGTGCGGTCGAAGTCGCCCGGCCGCCGCCGGCTCGGATCCGAGCGGCGACAGCTTCGGCCGCGGCAGCGTCGATGTCGGCGGAGACGACTGATGCGCCCTCACTGGCCAAGCCGGCGGCGCCGGCCCCGCCGATGCCGCCGCCCGCACCTGCCACAAGCGCCACTTTTCCTTCGAGGCGAGCCATTGCGCTCCTCCCGACCGTTCTAGGCGGGACTATAGCGCCAATCACCGTGCGTAGGTGCGGGTTGGTGACACCGTCGGCCGCACAAGGGCGCGGTCAGATTTTGCCAGGCGACGCCAAGGCCGAGGGCCGGCGCTCAGCTAACGAAGGACACGCGCCGCAGTTACGGCACCGCGAATACCGCGATACAGCCTTGCGTGCAGTTCGGGTAGCTGTTGTTAGCCGGCAACGGCACGTAAACGTGGTTGCTTCTGGAACTCGCGGCTATCGAGTGTACGGTGCCGGCGCCGTGCTTGTTCGGGCCGCTCGTCACCGCCGGAACGGGAGGCAGCGTCGGCACCAATTGGGTCAGAGTATTGACCCCCGACCCGATGACGCCGAATACGGGGCCGACCGGGTCATTGGCGGCGGTCACGTAGTAGTTCCCGTCGCCCGAGTTGTACCAGACCTCGTCACCGCCACCGACACCCGGCACCGATATCAGGGAATTCCCCGTGCAACCCTTCCCGGGGTTGCAAATCGCCTCCTGGGGAGCGGCAATTCCGGTGCACGTCGCAGGCACTCCAACCGACGAGGTGGCCGAACCAGGCACCACATTCTTGCAGGCATTGCCCGACCCATCAAAAACCATGTTGCTGCCGACCAGCAGATCCCCGTTCGGACCGAGGGTGAGGCCGGCCGGTGACACAAAGTTGATCGGATAGACCGCGTCGATGACCCCGGCGGTACTGATCCGGATGACTCCTCCATTCTGAACGTTGCTGCCTATTTGCGGGATCGAGACATAGAAGTGCTGGGTGCCCGGGTCCCACACCGGCTGCTCGGCGCCGCCCTGAGCGTCCACGCCGTTGGCCGCGGTAAAGAAGATCGTCTTTGGCCGGTCGAGCACGCAACTCGGCGAGACGTTGATCAAAGTGCCGAACGGCGGTGTGTCGGCGTTGTTGATCGCCAAGAGCAGCCTGTCCTTCGGGTCGAACGCCATCTCGTCCGCGCGAAACGCGCCCTGCGTACTAAAGGAGCTGACGACCTTTGTGAAGTCGACCGCGCCGTTGAAGGAGACCACACGGCTGTTGCCGTCGCCGGCGAAGATGCACGGGAAAAAGGCGGTGACGCCGTCAGGACCCGATGTGGCGTTGTTACCGGTATCGCCTTGAAACCCCACAGCGGGGCCGCCGATTTGGCCGAATAACGTATCCGGGGTGCCGGTAAACGCTCCCGTGGTGTCGACGACGTCGATCGCCGCGTTGGAGCGGTCGGCGAGATAGTAGAGCCCGTTGTTCGCGTTGTCGACCCAGCTGATGTCAAAGGTGAACATCTGGGTCGTGGGCTTCGCCGCGGTCCCGTTGATCGGGATCGTTTTGAGTAGGGAGAGTTGCGCCGGGCTCGGAGAGGCCACGAGAAAGCCACGAATCTCGCCCCCCGGGAAATTCGTGGTGTGGATGTTCAGGTAGGTCTCTCCGGCCTGGATTCCGTTAATCAACGCTGCCTCGGCCCCCGCGATCGTACCACTCGGGTTGAAGGTGCTGGTGACGAAGGCCGGGTTGTAGCTCGAGGTGGACGTGAGATCCAAGACATGGTCATAGGTCCCGGAAGTCACTCCCGAGGGGAACCCGGGAAATGTTGGCGTCGTGGTGGCGACCATGACATTAGCGCCGGTCTGAAAGGAAAAAGCGAGGCAGCAATGGATGTGCGAGGCCGTGGTGCCCGAGGTCAAGCCGCTGAACGTCACTTGGACGTGTAGTGTACCGGCCGTCGGATCCAGCGTAATCGTTGCGGAACCCTTCGCGGTGGACACGGTGGGCGGAACCTCGAGCGCTGGCGTCAGGTTCGCCGTGAAAGTAATCGGCTTGGCAGACGTGGCTGCCGCCGGCAGCATCAGGGCCGCTATCAGCATCAACACTTTGTCTCGACGCATGACATCCTCCCCATTGCGTTTCATCGATCAGGCGCTTGTCGCCGCAGACGCCCGCTCATGGCAACAACATGTCACCCAAGTGGGCGGATGTTAACAATCAGGACGCACTCAAGGCAAGTACGGTTGAATTTGGGATTGCGCCCTGCCCACTCTCCACAGGGCACCGACCCGCGCGCAGCATTTGCGTTGGTTCTCGGCCGCCGCGATCTTATTAAACGATCAATGTGTGTTAAAAATGACTCTTTGACCTATCTAATCTGTGTTAAATCAATTGGGAGCGAAGCAGGCAAACGCCAATGACCCACATTCATGTGATTCACGAGAACGCGGCTTGGCTTGAGCCTTTGGCCGACGCGCTCGATCGGCAGGGCCTTCCCTGGCGCGATTGGTTCCTCGACCGTGGGGTCTTCGATCTGTCGCGGCCGCCGCCGGAGGGCGTCTTCTACAACCGGATGAGCGCCTCCTCGCACACCCGGGATCATCGCTACGCTGCCGAGCTGACCGCTGCGGTACTGGCATGGCTCGAGCGGCACGGGCGCCGCGTCGTCAACGGTAGCCGCGCGCTCGACCTTGAGATCAGCAAGGCTCGCCAATACGCGGCGCTCGAAGCCGTAGGCATCCGCACGCCCGACACGGTTCTCGTTGCCGGCAAAGAGCTATTATTGGCAGCAGCCCAGCAACATTTTGCCGCCGGGGCTTTTGTTCTGAAGCCGAACCGCGGCGGCAAGGGTCTCGGTGTCAGGCTCTTTCACACCGTCGATGCGCTGGGGAGTTATATAGATGGGCTCGATTACGAGCCGCCGGTCGACGGCGTGCACCTGCTGCAGGAATACGTGTGGGCTCCGGCGCCGGTGATCACCCGCGCCGAGTTTGTCGGAGGCCGGTTCATCTATGCGGTCGAGGTCGATACCAGCGACGGGTTTGAGCTATGCCCCGCCGATGCCTGCGCCGTCGGTGACACTGCGTGCCCGTCCACCGAAGGACCCCTCGCGAAGTTCACGATCGTCCATGATATCGACGCCGCTCTGAAGCGCGGTTACGAGGCGTTCCTTTCCGCCAATGATATCGCCGTCGCGGGGATCGAGTTCGTCACCGACAGCAGCGGCGCCGTCTACACCTACGACGTCAACACAAACACCAACTACAACCGCGAGGCCGAAATCCGCGCCGGCAGGTCCGCCATGACAGCGCTCGCACGTTATCTCGGAGACGAGCTTAGTCGTGTCGCCCGCCGCAGCGACGCCGCTGATTGACCCGCAGCAAAAGGATCAGTCGGCAGCCGCTTTTGCGGGCAGCGGACAGCTGACCCCGGTGCCGCCGAGGCCGCAATATCCGTAAGGATTCTTCGCCAGATACTGCTGGTGATAGTCCTCGGCAAAGTAGAAAGGCGGGGCTTCGCGGATTTCGGTGGTAATCTTTCCGAGCCCGGCTGCTTCGAGCTGGCGTTGGTAGGCCGTCTTGCTCTCCTCTGCGAGCGCCGCTTGCCGCGGCGAAAAGGTGTAAATCGCAGAGCGATATTGAGTGCCGATATCGTTTCCCTGACGCATGCCCTGGGTCGGGTCGTGGCTTTCCCAGAACAGCTTCAACAGCGCCTCGTAGCTCGTGGTCCTCGGGTGATAGACGACGAGCACCGCCTCGGTATGGCCGGTGCGCCCACTGCAAACCTCTTCGTAGGTCGGGTTGGGCGTGGTGCCCCCGGCGTAGCCGACGGCGGTGACCCAGACCCCCGGCGCTTGCCAGAACACCCGCTCGGCCCCCCAGAAGCAACCCAGACCGAACACTGCCTGATCCATGCCTTCGGGGTAGGACCCGGCAAGCGGGCGTCCGCTAACATAGTGCCGTTCCGGTACCGGCATCCCTTCGGACCTTCCCGGCAGGCACTCGCCGGGCGCGGGAACAACCAATTTGTCACGCGTAAACGGCCACATCTCGCGCCCCTTTCTCGGATCGGAGGGTATCACCAAGCCCCTGAATGTATGCACGCATTCTGTCCGTGCCAGCCAGGCTCGCCTCACCTCGACAAGATAGCGTCAAAACCTTGCGCTTCACGTTATTCCTGCGTGCTCAAAATCCCGATTCGGGGTAGGATAGTCCGTCGAGTTACATTGACGCCACCGATGGCAGGGGAACCATTGCGCTACTTGGCGCCATGGAGATGGTCAGCGATTGAACGTTCCGGGGAGGCTTTGCTGAAATGACCCGCCGTTTTCTTCTGACGATCATGTCGTTGCTGATCGCATCAGTGTCGCTGGCGCCCACGCCGACCGCGATCGCCGCAGATGCGAACGTCTTCATGAATGAAATGTGGAACCGGGCTGTCGAGGTTCTCAGCAAGAAGGTCCCTGCCACAGAGAGGCTGACCCGGTTCCGCCAATTGTTCCAGGCGGATTTCGACGGTCCCGGAATTGCCCGTTTCGTTCTCGGCCGTTATTGGCGCAGCGCGAGTGAGCAGGAGCAGCAAGAATTTCTAAAGCTGTTCGAGGACTACGTGGTCTTTGTCTACGGCACCCGGCTCTCTAGCTTTAACGGCGAGACGTTCAGGGTCAAAGGCAGCCGACCCGAAGGGAACGGGGTCGTCGTCGCAACAGACATCCTCAATCCTGGGGGCGAGCCGCCCATCAAGGTCGATTGGCGGCTCATTTCAGACAATGGTGCCTTCAAGATCAACGACGTGATCATCGAGGGGATCAGCATGTTGGTAACGCAACGCTCTGAATTCGCCTCGATAATCCAGCGTCATGGCGGTCAGGTTGGCGGGCTTCTGGCGTTGATGCGAGAAAGAACCCGCACCGCGAGTGCTGCGCAATAACCCTCAAACGTCACGCCCGCGGCCCAGCGTCTCACAAAATTTTCCAGCTCCCGTCCGGCTGGAGACAGCTATCCAGCACATAGTGCTCGGGTGAAACGTTGCTTGAGGTTGTCGCCAGTGTATACCCGATTTCCTCACAGCGCATATTTCTGGCCGAGAATTTTTTCAGCAGCTTAACGGTTCCCGAGTTTTTGCTGCTCGGATTGCTCCAGGAAGCGGTCGTCCCGACGGGCTTGCCGTGGATCTGCTGGGTGACCGTCTGGCGCATCATGTCGAGATCTTCCCGCGTCAGCGTAACGTTCGATTCGAAACTCGGTCCCAGCAGTTGAGCTTGCGCCGCGGTGCTGGCGACGCAGGCAACGATAAAGATGATGGGCTTGATCGATATGGACATGCTTGCTCTCACGCGGGCTCCGCCTCGGGTTGACACGCAGGGATAACCGTCGTCAATCATCTTACTCGGCTCGGCGGTTTCCCGGACGAATTTAATGGTGATGTATCTGAATGAGGAGAAGGTCGGCGAACTGTTGCGCTGGGAGCCTTTGATCGCTGCAATGGAGACTGCATTGGCCGGCTTCTCGCTCGGGCGGGTCCTTCAGCCGGTGCGCAACATGCTGACGATCGAGGAGGGTAAGCGATATCTCGGTATCATGCCGGCGGCGGCGGAGAATGCCATGGGTGTGAAGCTCGTCAGCTTTTACCCGGGCAACGCCGGCACCGAGGTCCCAACGCATCTCGCCATGGTCCTGCTGTTCCGCCCGGATACCGGCGAACCGCTGGCAGTCATGGATGGCCGGCTGATTACCGAGATGCGGACCGCCGCAGTCTCCGCGGCCGCGACGAGCCGGCTGGCGGCGCCCGACAGCAAAGTATTGGCTTTGCTCGGCAGTGGCGTGCAGGCGCGCGCCCATCTGCAGGCGCTGATGCTGGTCCGCCGCTTCGAGGAGGTGCGTGTGTGGAGCCGCACGGCCGAGCATGCCGAGCGGTTCGCCGAGCAGCACAAGGCCAAGGTGATGCCTGTCGAGTCCGCTGTTCGCGGTGCCGACGTTATCGTGACCGCGACCAACGCGCTGCGGCCGATCCTCAAAGGCGACTGGCTCAAGCCGGGGGCGCATGTCAACGCCGTGGGCTCCCCGCGGCCCGATTGGCGCGAACTCGACGACACAGCCATGGCTAACACCCTCATTGTCGATTCACGCGAGGCGGTTCTCAAGGAATCCGGAGACGTGATCCGATCAAGGGCGACGATCTATGCCGAAATCGGTGAGATATTTGCCGGAACAAAACAGACTCCGGTATCGGCAACGACGGTCTTCAAATCCGTCGGGATCGCCATAGAAGACATTGCGACCGCGAAGTTGGTCTACGACGCCGCATGCGGCAGGCGATAGCGGTTGTCCGGGCACCCCGCCGGCCGGCGTCTTGACGCAGCGGATGACGCCCGGGACAATAGGCTCCCCTCGGCTCGGCTCTAACGGAGAAATTCACGGTGCTTCGCGCCGCCCGGAGAACAGGTCGCAAAAGAGTGATGCGATCGGCAGCGGTGGTGGTTTTCGGTCTGTTGCTGGTCTGTACCGGATGCGCCACCTCGTCGAGCGATCCGCCGGCCGGCGACGAGGCCGATTCGGACAATGATCCCGCCGAGGGGGTGAATCGGGCGATCTTCAAGGCCAACCTCGCCGCCGACCATGCCGTTATGAGGCCGGTTGCCCAGGCCTACACCGATCATGTCCCGGAGGTCGTCCAGACCGGCGTTCACAACGTCGTACAAAATCTCAAGGAGCCAGCGGTTGCCGTGAACGACCTGCTGCAAGGGAATGTCAAGCACGCCTGGCAGTCGGCTCAGCGTCTGGCGGTCAATACGACGGTCGGGGCTGCTGGGATGGTCGATATTGCCGCAAAATGGGGTTTGCCGCCGCACAAGTCGGACTTCGGCCAGACATTGGCCGTGTGGGGGGTCGGCGAGGGCCCATTTGTTGAATTGCCGCTGCTCGGTCCGTCAAATCCCCGCGATGCTCTGGGAACCGTGGTCGACCTCGCGCTCAACCCGCTGACTTTTGTCGGCGGCGCGCCGGCGACCGTCGCCGGTGCTGCGACCGGCGGCGCCAATTTCGTCGACAAGCGAGCCGAGCATCTCCACGATTTGGACGAGTTGGAACGCAACTCGCTCGATTATTACGCCACACTACGCAGCGTCTACCGGCAACACCGAGAGGCCGAGATCACCGCGGCCAAGCAGCCGGAAGCCGAAGGGCGTGTCGACATCTCGTTCCCGAATGCCACCTCGCCCCCCGCGCCAACTCCCGCACCACCGGCCGACACCACGAAATGAGCGTTGCCGCAAAGATTTGCGGTCTGTCGACCGAGGAGGCGGTTACGGCGGCCGTCGCCGGGGGCGCAGCGTTTCTCGGTTTTGTCTTCTACCCGCCAAGCCCGCGCGCCGTCTCGGCGGACAAAGCAGCCCGCCTCGGCGCCGCCGTGCCGTCGGGAATTACGCGAGTGGGTATGTTTGTCGATGCCGATGACGACACCATCGGCGCGGTCCTTGCCGAAGCACCGATCGATCTGCTGCAACTCCATGGCCATGAGAGCCCGGATCGCCTCGCCGATATCAAGCTGCGCTTCGCTCTGCCGGTGATGAAGGCGGTCGCGATCGCCGCGCCGGAGGATGTGCTCGGCGCGGCTCGTTACGAGGAGGTCGCCGACCTGCTGCTGTTCGACGCGAAGCCGCCGCGCCGGCCCGACGCCCTGCCGGGCGGCAACGGCCTCGCTTTCGACTGGGAGCTGATCGCCGGCCGATCCTGGCGCTGCCAATGGATGCTGTCGGGTGGGCTTACCGCCGAGTTGCTGCCCGAGGCGGTGCGTCTCTCCGGTGCGCAGGCGGTCGATGTCTCCTCGGGCGTCGAGAGCCGTCCCGGCGAAAAGGATCTGCGCAAGATCCGTGCCTTTCTCGCCGCCGCCCATGCGCTCGGGTGAAGAACGGAATGCAAGTCCCGAACACCCTCAGGGGCGGGCCGGACGAGCGCGGCCATTTCGGCATCTATGGCGGGCGGTTTGTCGCCGAGACATTGATGCCGCTGGTTCTCGCGGTCGAGGCCGCTTATGCCGAGGCCCGCGACGATCCGGGCTTTCAGGCCGAACTCGACTATCACCTCGAACATTATGTCGGCCGGCCGAGCCCGTTATACTTTGCGGAGCGGCTGACCCGCCACTTCGGTGGCGCCAAGCTCTATCTCAAGCGCGACGAGCTCAATCATACCGGGGCGCACAAGATCAACAACGTGCTGGGCCAAACTCTGCTGGCGCGCCGGATGGGCAAGCGCCGGATCATCGCCGAGACGGGCGCCGGCCAGCATGGGGTCGCGGCGGCGACGGCCTGCGCGCTCTTCGATCTCCCCTGCGTCGTCTATATGGGCGCCACCGATATCGAGCGGCAAAAGCCCAACGTCTTCCGCATGAAATTGCTCGGCGCCGAGGTGATCGCAGTCCATTCAGGGACCGCGACCTTGAAGGATGCAATGAACGAAGCGTTGCGCGATTGGGTCGCCCATGTCGAGGACACGTTTTATGTCATCGGCACGGTTGCCGGCCCGCATCCCTACCCGGCGATGGTACGCGACTTCCAGTCGGTCATCGGGCGTGAGACGCGAGCACAGCTCGCGAAGGCGGAAGGCCGGCTTCCCGACACCTTGATAGCCTGCATCGGCGGCGGCTCGAACGCGTTGGGACTGTTCCACCCGTTCCTCGACGAGCCCGACGTGGCGATGATCGGCGTCGAAGCTGGCGGGCGCGGCATCGAGACCGGATTGCACGCGGCCTCGCTGACCGGCGGAGAACCCGGTGTATTGCACGGCAATCGCACTTATTTGCTGCAAGACGAGGACGGACAGATCCGCGACGCGCACTCGATCTCCGCCGGTCTCGATTACCCCGGCATCGGCCCCGAGCACTCCTGGCTGCACGATATCGGACGCATCCAATACGTCTCGATCACCGACGACGAGGCGCTCGAAGCGTTTCAGCTGTCGAGCCGGATGGAAGGCATCATCCCGGCACTCGAGCCTGCCCATGCGCTGGCCCATGTCGCCAAGATCGCCCCGGCCCTGCCGCGCGACCACCTGATCGTCATGAACATGTGCGGCCGCGGCGATAAGGATATCTTTGCCGTTGCCGACCACCTCGGGGTCAAACTGTGAACCGCATCGAGCGCTGCTTCGAGGCGCTGCGCGAGCAAGGCCGTGCCGGCCTCGTCACCTATTTGACCGCCGGCGACCCGGATCTCGAGACCTCGGTCCGGCTCTTCGCCGGCCTTGCACCGGCGGGTGCCGATTTGATCGAGATCGGCATGCCGTTCTCCGACCCGATGGCCGACGGCCCAGTAATCCAGGAAGCCGGGCAGCGCGCATTGAAGAGCGGTATGACGTTGCGCCGCACCTTGGCGCTCGTGCGCGAAATGCGCCGCGCCGACGACGAAACCCCGGTGGTGCTGATGGGGTACTACAATCCGATCTACCGCTACGGCGCCGACACCTTTCCGCGCGATGCGGTCGGCGCCGGTGTCGACGGGGTCATCGTCGTCGATCTGCCGCCCGAGGAGGATGCCGAATTGACCGAGTCTGCGCGCGACGCTGGCCTCGATGTCATTCGTCTGGCGACACCGACCAGCGACGAGCGCCGCCTGCCGCTGATCGTCAAGCGCGCCAGCGGCTTTCTCTATTACGCCGCGATCGCCGGGATCACCGGCACCCGTTCGGCCGACTCCGCCGATGTCACTGCTGCGGTCGCAAGACTGCGGCAGTTCACCCGGCTGCCGGTCGCCGTCGGCTTCGGGATCAGGACCCCGGAGCAGGCCGCCCAAGTGGCGCGCGCCGCCGACGCCGCAGTCGTCGGTTCGGCGCTCGTCCAGCGTCTCGCCCTCAATCTCGACCCCGATGGCTGCGCCAAAACCGGCCTCGTCGAGGCAGTGCTCGGCGATGTCCGGGCTCTGGCGGCGGGGGTACAGAAGGCACGAAAGTAACTTCGCGATCACCTAAATTTCGGGAGGAAGCATGTTTCGAAGGCTAATCGGGGGAGTTGGTCTAGCCACTGCGATTACGCTGGCGACCGCCGTGGCGGCCTTGGCCGAGGGGCCGGTGGGGGCGCCGGTCACGATCGGCTTTAGCATGCCATTGACCGGCGGGCTCGCGGTCAACGGCACCTCCGGGCTGCTCGCAATGCAGATCTGGGCGGAGGACGCCAATAAGAAGGGCGGGCTCCTCGGCCGCCCGGTCAAGCTCGTTTATTACGACGACCAGACCAATCCCTCACTGGTACCCGGCATCTATACCAAGCTGCTCGATGTCGACAAGGTCGACCTCGTCGTCTCAGCTTACGGCACCAACGTCACCGCACCGGCGCTTCCCGTCGTTATGCAGCACAACAAGACGTTCATGGGTCTGTTCGCGATGGACGTCAACGAGGAGTTCCGTTACCCGAAATACTTCTCGATGCTGCCGGTCGGGCCCGATCCGCGAGCGGCGATCTCTGAGGGGTTCTTCGAGATCGTCAAGGCCAACAAGGATAGGCTCGGACTAAAGACCATTGCTTTGGCGGTTGATGATGGCGAGGCTACCCGCAACACTGCCGACGGGGCCCGCGCAAATCTGAAGAAGGCCGGATTGCAGGTCGTCTACGACAAGACTTACCCGCCGCCGACGACCGACTTTAGCCCGATCATCCGCGCGATCCAGGCAAGCAACCCCGATGTCGTCTACATCGCCTCCTACCCGCCGGACAGCGTCGGCCTGATCCGCGCGATCCACGAGATCGGGCTAAATACCAAGATCTGCTGCGGCACGATGACGGGGCCACAGAGCACATCGATCAAGACCTCGTTGGGCCCGATGCTGAACGGCATCATCACCTTTGACTTTTGGCTGCCGGCTCCCACCCTGCGTTTCCCCGGCGTCATGGAGTTTCTGCAGCGCTATCAGGAGCAGGCGACGGGCAAGGGTGTCGACCCCTTGGGCTACTATCTGGCGCCGTGGGCTTACGCGGACCTCCAGGTCCTCGGCGAGGCTGTCGAGCAAACCAAAAGCCTCGATCAGGACAAGATCGCCGACTACATCCGCACCCACCCGTTCAAGACTGTCATCGGCGATGTCGAGT
>Ga0310910_10001568_pt1 | contig 12617 bp, 14 predicted proteins | sample GREbulkMGHF172_FD_203448 | JGI IMG/M metagenome (GOLD analysis project Ga0310910, IMG submission 203448) | Lab enrichment of tropical soil microbial communities from Luquillo Experimental Forest, Puerto Rico - GRE.bulkMG.HF172 | ecosystem: Environmental > Terrestrial > Soil > Tropical forest >... | reverse complement strand
TGTCGGTAGCACATCAAATGTCCGGTCGAATTAGCACGTGATATGTCCGCTTTTCCGGCGGTGAGAGTAGGAGACCATGCGAAGCATGGACTTTTACTCGAAGGCCGCCATGGAGCGGACGATGAAAATTCAGGAAGTGCTGTTGCGGGCGATGGCGCGGAAAATCACGTGGTTTCAAGCAGCCGAGATTCTGGGCTTTAGCGATCGGCATGTGCGGCGAATCCGGGAACGTTACCAGGAGTTTGGCTATGACGGCTTGTTTGATCGCCGGCGGGGCAAGCCCTCTCCCAAACGCGTTCCCTTGGCGATGGTAGAAACCATACTAGGGCTCTATCGAGAGAAATACTTCGATCTGAACGTCAGTCATTTTCACGAGAAGCTGAAGAGCGAACACCAGATCGATTTGAGCTACAGCTGGGTGAAAGCGGCGCTGCAGGGAGCGGGCTTAGTGGCACGGGCGAGGAAACGCGGGGTGCACCGCAAACGGCGGGAGCGACGCCCCTTGCCGGGCATGCTGTTGCACATCGATGGCAGCCGGCATCAGTGGTTGCAAGACGAGCGCTGGTATGACCTGATCGTGATTTTGGACGATGCCAGCAGCCAGATCTACTACGCGCAACTGGTCGAGGAGGAGTCCACATGCACGGTCATGGCGGGGTTGAAAGAAGTGATCCAGAGCCGAGGAGTGTTCTGTGCCTTGTATAGCGATCGGGGCAGCCATTTCTGGCTCACGCCGAAAACCGGAGGGAAAGTCGACCCCCATCGTCTGACCCAAGTGGGGCGTGCGCTGCGCGAGTTGGGAGTGCAGATGATCCCGGCCTATTCGCCGCAGGCACGCGGCCGCAGCGAGCGCAACTTCGGCACCTGGCAAGGGCGTTTGCCGCAGGAATTACGGTTGCACGGAATCCGTACGTTGGAAGCCGCCAATCGCTTCTTGCGCGAACACTACATCGCCGAGTTCAACCGGCGCTTCCAGGTCCCGGCGCGCGAGCGTGGTAGCGCGTTTGTGCGCCGCTCCAGCAGAGATCTGGACCTGATCTTTTCGTTGCAATACCAGCGCACCGTGAATCGAGATAACACGGTGAGTGTTCAGAACCTGCAGTTACAGATTGAGCCGGTGCGCTGGCGAGCCACTCTGGCTGGCTGCACCGTGACCGTGCACCAACACCTGGATGGAACTTTCACCATCACTCACGGGCCCCATCGGCTGGGGCATTACAGTGCGCAAGGAGTGTCTCGGGAGAAAGCAATAATCGGCGCGCGAGGGGCTGTGGAAAAGACGCGAGGCGGAAAAGTCCAAAACCCGACTTTCCCACCTCGCTTGGAAATCCCGCAAACAACGCGGGATTCCCACTTTCCCACAGCCTCGGCGGCGGCTGGAGATTAACCTGAACCGGACATTTCACTTGCTAATAAAACCGGACATTTTAATTTGCTACCAACAGAGGCATCCGGGATAGGAGACGGGAATTCCAAAACTGCCCTAGTAACTGTTTGGTACACATTGGTTGGGCCGTGTCGCTAACCCAAACGTAGACCTTGACGGATGCTTGAGCGCAATTCGGTATCGGAGTAGCTCAAGTGATCGAGGACGGGAGCGTTAGCGGTAACAGGCGTGGGAACGTAAGCGGCATCGGCGTGCGGGCGCTCGCGTGCACCTAAGCGCGATGAAACAGTTCCATGTGAACCGGATGGTCATCTATGACCAAACTGGCGCCGAGTACGTCTTTACCCTCAATTCTTACGTCCAGCCCCATTCCGGGTGATGGGAATGACTCTTGTGTAGCACTCGCACTAGCTTCCAGCCAACTCGAAATCTCATGAACCGAGGTTGATCGTTCATTCTTTGCTTGCCGCTCCAGCGCGTCGATGCTGCAGCTTCTAATGAGCTTCGGCCAGAGTTTGCGCAGTGTATCCGCATCGTCAAAAAAGTCAGTACCCACAATACTGCCTGCGATAATGAAAACAGCACCGTTGCAGTCAGACGGTGCCGGAAGCTTCTCTTCCAGTTCTCTCAATTTCAGGTCGTAATTGCGATATACATCCTGCATCGCATCTGAAGAAGAAGGTGAACTCATGGCGCCCAGCTTCCGCGATACCTCGTTCCAAACTTTCTTCTGGTCAGACATCGGTACACCTGCAAAGCGATAGCTTTGTGAAGCCTGCCTCGTCATCATGGCTCGAAGAGCATAGTGCGACGAGGTGCGCGGGCTCGAAAATGCTGAGCTGCTGTACCCCCAACGACCACGTTCGACGCACGTCACCGGAAGCGCCATCTCAGCGCGAGGAGGAACCATGATGCTAGAGTTCATCACCCTATTCTGTTTGCAACCGACGAGTTGTTCACCCGCCATCAGGAATACCATTTGCGTTGATCGATTGATGATCTTGATGCGGGACACCTGCCCGGCTTCTGTAGATTCCACCACTTCAATCCAGTGGGCCTCGAGTGCTTCGTCCAGCGTGCTGTAGGTTAGTGGGTCACCAGCGGGCCAGCGCAAATGAAAAATTTCCACTGAACCCCATTGCTGGTGGCCAGTGATTTCGACGTGGTTCAATGTGTCGAGCAAGGCGAACGTTTGGAAAGGCATTCAGCCTCCTTTTTTAGCTGCTCACGGGAGCGGTCCTCGTTGTGTTAAAACGACTGCCGTCAGTACTTCCCAATCCATTTCTGCCGAACAAGATGAAATGGCGAAGTTGGCTGCCGCTAACGTGGGTGAATTGGATGTCAAAAATGTAGAGGGCGTTGCAGTTTCAACAACCAGGGCCAGGTGGTGGGAAGTGCCTGGGACTCAGACTTCAACTGGTCCCATGGCTTCATCTGGCAGGACGGCGTGCTGACCGACCTTAACACTCTGTTTCCTGCAAGTTCCAATCTGTACGTAGTCATGGCTAACAAGATCAACGACCGCGGTCAGATCTCGGGCATGGCACTCGTGCTCAGCGGGCCGAATGCGGGCAAGGAGATCCACGCCTTTCTGGCAACCCCTGTAAATGAAAGCATGGGCACGTCGGTCGCAGATGTTGCACGGACACACCCGAAAATTACTGTGCCCGCGAATGCTGGCCAACAGCTTTTGCCGAGATTCGGACTCGGCCGATTCGAGCGATAATTGGGTATTTTCGGAGCTTCCGCATCATGCAGTTCAGCCATATGCTGCATGAAGACGCAATGCCGGAGGTTATGCGGGACAACATGGGTCACGCGAATATCGACGTGACCCAGAATGTTTGCGGCAAGAGCTGGTGGGAAGTGCGAGTGGATGCGGTCAGCCAAGCTGTCGAAGCCGTAACCAATGCCGCTCAAAGTGCCCGGGTCATTGTCCAACGCCCCTGCCCTCATGCCTGTGGAAAGCATTCCAAGCAAGGCTCCGAAGCCAAAAAAGAAAGCGTTTGTCGCAAAGGAGCTTGAACTATACGAACCTCTCAAAAAATAGGTGAATGAATTTTGAGAAAAGGAGGCAGTGGAGTCGGGAGACTTCTTTGAGGTTCGGGTGACCGCGACTGAAAAAGAACAAGGAGTTTTGCTGTGCACAACGGGACCGGACCCACCCCGGTCCCTTTTTATCGCCCAAGGCGCGTAACCGTTCAAAATATTGGTTTGCTAGCCGCTGGCGGACAGACGAAATAAGAGTGTTGACAAGATCATGAAAACTAAAGAGCGTGAACAGATAGATCAAAAAATTGACGACATGAACCAAAGTGAACTGACTATAAGGGCTGGGCCTAACACTCTTTAATGCAAGTCCCAATAGGAGTGGATAAAGCGGGCTCCAATGTGCATTGATGCCCATCGACCAATCCCCACGGACGAGTGCATCGCCCATGTCCAGATAGGAAATACCATCAGACTGCATCGATGACGGCAGAAGATGCTCTCAAGTAGAGCCAGTAAAGACAAGAATGCATATGCCGTAAATGTTGACGCTCTTAACCAAACGCTCATCGTTAACCGTCGAGACAAGCCCAATCGTTTGTGAAGCGCCGGAACTGGATGTGGGCATGTACTCCCCCGAAACACGTTAGGCATTGCGCTGCGGGTCGGGTGGATGCAAAAAGGATGGACTAGCTTACATGGTAAAGCCGTTGAATGCCATTCTCAGATTTGATACGTCGCCAAGAGTGATGCGGGAATCTACGCTAACGTATCATCTACAATAGTAGTGAACTCAGGCCCAGTTCCTTGATATGTCTTTATCTGTACCCTCTGTTGCTTTCGCACAGAACCGTTCTCCGCGATCGAGCGCGATTGAAAATAGAGGGTTCACAGAACCAGCATCCTTCAACGCGATCTTTCGGTACCACGATGCGCAAGTCGATTTCGCCTTGGTGCCGCTTGGAGCGATTGCACTTTGAGCAGAGAACCTGCAGGTTGCTGCTGTGTGTGCGCTGAGGGCGTGCACACGCGACGTCCAACTCGAACGCGCGCGGTGATGTCTGCTTCTCCGAGCGGAGTGCGAGCGAAATCGAGGGCGTGCGGTCGCTCAGCCTGCGCGTGGAACCGTGCGCGTTCGCGAGCGGATAATCGCTAGCGAGTAAGTGCGGATGGCCAGTCTCACATCGACCTGAATCTGGGTAGGATCCTAAATGCTCGCAACATGCCTCCCGGCGATACGTCAAACCGGAACTTCACGGTGATCCTCCAGCAGGGGCACCTCCGGAGAACCGCGATGAGGTAACTGTTTTGCCCCAGTCGCCGTTCTTCCAGGCGTTGGCTAGTTACGCCGCTTTATTCCCGGCCAGGTTCCAGCCGCCTGTAGTGTTACCACCCTTACTCCCGTCCGCGCGTTCAGGTTGCGTGTAAGTCCAGTTGATCGTGCCGTAGTTGAAGCTGACCGAGTCGGTGAGATTCTCGCCGCTGCCTGATGTTGCAACCCGCAAGATGATTACCTCTTTCAGCCCTACGACCATATACTTATCCCTTTTGTCGCCGGACGTGCGCATCATCTCGATCGTCACATTCTTAATATGCTTTCGGCTCGAGCATGCCTCATAGAGCTTTGGTGATGCTAGATCAATATGCTTGGTAATGGTGAATGGTTCATGCTGACTGCGCGTCGTGCCTCCGCCCCCAGCGGTGGACGAAGCCGACTGCGAGATGGACTGACCCACCGAGAGTACTTCGATCCAGTCCTTGTGGTCCTTGTCGGTGCTCTCCCCTTTGATACCGTCAATTTGTATGTAGATGTCGACCATCACAAGCTCCTCCAATTGTCAGTGGCAAGAGTTTTTGTGGAATAGACGAGGTGCTAATGCTTCTATCGCAGTTTCCAGCGACTCTTCGGCTGAGGTGCCTCGCTGGGATTCGCGCTGCTGTTGCAGGTGGCCAAAACTATACACCGAGCACTGCCGCTGTCAGCGTCTTTTTTCTGTTATTCGTTGATGGTTCGCTCCGCCCGTTTTGCCAGGGGAAGGCTATACCAACGGGAAAACTGCTACAGCGATCAAAAACCGCCTTTGATAGTAACCATGGAGTTAATACTCGCTCGTTTCTCGGGCGGCTGCGCACGATCCGTAAATTGCCCGCCGGAACCGTCTCCGCAAGCAGCCGTAAAAGGCCGTTGTTCGCACACTGCACAGTTTCATCCCGTGGCACATCAGACAGTAGACAGCTTCGCTCACATGAATCCCACATTTGCCAAGGATAGGAAAAAAGTGGCCACCGACCTCGCCCCTGGTGAAACCGTAACTTGCCAACTTCTGACCGCCGGCCGTCCGCGGGATATCAGGTCAGGCCATAAGTAATTAGGCAATATCTGACAATCTTGCAGTTGTCCCAATTTGGACCTTGGGAAAAACTGAGATCACCATGCAAGTCATACATCCACACCTGATCCATCTAACAAGGATCGCATACAATAATGGCCCGATGGGTAAGGGTGCGCCTCTTCGCTGGATCGAGAACAGGTTGATCGCACGCTTTCTCGGCGGAAGAGGCGTGGAGATTGGAGCACTGTGGAAGAAATTTCCAGTTTCTCGAAGCGCAAGGGTCTGGTACGTGGACCGGGGAAAGGCGGATTACCTGGAGCACCACTACAGGGAAGCCGGACCTCATTACGTCCTGCCGGATGTCGTCGCCGATGCGGCAAGCCTACCCTTCGCGGATAGCAGCCTGCATTTCATAGTCGCCAGCCACCTGATCGAGCACATGACAAATCCGCTGGCAGTCCTGCACCATTGGTATGACGTCTTGGCGCCCGCCGGCGTGCTAGTGCTCAAGATTCCGGACAAGCGGTATACCTTCGACATCAAGCGACAGCGCACGCCGCTCGAGCATTTGGTTGCCGAGTATTCGAATCCGGGCAGTTTCGACAAACGAGCTCACTATCGCGATTGGGCGGAAAACGTACTGAATCTGCCACGGGGCTCAGAAGAATGCGAACGAGAGGTCGAACGGCTGATGGCAATGGACTACAGCATCCATTACCACACATGGATTAAAGAAGATATTTGGGAGTTGATCGAATACACGCGAAGCGGGATGCAGTTGGATTGGAAGCCGGCGATCTTCCTAGGAACGCGGTTCTATCGAAGGGAGTGTACGGTAGTGCTGCAGAAGGGCGGACACGGGTTATGGTGATTACTTCGGTTGGTGATAACGCACGCCGAGTCATGCTCAGTAGGCAATCACGATCGCCGAACGGCGCCCGCACGCCACACGCGCAGGTGATTGCGCTCGAATTCGCTTGCGCGCCGCTCGCGCGTACGCTCAGCCCACCCATTAACTGCCGAGTAAATGACTGCGGACTCTGTATCGCCATCTCGCTTGAATAACAATTGAACCGATCAATGCGCGGTTAATCCTTCACTGCCACGATAGTTACACGGTAACCGATCAGCTAACAAGCGTCGACCGAGCGCGCGAGCCACAGGCATGACCGGCGTGCGCCGGGCAGAATCAAGTCGCAGGGCGAATTGGAAGTGTCGTTTGCCGCTCGGCGCGTACGCGGGGTTCGTGCGCGTTCGGGAGCGGATGGCGAGAGCGGCGGGCGGGTACGACTATCTGCGGTCCAGGTGGGGAAGGCACGGGACAGTTGATCACCTCTCGTTGTCACGGCACCGTGAAACCAATTACAGTTGACGCGATTCGCATGAACCCTGCTGAGCATGAACGGCATCTCAACACACGACAACGATGGTTCTCGCTGGCTGAATTGGTCGTTGGCGCTGCAATCGTCATTGCACACAATGTTTATCATCGGGTTCCCAATGAGGTGCCGATCCTGTTTCTGCTGGGATGGATTTCTATTCGCTTGCGGGATGGTGGGTGGAAGAAAGTTGGCCTCAAGAGACCCGAGTCATGGCGGAAGACAATTCTGTGGGGCGTACTCGCGGGCGTATTGATCATCGCTTCGGGGCAACTCACCGGTTTCGTGGGCACGAGAATATGGCATCGGGCCGTGAAAGGCCCTGCGGTAATTAAAGAGGCGAAGACCACATGGAAAGCCGCCCTGCTCGCGCTGGGTCTGGCGTGGACTTTTGCTGCTTTCGGCGAGGAGATGAGCTATCGCGGCTACCTGATGACGCGGGCTGCAGATGTGGGTGATCGATCGAAACTTGCCTACTTCGCGGCATTGCTCGCTTCCAGTGTGCTGTTCGGCTACGGGCATTACTACAAAGGCCCACCCGGGATTCTACAGTCGACCGTGTCAGGCCTGATCCTCGGCGGCGCTTATCTGCTCTCAGGGAAGAATCTCTGGATTTCGGTCTTAGCGCATGGCTGCGCGGATACGATCGCAATAGCTGCAGTATTTTTCGGCTTGGCAGACTAGAAGCACCCTAATTGATCATCCGATAGGATCCGCCGAGCTAACTGTTGTAATCAGCCTTACACCCACAATCCTACAACCGGATGCTCGCGGGCTGCTTGAGTACAACAGATATCCAGCTCCGTCGGGCGGGGATTTCAGCTCTAACCGTTCGACAGTGTCCGCAAGACCTCGGTCGGCATCTCCGCAACCTAGGAGGCTTACTGTGTGGCAAACGTCACGCAATCGCGGAGTGGCATGGCAACAGCATCGCAGGCGTCAACTCGTTACATCTAGTCGCATAATGTATGTGCGCGCGGTGAATTCTCTGGATGAAGTGTGGCCACTGAGGTCAAACTGCCGAAGCGGTCGAAATGTAGCCGCGGCCCTGTTTCTTGGCTAGATACAGGGCCCTGTCGGCGGCAAGCAGTAGAGTTGTCGCGGACTTCTGCGACGATCCTGCAATGCACGCTATGCCTTGGCTAACCGTTATTTTCAACTGTGTCGCGTCGATAGGGTTGCTCAATGAAGTATTACCGAGGAAGTCTTTGAGCCTTCCCGCTAGGCGTTGCGCACCTGTGACCTCGGTTTCAGGCAACAATACCGCAAATTCATCACCGCCATAACGCGCCCCCAAGTCCGAGGACCGTAACGCTACCTGTTGCACGGCGCTGGCGACTGCCTTAATGGCATTATCTCCTTGCACGTGACCAAACGAATCGTTCAGGACCTTGAAATCGTCGATATCGATGAGTATTAGCGACAAGTTGCGCTTTGAACGAGCCGAACGTGCCCATTCCGCCGCCAGTGCTTTGTCAAAATGCCGCCTGTTTGGGATTCCGGTCAGCCCATCGGTCAAAGAAAGCCGCTCCAACTCTGCCGTGCGCTGCTTGACCTGGATTTCCAAATTGCGCAGCAGTTCGTCGCGTTCGGATTCGGCGTGTTTACGGGCCGAAATATCTTCGATTACGGAAATGAAATAGTCTGGTTCTCCAGACTCACTTCGAACCAGCGACATAGTAAGGGTCGCCCAAATTACGCCTCCACCGTTGCGGATCAAGCGTTTCTCGATTGAATAGGAAGGGATCGCTCCCTCCAAGAGAGCTTTGGCCTGTGCCCAGTCGGCGTCTATGTCGGTTGGGTGAGAGATATTTGCCAAACTCATGTGGTGCAACTCTTCTTCGGAGTAGCGGAGAATCTGCCGATATTTTCGGTTGACGCGCAAATATGTGCCGTCAACCGCCACATGGGCTATTCCCACCGCGGACTGTTCAAAAATGCCCCGGAAACGCTTCTCGGCCTCTCGTAGCGCCCGTTCCGCACGATGGCGCGCGGTTACGTCAACAGTAACCAGTTGCATGAGTGTCCGCCCGCCACGCACGACCAAGGTGGCCGTGACGAAAACATCCAGCGTCTCGCCGCCTCTGATGTTCTGCTTGCCATAAAACTTGATCGTGTTACGAATCTGTAGTTGCTGGAATAGCTCTTTGACCACTGGCGGGCCCAGTTCGGGATGGATTTGCAGCAAACTGTGGTGGATTAGCTCTCTTGGCGAGCGCTGCAGGCGGATACAGAGACTCCAGTCAGCCTCAATCAGTTCAGCTGTTTCAGGGTCAACGAGAATCACCGATAATGGGAAGTTGTCGTAGCCGCCTTGAAGAGAGCTACTCTTCTTGGCAGTCCAGGCATCCGAATCTGAAAGGTTTTGGCTCGTCGCAGTCATGATGGCATAGGAAATGTTGCTCGTCCTTGTACTGCTTGCAGACACAAAGCCTATTCGTCGCGTCTGTCACGGTCCCGATCCAACGTCTGCTGTGCTAATATGCTTCAGCACTCGGATTCACCGAATTGCGGGAGAAGGAGCGTTGTTTCTCGCTATTCTCCTCCGGACCACTGGTGGAGAAAACTATATCGGTGGCAAGCCACCTTCCAAAGGCGTAATCTTATCGATATTTTGCCGCACGGACAATGGCCGAAGGCGTAACTCACCAGGTCTCCGAACGAAGCAATGAGGCGCAAGGCCGCGGGCTCCCATTTGACCCAATATACGATACGATTGGGGCCGAACCTGCACCCGAAACCCCGCCTGCAGCGGGGCGTGACTCAGCTGGTGCCCGACCTCAGCCCTCCGCTAACGACTTCAAATTTTCTGCTGCCAGTGAACGCCCTGAGCTGAAATACCCCACCGGTTTCACAATTGCAAACACGATCATAGCGGTCGGTACGGTCATGATCGCGATAACAGTGTTGTACCTGGGCTTGCAACTCCGCAAGCAAGTGTGGATTCTGGGCCAGCAATTACAGACCTCAATAGAGCAAGCGCGTGCTAGCCAGGAGAGCAAGCAGTTGGAGCAACGGTCTTGGGTGGGGGTTGCCGAGGTCGTTCCTCAACCACTCACGGCCACCGGGGGTGCTTTCAGCATTTCACTCCAAAATTCCGGCAAGGTCCCCGCTTTGGATGTTAATGTCTCAGGGTTCGTGCTGCTGCAGGATTCCCCGCAAATACGCCCAGTGAACGACGAATCCGGTCGGGTACAGCGCTCGGCCGGAATTCTTTTTCCCGGCGCGGTCCACAAGATACCGATAGAATTTCGAATTTCTCTCCCCGCAGTTGCCGCTTTGTATCGCAACCAGACCTATGCGGTCCTCTACATCTCAGTTTCTTATAAGGACGTCTCTCAGGCGAGACATACGACCAAAAATTGCTTCTATTGGCAGCCCATGTTACGGGAGGTACAAGCTTGCCAAGGCTACGATAGCGTCAATTAGCAGCCGACGGACGGGACCACAGGTTGCAAGCGATTTAACACCAATTCCATCGCGGTGAACAGCCCTGGCATCAATGCATGGGCATTACCAGGAATACCAAGGAGCATCGTGTGTATGCCCACGCGCCTGCGAGTCTCTTGCCGATGCTGATGCGTGCTACCTGTTAGTGAAATCAGGATTCAGCCTTTACGAGGCAGGCGCAGCATTTGCGAAACTGGAAATGCCCTCGATACGTAAACACCCGTCAAAAGGCATCCAACCCGAAACAGCAGTTACACAAAGGAGTTCATATGACCCGCGAAGCTCGATTGATGTCCGGTATCATTCTCATCACCGTACCCACCATTCAGTACGGAGGCTACTTCCTCCTGACCCAGTTGATGACCAAGGGAAGCGGATACATGGACAATCCACTTCGGCAGAATTTCTTCCGCGCCGGACACGCGCATGCCGGAGTCATCGTTATACTTTCGCTGGTTTGCCAGATCCTGGTCGACGGCGCACTTCTGCCAGACTGGCTCATGTGGTTGGTGCGAATCGCTATTCCGCTCGCGGCGATTCTAATCCCCGTAGGCTTCTTCTTCTCAGTTTTGCCGCCGAACGCCAGCGAAGCAGGCCCTGCAGTAAACTTCATCTACCTCGGCGCGGCGAGCCTCGCAATCGGAGTTCTGACCTTGGGCATCGGGCTTCTCCGCAGCTTGCGCGCCTCTTGATTCCCGATTTTTCTCGGTGGGGCTAGAAACACTACTCCTCTGGCCGCCATAATCTGACTGTACGGAAGCCCGAAGGCAAGGCAAGAGAAATCAGAAATCCAACGAAACGAAAGCAACCACCCGGTGGTCAGTGGTCGGCGGAACAACTGCCCACACCGGCCCCGGTAAAGTCGATTTCCCATAGGCCCGCGGCTAGAAAGTCCGCTCGAATGCTCAAGATAAACAACTTACAGGCTGACCCTTCGACAACTACCGGGCAGGCTCTGAAGGCCGGCATTAACCGAGACAGGACTCTTCCAGCGAGTTGTACAACCGACCACTTCTTATCATTGCTCGCCCGGAAGTTGCGGCCCAATCTGCTCCATCAGCCCCTTCGGCGGAGGCGGTATGCTGATGTCCAGCTTCGTCACCTCCCCGAGACTGTTCAGCGGCTTGTCGAACTCGGTATCGTTTCCCACTACCAGCACAGCCAGCCTGTCTTTTTGCAGATACTTCCTCGCCACTCGCTGCACTTGGTCCGCCGTGACTTTCTCGATTTCGCCGCGATAGCGCTCGAGAAAGTCCAGTGGATAGTGATAGAACTCGTAGGTCATCTTTTCGCGCAGCACCTTGCCCGGCGTGTCGAAGCGGAAGATGAACGAATTGAGAATCTGGTCCTTGGCTCGCTTCAGCTCGATAGAATCCGGCGCCTTGCCATGCATCAAGTCGATCTCTTCATACAGCGCCTGGATGCCGCTCACCGTGCTTTCGCTCTTGGTCTGCATCTGAATGCGCGTCATACCCGGATGACTGAAGCTCGAACCAACGCCGCCGCCCACGCTATACGCCAGTCCTTTCGTTGCGCGCACATTGTTGAACAGCCGCGATGAAAAACCGCCGCCAAAGATCTCGTTCATCACCGATACGGCGAAATAATCCGGATTGTCGCGCCTGATGCCCAGGTCCACCATCGCGATGGAGCTCTGATTCACATCCGATTTCAGCACGAAATAATACCCGGGCTTGGCCCCCGCAAACTTGATGTCGGGATCCTTAGCCTGCGGACCCTTCGGCCACTCCTCGAAGGCCTTCCGCAGCTTGGCCTCCATCTCCTTCGGATCGAAGTCGCCGCTGATGCCGAAAATGATGTTGTTCGGATTCGTGTACTGCTTGTGCCACGCGACCAGATCCTCGCGTTTCACCGCGGCGATCGTCGCATACTCTTCTTCGCGCGCAAATGGATTGTCCTTGCCATATGCCAGCCGTGCCGATTCGCGCCCCACGATCGAGCTAACTTCGTCATTTCGCCGTGCAATCCCCGTATACGCCTGCCGCTTGGCCAACTCCAGTTTGTCAGCGCGAAAATCCGGATTGTGCAGCAAGTCGAGATACATCTCGAACACCGCGT
>Ga0310910_10001566_pt1 | contig 12625 bp, 10 predicted proteins | sample GREbulkMGHF172_FD_203448 | JGI IMG/M metagenome (GOLD analysis project Ga0310910, IMG submission 203448) | Lab enrichment of tropical soil microbial communities from Luquillo Experimental Forest, Puerto Rico - GRE.bulkMG.HF172 | ecosystem: Environmental > Terrestrial > Soil > Tropical forest >... | reverse complement strand
GTCGATGCCCGGCCGCATCACGCCGGTACGCGGTCCCCAGCCGACCCTGGTCGTGAGATTTGCCGTCATCGACAGGCATTGGTCCTGGAACGGAACATAGATCGAGTTCCTCCCCGGATGATAGGCGATCGACCACAGTCCTCGTGTGTTGTGGTAGCAGCCGAGAATCTTGTCGCCATCCTTCTTGAACAGCTTGGCCGTGTTGACGCTCGTCGCCCCGGTCTTGAGGTCAATGGCGCCCATGTTGATATTGGGATCGTCGAAGGGAAACGGATGCCCCCACAGGAAGCGCCCCGATTCCCGATCGAGCACGAACATGCCGCCGCCTTCGCCGACTGTCACGATGACCTCGCGCTCTCCCTCATCGTTTGGCGGAATGGCGGTACTGATCCACTTGACGCGCCTGGGATCGGGATGGACGCGCGTCTTGATCAGCATGCGCTCCTGGTTGTGGTCCGCGTCCCAGTCGTCACCGGGAAGCTCCTGGTAGTACCAGGCGAGCTTGCCGGTCGCGACATCAAGAGCGAGGGTGGAGTTGCTGTAGAGGTTCACGGGCGCGGTGAACGGCACAGCATCGTAGCGCCCGTGCCGGCTCAACCTGGTATAGGGATCCGGATTGGCAACGCCCCAGTAGAGCAGCTTGCGCTGGGGGTCATAGGAGCCGGGTAGACCCCAGGGACTGGCGGCGCGCTGCTCCACCGGCATGTCGGCCCAGGTATCGCCGCCGGGTTCGCCGGGAGCCGCGGTGGTGTAGAAACGCCAGACTTCCGCGCCGGTGCGGGCATCATGCGCCGCGATGAAGCATTTTGACCTCACGTCCTGAATACAGGTCCGGTTGGTGATGACCTTTCCGTCGGCGACGAGGATGCCGCCCGCGGTCTGGCCGCCATCGTCAACCTTGGTTTCCCATCGCAGCTTGCCGGTCGCCGCATCGAGCGCGAGCAGGAAGCCGTCTGGGGCGGCAAAGTAGATCATGTCCTCGTAGATGCCGAGGCTCTTGTTGCGCGCCGCGCGCGGATTGGCCGACTGCGGATACTCGCGCGCATATTCCCAGATCAGATCGCCGTTGGTTGCATCGACTGCCTGAATGCTGGCGCCCGGCGCGAACAGATACATGATGCCACGGTAAACAATCGGCACCGATTCCTGCGTGCCGGCCGGCAGCCCGCGCGACCATGCCATGCGCAACTGGCCCACATTGCTCTTGTTGATCTGGTTGAGCGGACTGTAGCGCTGCTGGTCGAACGTGCGGTTGAGCATCAACCAATCGCCCGGGTCCGGATTGGCCAGGACCTGTTCGGTGACCGGCCTGAAATCCTGGGCTTGCGCAATGGCGAGCGGTGCGAAAGCGCTCAGCAGCGCGATGGCGCAGATGGTTCGCTTAAGCATGCAAGACCTCCCCGTTATCACTATTCTGCGCCCGCAGTCGCGCGTGGCCAGCAGAACCTTTGAAAACTAGAGCAAAACCGGAAAGGAGTGGCAAGCGACGCCGGGGCACAAAGGCGACGCCGAGGCGCATGCTCGGGCTGCGACAGAAACCCTGGATGTATTTGTGCGCGCCGCGGCATCGGTTCGCGGATCTTTGCCGTTGACGCGACAACAATCGGCCGCCTGCGGCCGGACGGACGGCGCAAGCGTGGCCGCGTGACGAAGCGCAGCGCGGCCATGCGACGCAGAGCCAGCCGGCGTCGGCCTCGATAGCGGCTTGATCATCTATTTGAGGACTGGTCAGAAAGCGGACGCCGATTCAAGAGCCCGATCGGGTTGCAGGATGCGGTCAATCCTGCAAAGCGTCCAAAATGGACAATTCTTTGGTTGCCCTGCTCAGAATGCGTCGCACCTGCTGGTAGGTTCGCATGCCGTTAGCAGAATTGAGGGTCGTCTCGTGCAGGTAATAGTGACGGCCCTGGCGATCGATCAGACCCCACCTTTGCAGCTGATCGAGCCTGCGTAGGACGGTGGTACGGGGAACGCGCATATAGGCCGCAATCTTGGCAACAGAAAACGGCTTGCCGTCGGTGTCGCCAATCGCCACGCATAAGCCGATGAAGAATGTCTCGAGGCGCGCGCCAAACGGCTCGCTGGCCGGTGCGTAAGCGTCATGCACGCTTCGCATGATATCGATCATCAGGCGGCAGATCACCGTCGCTGTCGCGCGTTTTTGATCACGGGGGCAACGGTCGTGCGCCAATTTCACATCCTGGTTCGGACGGCCGTAATCGCCACCGCGCGCACGATGACCCGGTCGTTGTCCATGAATCGATGCTGCAACCAATTCGCCAGAGGCTCCGGCGCATTCAGTCGTGCGTGCGACGAATTGTTCATGCCGGTGCGTCAAAACAAGTCCGCACAAACGATTTCCGGCCAAAATGGCCGGAAATGTGCGGCCGGTGCACCAATGGGCCTTCGCCCGTGTACTCGACCCGGCAGGGGATGGCAGCAAAAGGGCTTATATTACGTGAACGATCCTAAGCAGCCCGCATCTTCTGGTCTGCTGTGGTCAGTTGCTCAACGGCCGTCTTAAACAGCGTACAGGTGGCCTTGATGTATTGCTCAAACTCGGGTGTATTGGCACGCTCATGCGCGAACACATAAAAGCGCCCTTGCTTGTGCACCCACCCGTGCTTGATCAATGCACGTAAGTGGCGCAGGGTGGTGGACTCCGGCACCCCGAGCTTGCGACCAATGTCGGCCCGCGTAAGAGGCCTGCTTTTGAGCGTACTCAAGAGCACACATGCGCCCGTGACCATCAACGGCCCTGCGTCCGTGAGCCGCATACCGGGGAAGAAAAAATCCCGGCGTGCAGCAATCTGTTGAAGGTAGATCTCGGCGAGTATCCGCGCATTTTTCCTGTAAGGCATCGCTCCATCTCCAGCACGCGCCCCGCCATTCAGGTCTGCCACCCCTGAGGAATGATCGCCACAGAAATGGCCCCCATCCCCCCATAGAACCAGTCGCTTTCCGGGTGGTGCCAGGACCGGTCGAGCAGGTGCAGCAGTATGACGGCCAGAGTTACTCGATGACCTCGTCGGCACGGGCAAGCAGCAATGCCGGAATCGCAAGCCCAAGCGGCTGCGCTGTTTTCAGGTTGATGGCGAGCTCGAACCTCGTGGGTTGCTGCACCGGGATTTCCGCCGGACTGTCGCCCTTGAGGACTCGCGCGAGCTGGAGGGCCACGCCTTGTAAGACATCGGTCCGAAACGGACCGTAAGACATGAGGCCGCCTTCTCTTACAGACTCGCTCCATTGATAGATCGCAGGCAGTCGGCGCGCCGCTGCCTGCTCAATGATGGGCCGCCGCAAGGCATGAAGTGTTGGGGAAGCGAGGACGTTCAGGGCGTCTGCGCCCCAAGCCTCTGCTGCATCGAGTGCCTTATTTAGGGTTTCGTTGCCTGTCACCTCATGCACTTGCAGATTAACGCTGAGGGTTAGAGCTACATTGCGAAGGGTGGGCAGATGAAATTTGCCGGTAGCGGGGTCCCAAAGGACTGCGACGCGAGACACCAAAGGCGCCGCCTCCTTGAGGACTTCGAGCCGTTTCGCGTTGAGCTCCGACGCGAGTATGCTGATTCCAGTCACATTGCCGCCAGGGTGAGCCAGACTCGCCGCGTGTCCTTCCTCGACCAGATCATCGGTGCCGGCGACGATCGGTATGGTCGAGGTCTCCGCCCGGAGCGCCCGAATCGCAACGTCGCCGATCGCAACCATCGCGTCGGGTTTGCGGGCTGCGAGATCGGCGGCCAGAGCCGGAATACGTTCGATATGACCCTCGGCGTAGCGCCACTCAACAAGAATGTCGCGGCCCTCCTCGATTCCCACGTCGTGGAAAGCTTGCGCCACTCGATAGCCGGGATCGGTGGCGGAATAGGGTTCGAGGACGCCGACTTTTGGCAGCTTGGTCGCATTCTGCTGCGCGCGCGCCGCGAGCGGCCATGCCGCCGCGCCGCCGAGCAGCGTGATGAAGTTGCGCCGCCTCACTCGATGACCTCGTCGGCGATTGCGAGCACGCCCGGCGGAAAGGTGATGCCGAGTGTCTTGGCGGTTTTGAGATTGAGAATCAAAGCAAACTTCGTCGGCTGTTGGATGGGCAAGTCGGCCGGCTTTTCGCCTTTGAGGATTCTGCCAGCGTAAACGCCTTGCAGACGGTACGCATCGACCAAGTCCGTCCCATAGGAGATGAGGCCGCCTTCAAGCGCAAATTCTCGCTGCTCATAGATCGTCGGGATTGCCAGACGCGCTACCAGCGACAGGATTTGTGCGCGTCGGCTATAGAAGAACGGATCAGCCCCCACCAGTAACCCAGCGGGTCTTGCTTGCGACATGGTGGAGAAAGCAGCGTCGATGTCATTCGCGGTAGTGGCGCGCAGGAGCAGGATTTCGTGGCCAAGACGCCGGGCTGCCTCTTCGACTTCACGGATGTTGGATTCGCTCGGTGGGTAGTCCGGATTCACCATATAGGTGATCATTGAACGGGCGGCGACTTCGTGCAGCAAGCCGAGTCGCTTGGCTTCCAGCTCTGAGGTGAAGAGATTGATGCCCGTCGCGTTGCCGCCGGGACGGCCAAGGCTTGCGACGAGGCCCATTCCAACAGGATCGGTGCTGACGTTGAAGACGATCGGGATCGTTGCGGTTGCGGCCTTGGCAGCAAGAGCGGAAGGCGGGCCACCACCTGTGACGATCACTGCCACTTGAGCCTGGACCAGATCGGCAGCGAGCGCCGGCAGGCGATCGTAATGGCCCTCTGCCCAGCGATATTCGATCCGCAGGTTCTCGCCCTCCGCATAGCCCATTTCTTTCAGACCACGGCGGAGGCCCGCAACGAGATGCGTCAGCGGCATGGGGGAGGCGACGTGCAAAAACCCGATCACCGGCGTCGCGGGCTGCTGCGCGCGTGCCGCGAGCGGCCACGCAGCGGCGCCGCCGAGTGCCGCGACAAAGTCTCGCCGTCTCATTGCCTTGCCCCGGTTCAATAGAGCAGCATCATAACGGTCTGGGGCCTGTTGTGCATCACAGCAAATCTAGCCGGCCAATGACCGTCGCGGGTCAAGGGTTCGCATAAGCCCAGGCGAGCGCGTCAACCCTTACCGCCGAGATGCTCTGAAACTCGCCGAGATGCTCTGAAACCGGACGCAAATTCAACCCGTGGTGCACCCGGCGAACGGCCAGGCAGTGCCAGGAGGAGGCATTGAAGCTGATTTTATTTGACCTCGCCATAAGACCAGCCGGTGGCTGGCGCATTCGAGGAGGCCGTCGCTTCCGCCGAAACAGGTCCGCCAGGATTTTCGGCCGCAACTGGTTCTTCCTTCCTTTGCTGCCTCTTGGCCGACTTCCCAACCGGCTGAAGGTCTGCATGTACCGGGTTGGGGACAAACCGGGGGCTGGAAAATACTCCCGTTTCGGAACGCACCGAGATAGTTTGGGGCTGATATCCCTTGTGTGCGATCGTCGCCGAAAGTTCCGCCACATCGAGCGTGAGCTCGCACGGCGTGCGACAGCTCTGCCCTGAAACCTTGACCTCCGCGCCCGTTGGTACGGATTCGAAGCGCAGTGCCGCTTTCGGCGGCGATGACTTAAGAAAATCCGGGATGGATGCCGAGCACGCGGCGACGCTCAAACCACATGCCACAACAGCAATGACTTTGCTCATCACGTAACCCCATCGGCATATACGCGGCCAGCTCGCGGGACCCAACGCCCTAGCTCCCAGCGTGGCTGCCACGGTTAAAGTCTTGATCGGAAGTGTGGCAGCTCAATGGTGCGGAGCAATCGCGGATTTTGCGTTTTTAAGGCATTGAAAATAATGAATAACATTGGCCACTCCCGCTCATCCTCGACGGGGAGAATTACGCAAGTACCTCCCAAGACCGGCGCCGCCGTAGGAGCAGCGCCGCTGCAATCTTGGGCTGACCACTTCGTTGAAACGTCAGCCGCGATGGGATTGAGCAATCGCCGGCGAGCACCGGCAACCCTGCAATAGAATTCAAGACAGGACCTTCCGGCGGAGGTAGCTTCCGGAATGGTCAACCTGGATATTGGAGAGGCGCCCATTGAGCATTGATGGGCAAGAGGATGCACCAAAGCCGACGCGGTGCGCGATCGTTGTAGATGCCTCGTTGCCGGCAGGACGCGCTGCGAACGCGGCGGCAGTGATCGCGCTTACCCTCGGAAAACGTCATCCCCACCTCGCCGGGCCGGATCTCGTCGATGGGTCAGGCCGCGCTCACCCGGGCTTGATTCCGATTGGCATCGCTGTGCTCGCCGCCCCTGCGGAGGAGCTTAATGATTTGCGCGCGAAAGCACTGAAAAACGGTATTGATGTAGTAGATTTTCCAACACAGGGACAGCAGACGACCGATTATGCGAAGTTTGGTGCGCTTGTCCGTGAGGTCCCGACCGAGGCGTTAACCTACGTAGGTGTCGGGTTCTATGGTGCACGTAAATCGGTGGGACGGATCGTCGGGCGCTTTTCTCTTCTCAGATGACAAAAGGGAAGCTGTGTTCGAGCGCAAGATCCGTGCAAACGACCTATGATTCGCGAAAATGGCGCTGTCGATCAGGGATCGGCAATGAAACGTGTCAGCACGGCAAGGACGAAGATCTGGCGCGACGATGAGCTCGCGGCTGCCGAGCTGTTGCGAGGGAGGTTCGTCGACTATTCCTACGACGTCCATACCCACGACAAGGCGTGCTTTGCACTCATTACACGCGGCGCCATCCGGATAAGGATGCGCACTACGGAATTCGTGGCCCGGGCCGGCGATCTCTATGCGATCGATGCCGAGGAGCCGCACGCGGGATGGCCCGTCGACAATCGGGGTTGGAGCTTGCGCACGCTGTACGTCGATCTCGCTCGATTGCAGGAGCTAGTTGGCGATAAGGTGCGTAAGGGATCCCCCGGTCTTGCTGGGCCGATCATCCGAGACAGGCATTTCAACTCCATCCTCTATAAAGTCCATGCCGGCTCGGAAGACGCATGGCCCCCGTTGGCGCGCGAAGAACGTTTTTCCCAATTCGTCGCGTGGCTGTTCGCATATCACACGCGGGGCGTTCCGCACCTGCCGAAAGCGGGCCGCGAGGACAAAGCAATCCGATTAGCTCGAGAATTCCTCGACTGCCACCTGGATGAGAAGGTGCATCTGGGCGATGTGGCACAGGCGGCGGGACTGCCTCCGTTCCGCCTGTTCCGCGCGTTTCTACGCACGACCGGTATGACGCCGCATGTCTATCAGCGGCAGGCTCGCGTTCGCTTCGCCGTGGGCATGATCAGGTTCGGCCACCCGCTGCGCGAGGTAGCGATGGCAGCCGGTTTTGCCGACCAGGCGCATCTGACGCGTATCTTCCGCAAGACCATGGGTATTACGCCGGGCGCTTACCGTGGAGCTTACGTACAGCAGAGAGACAGCACGATTTAGCGGGCTTGGCTGCATTGGGCTCGGAAACGATGATCCGGTTGCGTGCACTCTCATCCACCATTGAATTTCGATCCGACCAATGTCTTTGTGGGTCCATTCGCGCGCCGCTTCCGGTAATCGTCGCTCACGGCAGATCCGCAGCACCTCGGATAGCGGCCATAGAGGCGAACCGGAACGACCGCCGTTCAGTGCCAATTCCAGATCTGAGCAAGTGCAGCAAATCCAGCAAGCTTACTCGATCACATCATCGGCGAGCGAAAGCAGATTGTCCGAGACTTTGACCCCGAGCGCCTTGGCGGTTTTGACATTGATCACGAACTCAAACTTGGTCGGTTGCAGAATTGGCAGATCGGCGGGTTTGGCACCGTTGAGAATTTTGCCTGCGTAGACGCCCACTTGGCCATACAGCTCGGCAGTGCTTGATCCGTAGCTCATCAGGCCCCCGGCCTCCGCAATCTCGCGCCGCCAATAGACGGCAGGCAGTGCATGGCGAGCCACCAAACCGATAATGTAATCCGCCCGGGTGAAGAAGAATGGACTGGCGGTAACAAGAAGCGCGCCGGCTCGTTGTTGGACCAACGCTGCAAGGGTCGCGTCGATCTCGCGCTCGCTGCTGGCTCCGGCGACTATGAGCCGCTGTCCGACCGCGCGCGCTGCGCTCTGTGTCTCGGTGGTGAGGGACTCGGCCCACGGCATGCTTGGGTCCACGAGCATCCCCATGATGGACGCTTGTGGGACCAACTCGCGAAGCAGCCCGAGCTGCTTCGCCCCCTGCGCACCCAACAGGCTGGTCACGCCGGTAATGTTGCCACCGGGTCGGTTGAGACTGGCGACGAAGCCCAACCGCACGGGGTCTTCAGCCAGGTTGACCACGAGGGGAATTTTCGCGGTTGCCGCCTTGGCCGCCAGCGCCGCAGGCTCTCCGCCGGCCGTGACAATGACAGCAACTTGCCGGCGTACCAACTCCTCGGCCAGCGCCTGCATGCGGCCGTATTGGCCGCGTCCCCAGCCGTATTCGATGGCGACGTTCTTCCCTTCGACGTAGCCCGTTTCGCTCAGGCCCCGACGGATTGCGGCCAGCATCGGCACGTCGGTTTCAGGCGATCTCGTGCTGAGATATCCGATTACCGGCATCGCCGGCTGCTGCGCGCGCGCCCCGAGCGGCCATGCCGCAGCGCCGCCGAGCAGTGCGATGACCTCGCGACGTTTCAACCGAGCGAATTGCAACCGTCGTCCTCTGGCCCGGGTGTCCAGGGGCAGCATAACGGAATAGTTACGATCAAGTCAGGGGTTGCAGCGCTGCGAGATTTCGACCCTGCTTACCGCCGCTTCGGATCAAAACGAGAATCCCCCACTTCCGGGCTTGCGTAGGCTTCCGCCGGCTGCGGACATAACGCCTCGGACATCGCCAGTCTCTTTCGGCGTCAGCTGGCGGTATTTGAACCAATTTCCCGCTGACGCGACAAAAGTGTTGGGAGCCATCCGCGGCGATCGCATCACGCAAGGATGGCAGTCAAAGGGGCGTGTCCCTGCACAGCCAGATCGACAGCGAACGAGGCCCGACTCTCGCGGTATAGGGCCCACCCGTTCTCAGTGTTTGTTTCGATGCGATTCCTCCCTGACAACCGGGACTTGGCATGACAAATCGATGCACGACGGCCCAATCCACCGAAGCAGTCCGGCGGTGGGCACCTCCCGCGATTGTGACGCTCGCGGCCACGGCCGCCCTGACGGCGCTGGCTGCGGCTCCGCCCGCCGACGCCGCGCCCCGCCAGGCCCCTCCCGAGCATACCATCGAGGGGGCGGCCCCGCGCAACGCGGGCGAGCCGGTCATGGCGATCGTATCGATCAAGAGCCAGAAGGTGACCTTCTACGACGCCGACGGCTGGGTCCTGCGCGCGCCGGTGTCGACCGGAACTACGGGACGCGAGACGCCCGCCGGCGTGTTCAGCGTCCTCCAGAAGGACAAGGACCATCATTCGAGCCTCTATGACGATGCCTGGATGCCGAACATGCTGCGCATCACCTGGAACGGCCTCGCGCTGCACGGCGGCCCGTTGCCCGGATATGCGGCCTCGCACGGCTGCGTGCGGATGCCCTTTGGCTTTGCGGAGAAGCTGTTCGACAAGGTCCGCATCGGCACGCGTGTGATCATCTCGCCGAATGACGCGGAGCCGGTCGAGTTTTCCCATCCGGCGCTGTTCGTTCCGAAATCTAAGGCCATCGCGGCCGCGCCGGTGCGCGCCGAAACGCTTGCCCGCGAGGCGGACGAGGCCGCCAAGATAGCCCAAGAGACGAAGAACGCCGCCGCCCTGGCGGTGAAGGAGGCGGCCCCGCTCACGGCGGCGCTGCGCAAGCTTGAATTGGCGAAGACTGGTGCCGATGCGGCGCTCGCAGCCGTAGAGAAGACGCTCGCCGCCGCCAGGACCGACGAGGCCAGGGCACGAGCCGAGGACCAGAAGCAGAAGGCCGCTGCCAAAGTCGAGGAGCTGCAGACGCAGCTCGACGCCGCCAAGGCCAACCCCAAGCTCGCCGCTGCCGCCGCGGCCCAGAACGCCGCCAAGGCGGCCGAGACCAGGAAGGCCGACGCCGCCAAGGCGGCAAGCGAGGCAAAGCTGGCGCTCGAGCCGGTCTCGGTCTTCATCAGCCGCGCGACGCAGAAGCTTTACGTGCGGCGCAGCACGCATCAGCGGCTGCCGGACGGGGGCGAGATGTTCGACACGACGATTGAGGTTCCGGTCACGATCCGCAATCCCGACAAGCCGATCGGCACGCATGTGATTACGGCCATGGCGCGCACCGACGCCGGCCTGCGCTGGACCGCGGTCACGATCGACAACGCGGACGATGCCAAGGCTGCGCTTGACCGGATCACCTTCCCGCAGGACGTGCTCGATCGCATCGCGCCAACCGCAGTGCCGCGGTCCTCGCTCATCATTTCGGACGAGCCTCTGCACCGCGAGACCAACTATCGCACCGAGTTCGTCGTTGCGCTGAACAACCAGCCGCAGGGCGGCATCATCACCCGCCCGCGCTCGCCCGATATCCGTGTCGCGCGCCGTGACGACTTCGGCTTCGGCTGGGGTGGCTGGGGTTTCAACAATACGTTCGGGCGCAGCGGTCAGTACTACGATCCGCGGCAGAGCAATCGGAATTATTATCAGCGGCTGCAGCGCTGGTTTTGAAGACGCCGCGCGTCGCGCGCCGGCCGCATAGCACGCAGGGAATGCGTAATGGCGGCCGGCCCTGTTCCCTGTTGCGTCCTAACGTATCTTAAAATTCACCTGAGCGCCGCGTTCGGTTCTTTTGTTACGCGCGGGTAATTTTATTTCGAGTTTTCACACTTCCAGGGTCACAACGAGCTGCGGACATGCCGTCGCAAAGGCTTTACGACCGGGTAGTGCCAGGACCAGACGGAAGCAGGTGCAGCAACCTGCGTTCGCGGAAGCCAAACCTATTCGATCACCGCGTCGGCGCGAGCAAGCACGGTTGCCGGTATATCAAGGCCGAGCGCTTTGGCGGTTTTGAGATTGATGCTCAGTTCAAACTTCGTCGGCTGCTCAACCGGCAGGTCCGCCGGTTTGGCACCTTGCAAAATCCGGTGCACGTACCAGGCGCTACGCGTAAATAGGTCCGACAAGGTTGCGCCGTATGCCATGAGACCACCGGCCTCAACATTCTCCTTCGCCTGATACATGGCTGGCAGACGGTGCTCTGCCACGAAATCGATGATCTGCCCAATGTGCTGCAAGATAAGAGGATCGTTTTGAGTGACAAACGCATTTGGTTGTCTCTGCATCATAGCCGCAAATGCGCCTTCGTACTCTCCACTTGTGCGCATCGGAACGGAAATCAATTGTAGGCCCAATGCCGGAACAGCGATGATAAGTTCTTCCAGGAAGGCAAGATTTGAATCGTTGTCTGGATTCCATAGGAAAGCCACCCGAGCCAAACCAGGCACGCACTCTTTCAGAATCTCAATCCGTTTGCCGACAAGCTCCGGTCCCAGATTTGTGGTCCCGGTGACATTTCCGCCTGGTCGAGCAAGGTTTGTCACAAATCTTGCCCTCACGGGATCACCAACGCCAATCATGACAATTGGAATTGTGGATGTCGCTTGCCGCGCCGCTCGCGTCGCAGACGAGCCATATACGACGAGGACGTTCACCGGCAGTGAGGCAAGTTCACGCGCGGCTTGCCGCAGTCGATCAAAATCGCCCTCCGCAGAACGGTATTCGAAGGCGATGTTGCGGCCCTCGATGTAGCCAAGATCGTGGAGGCCCTGACGGAAGTGATCCCATATCGGCGCGTCATCGATAATGCCAATCCGCGGAATTCTCACGCCCCCTTGCTGCGCGCGCGCCGCGCGCGGCCGCGCAACCGCCGCGCCGCCGAGCAGCGTGATGAACTCGCGCCGTCTAAGCCGATTGACTTGCATCCGCTGCCCCAAACTAGCCGGCGCGACAGCATACCGCATTGGCGAGCATCAAGTCAGGGACTTGCCGCAGTGCGGAATTTCGACACGACCAATGACCGGTCGGGGTCAACCCGGAATCGCGCCTGACCGGCCTAATGTCAGCTTCCGCCGGGTGCGGACGTACCGCTGTCCCGACCTTGGGCTGCAACCTTGCCAATGGGCCACATTGCCACTTCCACGAAAGGGGCTAGTCTGTTCGTACCCGTCCCCATCGGATTGCATACCGCGGAGGGACTGGATTGAAGCTTCCCCGTCGCCAATTCTTGCATCTCGCAGGAGGCGCTGCCGCACTGCCAGCCGTGTCGCGCGTTGCAAGGGCGCAAGCCTATCCGACGGGGCCGGTGCGCATCATTGTGCCGTTTGCTGCAGCAGGTTCGACAGACATCCTCGCGCGTTTGATGGGTCAATGGCTGTCAGAGCGGCTCGGCCAACAATTTATCGTTGAAAACAGGCCGGGCGCTGGAACCAATATCGGGACTGAGTTTGTCGTGCGCGCGCCCGCAGACGGCTATACGCTATTGCTGGTTGGCACACCGAGCGCGATCAACGCAACGCTCTACCCAAACCTCAATTTCAATTTTCTTCGCGACATCACGCCGGTCGCCGGCCTCATACGCGTGCCAAACGTCATGGTGGTGCATCCATCCTTTCCGGCCCGGACCGTTCCGGAACTCATTGCGTATGCGAAGAGCAACCCGGGTAAGATCAACCACGTTTCATCTGGTGTCGGCTCGTC
>Ga0310910_10001563_pt1 | contig 12639 bp, 16 predicted proteins | sample GREbulkMGHF172_FD_203448 | JGI IMG/M metagenome (GOLD analysis project Ga0310910, IMG submission 203448) | Lab enrichment of tropical soil microbial communities from Luquillo Experimental Forest, Puerto Rico - GRE.bulkMG.HF172 | ecosystem: Environmental > Terrestrial > Soil > Tropical forest >... | reverse complement strand
GCAAACGTCTATCGTCAACCGCTTGGAAACGGGGGATCGCTCGTGCTGTTCGAGCCCAACGAACCCGACAATAGACCGCCCATCCACTCTAAAGCCTACGAGAGAGGGACGGGTCTGCTTTTCTTTCTAGGAGCTGCAGCGGCTCTCTTAGCCGTCATCTACTTGCTGAGTTTTTTGGGCGACTAGTGCCCACAGTCCGTTCGCTGGTTCGCCGCACTGTCGCGATCATGGCCCCTGCAACAATGCACGGGATCGCCAACCTGCTCATCACTCGTCTCGCATGTTGGGACTATCAACGGTGATCAGTTTGAGATCAGGATCGTCATAAACAACAGGCTGCGGCTTCAGCCTGTAATTGGACAGGGCGTCCAGGGCAGCTTCCTGGCGCCTCTCGGCGTGGGAGATCATCAAGATAGCAACTGCGCAAGCCAGACTCACGCAGGTTAGCAATATTCTCAAGGTGGCCTCCTTCTCAGGATCGAGTCGATCCACCCTTCGCGGTCGCATTAAAGACGAGCCGAGGCATCGGGCTCGTTCGTCCTGCGCTTAGGTGGGCTGAGCATCCACGCTTCAAAGATGATGACGGGCAAATAGAAAAAGAGCATTGACAATCTCCTTGCTACCAGAGCGAGGGACTCCCCAACTGCTTCCTTTTTGCTCGATTCGATACTCCGTCGCGCAGGAAAAGGCGACGAAATAGGCTGTTTTGGATCATATTGCGAAGAGCTGTGACCGCAAAGCCACAGATACCCAGGCAAGGATCGGCCGGACTTAGCGCACTGCCGAGTCCAAATCGCGGCTGGTGTAAGCCGGCTGTAAGCCATTCGCTCCATTATGTCGCTGCTTTCAGCAGCGCGGCTTCCCGCTCGCCGACACGCAAAGCGCCGGCCGATGGACGATCGCGTCGGCATCGGCGAGGTTTCCAAGGCGCCTGATGCCGAAACCGTTACTGCGCAGCGTATGAACCGGGCAGACTACGGCTTGATTGGAGCACTGGAGCAGAGATGCGCGACTTCAGCCTGCTAGCAGCGCAACTCAGGGCGGCCCGGGGTTTGCTGGGATGGTCGCAAGCCTATTTGGCGGAAGGCATCAACGTTCGCAGGGCAACCATCACCGACTTCGAAAACGGCAAGCACGAAATGCGCGAAGCGACGCTTGCGGTTTTAATGAATGAACTCGCCGCCGCCGGAATCGTGTTCACCAAAAAGGGCGTCGAATTTAGAAAATGGCCACCAAAGGCATATGTCCCAATGGGAATTAGGCAAAGAAAAAAGAGCCGCCTTTCTCGCTAAATCTCCGATCGCGACGTGTGCTGCGGAAATCGTAGGAGTGCAGAGCGCCCCATCAAAAATAAACCGTACCGATGGTGCGTATTTCCGGCAGATGTATCCAGACAGATACAGACTTCGAGTTTCCGACGCGCATATTTCGTGCGCATCGATTTCGAAAATTTGCACGGGGCCCTTTGCAGCGACACAGCCTTCGAACATCGAGGCACTCCGAGCACTGTTCAAAAGTGAACAGAAGAATTTCCTTGATTCAGCGTATTCAATTCGAATCGGTTGGCGGAATATTTTTGGTCGCCATGGGCGCCTGTTGCTCCCGGCCTCGTATTTTCAGGTGTTCTCGATGGTTCTCATTCGACTCGGAGAGTTTTTGTACCGGGCAGGCTGGATGATCTCGGGATTGCTGCTGTTGGATTTTCCTGCGACGATCTTCGCTTACTCAGGCTTCTTTCCGCGGCTGACGAACGTCGCTGACATGATTGCGATTGGCTTCGCTTGCACAGCAGTAGGATGTTTGAGCTGGTTTGCTGGACGAGCCCTGCGATATGCACTTGCGCGAAGAGCTAGGTCGCACTCGCCCGGTGTGCTGCCCGGATAGAAGCCGCAGCCACAGCGCCATTTGGGGAGCCGCACCAGGTTACGGGAAGGGGACTGTCCGTTGCGTGTTGAAGCGCGCAACCGGCGCATATGGGCGGGTATCTAATTGCCGTTCTCCCCGAATTGCTTGCAGCCATCGGGGCCTGTCCGTTGCACTCCAGGACAATAGCGCGATCCGGTTTCACGGCGTTCAATCACCTTGCGCATGTGTTTGACCCACCTACCCCAACGCAGCGCACTCTCATGAGAGTGACGGCCCCGGCTACCCCAAGGCCGGGGTCGTTTCACTGCGGGAAACTGAGTTGCACAATATCCTTATGGAGCGAGTAGGTGCAGCCGATCGCGGATCGGGCTCGGAGAGCGTGAATGTAGCGAACTGCAACCAGCGCCAGTTAGTTTTCGCGCTGGTCAGGTCGGCCGTAATTGTTCGCTGCCTGACCGCAGCCGTCTTTGAGGCTGCACAACTGCGTATGACCTCGACAGGTTTGAACGTCTCACGATCATCGTTGAGACCAAGGCCGATTTTTCAAGCCCGGCTCCATTTTGCGCCAATGTAGTCGCCATCTCGCCAAACAAGCCTGCATTTCCAGACTGGGTGGGAGCTATCGAACGATAACTCGAAGGTCATTGGCAGGATCGCAAGGCCATTCAAATGGAGACCGACGCCGCTACCCGAAATGTCGCGGACGCGACACGGCTGAGCAATGATTTGACCTGCCACGAACAACAGCGCGTCTTTGCGGATCCTGGTCCGTTCAATCGAGCGCCGCTCCGCACCGCGCCATACAGCGAACCCGTGAATCTCCTCAATCACAAGAAGTCGCTTCTCCTCCGAGTGCCCGTGGCAGTGTTGTTGGCCTTACCCGGCACGTGCTTGGTGCGGTCTTTAAAAATGGAGCTGAGAACAAGGGTGAGCGCGATCAGCCATGCAAGGCTCGTAAAAGCCAGTAAGATGAATCTGCGCTGAAACACGATGGAATCCCATTGGCTCGTTGGGGTCGCCGCGAGGTTAGTAACAGCGACCTTGGCCGCACGAGGGCAACAGGCCCCGGAGGTGCGGGCCGCAATCACCATAGGACGCGCGAGCCGTGCGACAATCAAACTCGATCGTTAAGCTTGATTGCCGCTTCAAAGGTTAAATCCGTAAGATCGGGACAAGCTCGATGCGCTATGGTTGCAAACCTCGACGTCTCGGCAGGGACACGGCAGCTCAGGAGAGGAAAGGCGGTTTGGTCAAAACCATGGCCCGCCTCAAGCAACAGAGGGGCTTGCTCCGTCAGAACGGAACCTGCGCGCCTACTACGTAACAGAAGCGGAGGCGCGATAGCACAGCGGGAAGTTGCGTAGTCTTAATTCCCTGAGGAATTTGTTAACCAGCCGTCGCCACAATCAATCGATTGTTCCACTTGATTCGTCATGCAGCTTATTGAGTCGCGAATTTACCCGTTCCTTTGTGCTCAAACGCTTGCCGAACGACAGGCGCGGGACAGCCTGTTCAGGATCGGCGAGAACGAGTTTTTGCTGCACATGACTTCTGAAGCCGGTACCGAAGAAGACCGGTTGGTTTGGCTCGATAGCAGAGCCGCGTTACTCTGGATCAATCAAACGACAGACGAATACGGTACGAACTGGAAGTGACCGCGACGCGCGTTCGCCTAGGTTGGATTGCTCTGTAGGAAACTTCTCCGTCTGGATTGGTCCGAGTATTTGGAATCTATTGGGGAGCTGGATGATGGTCGAAACTCGGATTGCGCCCCGCTATCGCGTCAGGAAACCTGCCAAGATCGAATATGGTGGAGATAAGATTCCTTGCACTATTCGCGATCTGTCGGTCACGGGCGCGGCACTGGAGCTATCCGATCTCAACGCGGAGATCGTCCCCGAGGCATTTACCCTGATTGTACCAGAGGATGGACTGAAGCTGCGTTGCCATGTGGTCTGGCGCGGAGCCTTCCGAATGGGAGTCGCGTTCGACTAGACCGCTTCACCTTGGGAGACCGAGCGATGGATCTACGCGAAAGGCGATCGGGAATTGACAGCCGCTCTGAGGAGGAGAAGCAGGTCATTGGGGAGCGACGCTCGGGAATTGATCGGCGATCGGATAGCGGGCCGGCAGCGCCCATGCCGTCCAACGAACAATTGGCGCTTTTTGCGCGGCGTCTCAGGAGAATCATGCGTGATGAAAAGGGCCGCAGCTTTCTGGGAGTAGCAACCGGCGAATTCGATTTTGCGCCGTATTCAGAAGTTGTTCGCGTTCTTGAATGGATCGAGAATCTGATCGGCGCTAAAGCAGAGGACCAACCGTCAAGCTCAGCGAGACCCACCTTGCGGAAGGCTGTCACAGGCATTCCCCGAACCGAAGTGCTGGAGCATGATCCGGAAAAGTAAGCACCGGTTCTCCCTCGCGACAAACGCGGAGCGCGTTTGCATGGAGATTATGCTCAAGCAATAAACCGGAGCGCAATGGTGGTTCGACATAGAGCTGTCGCGCTCAGGGGGCGCGAATTGCTGCGCCATGGTCAACAGCCGCGCAAAAGGGGTCACCAACTGAAAGCGGCTTCAAAACTTGAAAATCGCCACGGCAAATAGCCCCGTCGATGTTACGCCGGCAAGTATGACAACGGCTTTGAAAACCAGATCGTCCATGGCCGCAGCGCGGTTCTACGGTGCCGGTGCCCGTACTTTTCTTGAAAAATCGACAGGCGGGGAAGCGGTACCCGGTCCTATTCCAGTGCCGCGGGCAGCGCTGCCATTGCTAAGCGCTCTTCGGAAAGGCGCTTTTCGATGTATTGCCGTTCAACCTCGCTCAGCTTGGTTTCGAGCAGGCCCACATAACGATCGATGTTCTTCTGATGGGTGCGCAACTGAACAGTCCTTGTTTCCATTATTGATACTCTCGCTAAATGACTTTTCAAACGTTGGGTTGTTTTAAGGGCGATGCTTTAAATGTTTTTGACAGTTTCATTTTAATGCGCGCACGTGAGGAACAGTAGTACTTGGCTACCCTGACGAGCGTTCATGGCCTTTGATCGCTTCAAAAGGCAAGAACCCCGGCGTCGGCGTGCCCTGCCAATCCGATCTTGCGCAAAGCAATCGCGGAACCGTCAATGCATTCCAGCGAGCCCGCGCGGCTAAGAGTGTGCAAGCGCCACCCCGGCCAGTGCCAGTCCGGACGAATTATTGCGCGCACCCTTTGTTCGAAATGGTTCTCATCGAGCCGCGTCACTTCGGCCAATCCAACCGATGCACCGTAGCGGCGTTCGCAATCCTGGACGGCGCGCCAGAGCACGCCATTTCGAATGACGATCCCTCCGGCTGATCGGGCCGATCTGCTGTCGATAAGAACCGGATTTGCGGAATGCGGTGACCACGGTCCAGGCAACGATTGCGCGTGATAAAGCAGCAGCTTGTTCGAGCGAGACGGATCGTCGTGTTGAACCGTCGTAAACATCCAGAGCCGGCCCTCGAAGGACACGATAGTGCTGTCACTTGCCTCTACACCGACCAACAGATCGATCTCCTTCACCCAGCGCGTCGGGAAGTTTTGAGCGCGATAGAGCGAGACGGTCCGGTTATTCGAGCTCTCAGGCAGCATCCAAAGCTCTCCCTCATGCTCGAAAACGTACGGGAATGAGAGATGCCAGGGTTGTTCCAGGACCGGGAAGACGTCGCCTTCAGGCCCGCGGGGACCGAAAGCAACCGCGGAGATGCGCCCCTTGCCGATGCGGTGATCGAAATCTTCGAAAAAAAGCCAGGTCTTGCCATTCCACGCGACAGGAAAGGGGTCTGCGAAGAAGCGGAAGGGCTTGTTGCGGAGGACCTGCCACGGGTGTCCGCCGAGATCGCCGCGGCTCCAGACGTCATCACTCTCGTCGACAAACCGCCAGCCGATCCGCCAGTGCGGAGAGTAGAATGCAGTTTTGAAAATCGACCGCGACGCCCGGCGGGCGAGATCAACAAGAGGCTTGGCGGTTAACATGACCTAATGTAATTGTGCTGATATCCGGTATTTACGCTTATTTATAAAGGCTTTGCTGACGTTCTTGGCAAGCGGAACTGCGCAGGCTTCCCTTGAGAATCGTCCATCTCGTTCCTCATTTCGACAATCGCGGCAACGGCGTCGTGAATGCGGCAGTTGATCTTGCCTGCTCGCAGGCGCGGCTGGGAATGAGTGTGACGCTGGCCGGCGTGGGAGAGGGCTCTTTCCGTCGCTTGCTGGAGAGCGAGGGCGTGACGGTTCATTCCGTGCCTGGCACGTCGGCGCCTCGGCTTTTCTCGTCCTACCTGTTCGGCGTGCGCAGGGTTCTCCGGAACTGCAGGCCCGACATTGTGCATGCGCATATGGTTCCGGGTGCCGTCATCGGTCGTCTGCTACGGCGCGGCTTGCGCTACAAGCTGATCACCAGCGTGCATAGTTCGGGCCGCTTCGGAACGCGGCTGATGTCGCTTGGCGATCGCGTCGTCTGCGTCAGCAATTATCTCGCATCCGAGATGCGCGAGCGTGGCGTGCCGTCGAGAAAAATACGCGTCGTGCATAACGGCCCCCTGGGATCGCCACGCTTGCCGCCCCCGCCGTCCGCGGGTCATCGGTTGAACCACCCGGCCATCGTCACGATTGGGGAGCCGGCAAGCCACAAGGGTTTGGGCGATCTGATTTCAGCCTTCTCGCTGCTCGCCGACAGAGAACCCAACGCTCATCTCTACATCCTTGGGGACAGTATTGGGCGCTCGCAATTCGAGCGACAGGCGCAAGCGAGCCCGTGTTCGGAACGAATTATCTTCTGTGGTTTTGTGGCGGATCCGACGGCCTATCTCCAGAGTGCCGACATCTTTGTTCTGGCCTCCCATCGGGAGGGCTTCGGATTGGCGCTGGCTGAGGCGCGCAAATCCGGCTGCGCGATCGTCGCCTCCGACGTGGGAGGAATCCCGGAGGTTCTGGACGGCGGCTCCGCCGGAATCCTGGTGCCTGCCCATTCGCCGGAGCGATTGGCGTCTGCGTTGCTGGAGCTCATCGAGAATCCGACCAAGCGTGACTTCTTTCGTATGAAGGCCGCGTCCAATCTCGAGTGGCTTTCCTGTCAGCGAACCGCCACGGAAACCCTCACCGTCTACAACGAGGCTTGGGGTCGAGCGCCCGCAAAACATCGGGAACGCTCGGCAACTGTCACAGGATGATTTCGGACTGGGGCCGATGCGGACATGGCGGCGCGTGGCTCGTTTCCGGACCTGGAAGGGCCATGGCATCACAGGACAAAAAGGTCGGCCTCTGACCCTTAATCCAGCGGCTCCAGCTTTACGATCGAGGCGCCGTGATTGCTGCCAATCCAAAAGGTCACCGGCGTCGTCGAGTTGTCAACGAAGACCCTCCGGATGTTTGTCGATCGCGGCAAAAGATAATCGACCATTTCGCCAGTCCGCGTATCAAGCCGCGTTACCTGGTCCGTGATCATTGACCCGGTCCATGCCTCTTCATTCTTGTCGAGCACCACGTCGTAGGGCGCCGACCAGGGCGTCCCGAGATTCCATTCCTTGAATTGCTCGGTCCTGGTATCGAACATTCCGATTCGGTTGCCTCGATATTCCCCGAACCAAAGCCTGTCTTGAGCATCCATGCTGCCGCGGCGCGGCGCAGAACCCGGCGTCGGAATTTCAAAAAGCTTCAGCTCGCCCGTTTTTGCGTCGATGCGTCCGATGTGACGCTGACGAAAGTCGGTGAAATAGACGTTGTTCTTCGAATCCGGGATCACATCGTAGATGTTGTGGAAGACGCCTTTGGGGCCATCCCTGAACGGCTGCCAGGTTTCGATCGCACCGGTGGCAAGATCGAGCCGGTGAACGCCCGCAAAGCCGTTGTTCTGGGCCCACACTTTTCCGTCGACGTGCGAGCTCTGGGCACTCACCATATTCACTTGTGCCGCATCGATGTTTTGTTCTGTCGGCAACGGCCAGAATTTGAACGTTTTGGACATGCGATCAAACTTCACGATCGTGGCCTGATACATGTTTCCAAGCCATAGGTTGCCTTCCTTGTCGGCGCGCAATCCGAGGCCGCCGGTCGGAAATCCCGGCTTATGCTCCGGGATCGGAAATTCGGTTACCTGGCCGGTCTTTGGATCGAGCCTCCCGAGGTTCTGTTCACCGAAGCTCGAAAACCAGACGATGCCGTCCGGATCGACAATCACGTCATGAGGTGAAATCGTTTCGCGCGGCAGGTCGTATTCGGTGTAGATCACCCGCGTCGCTCGTCCACTGGGCCGCGCATTGGTCTTGAATGCGTAGCTCCAGGGACCGGCGCTCTGGTTGATCGTGCTCAGGAAATCCGCGCCCGCCCGATAGACTTGGACACGCTGATCGTCACGTTCTTCCATGAGACGTTCCGCGCGCCGCAACTGGGGATGCGCGGGGATGCTTTGATTCACGTAGCCCTGCATGCGCGGCATGATTTGCGTAAGGAAGGCATCGGAGTCGTATTTTGAGCCTGCGATGCGCTCAAGACTGTGACAGCCGACGCAGTTGAGGAGTTGGCTCTTTTGAGCGTCGGTGCCCGGCATGCTTATGAGCCATTCACCATTGGATAATTGCGAGGCGAGGTCAGCGGTCTTACGCAAATTCAGTTTAATCGCACTTGAATTTTCACCGGAGATATCAATTCTCTTTGGCTCCTCGAGTTCATAACCGATCGCGCGTATGGCGAGCGAATACTCGCCCAGGCGGATTTTGCTTGCCGGGAAGCTGAACCGACCGTCTTTGTCGCTCACGACGGTGATTGTTATGGATGTCCCAATTTTCCTTGCGCTGACCAGCACACCCTCCATGAGCGCTTGATCGGCAAAACCAACGGAACCTGTCAGGGCGGGGGGCTCCGTTTGACCGGCCGCGACGCCAGGAAGCGACATCACCAGGGCCAATCCAATAACAGCAAAATGCATCCGACCGCGCATTGGGCTCTCCCTGATTTTTTAATTCTTGGCGGCGAGGCGAATTCGTCATCATCGAATGACGTGAACGAAGTGTACGGAAAGTTTTGCTGGTGTGCCAGTGCCGGGAGGATTGCTTGTCTGGGACTTTACCCGCGGTCGTGGTCCCCCAGCGGCCGACTTGAGAGGATGCCAATCACGTGCGCGTGCCCAATCGCGTGCGCATCGCCAATTCACATGAGTGGCCCAGCCCAGGTATCCGATCGGCGGCCACGCTGTAGACTAGCGCTATCACCGCTCGCCCGCCGTGGGCGGGACCCCCTTTTAGTATGCCCCCGTCGCTCCCCGATGTTCTTCCGAAAACACGTGTGCGTAGAGATTGGCGATCCACTGCTTGCCTTCCTGCGTGACTCGCAGATACCTGAGTGCATCGCCGATATAGGGACGGACCGCTTGCCAGAAGAAAGCCGGGTACGCCGTCCTTAAATCATCAGGAGTTTGATATCCGAGCTTCTCGGCAGCGCCAGTTTCCCGAAATTCCGCAAACAACGCCGACGTCTTGCGCAGATAATTGATGTCGGCCAATTGACCGATCAGATCAGCCGCACGAAGGAGACCGGGATAGTCCGCCGTGCTGGTATGCTGTTCGAGCTCCGGTACCGGAAAACGCGTGTGCTCGATGTTCGCTTCGATCTCCCGCGTGTCGATGTGGGTCAAGCTCACCTTGCCGAAGCGCTCGCGAACGAAGAGCTTCGATCGCGTGACATGATAGGGGGTCAAGGATGCATCGGTCGAGCCTGCCGATATCGGCACGAGATCGCCTTTCTCATTACAGACATAATGTCCGTTGCTGTCGCCCCGACATACGCCTCGGACATAACCGATGTCGTGGCATAGGAGGGAAATCATGAAATGGAGCCAATCGCGTGGGGTGACGCCGCCCTCGCTGGTGTGCTTGCCGAGTAAAATCTCCTGGCCGACCAGCGTCACCATAATGGTGTGATTCATGTCATGATAGGCCGCATCACTATTGGCAATATTCTCCAAAGAGAGACGTCCAACGAAACCAATGATGTCGGGATAGGCTGGTTCGAGGACTCCATAGATCTGGCCGTACATGTCTTTCAGTTCGTGGACAAATGCTTGGATGACAACTTGCGTGGGATTGAACATGGCCGCCTCCAATGCGCGCATGTTATTCCGGTTCGAGTCCGTCGTCACGGCCTTCTCGGTCCCGCATTCGGATGAGAACTTGACCGTGGCGATGTCCGTTTCTGGATCGGGCCGCGGCAGGGGCGCTGGTCATGAATGAAGCTATGCTGCTTCATCGCTCTTGAGAGAAGCAGCCTGACCGACGTGTACTGAACGATCCAAAAGCTCGCGGGAGCCAAAGACGAAAATGCTGCCCGTGGCTGGATGCGATCCGCTTCTTGCGATGTGAAATAATAGCCATGTTCACTGTTGGTATCGCCGCACCATTTCCCGCATTTCACTGACTGAAGCGTCTACTAATTGATGGTGCTGGCTTCCTGGAACTCAAACCAGGCTCAGGCTTTGTATACGTTACTACTGTTACGGGAGGTACGTATGCCCAAGAGTGGCTGGATGCCGGGTGTGGTGCCGTACGGGGCTGATGAGACCGCTTATCTCGTGGTCGATAGCTTTAGTGTGCGGGGCAGTGTTTATCGCGAGACAGAAATTGAACGCGCGGACCTTGAATCCATCGTCGTCGATCTCATGACGGGACGGTTCAACAATCCGGTCCGCGTCATCGCGTTCAACACGCTTGAGCATTGGTCGAAGGACGTTTCTCGAGAGATAGCTGTCGAGATCCAGACCCGATGCGATATGGAAAGCGTTGCGGTGCTCGAGCATATCAAGGACTTCATTGAGAGCTGTGCGAGAAGTGTGCGGCAGCTAAGCCTCTGTGTCGCCTGACGGGGCCTCGGAAGTTAATCTTAATTCCCTGTGCGATCCCGCGGCGCGCCATTATTTTTTTGGAGAGATAGGCAACCCCGACGGCGATTGGCTTGTTAAACGCCAATGGACAGAGAAAAGACCGCGCTTTTGGAGCACGCTGCTCGTTGTCGCCGGACCGCTGATCAAATTCGTGAGCATCGCGAGGCCGCAAACAGACTAAGGGCAATGGCAGCGGAGTATGAATCACGAGCAGCCAGGCTGAAAGATCAAAAGGCTCGGCTTGATGCCAGGCGACGGCCAGATCGTCGTTCCTCGCGACAAACTCAGCAGTTCAGTCGGTGAAAAACTGGCTGGAAAGGCTCGCCAAGAGGTCGTGATGCTGCGGTTGCGACGCCCTCCGGCCGAAAGCGCGGTTAACGGGCCGTTTCAATGATACGCATTTTGGCACCAAGCTTCGGCAGCCTGGTATGCCGCTTCCCACTCGCGGACGTGAGGGGTGTGAGGTTGATCGAGACTAAGCGCAAGCAGACGTATTGATGTAACCGCCTGCGCACGAGCGGTGTTCGGTCTTTGAAGTGAGCCCAAGTCACGTAGCAAGTCGTTGACCAGCTTTGAGGCCATGTCCTCATTCGCCAGGCGTGCTTCCCGCAACACGAGCTTTGCGTAACGAGCTTCTACATATTCGCTCATTTCCAAACCTCACAACCCCTTACAAGAGAAACCGACCAAGACCGTTGTAGTTCCCTTGGAACCGGCTGTTCCGCGTTCCTGCAGGTTGTGGTGCGGCGCGTCCGCTCGTCGACGTGCAATATGAGTGAACCGAAGTTCGAAGCCGAGCAAAGCCAACGCCCACCTCGTCTGGGCATGATCTTGCAAATCACGGGTCCGGCAACTTAGGTCGCGACGCGCGCGGTCCGGCATCTCAAGCTATTAACGATCCGCGGGCATCCGGGATTTCCGCGGTGGCAGGTTCGACCGAATGGCGTTACTCTCTGAGGAGAATACGGGATAACCCCGATTAGACCGACGCACATGACGTCTCGTTTTGTGAAGTACAGACTGACATGGACGCGGCCCGCTTGTCTTGCGATTGTGGGTCTGGCTGCGCTGATCGCTGCGGGAGATCATGCGGACGCCAGGAGCGGTGGCAGCGAGGGCTCGGTCGAGTCCATCCAGTCGAGAACCGCCGGCGAGCCGATCATGGCCATCGTTTCCCTCCGCAATCAGCGGATCACGGTCTATGACGTCCGCGGTTGGATCCTGCGAGCGCCGATATCGAGCGGCCAAAAGGGACGTGAGACGCCCGCCGGGATCTTCACTGTCATCCAAAAGGAGGCGGAGCATTACTCGAATCTGTACGACGATGCCTTCATGCCCCATATGCAGCGGATCACATGGTCAGGCATTGCGCTCCACGGTGGTCCCTTGCCGGGATATCCAGCCTCCCATGGTTGCGTTCGGATGCCCTACGAGTTCGCCGCGCGTCTGTTCGACGAAACGCGGCTGGGCTTGCGGGTGATCGTTGCGCCCACCGATGTGGCGCCCGTGGAGATAGCCCATCCAGTTCTTTTCCAGTCGAAATCAGGTAACGGCGTTCTGGCCGTGGCCCGTATGGCAGAGGCGGGGGAAGCGACCAGGAAGGCCGATGAGGCGAAACGCGCCGTCGCGGTGGCCTTTCGTGAGGTGGCGCGGGCAATGGTGCCGGTCCGTACTGCGGAAAATCTGAAAATCAGAGCCGAGGTGCAATTGGCGGCTGCGGAAGCCTCGCTTGGCTCCGCTGTCTCGGCCGAGCCAAAGGAGCAGGCTGAGGGCGCCAAAGCGAAGGTGGTTGCCAGCATCGCCGAACTGGAAGTGCAATTGGCCGCCGCCAAGGCGGAGCTGCAATCGAGGATCGATGCCCGCACGGCAGCGCGTGAAGC
>Ga0310910_10001557_pt1 | contig 12659 bp, 12 predicted proteins | sample GREbulkMGHF172_FD_203448 | JGI IMG/M metagenome (GOLD analysis project Ga0310910, IMG submission 203448) | Lab enrichment of tropical soil microbial communities from Luquillo Experimental Forest, Puerto Rico - GRE.bulkMG.HF172 | ecosystem: Environmental > Terrestrial > Soil > Tropical forest >... | reverse complement strand
GAAGTTCGACGTCATCCACCTGCGCGGGCACACGCCCGGATCGATCGCCCTGGCCCTCGACGGGCCGGCGACCGGCGGGGTCACGCAGTTGTTCACCGGTGACTGCCTGTTCCCGGGAGGTGTGGGGAAGACGTGGCGGCCCGGCGAGTTCACCCAACTGCTGGACGACGTCACCAGCCGGGTTTTCGACGTCTACCCGGATTCCACCGTCATCTACCCCGGGCACGGCGACGACACCGTGTTAGGCGCAGAACGCCCACACCTGGGCGAATGGCGCGAGCGCGGCTGGTAGACCCGACCTAATTCGTGGTGTGCACGATCAACACGTCGACCTTGGCCCGACGTGACACGTTCGCCGGCACCGATCCCAGCAACCGGCCCGCGATCGTGCTCAGGCCGACGTTACCGACGACCAGCAGGTCGGCCTTTTCGTCCTCGGCCAGCTTGACCAGCGCGTCGACGGGAGCGCCGACGATCGACCGCTCTTCCACGTTCTTGGCGCCCGCCGCGTGCGCCCGCTCCTTGGCGTCCTGCAGGATCGCGTAAATCGGGGCGGTGCCCGACACCTTGTAGCTCTCTTCCCGCAGTGCGTCGGCGGCGCGGGTGTCCTCATGGTGAGGCAGATACGCCGACGCGATGATCAACTTGGCGCTGTCCCCGGCGATTGCGGCCGCCCGGTCCACCGCACGAAACGATGAATCCGAGCCGTCGGTCCCGACCACCACGGTCCGATAGGCGCTCATTTACCCTCCCAGTTTCGGTTGGTCAGCCGACAAGACAGTATCGCGTTTGCCGGATTCAGAGGAGAAAGATTTGCGACTCAGCGTGGCGTGGCGCGACCGGCATTTGCGGGGCCACGCTGCACCAACGGACGATGTTCTCACCGCGAAAACGGCCGATTGATGACGGCTAACGCGGAAAGCATTGCATTACCTGGCTTTTCGTGAAATGGAAGACCCCAGCGCAAATGCGCGGTCAGGCCTATTCGCCCCGTGCGGGCCTGATGGCGAGCCGGTTCACCTGGCGCACCTTACAGTGACAAGCATCATGTCCATGCCCACCCTTGAGCAGCGTGCCGCTGAGGTCGTTGACCAGCCCGCGCCCGCGCGCCCGGGCGGCAGGTTGCTGGACCCGTGGGCAGTCGCCGTCCTCGCCGCCGTAATCAGCGGCGCCTGGGCCAGCAGGCCCTCGTTGTGGTTCGACGAGGGTGCGACGATTTCGGCTTCCGCGAGCCGCACCCTGCCTGAGCTGTGGAAACTACTGGGCTCCATCGACGCCGTGCACGGCCTGTATTACCTGCTGATGCACGGCTGGTTCGCGATGTTTCCGCCGACCGAATTCTGGTCGCGCGGGCCCAGCGCCCTGGCGATCGGGGCCGCGGCCGCCGGCGTCACGGTGTTCACCAGGCAGTTCGTCCCCGGACGGGCGACCGCGCTTTGCGCCGGTGTCGTCTTCGCGATTTTGCCGCGCACCACCTGGGCGGGCATCGAAGCGCGCTCGTATGCCTTCGCTGCCGCCGCGGCCATCTGGCTCACGGTGTTGCTCGTCACCGCTGTCCGCCGCAACCGGCCGCCGGCAAAAGGGTTGTGGGTGTCCTACACGCTGGCGCTGATGCTCTCGATTCTGTTGAACCTCAACCTCGTCCTGCTGGTGTTCGTGTACGCCGCGATGTTGCCGCTGCTGACGCAGAAAGAATCCCGCAAATCTCGGGTCATTTGGTGGGCCGCCAGCTCGGCCGTCGCGGTCGGCGCCATGACGCCATTCATGGTGTTCGCCCATAACCAGGTATTTCAGGTCAACTGGATCTACCCCGTCAGCTGGCATTACGCCTTCGACATCATCCTGCGCCAGTATTTCGACCACAGCGTTCCGTTCGCCATTCTCACCGCCGTCCTCATCGTGGCGGCGGTCCTGGCCCACCTGAAGGGATTTCCGGGGCCCGCGGGCGACACACGCAGCCTGGTGATCATCTGCGCGGCGTGGATTCTCATTCCCACCGCCCTGGTCGTCATCTACTCGGCCGTCGGCGAACCGATCTACTACCCGCGCTACCTGATCTTCACGGCACCTCCGGCGGCCGTCCTCATGGCCGTGTGCATCGTCACGATCGCCCGCAAGCCGTGGCGGATCGCGGCCGCGGTGCTGCTGTTCGCCGCAGCCGCGCTGCCGAATTACCTCTTCGTTCAGCGCTGGCCGTATGCCAAGGAGGGCTGGGATTACAGCCAGGTGGCCGACCTGATCAGCTCCCACGCCGCGCCCGGTGACTGCCTGATGGTGGACAACACCGTGCCCTGGAGGCCCGGGCCGATCCGCGCCTTGCTGGCCGCCCGCCCGGCGGCCTTCCGATCGCTGATCGACGTCGAACGCGGCGCCTACGGACCTAAGGTCGGTTGGCTGTGGGACGGCCACGTCGCCGTGTGGCTGACGACGGCCAAGATCAACAAATGCACCACCATCTGGACCATCACCAACGAAGACAAGTCACTGCCCGATCACCAAATTGGACACGCGTTGGCGCCGGGGACGGCATTCGGGCGTGCCCCGGCGTACAAATTCCCGGGCTACCTCGGGTTCCACATCGTCGAGCGTTGGCAATTCCATTACTCGCAGGTCGTGAAGTCGACGCGCTGAATGGGTCCGCGTGAGCTAGCTTGACGGACATGCAGATCTGGCTGGCAGACCCGCTGTTCGGTGGACCTGGCCAAGGCACCCGACAAATCGTCGAACTCCTGGCTGCGTTCGGGCTGACATCGCTGGTCGGGTTGGAACGCACTATCCAGGGCAAGAGCGCGGGACTGCGGACCCAGACCATTGTCGGCACGTCGGCGGCGCTGATCCTGTTGATCAGTAAGTACGGCTTCGGCGATGTCCTGAAGTCGGGCACGGTCGAACTCGACCCGTCCCGCATCGCAGCCCAAATCGTTTCCGGCATAGGCTTTTTGGGCGCGGGGATCATCATCACCCGGCTGGCGCGGTGCACGGGCTCACCACGGCGGCGGCGGTCTGGGAGTCGGCCGCGATCGGCATGGCCGCGGGCGCTGGCCTTCTGGCGCTCGCCGTCGTAGTTGTGGCCCTGCACTTCATCAGCGCGCTCGCCTACAGCGCGGTGGAGCGCCAACTGACCGGTCGGCTGAACGGAACGGTCCGACTGCACATCGTCTACGACGGCGGCCAGGGTGTGCTGCGGGAGCTGCTGCGGGTGTGCGGGCGCAGGAAGTGGCACATCTACGAACTCGATTCGGCGCCGCTCGACGTCGACCGCGATCAGGTCGGGGTGACGATCACCTTGTCGGGCGCCAAGATCATCGACGCAACGGACGCGCTCGCCGGAGTCGCCGGGGTTGGCGCGGTGCTGCAGGCCGCCAACGAGCCGGAATAGGCCAATACTCGCAGGTCGTGAAGTCGGCGCGCTGACGGGCGAGTGAAACCGCCGGCTGTGGGTAGTTGACGGACATGCAGATTTTGCTGGCCGACCCCTTCCTGGGTGACAGCGTGCAGTGCGCGCGACACCTCGTCGAACTCTTGGCCGCGTTCGGGTTGACCGCACTCATCGGCCTGGAACGAACCATCCAGGGCAAGAGCGCGGGGCTGCGCACCCAGACCATCGTCGGCACGTCGGCGGCGTTGATCATGTTGGTCAGTAAATACGGCTTCGGCGACTTGTCCGCCGGCGCGGTTGTGCTCGATCCCTCGCGCGTCGCGGCCCAAATCGTTTCGGGCATAGGCTTTTTGGGCGCCGGGATCATCATCACCCGGCGCGGTGCGGTGCACGGGCTCACGACGGCGGCGGTCTGGGAATCGGCCGCAGTTGGCATGGCGGTGGGCGCCGGCCTGTTGCTGCTCGCCATTGCCGTTGTGGTGCTGCACTTCGTCAGCGCGCTCGCATTCAGCTCGGTGGAACATCAGCTCGCGGCCAAGCTGCGGGGGACCACCCGGGTGCACATCATCTACGAAAACGGCCGCGGCGTGCTGCGGGAGGTGCTGCGGATCTCCGGGCAGCGAAAATGGCAGCTCACCGAGCTCGACGCGGACGCCCACGACATCGACGACGGAGCGAGGTCCGAGTGACGATGACGTTGTCGGGCGCCAAGATGGGAAACGCGACAGACATTTTCGCCGACGTCGACGGCGTTGTCGCGGTCCTTCGCGCCGATGACGAGGAGGACTGAGCTCAGCGATTACCGCGGGACGCCCCGTAAGAAGCCACGACACCGACCGCGCTCAACGCGGTGAACACCGTGAACAGCCAGCGGGCCGCCAGCACGTCGCCGCCCTCGGTCATGTTGACGACGACACCGGCCAACCCGGCTCCGAACGCTGCGGAGATGACCTGCACGGTATTGATCGCCGCGGCCGCCGCGCTGCCTTCGGCCGGGTCGTTGACGGAATCCATTGCGCGCACCGACAAATGGGGCCAGGCCATCCCGATCCCAATTCCGGCCACCGCCAATGCGATCGTCCAGAGCGCGACGGACCCGACCGTCGCGTCTTGGCGCTGGGTGACGGCGCCCAGCGCCAGGCCCGCCGCCACCACCACCGGTGCGGCCGCGATCACCCGCCCGATGGTTCGCGGATTTTCCACCGATGCGCTAACGATCTCGCTGACCGACCAGCCGACCGCCAGCGCCGCACCCAGAAATCCGGCCGCCACGGGCGTCAGATGGGCCAACCGCTGACCGAACAGCGGCACATAGGTGTCCACCATCGCCCCGATCATCAGCACCGCCATGGTCAGGTAGATCCACTTCAGGGGTCCGGGGCCAAATACGCTGGGCGGCAACACCGCCGCACGCATCCGCCAGTCGACGATCACGAAGAGCCCGACCAGCACGACGCCGGCGGCGAGCAGCCCGACGGTCGCGAGGAAGTTGTGCGGTATCTGGGCGACGCTGATCGCCAGCGCGGCCGCACCGATCAGCACCAGCGACCACACCGGCACCTTCATCGCCGGCGCCGCGACGCTCGGGTCGACCCGGTCCGCGGCCAGCGCGATCGGCACCAACATGGCCATCAGAACGGTCAGGATCGCCATCGCGACGAAGGCCCACCGCCACAACCCGAATTGGGCGAACAGCCCGCCCGTCGCCGGCCCGACCACCGTGGCGACGCCCCACATCGCGGAGACCAGCGCCGAGGCCCGGGTCCAAAGGGAGCGGGGCAGGGCGGCGTTGATGACCGCATAGCCGAGGCCGGCCAGCAGGCCGCCGGCCACGCCTTGCAGAGCGCGCGCCGCTATCAGGATCTCCATGTTGGGAGCCATCCCGCACACCAGACTGGAGACGCCGAACAACGCCAACCCCATCAGGTACGACGAACGGGGACCGACGCGCAGCAGCATCGGATTGACCATCGTCGCCGCGGCCACCGACCCGACGAGGTAAAGGGTGGTCACCCAGGCATAGAGGCGGCTGCCGCCGATTTCGGCGACGGTGTTCGGGAGCAGGCTGATGGTCAGAAACTCGTTGGTTGCGTACAACGCAACGCCGCCGGCCAGCACGACCGACGTCCCCACGTGCTTGGCGCCCAGCAGCTCCCGCCAGCTGCCGGTGATGCCCGTGGTATGCGTCACTTCAGGCCGGCGGCGTCCATCCCGCGCAGTTCCTTCTTGAGGTCGGCGATCTCGTCGCGGAACCGGGCCGCCAGCTCGAACTGCAAATCACGCGCGGCGGCCATCATCTGGGCCGTGAGGTCTTTGATCAGGTCGGCCAGTTCGGCGCGCGGCATGCCGGCGACATCGCGGCCCTCGAACACGCCGGCACTGACCGCACGGCCGGGCTCGCCCTGGGCGCGCCGGCCGCGGGACGAGTTGCGCGCCGATCCCCCGACCTCGACGGTGTCGCTGTCGTCTGCCTCGCGGTAGACCTGGTCGAGAATGTCGGCGATCTTCTTGCGCAGCGGCTGCGGGTCGATGCCGTTGGCCTCGTTGTAGGCGATCTGCTTCGCCCGCCGCCGTTCGGTCTCGTCGATGGCCTCCTTCATCGAGTCGGTCAGCGTGTCGGCGTACATGTGCACTTCGCCGGAAACGTTGCGGGCGGCGCGGCCGATGGTCTGGATCAGGCTGCGCGACGACCGCAAAAAGCCCTCCTTGTCGGCGTCGAGGATCGCCACCAGCGACACCTCGGGCAGGTCCAGGCCCTCGCGCAGCAGGTTGATTCCGACTAGCACGTCATAGTCGCCCAACCGCAGCTGGCGCAGCAGTTCGACGCGGCGCAGCGTGTCGACTTCAGAGTGCAGGTAGCGCACCCGAATGCCCATCTCCAGCAGGTAGTCGGTGAGGTCCTCGGCCATCTTCTTGGTCAGCGTGGTCACCAGCACCCGCTGGTCGGCGTCGGCACGTTTGCGAATCTCGCCGATAAGGTCGTCGATCTGGCCCTTGGTGGGCTTGACCACGACCTTCGGGTCGACCAGGCCGGTGGGCCGGATCACCTGTTCGACGAACTCGCCGCCGGTCTGGCTGAGCTCGTAGGGCCCGGGCGTGGCCGACAGATAAACCGTCTGGCCGATCCGGTTGGCGAACTCCTCCCAGGTCAGCGGGCGGTTGTCGCACGCCGACGGCAGCCGGAACCCGTACTCCACGAGGTTGCGCTTGCGCGATATGTCCCCCTCGTACATCCCGCCGATCTGCGGCACGGTGACATGGGACTCGTCGATGACGAGCAGGAAGTCCTCCGGGAAGTAGTCGAGCAGCGTCGCCGGCGGCGTGCCCGGTCCCCTGCCGTCGATGTGTCGGGAGTAGTTCTCGATGCCCGAGCAGAACCCGACCTGGCGCATCATCTCGATGTCGTAGTTGGTGCGCATCCGCAGCCGCTGGGCCTCCAAAAGCTTGCCCTGGCTCTCGAATTCGGCGAGCCGCTCGGCGAGCTCCTCCTCGATGGTGGAGATCGCGTGGGCCATCCGCTCCGGGCCGGCCACATAGTGGGTGGCGGGGAAGATCCGCAGCGAATCGACCTGGCGGATCACCTCGCCGGTCAGCGGGTGCAGGTAGTAGAGCGCCTCGATCTCGTCGCCGAAGAACTCGATCCGGACCGCCAGCTCTTCGTAGGACGGGATGATCTCCACGGTGTCGCCGCGCACGCGGAACGAGCCGCGGGTGAACGACAGGTCGTTGCGGGTGTACTGCACGTCGACCAGCAGCCGCAGCAGCCCGTCGCGGGGCACCTCGGTGCCGACCCCCAGTTCGACGGAGCGGTCCAGGTAGGACTGCGGTGTGCCGAGGCCGTAGATGCACGACACCGACGCCACCACCACCACATCGCGGCGCGACAGCAACGACGACGTCGCGGAGTGCCGCAGCCGCTCCACGTCGTCGTTGATCGAGCTGTCCTTCTCGATGTAGGTGTCGGTCTGCGCGATGTAGGCCTCCGGCTGGTAGTAGTCGTAGTAAGACACGAAGTACTCGACGGCGTTGTGCGGCAACATCTCTCGCAGCTCGTTGGCCAACTGCGCGGCCAGCGTCTTGTTGGGTGCCATCACCAGGGTGGGCCGTTGCAGCCGCTCGATGAGCCAGGCGGTGGTGGCCGACTTGCCGGTGCCGGTGGCGCCGAGGAGCACCACGTCGCGCTCCCCCGCCCGAACGCGCCGCTCCAGCTCCTCGATGGCGGCGGGCTGGTCGCCGGCCGGGGCGTGCGGGCTGACCACCTCGAAGTGGCCGCCGGCGCGCACGACCTCGTCGACGGCGCGATATTCCGAATGCGCTACTACCGGATGCTCAGTGGCGAAAGCCATGCCACCAGGGTAGAGGCGGGCACCGACACGTGTCCCGGCGCTGGTCCTAGGATCGTTCGATGGCAAGTCCTTCTGAAGTGGTGGCAGTCGACCTTACGGAGACGGAGCGCGACTTCATCTCGCAGGCGCTGGAACAGTGGGCTTTGGCGGCGTCTGTGATGCCGTTTCCATTTCAGGTTCTGGGTTTGTCGACGTGGGACGAGTTCGGCGAGCTGACCTTTCGTCTTGGCCATGCCGTTACCGCTCGTGAGCCGCTGACCGATCTAGATTGGGCGCGGGTGCTTTACCTGACGGAATGTTCCTGGGCGAGCGAAATTGTCGGTGCGGGCCGAGGCTTCGCGACCGTGACCGGGTATTCCGACACCGATGCGGTGAGCTTGCTGCGCGGCTTGCAACGCAAAATCGGCGGCATCAAACGCGCCAAATTGTTATTTCCAAAGGGCGGCCGACCCCGCACCGCGGAGGAGATCGACGACAGGAAACGGTGGGTCGAACAGGTACGTCGCGAGCAAATCGAGCGGGAGTATCCGCCTGAACTGTGAAGAGGCGGTGGCACGCCAGGTCACCCTGATTAGCCTGGCATATGGCAAGGCAGTCAACCTCGCCAACGGCAGCAACGCGTTATGGGGTTAATCCACCCCAGGACCGTCGACATCGTCATCCCCGCACCACACGCAGCAGCTCGGGTCGTCGCTATTCCGATTCCACTCGATCGAGAATCATTCGCCGTGGTCCCACGGGTCAGGGTCCATATCACCGAGCACCGGCGGGTGGTGATGGCCGGTGTGCGGGGGCGGCACCAATCCGGGTCCGAAAGGCGTGGCAGCGGGTCCGCCGCCAAGGACGAGTCCCTTCCCGCCCTGCACCGGAGGTACCGGCTTCGGCACCGGTGGCGCTTCCACTGGCGGCGGTCCGGTCCGCGGCGCAGGTGGCACTTGTGGGGCGGGCGCATGAGGCGCCATTTCGCCGGGAGTCAGGGGCGGTAGCCGTCCCGACGCGGGGGGCGGCAGCGGCTCCAGTGCCCTGGTGTTCTGCTCGAAGTATTCCAGCGGCGTCCGCCACGAATCGCCGGGACGCGGCCGAGGTATGAAGGCAGTTCCGTAATCCGGCGCATGGGGATCGATAAAAATGACGGTTCCGTCATCCCGCAGCAGCGCCAATCCGCCAGATTTGATACTGGTGCCGATACGAGTATTGGGGTCATTCATCGCGTCGTAGACCGACCTCGCCAGGTCTCGCGGAGTCATATCCGGAAAATGGAGTGAAGCGTGGCCGTGGGCGATTTCGGTCGCTACTTGAGCTTTTTGCTCGTCGGTCCAGCCCGCAAACGGATTGCCCGGCGGCCCCGGCGGCGGTGGGTCTTGTTTGAAACTGTGGTTGTCGACGGCTTCGATCTTGGGATCCCGTGGCGTGCCGGGGTCCTGGGGGAAGGTGTCGCGGATTCCAGCCGTCGCTGCGGTGACTTTGGCGGCAACCTGTTGATCGACGCCGACCAGCTCCGCGGCGCGGTGGCTGATGTCAGCGGCGAAGGCTTGTGCCTGCGCTTGCCGGGTGGCCCGCTGCGCGGGCGAACCACCGCTGGACCGGTCGATGACCGACATGTCTTCACGGACGTCGAACCCCGCCGAGCGGGCGTCCTCGACCGCACGGCGCAGCCGCGAGCGCGCCGCGTAAAGATCCGAGGCCCCGCCGCGGGCGACTTTGGCCGCCGCTTGCAGCTGGTCGGCTACCGCGCTGGTCGTCAGCATGTCGGCGTGGGTCGCAGTGCGCATCGAGTCGGCGCCGTCGCCGTGCCAATCGATCGAAAGCGCATCCCGCCAGATCTGGTTCGCCAGCCCATAGCTGCGCCCGCCGACGGTCTCCCAGTGGTCGGCCGCATCCGTGAGATGTTCCGTGGGCCAACCCAACAGCCCCGAAAGGCCGGGAAACCCTGCGACCACCGACATCGCTAGACGCCGGTCACTCGATCGGCAACAGCCGTCATTGCGTTGGCCGAGTCAGCCTCATGGGCGACGTAGCGGGTGTCGGCTTCGGCGACGCGGGTGGCGCGGGTGCCTACCCGGGTGGCCAACGCCGCTGTGAAAGCGGCGACGTCGGCGTGTGCGCCGCTGATGGCGGCCGCGCTGGCCTGACACGACAAGCCGCGCCCCGACGGAGCCGCCGTCTCGTTCAATTCGCCGACCGAAGCGCCCCACCGAGTGGCCATCGCTTGCGCGCCAACGGTGTCCACACGCAGTAGCTGCATGGGCGGGATTTTAGTCAGGCTGCCCGGCAGCGAAAGTCAGTCGAGTACCACGGGAGCACCACCACTCGATCCACGAATGCGCTATCACATGTGCGATCGCATTCGAAAGTCGTCTATGGGTGTGCGCGGACGTCGAGGCTATCCGGCCGGGCGGGTCCAGGTCCGGGTGACCGGATCGCACTGCAGCAGGTAGCCATCGTTCGAGGTGGACATGGCGAACACCGACGTGTTCGGCCGGTCGCACGAGGCTCCGGCGGCGTGCACCCCCATCGTGATGGGGGCTTTGCCCCAGGTGCTGCCTTCGCAGACGATCTGCTCGTTGGTAGTCGGGTCGTAGGCGAGCTTGTCGACGTCGTTGCACGACCCGCCCAGTACCGGCTGGGACGGCGTGTTCGAGGTGCTGATCAGTTGGTTGGGATCGGCCAAGGCCACGCCCGCGGGCGCGTCACCGACCCGGGTGGCCACCATGGGCACCCGGACCACCGCCCCCTGGGCCCCGCATTCATTGCTGAGCACCGTCTCGGTTTGCGTGCCGCGCAGGGAGCCGTCGGCTTGCGGCGCTAACGACCACGCGATGGTCTCCTGCTGGGTGGCTGTGACTTGTCCATTCGGCTGAGTGCAGCCCACGCGCTCTTGCTGGGGAGTGCCCTGCCAGTAGCCACTGATGAAATGCAGCGTGTCCGTGTGCCCGCCGTCGGTGGCGCTGGCGATCTGGTGGTTGGCGTCGTCGAGTTGGGTCCCCGTGGCCGCGCACCCGTTGGTGGTGGTGCACACCCAATGGAAGGCCCACCAGGCGGTGTTGGCCCCGTCATGGCGGATCGGGACGCCGTTGCCGGTCTGCTTGCTGCGGTCGAAGGTCAACCGGAAGGTGCCGTTGGCTACCGGCCCCCCGGGTTTAGCGGCCGCGGCGCTGGGCGCCGGGTCCGAGGGCCTCGAGGTCAGCGAAGGGGTGCCCGGGGGACTGTCCGGCTGAAACGAGTACAGCGCCGACCACGTGGCCGCGATGGCGATCAGCACCGCGCAGAGCATCGCGGTCGCCCACCGGGTGCGTGACGAAAACCTGTGGTGCATGCGCGCCATAACGCCGCGGAATCCGCGCTGCCGCGGCGGCGTCATCAAAGCGCCGCCGGGTTGGGCGCGCCGACCCACGTCACGGGTGCCCTCGAATTGCTCGCTGACGGCGGCAGCGAATGCGCGACACCGATCGAATCTGTCCTCGGGTTGCTTGGCAAGCGCCTTGCGGAACAGAGCGTCGAGGCGCGCTAAATCCGGACGATAATCGCTGAGCCGGGGCGGATCCTCATGCAAATGCTGGCTGATCACCGCGACCGGGTTGGAGTGCTGGAATGGCGGCGCACCGGTGAGCAGATGGAAAGCCGTTGCGGCCAAAGCGTATTGGTCCGCCCGGCCGTCGATGTTGCAACCCGTCAGCTGTTCGGGTGCCGCATAGGCCACTGTTCCCACCGCGACGTTGGTCTCGGTGATACCGCTGATATTGGCGAGGTGGCGCGCTACGCCGAAGTCCGCCAACAGGATTCGGCGTTCGCCGTTCTCGGGGTGTGTGAGCAGGATATTGGCGGGTTTGACGTCGCGGTGGAGCAAGCCGCGATCGTGCGCGTGGTCGAGAGCGCCCGCGACGGCTTGCAGAATGTCGCACACCTCATGGGCCGGCATCCCGTCCGGGTAGCGCTCTTTGACCAGCCGCGCGGCATCGGTGCCCTCGACGTAGTCCATGGAGATCCAGAGCTGACCGTCGAATTCGCCGCGATCGTGGACTCCGACGATGTGCGGGTGCCAGAGCGTCGCGGCGAGGTCGGCCTCCCGGTTGAACCTCTCGCGGAACTCGGGATCCGCGGTGACCGCCTCGGCGAGGACCTTGATCACGTCGCGACGCGGCAACCTGGGATGCAAGGCGAGGTAGACCTCGGCCATGCCGCCGGCCCCGAGCTGGCGCAAGATCGTGTAGCCGGCGAATTTCGCACCGCTGCCGAGCACGAGACGCGACCCATTGGCCTCGCGGTGGGCCTCCACCACCGACGGCTCCGCGTTCGGCGTCGAGCTGACGGGCGGGATGCGGCCAAAAAGATGCGCGACGGTCGCCGAGGGCAGCGAGTGGAAGCCCGCGCGCAGGGCCTCACGGGCCAACCGCGGGTTGCTCAGCAGCCGTCGCCCGGCATCAATGCGCCGGGTAGTCCCCCTATGTTCGTCCATCAAATGTTGCCCCCTAGTTTCTCGGCGCTACCTGCGGACAGCGCCCCAACGTGACATGGGGCGAACCACCCTGGGCGTATGCATCGGGATCGGGGCCCGTTGCTTCATCTCGGAAAATCTCTTAACTCCTGTCACATTCGAATCATGCCGAGTCTCGGTGGGCGACACGTCTCAACGGGCTATGAGCCAGCTATGAATGGCCAAATCGAAATAAAGAAAAATCACAGGCGAGTCTCATGGAGCCCGCTCGCGGCGCAGACCGATACTTGAGTAGTGAGTCGACCCGCCCCGCCTTTCCTGACAATTCGACACAACGGGGCACAACGTTCCTTCGCGGCAGGCCACGAGGTGGTCATCGGGCGTGACCTGAACGCCGACCTGCGCATCGCCGATCCGCGGATATCCCGCACGCACCTGATACTGCGGTTTGATCAGGGCCGGTGGCTGGCGATCGACAACGGTTCGCTCAACGGGACCT
>Ga0310910_10001555_pt1 | contig 12666 bp, 22 predicted proteins | sample GREbulkMGHF172_FD_203448 | JGI IMG/M metagenome (GOLD analysis project Ga0310910, IMG submission 203448) | Lab enrichment of tropical soil microbial communities from Luquillo Experimental Forest, Puerto Rico - GRE.bulkMG.HF172 | ecosystem: Environmental > Terrestrial > Soil > Tropical forest >... | reverse complement strand
GATGAGTGTGCCAGGGAAGTTACTTACAGGGGAGACACCATCGAATCAGGCTGGGGCAGGCGTACTTTCGGGTCTGTTGCCGGTGATGACCGGCGCCGCGGGCGGGGTGATCGGTGGTACCGGCGGAGGGATTCTGGGCAATATCGGTGGCGGCATTCTGGGCAATATTCTTGGTGGTGGGGTGGGGCCACAACAACAAACCGGATTGCTCAATCCCACACAGATTTTCGCGCTCTTGCCGGAAATTGTTCAAACCTTAGTTGCCGCACTACAATTCGTCTTCACACAAGCGCACACTCACTACCATGACACGCCACAGCCTTACTGGCGAGGATTGACTGCCGTCGATTGCGCCGCGCAGATCATCGAAGAGAACGTCCATGAATCCGAGACGGTTGTAGTTTACACTGTTCCTGGTACGTGGGCTGCATGGAATGATGGCCCGCCAGCTTGGACGGCATGGGAATTACCATAGGAGGTAAGATGATAGCTAAGTATTGGAAAGCGGCAATCGCCTTTCTTGGTGCTTTGCTGATTTTCCTGAATTCTATTGTCGGAATAGACGTTTGGAATGCTGATACAATCAAGTGGATTAATATTGTTATCGGTTTTGTATCTGCTGCGCTCGTTTTCTTGAAACGTAATCAGCAGACTGCCGATTCAATTGATACTGCTATTCAGCAAGGGGATGTTTCGGTTCCCGAAGTTAAATCAGTAGTCGCTAAACACGAGACGGGTACTCATGAAGCGCCGTGAAGTTCTGGCCGGTGCGCCAATTTTCAAAGGCAGATGGTCGGCATTAGCGTTTACATGGTGGAGCGGTTGGCTATTCGGTCGTGTTCATCCGATCACAGACATGATCACCAAAGTTGATTTGAATCGAGAGGATTATATTTTTGCCCCGATAGCAATATTGATGATGATATGTGGAGTGATCTTCCTAGATCAATATGGCCGAAACTGTTGGTTCACTTGGTGCCCCGACGATATACCGTGGGGCAAGAACTTATATCGTAAGGATGTTAAACGAGAATCATGGCTGTCACCACATCGCACGGAGCAGCAATCCTGAGCCTCTTTATTTCAAGTGGCGTGGCAACTGCTATTGTCGGTATGGTTACGGCTGTTTTATCAAGACCCAAACAAGACCAAGCAAATCCAAACGGTGAACGTAGAGCATTGCAAGAAGAAGTGTTTTGGTTACGAAAACGATTGGAACAAAAGGATGATGATTAGGCGGCTGCTAATAGGGTGTATGTTGGCATCTGCTGCATGGTTATTCCCGCCAGCCGCTCATGCCGACACCCAATGCCCTTATCCCGGTGTTGGAATTCTTAATGTAAATATTGCAGGAATTACCGGAGGATTCTGTGATTTCCCTACTGAAATTAATGGCGCTCACTGGCATTGCCAAGGTGGTGGAGTTAGTCTTGGTTTAGGGATTGTTGCGACTGGTATTGGTGGTGTTGGTAGTGGTGCTCTTGTTGGTGCTGGGCAAGGTTTTGGTGGCGTGAGTTGCAACTGGCGTTGCCCTGACGGCGTAGACGCTCCCGCGCCTAATCCCCCTGGAATGTGGAAGGAGTATTTGGTGCCAATGAATTCTACAAATTATTGTAAGGATCATATGGTGCCCAATGGGTTTTGGTCCGCTCCCGTATTGCCTACGGAAGGCATCCCTCCCGCAGGAGAAAATCCAGAACAAGCTCAATTACCACAACCTATTCCGCCACCACCACCGATTATGCCGGAACCGCAGCCACCCGTTGCACCCCTTGCGCCAGGGGAACCCAACCCATGATAGGATTTCAATTATGACTGCAATGTTTGGTATGCGACCCCATAATCCGCATCCGGTAGCGTCTACTCAACTTAAAACCCCGATTTTAGATCATAACGCAGAAGGGTTGAAAGTTGAAAACGCTCTCTTGCACCGACGCCTACTATATCTCATGCAACAGGATATCAAATTGCGTGCCGCGCTTGAGCTTGCTACCGGCGAACCGTGGGATAGCCAAAACCTCACTGATCTAAGTGGAGATCAATTAGAAGAAGTTGTGGCTAATAACATGGCGCATGGTTTACAAATTAGTATGGAAGAGGCACGTAAGCGCGTGCGCGATCACAAGGCAATGGCGAATCCGGCACAAATCAAAGGCGAAAAAGCTTCGCCATAGACTCGCATCCATAATTCATTATGGATGCGACGTGCGCGCACGGTCGCGCATTATGCCCAGGGCTACAGGGCTGCGTGTTAAAACCTTCAGAAGTACGCGCGTGCGGGACTTTTTTCCGCGCGCAGGGCTGCGCGTGTGCGCGTCCATCCTCCCCGCGCATGATGCGCGCGTCCTCCTCCCCTCGGGCGCGAGGTCGGCAAAAACCGGCTCTGACCTGCGGAATTTGACAAAATCGGCGACCTGGGTCATGGTGGGCCACGTCGGTCAACCGCCGACCGGGGTCAAAACCCCCGAACGCTCGAACAAAGGCTATTACTATGTCTGTGATCAATCGCTTCCAACAATTAATCGGCCAGGTTTCGGAGAAACCTGCTGCGGCTCCCGTTGCCGACGAACCGAAAGCCGACTGGCTTTCGGAGCCGGTTAGCTTGGCCCAGAAGATCGCGATCCACAGGTTCTTGCTTCGCAAGAACCTGGCCGCCGATCCCAACGTTGCAGAACTTGAAAAGTTCTGCACGTTTGCCGAAGACACCGGCTACTGGGTTCCCCCGGTTGGCTTCACCAAGGGTGAAGCCAAGGTGCTTCAGGAGCGTTTGTACGGCTTGCCGTACAAAAAGCGCGGCGACAAGGCTTCTACGAAGCCTTCGACCCCGGCCCCTTCGGCTTCGCCGAAGCCTCCTGCCGCAACCAACGGGAACTCCGTTCCCGATGGTTGGGAGGTCCGTGTCGGCAAAAAAGGCCCCTACTTGGCCAAGGCCAAGTAAGCCCACATACCGAAAGCCCCTTGAGCATAGCTCAAGGGGCTTTTCGGCGTTTCCGGCCCAAATTTCGGCCATTCCCTGCGTAGGGCGCGCGAACGTAAGAGCGTCTATGCAGGGGGAATCTAATAATTGAATATCCCTCCCGATAGATTCCCTCCCTTGGGAATCTTGAGGGAAGCGCGCCTACATAGAAAGGAAAGTGAAATGGCCGCTTCGCAAATATTCACCGACGCTCCTACTGGAAACTACCTTCGATTCAATGGTGGTTTCGATCGTGGTTTCGATCGTTTCGTTGGCTTTCAGGTCAACGAAGGTGACACCGTGATTTTCGATAAGAACACGGCTAGCCTCATTTATGAGGCATTGGGCAAAGCCCTTGGTTTGGAATCGACCGTCTTTCGAATTGGTTACATTGATGTCGATTCCGGTGAAACCGTTTACACCGTCTTTCCTACTTGGAAAGCTGCTAACGAATGGGTCGAACGTTACCGGCGTAATGCCATCGTTTCTTGGCACTGCGACGAGACTCTGAAAGAGGTCTGAAAATTCGTTTCATTTGCTTTGCTCACCCGAAATGGTGAGCATTGCAAACGATGCGAAAGCATTTAACAACTAAACAGTGACCGTTGAACTGACGGATTTCTGCCAATCTAAGGTAGCTTGAATGCGACAAGCTATGTGGGCATGAGCCGATGCCACGAAGTCGAGTGGTTCATATCAGGTATACGGAGTCGCTTTTATTGGCGACTGAAATAAGTGGGCATGGGAAGCCCGCAAGCGCATCAGGTACGGACACAAGTGAATAGGAATGTCAATCTATCTACGGCAACATTGAAGGGAGGTTCGTTATGTTTGCCATTATTCGTAAGGTTTGGAATTGGTTTTGTAGTGAGAAGCCAGTAGTTAAGGGGATATTTATAGCCAGTGGGACTGCTGTCACAGGGGTTATTGCAGCCGTAATATTCAAGCCCATTATGATGTTCGCTACTATTTTAGTAGCAGCCAAGGTCGTATTTGACGCTATAGATCAGGACATAGATGTTGACCAGGACTACAGTGTCAAGCCACGGCTATTTCGTCATTCACGATTCACTCCAATCGATCCATCCTGAAAGGAGAACTATTAGAAAGAAACTACAATGCAATTTGAGTTCACTTCAACAACAATACACATTGATACTCTTAAGCAAGCTATGGTTAAAGGGTATCAGGACAGACCTACGGTCTATGTTTATATCAACAGAAAGGGAGTGCTTTACACTGGAATATCTCAACAGATGAGAAACAGAGTTTATCGGCATCACGTTGACTCTGAATGGTTCAAAAAGGCAAGTCATGTACTTGCTTTTCAAAACGATAGTTGGCAACTAGAAGACCTCTATCGTATGGAACGGCAATTAATCAGAGTTCTTGGTTGGTTCTTTGCCATTCACAACAAGCAACATAATGGGTATGCTCGCGTTATACATATGCCTTTGGGCAGTGTGCAAGCAGAATTGGTACGTTCAATTGTAGCCTTTATGTTGCAGTATCTATTGTTAATCATTGTCCTCATGGTGATGCTTACTTTTAGTACAATCAACAAAGATGACGTTTCTAACTGGATTCGTCAAACCGTCCAAAAGATATTGAAAGGAATCAAGTCATGTTCAAGAAAGTTATCGCAGGTGCAATTACCGCGACTGCGATCTCGCTAGTGACCGCTGGTCAAGCAAATGCTGACCCATTTAATACGCCTGCACATCAGGGAGACATGGCTCAGATGTGCATCTATTTGAAATACCATCCCTCTGTTTCTGGTGTGGTGGGAATCATTCAGTCATGGCAAGCCCATTATGGAACCAGCGATGCTGCTGCTCAAATGGGGGCACAAACATTGTTAGATGCAATCACTTATGATTGCCCTGAATACGCTGGTATCGTTTATCAAGCTGTTCAGGAATATAAGCTCCGGCATCCTTCGCAGCCTTCGCAGCCTACGCCATCAGTCCCGGTTTCACCGGATGGCATCGAACATGATACGGTAGTCTGATGTATATCACAGCGCAACTTATCATCGACGGTGCATTGGACGAAGACGTTTCGTATAACACCGAAGACGAATTCGATTCCTGGCTTAACGAAGTCAAGCAACAAAGCGAAGCCTTTCCTGATCAGGAATGGCAAGTCTTTCTCATTGTGCATGACCATCCGTTAGGCGATTGCATGTGTGTCCAATACCTGACCGATCACTCTCCATATTGGAGCAACAGCCATGAGTGGTGATATTGCAGGTTATACTTATCAAGCGGAAAACTTGTGCCCTGATTGCACGATCACTAAGCTTGGAAAGGGCATAAATGCATCCGCAATCGGGTACGCTTATGATACTCACGCTGTTATTCGATTAGTGGCAGCGGTAGAGAATGTCAATCTAGATGACGAAAGGAGTTACGACAGCAACGATTTTCCAAAACCGTTCACTTTCGATCAAGTATTGGAAGATGAAAAGTGCGACCAATGTAACGGAAGGTTGTGCTAAATGTGACAGCGGCTTTTGCCATTGTCGAACGCTGTGACCGTTGTCGTGCTACGGCAGCGGTCAGAGTGGTGCTGGAAGATGAAAACGAAACAGAAAGCGATTTATATTTCTGCCAGCATCATTTAAATAAGTACGGCTCCAAGTTATGTGACTTAGGAGCAACCATCATTACAATCCGAAAGGAAAATTAACATGGCACGTCCAGAAACAATCGCAGATGTTGAAGAGAAAATGATTCGGATCGGTTCTTTCGATCTGGAACGAGTCGTTACTGAGCCGAAGCTGCTCAAAGCTTATACGGCTTTGATTGAGCAGCTTCAACTGATGAAAGGAACCGTTGAGCCGACCTACGGCCAAACGGTTGAATTCCATCTGCCTCGCAATCAGAAGCAATTGCAAGAGCGGTTGCGTTCTGATCAGTACAGTTGGGATGACCACCAGAAGCATTACAAATTGGCGCTTCTCGGCGAAGAGGTTGCCGACTGGCGTAAGAGTGGCATCAGTGAATGGGCAAAAGAGGAAGGATTGCCCGATCCGTTTGATAGTGAATCCGAAGAGTCCGAAGTCTAACTGAAAGGAAACCGGACAAAATGACAACATTAACACCGCAACAGAAAGCTGCGAACACTCATGCTCGCAACAAGTTCCTGAAAGCTCTCAAAGAGAAGCGGGAACTTTATCGGAATGACAAGCGGGCACTTGCTGCTCAAATTGCCATTCAGATTCGTCTGGACGAACATGGCAATGAGAATCCCGATGACTACTACGACAACGGTCAGATGCATTGGTATCAAGAAGATTGGGGTCGAGTCAAGGTCAGTGCTGAAACAGCTAGCAACTTCACTCCAATCGGAAGTCATCTGGCGGTCAGTTGTCCGACAACCGGATGCGTAGCCGGATGGGCGACAACACTGGCGGGTCACCCGATGGTGATGAAATTCACTACCGTTAAAGAGCTAATCGAATCGTATGACGGTGAAGCCGTCAGCGTTGGCGAATGCATACTTGACGACGGTTCTGTGATGCACATTGTGGATCGTGCAAGAGAACTTCTTGATCTCACTAGGCATCAATCTGAATGGCTTTTCGATGGCTACAATTCCAAAGAGCAAGTCTTGTGGGCTTTGGAGCTAATCGTAGAGACAGGCTACTTTGATCCAGATGTGTGCCCATTCGATCAACAAGGCAATCGTATCCGCGATGACGAGGGCAATTGGATCGATGAAAATGACTACGTTGAAGATAACGTTTAGTCTGGTAGCAATTCTGATCGGTTCTCTGATCAGTTTTGCTACTCCCGCTCATGCAACCGATTACTGCTCGTTTGACAATTATGTCCCGCCAGCGTATTCGGTTTGCACAGGAATCGGCCAGTGGTGCAGTGTGATGTCTTCCGGTTGTTCGACCATCCCCGGTGACCCCGGTACATGGAATCCGCGAGGCTACACGCCGCCTACCCCCAGCAAGGGGCCAGGGCACCGCTGATCTGTCGGTGGCCGGTGCTAACGTCTTGACCAGTAGGGATGGGCGTTAGCACCGGCCTTTATAATCCCAGATAAGATCAAGTTGAAAGGAAAATGAAAGTGGGCTAGATTCGGAGGTACGTCTCAGGCAGTACCACCCTACGGAAGTAAGGAAAATCATGTGAAGCACATCGCAGATCAGGAATCCAAATTAATCTCGTTACATTCCGAATGGATAGGCGAGAGTCAGATGCGGATTCGTGTCAGATATATCGGTAAGGCTCGTAAATTGCTTGTCGATGTGTGGGAGCTTTGTGATGCCCGCCATCGTACTTCAATGACGCGAGCGCGAACCGTTGCCCGTGCGGCTGCGCGTCTCAATGGCGCTCAGAGCATGGACATGTCACTCCTGCTTGATTTCGAAACCAATCGCAAAGCTACTCGTTTCGACGGGACAGTGGCATTGGTCAGAATCAGGCAAACCTCGTTTGCATTCGCAAGCGCATATGAACCGACAGGAGGTAAGATAGATTCTTAGAAGATTCTTACTTGGGCTAGCCCAGTGAGATGCTATGATAGTAATTGTCCTCACGAGGATCGGAAAGGCCGATCCCAACAGTGGAAGGAAACGGACAAATGTCAGTACATACTAAAGAGTATCTTCACGACAACATTCGTGTTGGAAACGTGAAGGGGCTTCTGGACGCAAACGGCCAGGTCATCCCTGGCGGGACTCGTACCCCGGCATGGTGGTTCGACCCGACAAAGGAAGCGGAACGCATCGCTGCCGGTATCGCGCCATCGCACTACGCGCAACCGTTGTCAATCAGCATGATCCGTTCGGAACTGTTCGGTTGGGAAGCATTGGACGCTGCCGTCAAGATCAGCGTTGAGCTTCGCATCCCTGGTGATCACCCGCTTTCAAAGACACCGGGAACCGAAGAGATTCGTCAGGTTACGTTCACCGTTCCTGATTGGAAAGGTGTGGTTCGGGAAGACAAGTTGGTTGAATGCTACTTGAATGACAAACTGGACGAACTTGGTCCTGAAACTGTGATGAACATCGCTTCACAGTCATTCAATACCGCTTCATTCCAGAAGGTTCTGGTTGACAACACCATTGAAATCGTCGGTGGCGGAGACAATATGCTTGTTTCCGGTGCCGGCGTTCTGAAGTGGGGTCGTGTCGGTTACATCGAAGTCACGATTCCCGAAACCCTGCACGACAACGAAACCGGGATTGCTTTCCGGCCAAATCTGTTGGGTTCCACTTCGTTCGATGGTTCTGTCGGTACCCGTTGGGACCGGACGGTTACCAATGTGGTTTGCGACAACACTCACCAGTGGGCATTGCAGCAATCCAGTGACAAGACTGGTTCGTTCAAGATCAAGCGAACCAAGAATTTTGTGGAACGCATGTCGGATGCCCGCAAAGCCTTGGGCTTACTGACACAGGAGGCAGATGAATACACCAAGATTCTGCACGAATGGAGCAAGATTCCTGTCAGCCCGAAGCAATTCATCAAGTGGCTGGACGTGATCGTTCCTGTGCCGGAAGTCAAAGCGGTCCAAAAAGAGATCATGGTTTCTGTCCAAGGTGAGATGCAAAAGCAAATGGTGAACAGTGTGAACACCCGTGCCCAAAGCATCGCACTCAACAAACGGGATCGGTTGTCGGAGCTTTACTACACCGATGCTCGCGTTAGCCCGTGGATGGGAACCAAGCTGGGCGTTGCTCAATTGGGCAACACTTGGGCACGGTACGATCAGACAATGAAGGGCGCAAAGGCTCACGAGGGCAACGTGCTTCAGGCCCGTGTCGAAGGGCAAATGTTGAAGGTTCTGGATGGTTCATTCCAGAAGCAAGACGTGGAATTCTTGGATGCTTTGGACAAGGTTCTACTGGAATTCGACGCCGAAGGGGTTGTAATTCCGCTGGCATCCGACAAGCCGGTTACTGCCGCTCGTAAGCGTGCAGAAAAAGCCGATCAACAGAATGCCGCAAACAACTAAATAAAAGACCGGCAGGCTAGGGAGTGTAATCGCCTATGCGGCGCACTGGCTCCCTAGCCTGCCCCCAACAAAAGGAAATGAAATGACAGAAAATCCAACACAGAAGTTACTCAGCATCTATGATGTTGCCCGTCAAATCGGTGCTGACTCTCGAAAGCTTGAACAGTGGGCAAAGGACGAAAGCATACCAACGCCATCAGCAAGTTTCGAAACCAATCACACTCAGTATTGGGTCGAAATAGATGTAATTGAATGGGCAAAGATTTTCGATACGATGGTTGCTCAATCGACCAACGTCGATTACGCTTTTGCTACGCTGGTGGACAAATTAGCGGCCAAAGCAAAGGAAATGAAGCGTTACGCTGATCGTGTCGGTGGTTATAGCTCTGGCCGTTCATACACCAAGGGACGTGCGAAAGAACTGGTACATGAGGTTACAGGTATATATAAGCTCGTCTCTTCACTCAATGAATTCGGAATCCAACCGAAAGAAAAGAAAGACGAAATCAATGGATACCTCTCTGAGGCAAAAACAAAGTTAGGAATGGATTGATGCCAAAGAAAATGCCTACGTTCGAAGCGGTAGTTGATACCGTTTGGAGCAAGCACATTACAAAGTTGGGAGGTCAGGGAGACGAATTCAGAACTTCTGTCTGGCGCTTTCTGGTGGACAGGTACGATCTGTCAGAAAACGAAGCCAAGATTCTTCGAAAGAAAGTTATGGATCAGTTAGAAAGCGAAGGTTCAATTCTTCGTCTCAACTCTCGCGGCAATAAGATCGCGATTCTTTAACACCTGCTGGCGGGTCCGGTGGATCAAAGGGTTCACCGGCCCGCTCCCTATCAAAGGAACTGAAATGACTGAAAGACCAATGAATAGATATTGCCAGTTATGTTATAGACCATTTTTGCCCCGCCAAAGAAAACAAATGGTGGAATGGAACTATGAGCCTGGTGCGTACTTACAATACGAAGTACATTCTACGTGCATAACTAATTTGGCTAAAGCAGCGAGGGGGCGTAGGAAATGAAAATGATTCAAAAGCCTTTAGATACGTCCAGATGTGGTACTTCCGCGAATGCCAAGGGACATCGTAGGCGCGGCGAGAAGCCATGCCCCTCATGCCTCAAAGCAGAGACACGGGCAGCCTACGAGCGAAAGGTCCGCAGGCTTGGCTACGTGCCGGTGAATGACTCCCGCTTATGGATGGATTGGTGCCATCGCTGCGGAGGCTTTTTGACAAAAGCCAAAGAATGCAACTATTGTGGAAGTGGAAAGGCAGCGTAAAAGTGAAACTAAAACTGATCGTTTTGAATCAAGATACCGGAGAAGTTTTGGATACTGCCGAAGGGATTAGCTATGAAGAATTCAAGTTAGCTCAGATCAGCGGTCAACATGCTATCGCATTGCTTTTCCCTTTGAACGTAGGTAAAGACAAATGATTTCACGCGCGTTCGTATGCGCTCTCCCTCTTTTTGATATTAGGATGGGAGGTTCCCAAGGTGGGCCTCCCAGGCGAGCGCATATGGTATATAGGGGGGAATCCTCTTTTTTGATAGGGAGGGATTCCCTATTGGATTCCCCGCGTATGCGTAGCTTTTCTCATAGCTTCCTTAAGAAGCCTAGCCCACAAGCATGGTACGCTTAGCATATGACATCATCCGTGCCAACACCCATAGAGCCAGTTCATTACGATGAACCGCGAACCGTAAAGCTTCGCGACCCTGCTGATCCTGCACTCGTACCCGAAGTCACTCACGATGCAGTACGAAGTGCAATCAATATATACGTTCTCTCGCAGGATGAAGAGAACGCGATCATGGCAGGTTGGACAGATATCATGCAAGTCTGCGCCGACAAAGCTAATGCAATCTTAGCTCCCTTACGGACACCCAGTGCGCCACCACCAACACCCTAGTCCAAACGACGAGGAAATCTCAAAGCATCTGGAATCCAAATCCTTAAAGGATTTGGAGGAATGTCAAGCCGTTTTAGTTGAACTAGCTGAAACGATCTTCTATACGTTTCAAAACGAAGAACCTAAAATTTTCGCGTATGGTCGTTTACTTAACTACTTGACGGATGGAGTTGGACGTGAGACTCTAATCCGTATCTGTGCCGCCGCGCTCTGGAAGCTATACGGTCAGGGCAACGCAGAAATCAGAGCCATACCGCAGAAAGCACGTCTGAAACGGAACAGGAAAGGAAAGTGACAGAGCACAAATCAGAACATATGATGCAAACTGCGCTCGCGAACGAATGGAAAGCGCAGGTTGTACCAGAAATTCCAGAGAATCTAAGACCGGACGAGATCATATGGAACCTTTATGCGTTGCGTGGTCAGGAGTCCTTGCATGTTGTCTTTATCGGCAACCGACAGGATCATGCGACTTATGTCTATGGCGATTACCGCACCAAACCGGATTGCCGAGTAGCCGTCATCAAAATTCTGATGGGAAAACCGGACCCTCGAAAGCTGGTAAGACTAAGAGGACATGAGATAGTTGAGAAGATTCGGGATTTACGAACAGTACCTTGGGAACACGATTCACCCGCAATCGATATCATGTTAGCCGTTCTTGGAAAAGAAATCACTTGGGTTCGAAAGATCGATGGTGGTATTCAACAAGGAACTGTTGTGCGTGAAATGAACCTGGGCAACAAGTATTTTCGCGTATACGAATCCCCGCCACAGTCGGGCCAACGGGTTCTTAGTTGGAATGATGCCGAAGGTGGTTTCAGAACAGTGCGAATCAATTCAATCATAGATGTGGCGTAATATGGCTAGAAATATTACTTGCGATAGTTGTGGCATAATTGAACCACTAGAGGGCAAACTTCACAAACCTTCTAATTGGGTCAAGATCACTCTTACTTGGAAGCACGTTGGTTCTACCGGCAGGCCGTCGAAGGTTTTATATCGGGAGGTATGTGCAACTTGTGCTGAGAAGTTTGAAGGAATGCTTGGGGAGGGAGGACAAGTAAAATGACAACGGTTTGGACTCTAGGTATACACTCCAAAATTCCTAATCGAATTTGGGTTAGTTTCCCTTACGATCCTTCTCTTATCGAAGAGATAAAGAATGGCGTACCAGGGGTACGCTGGGATCAACGCGGCAAGGTATGGCACGCTCCGCAAGATTATGAAGTGGCGCGAGACATCACCAAGGTAGCTCGCGTTTGGGGCGCACGGTTCGACATACGGCCAGATTTGCTTGATTGGCTCCGCGCCGAAAAAGCCCGCCTGGCGGGCATCGTAGCGCCGACCGACACGTCACGTAACTTCGACCTGCTCTCGAATGTACGTGCAACTCATCACGAATTGATCGAAGCCATGAACCAAAAGCCTTGGCAGATACCAGGATCGCAATTCATCGCTTCTCAGCGACGGGTGATCGTGGCCGACGAACCGGGGCTGGGCAAGACGTTGCAGGCTATCGCCGCGCTCGTTGAAGAGAACGTGACCGGCCCGATACTGGTGGTTGCACCCAAGTCCGCAGTCGATATCACATGGCCGGATGAAATCGAAAGATGGTTGGGTACAAGCGAAATCGTGGCACGCATCAGTGCTGACATGAAACCTGCGGAACGCCGGTTGATGATCGACTACGCCGGTCAGATACAAACGAAACGTTGCTGGGTTCTGATCGGGCCGAGCTACCTTCGCATTCGTGCCGACTTGGACGATCACGGCAATTTCGTTCGGGATGCCAACGGACGCAAGATCATTCGTG
>Ga0310910_10001541_pt1 | contig 12700 bp, 14 predicted proteins | sample GREbulkMGHF172_FD_203448 | JGI IMG/M metagenome (GOLD analysis project Ga0310910, IMG submission 203448) | Lab enrichment of tropical soil microbial communities from Luquillo Experimental Forest, Puerto Rico - GRE.bulkMG.HF172 | ecosystem: Environmental > Terrestrial > Soil > Tropical forest >... | reverse complement strand
GGTCGAGCCGGACGTGTACAGCCAGAAGCACATGTCGTCGCAGGTGGTCCGCGCAGTGACTGGCTTGTTGTCGGCGCCCGCGAGCAGGTCACCGAAGTGATGATGGCCATGGGCCGCGGCGCCGGAAACAATGACGTGGTCGAGAGTCATGGACGCGGCGATTGCTGACTGAAATTTCGGCAACAGTTCCTCGGAGACAATGAGCGCGCGGGCGCGGCTGTCCTCGAGCATGAAGCAGTAATCATCCTCGGTCATCAGCGTGTTGACCGGAACGGCGACTACGCCTGCCTTGATCGCGCCGAGAAAGGCGGTCGGCCAGTCGATGGTGTCGAGGAGGCAAATCAGGACGCGTTCTTCCATGCGCAGCCCGAGCGCGCGCAGCACGTGACCGAAACGCTCGACCCGGTCGGCAAGGTCGGCATAGGCGTATTTGCCGCGATGATCGATAAAGGCGGTCTTGTCGGCGCGGCCGGCGTCGAGATTGCGCTTGAGAATATCGGCGGCAAAATTGTAATCGCGCGGCACCGCGGGGGCGGCAGAGAGGCCTGACGCCTCACTCGACTGAATGAGATTCATCCCTCTTGCATCCCTGTTGTTTCCTCACGCGAGCGCCGCGTCAAACTCAAGCTTGGTAAATAGAGACAGATTTCAAGGAAGAAGAATAAAATTAAACCACTGCGAGAGGAGGGGGTTTGACCTAAGTCAATTGCGGCCCACGTCTTCCATTGCTTTATGTAGGGCTCGCGGTCCTTTGCGATAGAGAACACCGTGCATTGTGCCGAGCCCATCGGGCACTGCCGTCACGGCGGGTGTACATTCGTAAGCCGGACGGCCGATAGCGCCACTCGCCGTTGCCGCGCGCTGGAGGACAAGATTGTCCAACGGGCGGTGGCCAGCCGCCGGATTCGTGAACAATCAGCGCCCGAACTCCGAATACAAGTAAAGGCCATGAATACATCGGCGCCGCCACCCCGTGAAGCGATGGGGTTCGACACGGTCATCGTCGGCGCCGGCCCGGCGGGACTCGCCGCCGCTATCCGGCTCAAACAGCTCGCGCCGAAAAAGTCCGTCGTTATCGTAGAAAAAGGCTCAGAGGTCGGCGCCCATATTCTCTCCGGGGCGGTAATCGATCCGATCGGACTTGATCGCCTCATTCCCGAATGGCGCCATGAGGACACGCTGATCAAGACAGCGGTCACGGAGGATCGGTTCTACTTTCTCGGCTCGGCGGCGGCGCTGCGGTTGCCGAATGTCGTGATGCCGCCACTCATGAGCAATCATGGCAATTTCATTGTCTCGCTCGGCGAGGTTTGCCGTTATCTGGCGCGCAAGGCGGAAGCGCTCGGGGTCGAGATTTATCCGGGCTTCGCCGCAACCGAGGCGTTGTTCGAAAATGCCGCGGTCGTTGGCATTGCCACCGGCGATATGGGCGCCGCTAAAGATGGTCACCATAAATCCGGCTTCGCCCGCGGCATGGAGCTGCGCGGCAAATACACTTTGTTTGCTGAAGGCGCCCGCGGCAGTCTGTCCAAAGTGCTGATCGAGCGTTTCGGACTGCGCCAAGACCGCGAGCCGCAAAAATTCGGCATCGGGCTCAAAGAGCTTTGGCAGGTCGCGCCCGACAAATACCGCCAGGGCCTCGTGCAACACACGTTCGGCTGGCCCCTCGACAACCGCACCGGGGGCGGCTCATTCATCTATCATTTCGGCGACAATCTGGTTGCGGTGGGATTCGTCGTGCACCTGAACTACCGCAATCCTTATCTTGCACCGTTCGAGGAATTTCAGCGCTTCAAGACTCATGCGCTGGTCAGAGACACATTCGCCGACGGAAAGCGGATTTGCTACGGCGCCCGCGCCATCACCGAGGGCGGCTGGCAATCGGTGCCGAAACTTGCTTTTCCGGGCGGCGCGCTGATCGGCTGCGCCGCCGGCTTCGTCAATGTGCCGCGCATCAAGGGCACCCACAATGCCATGCTGTCCGGAATGCTCGCCGCCGAAAATGTTGCCGCGGCGCTGGCGCAAGGCCGCGCCCATGATGAGCTTTCCGGCTACGAGCAATCGTGGCGCTCCTCGCCGATCGGCCGCGATCTGTGGCGGGTCCGCAACGCCAAGCCGTTATGGTCCAAGTTCGGCACGCTCGCCGGCGTTGCGCTCGGCGGGCTCGATATGTGGACCAATATGCTTGGGCTGTCGGTGTTCGGCACGCTCAAGCACGGCAAGTCGGATTTCGCGATACTAGAGCCTGCGGCGAAGTGCCAGCCCATCGTCTATCCAAAGCCTGACGGCCGGCTGACCTTTGATCGGCTGTCCTCGGTGTATCTGTCCAACACCAATCATGAGGAGGATCAGCCGGTTCATCTCATTGTGCGCGACAATGCTCTGCAAAAATCGTCCGAGCACGACATCTATGCCGGTCCGTCGGCGCGCTATTGCCCGGCCGCCGTCTATGAATGGGTCGAGGAAGCCGGCCAGCCGCGATTCGTCATCAATGCTCAGAACTGCATCCATTGCAAAACCTGCGACATTAAAGACCCGAATCAGAACATCACCTGGGTGCCGCCAGATGGTGGCGGCGGTCCGAATTATCCGAATATGTGACCAGTCGCCGTTCGGCGGAAACCCCAGCAACGGGCAGCGGGACGGCGATGTTTTCCGCACTCGGCGTATCAATCGCGTGGCGCATGAACGCGCCGAAGTTAAGTCAAGTCACCGTTCAGGAGCCACGTGGTTCGCCTGCAGTGTTACAGTGGCCTCACTGCTCACAATAGTGGCTTGCGGTGGCAACGGATGAGTTTCAAGCCAGAGCGCGCGGGCAGCCGCAAGCGGATCTATTCCCGTGTTCCGCCACCACGATTCTTCATCGCCACAGCGATGGAGCTCACGGTGATGCGCGCGACACAGCGGCACCGTGAACTCGTCGCTGACCTTGCGAGCGAGCGCACGAGATTGCGCGAAGCGCAGATGGTGTGCATCGGAGGGCCGGCGACCGCAGACTAGGCACGGTTGCTTAATCACATGCCGGATATGATCGCGGTCACGAATGCGACGCGGTTCAGGGAACACAAGCACACCCTTGTTTATCTGAATTGCCGCGCAGGTTGGCTCGGCCAAGCTCTGCGCAGAGAGCACTTTTGCACTTTGTGCCTGGATCACCGCCAACTTGGCGGCGAATGCCTGCTCCACCTGCTGGGCATCAGCTGTAGATAACTGGTTCTTCGCCGGTAAGCGGCGCTGTGCCCATAGCGCCGCATCGTCGGCCGCGACCAGGCCTTCGATTTCACGGAGTAATTCAGCCCTTAAGCTCGCCGATAAAGCCACCGAAAGCTTGGAGGCCGGTGAAGGAGAACTGAATTTGTTCGCCCCGATGCGACCCGCCCTACGGTTCGAACTCTTTACCTGACCACCATTGACGACAGACCTTCTTTCGATGCTCGGCTTCTCGGTTTGCGGATCCGGGCCAACCAGATCCGGGGCATCCAGATCATCTTCACCGGCAATGCCGACCAGCGTGAACAAGGCGTAGCGCCGGGCATAGGTTAGCGCCGCGCCCATCCGATGCGGCCTTTCGGTCTCACCGATCGGACAAACCGGCCAGTCCGACGCGATCCATTCTCCGGAAGAATGCGCCAGCATCGTCGTCAGATTGACGATGCCGGCCGCCTGATCGATCGCCGTGGTCTGCACGGTTGCAATCTCATGCTGGCCCAGAGTCTTGCGTACGATTTCCAGCCCGCTGGACAGCGGCGCATAGCGGAATTGCCGCGCACCGCTCTGCCCCCGTTGCGGTTCGATCGTACCGATCAGCGACTTTTCAGGATTGGTGAGCTCGATCTGCGCTTTGGCTAGTGCGGTCGCGAGCGCAGCGATCGATGAACTAGAGCGCTGCATGAGTCGTCTCCGCAATTGAGAGATCTAAACTGATAGCGCCGGATTTGGAGCGCTTTGCCCGAACGCCATGACCGATCGCCTCCTTGGCATCCTCCGGCATCAGGCGCTTCAATTCGGCCTTGGCTTGCTCGTGCTCGAGATGGGCCGCCCGGGTCCGGCTAAAGATCGTGGCAAACTCGGCCCAGGCATTGGATACGGTCATGTCCACAATCCGCACCGCCTCGAGCCGTGGCTTGGGCGGCTCGACCCCGAACAGCCGCGGTTGTTCGCCATTCTCGACACAGCGCCAGAACTTGCGCTCGGCGGTGACGATGAGATGCTGATAGAGCGGATCGGCGTGGGCGAGGATCTCCACCCATTTGCCGCCGCCGGTGATCACGGAAAGCACCGCGGTCCGCGCCGCCACGACCCACATGTTATGCTGGAGCTGCGGCATATATTTCTCGGCTGCGGCTTCTTCCGAGAATGACCACGGCAACATAAACTTGGCTTCGAAGACCGCATCCCTGCCTTGAACACGGCCGTCCAACGTGGCTGCCATCCAGCGTAGAGTCGGATGAAAGATCCGGCTCTGGATGTCCGTGATTACTTGGCCCGTATTAGCCTGGTACCAGCACCGGTTCAGCCCTTCTGTAGCCAGGCCAAGCTGGACGACGAGGTTACCCGAATGGTCTTCGGGCTCGATCTCACCCCGCTTTTCCTGCCAAAGGCGAAGGAGCGCGGCCTCATCATTGCCCATGATGATCTGGGCGTCCGAGCCGCCGACGAAGTAGCGGCGATCGGCGATTTTCGTATTCATTGCCATTTTTGATATCCCCTTTCATCGAAACTCCAGCTACTTTTGCAGACTGCTGAGGCAATCCGGCCATGATCCAAAATGGATCATAGCCGTTGATCCTTTTTGGATCAAGGGGAATCTTTGCAAAATGCTCACGATTGAGCAGCTCCGCGCGGCTCGGGGTCTACTTGGTTGGTCCCAATCAAAACTAGCGGCTCGCGCGGGACTATCCTTGCCTACCGTAAAAAGAGTTGAAGCCGATTTGGGCCCCCGTGTATCGGATGAGGCACGGAACAAGCTCCGGCGAACATTGGAGTCCGCAGGCGTCGAGTTCATCGACGAGAACGGTGGCGGCCCGGGGGTGCGGCTACGAAAGCGGCTCCACAAAAAAGGTTAGGCTTGTCGAGCACGTCGGTCGCACGTGCGCTCAATGGCGCGGACTGAAATGACGAAACGAACCCGTTTTGGTCGGCGTCCATACCCGAGCAGATTGAGAGCGAGGTGCTCCATCAACTGCGCCCCCGGCCGCGCGAACCGGTTCCAGCTGCACCATTCTAGTCCCCCCGCCCGACCGCCCCGACCCCACCCATTCTGATGGGACCCGCACCTGGAACCCCGTTCCGGCAGACCTGAACGGTATCCGCGAAACGTAAGTGCTAACTGCACGTCGGGAGGTCCTGGAACCCGGGCGCAGTCGATACGGCGTCCAACAATAATGTGTCGCACACGATCTGCCGCTCCGACCAAAACCCGGCGGATTGCCCGCCTGGGTGCCCACGCAGTAGCGTCGCCTGACGAAGACCCGACTGGATCAAGTGTCAGTGCCTGACTTCCACAGCACGCCGCGGCCAATTCTACCGCCTGGCCGAACCCTTGCATTCTGTGCCGGGTTCGTTCGACATCGCGCCCGTGGATACAATCTAACAGATTAATAGCGCACTAACTCTACCAGAGGCTGTAGATCAGAAACTTGATTTACATTTCAAAAAGTCGTTGATGTTTCAACACAAACCGTCTTGATTAATTAATTCGCGTTTGCCGCACTTCAAGGAAGACAAAGCCAATCCCTGCTTCGATCGTTTTTCAACTGGTGTCGCGCTTGGATCAAGGCGGGTGCTGGGTCGGAATTTGCATGTTGCGATGAAGCGGAAATCGAACGTATGGCGAAAGACATGCGGATGTCCGCTTCTGAATTGCGCGCCGTTACCAAGCGAGGCCCAAACGCAGCGGATCTTCTACAATGTCGAATGGCTGCGCTTGATCTCGACCCAAAAGAGGTCGCCCGAATCGAGCCGGCGGCACTGCGCGATCTGCAACGCGTCTGCACTTTATGCATAGCGCATGGTCGTTGCGCCCGCGACTTCGCGCGCCATGCGCTGCCCGCGGAATGGGACAAGTACTGCCCGAACACGGACACGCTCGCTGCGTTAAATGCAATGCCTTGGACTGCGCGACGTGAGTGGTAGCACTGCGCAGATCGGGAGCTCAACGGCGGCGGCGCCAGGATCTCAGACGGCACTGACGGTCAGAATGTCCGCTCATGGCCCAAAGCGGACATCAGGTCCGATTTTGGACTAAATGCTTTTACTTGGCTGGGTAATCTTACTCGAATGCCCCCGGCGCTGTGGACACCGGCATTGCCGTGGCTGTTTAAGTTACTCGCAATCACGGACATCCTCCAGCTTTCTTCAGGAACATTTACGCTCCCGTCTCGCTGAAACAGCAAGCCGCCGCGTCGCGATGGAGGTTCAGAGCCGCACAAGGCACCGGCAAATGGCGACCGATACGAATGGCGAACTCGTGGAAACGCGACCGGACTTGGCCTGGGACGAGGAAGCGCGCGGCCTTTTGCCTGCGCGTGCACCGAGACTGCGTGAAATCACTCAGTGCTTATTCACCACCAAGACCGAAACGCCGCATTCTCTCCTGTGGCTTGCGGCGATCCAAATTGTCGAGCGCAAACAGAATCTGCCCAGCTTGGCGCCAAAGAATAGCTTCATAGCGACTGAGACGGTCGAGCGCATAATTGGGCAGATTGCAGAGCCGCAAGAAACAACGCGCAAGCTCAACGTCAGGAGCAACCTGGCCTTGGGTTGAATCCGGTCCTAAAGCCGGGCCCGTCTTGGTTACATTCGCAGTACCGTACAATGTGGCTTGCCGATCGGAGTTTGCATTGAAAAGCGCATAGACAATCTCACGCGAGGCGGGGGAGATTTGGTGCGTCCTTCTAAAGTTATTGAGATGGTCCGCCTGGATTTCGAAAAGGCCAGTCTCGATGGTGGTTGCTCGTCGTAGCCGCCACAGTAGACTGGCCAGTCGGAGCACCAGCTCCCGCTCCACAGCCGATTGCGCATCGTAATCGGCGGTAATGGCTGCTTCGAAGCCTTTGTAATCTTCAGCATCCTCCAACGCCCCAATGACCGTTTCGGCCATCAGCCCATGGCGGACGGCATTGCAGCGAGCAGTCCGCTTTCCAGCTTCCGTTTTAGGACCCGTGCTCTTGAGAGAGTTGCGACGGTTGGCCTCGATCTGTTTGATGGAGGTCATGGCAGACCGACTTCAAAAATTGGCTTCGTTTTGTCAGTCGGACCCCGCTTGATTCGCCGATCAGGCTTTATCCTGCTTTGGTCGTCGCCGCTCGCTGTGGGTAGCGGATGGCTTTCCAGCCACAGGGCGCGGGCGGGAAGGGTCGGATCAATGCCCGCCTTTTTCCACCATGCTGCTTCATCGCCACAGCGGTGAACCTCCCGATGATGGCCACGACACAGGGGCACAATGAACTCATCGCTGACTTTGCGGCCAAGCGCTTTTGACTGGGCGAATCGCAGATGATGTGCGTCCGCCGGGCGGCGGCCGCAGACCAGACATGGCTGCTTGGCAACCAATCTGACGTGATCCCGGTCGCGAATCCGGCGCGACGCCGGCAACGACAGCGCGCTTTTATCGATAACGGCAGCTCCCCGCCGCCTTTTGCGTCGAACCGCTCGCAGAGCCGACGATCGAGCTTCTGGCGGCACCGGCCAGCCATCGGATGCTTCGCTCACAATACTCGCCAGCCTGGCCTGGAAAGCCTGCTCGACACGCTCGGCATCAGCCGTCGTCAGAGTGTCTTTGGTAGCAAGGACCCGCTGCGCCCAATTTGCCGCGTCCTCGGCCGAGTTAAGGTCGTTCAGTTCGGCTGTCAGTTGATCGCGCAAAGCGGCTGAAGCATGTGGTTCGAGGGTGGGCTGAGGAGGATTTGAGACGGCTTTCGTGCGTCGACCGGTTGAGAACTGCGGAGGTGAATGTACTTGGCCCCCGCTGGGCTGCCCATTTTGATTTCCGCGAGGTCTTTCTGCTTTCGATGGCGGTGTCGTCTGCGCAATTAGATCCGGAGCATCAAGGTCATCTTCACCGGCAATGCCGACCAGCGTGAACAAGGCGTAGCGCCGGGCATAGGTCAGCGCCGATCCCATCCGGTGCGGGACTGCCGTTTCGCTGACGGTACACACGGGCCAGTCCGACGCAATCCACTCTCCGGAAGCATGCGCCAAAACCGTGCTAAGCCGGACGAGGCCAGCGGATTCATCGATCGAAGTGGTTTGTACTGTCGCGATCTCATGTTGGCTCAACGTCTTGCGCACGATCTCTAAGCCGCTCGACAGGGGCGCATAACGGAATGAGCGCTCAGCCGCGCCAGAAGCATCCGATCGGATGGTGCCCACGAGAGATTTCTCCGGATTGACAAGCTCGGCCTGTGCCTTGGCCAGGGCTGCAGCAATGCTGCCAATCGACTCACTGGAGCGCTGCACGACCACCCTCCGCCTCGAGCAGATCAAAGCTGATAGCGCCCGATTTCGAGCGCTTAGCGCGGATGCCATGGCCGATAGCTTCCTTGGCGTCCTCCGGCATCAACGCCTTCAGCTCAGCTTTCGACCGCTCATGATCCAGGAAGGCTTGCCGTGTGCTGCGGAATAGACCGGCAAATTCGGCCCAGGAATTCGAGCCGCTCATGTCAACGATCCGGATCGCCTCGATCCTTGGCTTCGGTGGTTCGACGCCAAAGAGGCGAGGGGGCTCGCCGCTCTCGACACAGCGCCAGAATTTGCGTTCGGCAGTGACAATGATGTGCTGGTAGAGTGGATCGGCATGGGTGGTGATCTCAACCCATTTGCCGCCCCCGGTGATCACCGAGAGGACCGCAGTCCTGGCTGCCACAACCCACATATTGTGCTGCAGCTGCGGCATGTATTTATCGGCCGCGGCTTCTTCCGAGAATGACCGGGGCAGCATGAATTTGGACTCGAACACCGCGCCGGTCGCTTCGACGCGGCCGTCGAGCGTGGCCGCCATCCACCGTAGCGCCGGATGCCGAATGTGCCGCTGGATATCTGTCAGTACTTGACCGGTATTGGCCTCGTACCAGCGCCGGTTGAGGTCCTCGGTGGCAAGTCCCAGCTGGACGATGAGGTTGCCCGACAGGTCCTCCGGGTCGATTTCACCGCGCTTTTCATGCCACAGACGGAGAAGGGCAGCCTCGTCGTTGCCCATGATGATCCGGGCGTCCGAGCCGCCGATGAAGTAGCGGCGAGCACTATTTAAAAGGGGCATAAACTTCTCCATAGAAATATTATTGTTACGTATAAATTATATGCTTGCCGGAGTCAACAGAATTTCTATGGATTAGTAGGCTATGGCATAATCAACCGGGTGATTACCCCCTCACAGTGCAGAGCAGCGCGCGGCCTTCTGGAATGGAGCCAGCAAGAACTCGCGGAGCACGCTCAAGTGGGGGTAGTGACCGTGCATCAGCTCGAAGCAGGCACAAGCGAGCCACGCCGCGCGACAGTCCAAGCGATTCGTCGCGCGTTCGAAATAGCCGGCGTCGAGTTCATCGACGAGAACGGCGGAGGCCCAGGGGTGCGGCTGAAAAAGCGACAGCAGAAGAAAAAGACCTAGGTTGACAACGGCGCCAAATTACAAAACGAACCCAATTTGATTGGTAGGAGTTACGCACTCCGCATCGGGACCTGACGTGGGCTCTAGACACGGCTGGCACAAGCTGCTGCGATGCGGAACTCACTTAATAATCGAGGAGCTTCTCCGATGATCATCGATTCCTAGGTCCACGCTTATGAGACGAGCACTCCAAGGGACCCTGGCATAGTGTGCCGAACTGGCCCGATCACGTTACCGGTGACGAGATGGTGGCGGCGATGGACAAGGCCGGCGTCGACGGGGGTAGGGCACAAGCGGTTTTTGCCCGGCACATAGCGTATCCAGCACATAGCGGACCTGCCTCAGTACACAGAGTACATAAGCGGTCCAGCACGTAAGCGGCTCAACACATCAGGGGCACATTACATAAGGGCTCATTACATAAGCAAATAAGTGGCTGCTGAATTAAAAGCCATGGAAGAAATGCGCAGCGGGACAGGCGCTGTTCCTAGTACGTGCTTTTTCTTCGCTAAGGATCTCGATTTTTGTAAAACAAAGCGCTGTTTTCTCACAGCGCTTTTTTATTTAAACGCGTCTGCACATCAACCAACAGCTAGAGAGACGTCTAGTCGCGCGTGAACGCGCCCTTCGTGCGACAGCAAAATGGCACGAAGTTGCACACCAGGGCTTCATACACGTTAAGGTAGTATAGTTTGAAAAATGAAGTCAAAAACTGCTTGGAAATCAGCTAATTACAAATTGAGCGTGGGTTCATGCGGATGCAATCCATGCGCCCACACACATTTCTTTACCGCTGCCCCAAGACCCGCTTGCGCGTGCAAGGCTGGATCGCCGATGAGCCGAGCCAGTCGGGGAAGCAAGATTATGAAGCCGTGAATTGCCTTGCCTGCGGTGGGGTGCATCTCGTCAATCCAGCCAGCGGAAGAACGATCGGCGAGGACGGCAATATTCCAAACTGATAGGTGAGCGCGTGTGGCGCCTCGCATTGCCAGTGGCGCCTCGCATTGCCCAGACCTGGTCATTTCGTACGGCATATCTGCATCGCAGGGGACCTGACACGTGGAACCAATGTCCGCTTTTGGGGGAATAGCGGACATCACAGTTTCAGAGCGTCATGTCTGCTTTTGACCCAAAGCGGACATTCCCCAGCATCCATCTGACCACTTCCGGCTAGCCGGTCTAACCCGTTACGATGGGTCGTGCTTGGCTGGGGGAAGGCTATGAGGCGACGCGAATTTATTTCGCTAATCGGCGGTTCGGTTGCATGGCCGCTCGCGGCGCGTGCGCAGCAACCTAAACCGCCAACTATTGGATACTTTTATTTAGGATCACCGCTCTCGTGCAGGTCTGTCATTTGAGACCTCTACCCTAAACTGACACCCCGCCTAAAGTAAGCATGAACGCTTTCCAAAATAGAATCAAAAGCTGGTGTAATATGTTAATTTCAACACTCTGCTAGAATCGGGTGCGATGCAGCAAAAGCGACTGGCGATCCGGTCTAAAAGGGCTTGAGAGATCGCGGATGGCCGAACAGGAAGTGGAAGCGGCATGGCGCGCTGAGCTCGAACGCAGCGGCGCGAAAGAACTCCGCGACGCGCTCAACGGCGATGGCTTCACGAACGAATTGAAGAGGCAGGAAGCGTTTCGTTGGCTGGGTGATGAAGCCGAAGCGCAACGGCTCCAGCAGGAGCAAGCCCACCACTATGTCAGGTGGACCTTCTTAGTTGCCGTTGCTGCTGTGATCGCCGGTCTCATCGCGGTGGGATTGGCGCTGTTGCGTTGAGGGATGCAGCAAACGTGCTCGAAATCAGACATCCAAGCTGTGCTCGGCAATGTCCGCCTTTGGGGGAAGAGCGGACATCGCGGCTTCAAAGCGTCACGTCTGCTTTTGACCTAAAGCGGACATGCGGACCAAGTTCAGCAATGGACTAATGCCCGAACGATAATTGCAATGCGTGCGCCGCATGGTATATGAATGATGTTCGCGATTGCGCCTGACCTTGTTTCGGCCTTAACGCCTCACCAAGAACACGCAAAATCCGGATATGCGACCCATGCGAAATGGTTTGTATGGGCACCGACGCCTTTGCGCGTTTTTATAAGGAGGCCATCGATGGCCACAGGTACCGTTAAATTCTTCAATGCCCAAAAGGGTTATGGCTTTATTGTCCAGGACAACGGCGGCCCCGATGTATTCGTTCACATTTCGGCGGTCGAGCGTGCTGGCATGCGTAATCTCAACGAGGGCCAAAAGCTTTCGTTCGACGTGCAGGCCGACCGGCGGAGCGGCAAGTCCGCCGCCGAAAACCTGCGAGCGGTCTAACTTTCATTCCGAAATTAACGCCAGCGTGGAAGCGCTGGCGTTTCTTTAGAACAACGACTATGCGCCCACGCATTCTCTTAAGCATGCTCCATAGCGCGCTGCGAGGAAGCTAGCGGCAGAGGCTCTGCTGGGACGTATTTTGGAGGCTGCCGTTTTACCGATTGCGGGTTGACCGTCAACACGGCCACCGTGCCAGCCGCTTTAGCAAAGGCAATGATCTTCCCTATGGCACTCTCCTGCGGATCGTTGGCGGCCTGAGACGCTGCAATAATCATCTGCCCGGTCTGTGGGTTGAAGGTCACGACAGCAACAATGCCAGCCGCGAGCGCAAGAGCCTCAACCAGCGCAATTAGCTTCCTCACAGGTGTGTCCGTTCAAAGGGGGGACGCCGCATCCGACCGAGGAAGAATAGCGTCAGCGTAGCGTCGCTCAAGTTGCGATCTGTTGATAACTCGTTTGATGGGTTGCCGGGACTCAGCGATCCGGCATCAATGCATTGCGGACCACCAACCAGGACGGGGCGGATCATGGCTAAAAGTAAGAAGCGAGCAAAAGTGCAAAGGCGAGGAAAACTGCAAAGAAAAAAGTCGGCTGCACGCGGTAAGGCACGTAAGGCTGCGCAAGCGAAGACGGTTACCAGGGCCAAGCCCAAACGTGCGCCAGTGAAGAAAGCTGCGCGAAAAATGAAACCTGCCGCTCCGGCAGTTGAAACTGTCGCTGCTGAGGTGATCGAGCAACCCGCTCCGGTAACCGTCTCGGAAGTCGAGGAG
>Ga0310910_10001535_pt1 | contig 12722 bp, 8 predicted proteins | sample GREbulkMGHF172_FD_203448 | JGI IMG/M metagenome (GOLD analysis project Ga0310910, IMG submission 203448) | Lab enrichment of tropical soil microbial communities from Luquillo Experimental Forest, Puerto Rico - GRE.bulkMG.HF172 | ecosystem: Environmental > Terrestrial > Soil > Tropical forest >... | reverse complement strand
CCTGGTCGGTGATCATCAGCAGGCAGATCCCCTGGGCCGACCCGGAGGACTACCACAGGCAGGCGCTGCCGCTCGACATCGGACTTGCCCCGCTCGAACGGAACGACCACACGCTCGGCAAGTCGGACATCAAGTGGATCGAGTACACGATGTCGGGGGCGGCCACGGTCGCCTCCTCGGGGACGGTGTACACGGACATCGTCCACGGCGAGACCGGTGTCCTGGCCGGCTCCCCGGACGAGTTCACCTACTGGGTCAAGTACCTGGCCGACCATCCCCGCTTCCGTGAGGAGCTGGTCTCCAACGCGGAGCAGTACATCCGCGAGAACAGGACGATGCAGGCGCAGGGGAGGCAGGAATGGGAGGCGGCGCTGAACTGAGTCCGGAAGAGCTCGTCGTCCTGTGGGCGGCGGCGCGCGGCTCGACCACCCAGATGACCAGTGACTGGCTCGGGTGGTCGTTCGTCCGGGTGAAGGAGCTCCGGCACTCGGCGATACGCAAGCTTGCGGCTCGCAACTTTGCGCATGCGGTGTATCTGGCGGTGCCGGCGCTGGTGGCGTTCACCGAGCTGGTGAAGAGCCTGTGCCTAGCAAGAACGGCATGTTCGAGTTCACCTGGTCGCGGCAGAACCCGGAGACGGGCGAGCTCGAATTCGGCCTCGCCCCGGAGGACTTCGAGGCGGTCCGCCAAGGGTACGGGTGCGCCACCTGCCTCGCCGACTTCCACGGCATCTACCACCTGAGGTGCCCCGTGTGCGGGGAGACCAGACCACAACCACAGCTCGTCGTCAGGCAATGGTGGACGAGCCGATCGATCGTCTAGGAGGACACATGACTGTTGCAGGCGCGAAGCTGTTCAGCAACCGCGACGTCTACGAGATCACGTACGACAAGGGAGACGGCGAGGGCGTGTTCGAGGCTGTCCTGACGAACCCGGAGACCGGCGACACGTCCGGGGTCACGGGCCCGAACGACGGCGTGTTCACCGTGTCGGTCGGCGGCGGCTACGACGGCGTCTCTGACGTGGTTGTTGCGGACGTCCACGGGCACGAGCTCGACTCGGGGACGGTCACGTTCGGCGAGGGCGCCCCGGAGGTGCCGGAGCCGCCGGACGGCTGGCCTGAGCATCCGATCGCGGGCCCTCCCGCGTCGCCGGCGCATCCGATTGTGCTGCCGGACGAGCCGCACCCCGAGCCGCACTAAGGGCCGATGGCGTTCCCGTCCACGTTCCAGGATCTCCAGAACGCGGTGATGGCGAAGACCCGGCTTGACCCTGCCAACCCGCTCGACGTCAGCAAGGTCAAGGACTGGATCAACCAGGTGTACGCGCGGGTGGTGCTGGAGGTGGAGTTCCTGACCGGCAACACCACCGTGGCGCTGAACCCGAACCTGAACCAGTACCAGATGCCGACGCAGGCGAAGCGGATCAAGTGGATGACGATCATGCAGCAGGGCCAGAACTTCTACGGGCCGCCGCTGCGGCTCGTGTCCATGGACGAGATCCTGTGGCGTCGGGTGGCGTCGGGCGGGTCGGGGTTCACGAACGGCACGGCCACCCACTACGCCTTCTCGGGCCCGAACAACATCGACGTCTGGCCGACCCCGGGGGCGGCGGACACGATGCTGATGTACTACGTCGCCTACCCGACGCCGCTGGCCGCGAACACCGACGTCCCGCAGATCGACGAGCCGTACGCGTCCAAGCTGATCGAGTACGGGACGCTGATCGACGCGTCCGAGTACATCAAGGACACGATCGCCACCTACCAGTTCCCGCAGGTGTTCAACGACTGGATGTACCGCTTCCGCCAGCACATGAGCCGGAAAGAGGGGACACAGTCGAAGGACTTCCGCATCCCCGGGCCGCGCTACCCGGCCCCCCACGACCGCTCCATGGACATCGGGGTGTAGATGCCAGTCCCGACCGGCGCACCGCAGCTCCCGCCCATCTCGTTCATCCGCCTGCGGCGGTTCATGCCTTCCTGGTCCACCGAGGGCGACTGGTCGAAGGGGATGGTCAGAGACACGCCCAGAGCGACCATCCCCCAGGGCGGGCTGTACAACAGCGTCGACTTCAACCTGGAAGCCCCTGGGATCGCGTACAAGCGGGGCGGGACAACCTACGCCGGCCCCGCCATGGCCGCCGCCACGCAGGCGAGGGCCGTCATCTACGCCGACTTCACGGGTGGCGCGCAGCTGCTCGCGATCGGAGACAACGGCCACCTGTACCAGGTCACGAACGTGTCCACCACCGACAAGGGGACGCTGGGCGCCGCGTACATCCCTCTGTGCAAGCCGGTGTACCACCACGGCGGCACCAAGCAGTACGTGATCATCCCGACCAACAACGGGTCGGCGGCCCCGCACCATTACAACGGCACCGCCTCGACGGTGATGACGGCGCCGAACGGCACCATCTGCGCCACCTACAAGAGCCGGCTCGTGCTCGCCAACGACGGCGTGAACAGGGTACGGCTGTGGTTCAGCCCGGTCACGGTCGCTTCCGGTGCCGACCTCGACCAGACGTGGGACACCGCCAACGCCTGGGTTGACGCCGACTACCCGGTCACTGGGCTCGCCGCCCTGCAGAACGCCCTTCTGATCTTCTCCACCCACCAGACGGAGAGGCTGACGGGGACGACGCCCCCGCCGGGGACGGACTTCGACCACGCCCCGGTGGGCGGGATCGGCTGCACCGACGCCCGCTCGATCAGTGTCTGGCAGAACTACGCGATCTTCGCCAACTCGCGGTCGATCTTCATGACCAACGGTGTCGGCTTCAAGGACTTGCTGACCGAGGTGGGGATGGTCCGTTACTGGCAGGGGATCCTGGCCGGCTACACGCCCGCCTCCTGGACGATCGCCACCGGCATCCTCTGGGACAAGTTCTTGCTGGTGACGGTGATGCAGGGGAACACGATCGTGGACACGCTGGTGTGCAACCTGGTCAAGAACGCCTGGTGGCGGATGTCGAACAACAAGGCGATCATGTACTCGTCCGCGGTCGGGATCACCGACAACCTGTTCTACGCGGACCTGGGCGCCCCGAGGGTGAACAGCGTCGCCTCCTGCTGGTTTCCGACCGCGTCGAACAAGCTGGACGCGGACGCCACGGCGGTGCAGCCGCTGATGGAGACGAAGCTGATCGCCCCCTCCGCCCCGGTGAAGGTGTACGGGCGCAGCTGGGTCGACTACGACCTGCGTGACGCCGCCGCCGACAACCCCATCCTGAACGTGCAGATCGCCCCGGGTGTCGAGGCGACCACGTTCGTGACGCCTCCGGAGTCGCCTCTCGTCGAGTCGACGGACGAGGTCCGCAAGTCGATCACGCACGCCAAGATCTCGCAGGCGATGACCTGGCGCCTGACCCAGGTGGGGCCGAGCGCGAAGACGGAGATCTACGCCTTGGAGAACGAGATCATGGGCATCGGGCAGGAGTACGGGACACCGCAGTGAGCGACTTCTCCGTCGACCCTGCGGCGGTCGCGCCGCTGACGACGCTCGACCCGACGGGGACTGCCCCTCCCTACCAGGCGGCATCGACGACACCGTTCGTGCTCAACTCGATCTACGACGTCGCCCCCTCCTTCCTGGGTGAGCTGTCCGCCTGGTTCACGATGAACCCGTTCCCGATCCCGCTCACCCAGATGAGCGGCTACGGGTGGACGGTCACACGGGACTTCTTCAACGCCCCGGTGACGGTGGCGACGGGGGCGACGTCGGAGGCGAATGCGACCACGATCCTCACCTCGACGGCCGCGAACTTCACCAGCCGGCTCTTGAACGTGGATTTCTTCTCGCCCGAAATTGTGCGCGGTACGCCGTCCGCGAGCGCCTATGCGCTCCACCTGGTGTTGCTCCGGGACACGACCGTGCTTGGAGGTATCGGCCAGATCTTCTCGGCGGCGTCACAGGTAGTGGGTGTACCAGTGTTCTGCCGCTACCTGGACACGCCGCAGGAGGGGTCGCACTCGTACACGGTGAAGGCGTGGGCGAACAACGCGGGCAGCCCCGAGTGGGTCGTGCAGGCGGGCCCGGGCGGCCCGGGGAACCAGTACGTGCCGGGATTCATCCAGACCAGCTACGCCGGTTAGGGAGGTCTGATGGCGTTCGAAGACGTAGGCGGCGGAGGTCCCGCCCCCAAGTCTCCACCCAAGACACAGACGGTGCAGCAGGAGGCGGCGGCGACAGCCAAGAAGGTGGCCGCGTTCAGCGCCCCCACGGGCGGCTCGACGCAGGAGGTGACGACCACCCCGACCTTCCCCGGCATCGACGCCGTCCTGGGGTCAGACCCGTCCTACCAGCAGCTGCTGGCGATGGACACGGCCATGAACAACCAGGACCAGTCGACGATGAACGCCCGCATCGCCCAGATGAAGCAGTACTACGGGTCGGACACCGACCCGCTGAGCCTGCTCGGGCGCGTCTACCAGTCCTACCAGGACAGGCTGCGGACGGTCGCGAACACGCTCGCCGGCCACGGCATGATCGCCTCCGGGGAGACGGGCTGGCAGGGCGCGAGGGCGAACCTGGCCTACCAGCAGAACGAGCTCGACGCGCGCATGCGCCTGCAGCAGTACATCCAGGGGCTGCAGGACGCGTTCACGCAGGCGCAGCAGAACCGGCTGCTGCAGCAGTGGAACGCAGGCCAGACGGCAGTGGGGAACTGGCTGAACAACCCCACGAACCAGCCGCAGACGGTCCCGACCCCGGTCGCCAACCCCGGCTACTCGACGGTCACGAACCAGACCACGGGCGAGGTCGGCTACGTCCCTGACGTGAACACGATCATCAGCATGTACCAGCAGCTGTGGGGTACCCCGCAGCCGTCGGCCTAAGGAGGCCTGATGCCGCCGCTGCTCTCTTCCGGTGGAGGATCCCTGAAGATCCCGGAGCCGAAGCCATCGACCGCCGGTCTGCCCCGGATCGGTGCCGGCATCGGCGGTACGACCAGGGGTATCGGCACCTCGTTCGCCAAGGCAGCCAGGACGGTGTCGGGCGCGACGAAGACGGTGAAGACGACCGTCCCCAAGGTCGCCACCCCGAAGGTGACGCACCCGAAGGTGGTGGCCGCCAAGGCGCCGGTCCCGGACGCGGCCTTGAACGCTCTGGTCAGCAGCATGCTGACGCCGGCCACGCCCCAGGCGGCACAGTCGGCGGTCGACGCCATCTACGCGCCCATCCGTGCGCAGTACCAGCAGCAGATCGCGCAGACGGCGGCGCAGGCGCAGGCGCGGGCGGCCCAGATGCAGCAGGTGTACGGCGCCTTCGCCCAGTACCTGTCGGGCGGGCCGGCGCAGATCGCCGCCATCTACAACCGCGGCCAGACGGACGGGACAGCCTTGATGCAGGGGATGGCCGGCCCGCAGGGCGCGGTCGGCTCGCACCTGGCCGCGAACGCGGCGATCAACAGCAACTTGATGTCGCAGGAGTCCGCGAACTGGCAGGCGTACGCGTCGCAGCAGCCGCGGATCTACTCCCTGACCGCTACCCAGAACGTGCTGAACATGTTGAACGCTGCCGGCGACTCGGAGACGCAGCTGCGCTCGAAGCTGCTCGACCTGAGCTCCCAGGAGGCCTCGGCGGTGTTGAACTACCTGCAGCAGGCCCGTGCGCAGGACAACTCGATCCGCCAGTGGGGGTTCGGGCAGGCGCAGGCGGAGGCGAACGCGCGCGCCACGGCGGCGTACAACGCGGCCAAGCTCAAGCAGACGGCGCAGTCGACCGCGTTCAACCAGAAGCTGCTGGCAGACAAGTTCGGTCTGGCTCAAACTAGCGAGAACAACAAGGTGGCTTACCAGAATCTGCTGCTCGCCTACAAGAAGGCCGGGATCATCTCCCAGGACAAGTACCGCCAGGCGATGGTTCAGGTCGCGCAGAACAAGTTCGACCTCGCCAAGTGGAGTGCGCAGCAGAAGGCGCAGACGGACGCGACAAAGGCTGCTACGGCGAACGCTAAGCAAGTGCAGACGAACCAGGCGAGCCTGAACAAGAGCCTGCATGCTCTGACGCAGTCGGTCACCTCCTGGCAGGGCAAATCGGCCCCGGGCGGTGGCACCGCCTCAAGGACAAGGTCGATCCCTGTCTACGAGAAGGACCCGAAGACCGGCAAGGTTATGAGGGACAAGAACGGCCGGCCGATCATCGTCTCGCACAACACGGTGCGTACGAGCTCCGGGACCGGTCCTGCTTATAACACGCAGCAGATCTGGAACTTGGCGTGGGGCAACTACGCACGGCCGCTGTTCGCCGCCTACCGGACGATCTACCCGAACGAGGCCGGGATCCCGGGCAGGATCGAGGCCCGGGTCGAGAACGCGATCGCGAGCGCGGTCGGCTGGCGGCCTCCAACCACGTAGATGCCTGACCCGCTTGAAGGCTTCTTCAACAAGGTGGGGAAAGGGCCGCTCGCTTCCAACCCTGCCTTCAAGGCGCCGAAGCCGAGGGCCCCGAAGGGGCCGACAGGCCTGGGCCTGAAGATCCGGGCTCCGGCCCGGGCGCCGGGGAAAGAGATCGTGGTCGGCCGCGGCCCGAAGGGGCTGGGCGCCCCGCAGGCGAGGGTGGTGGCGCCGAAGTTCCAGCCGTACAAGCCGCCGCCCCCGTCACGGTGGACGGCGCCGCCGATGCCGAAGTTCTCGCCCTGGCCGGCCCCGTTCCTGAAGCCGTCGTTGCAGTTCCCGGCCGCGGCGGCGCCGCTCGCGAAGCTGGGCCCGACCGTGGCTGGTTTCGCGGCGGCGCAGGCTGCAGGCGCTAAGCAGATGAGAGGGCTGGAAGCTGCGGCTCAGCAGAGGCAGTTCGCGGCTACGCACTGGAAGGACGCGTTCGGGATCTGGCATGACACGGGCAGAGGCGGCTGGGAGACCTTGGGTGGGGCGCTGCCTATGACGTTGAAGCAGCTGGGAGAATCGTGGATCAAGGGCACCCCCCTGGAGCCGTTTGTAGCCATTGCCCAGCATCCGACGAGCCCTAATGCTGCGGTGGCGCAACACATCGAGGACACGATCGGTCCGATTGCGCGGCGGATGTACGAGAAGGGCGCGTTCAACCCTGCCGTTCAGCATCCGTGGGAGACCGGGCTCGAAGCGGCCGGCCTGATCCCAGGTCTGCCTGAGGTTCGAGGATTGGGCGAAGGAGCTCGTGCTCTCGCCGAGGGTGCACGCCTCGCCGAGGAGCCGTTCCACGCCCGGGCGGTGATGAGCTCCATCGCCAAGAACCTCAAGCTGCGGATCAACCCGGCGAACCTGGAGAAGGGGCTGGCGGTCAACGAGGCTGTGCGCGAGCCGAACGGCGTCGTCTCCTACGGCAAGATCGGCTTCCCCGACTGGGTGCGCCGCACCCGCACCAACCTGGTCGATAACAAGACCATCGGCGCCTGGAAGAACTGGTACCGGGACGCAAAACCTGTGTTTCACGACCTGTTCGGCACCGACGCTGAGGCGGCGATGCGCGGCTTCGCCGTCTCGCAGGCGAACACGTCGCCGGCAGGCGGCCTCCGGGTCGTCCTTCGGGTCTTGGACGACATCCGCCACGGCCGTCCGACCACGAACGAGGGCATCGGCATGGTCGCCCAGACGGTCAGGCAGGCGATCGAGCATGGCTACGTCGACAGCGGCGTGGCCCAGAAGCTGTCTGACTTCACCGACAATCTGTACGGGCGCACCACCCGCACCTGGATGGGAGGGGCCCCTGAGGGCGGCTACCCGGTGGCGGGCGACATTCACGCGGCCCGTGACGTCGGCTACGTCGACAAGAAGCTGGTCAACCGCATCCAGCAGAAGCACCCGGGCGCGCAGCCGGTCATCGACCTTAAGGGCGGCTCGCCGAACGCCACCCAGTACGAGCAGATCCAGCGGTTCTACCAGGACCTCACCAACCACCTGAACAGGTACGGATTCGCCGGCCACCGCGACTGGACACCCGAGGAGGCGCAGGCAGTCGGGTGGGCGTCGATCCAGAAGCACTGGGGCGCTTCACCGGAGACGTGGGAGCGGGGCATCATCGCCCCCAACACCTACCGGATCGCGGCCGAGGTCAGCCCCGGTGAGGGCACCCCGTTCGCGCAGCATTACCCCCAGCTCGGCGATCACTCCATCCCCTACAGCCGTGGCCTTCGGATCACGCACCAGGTGATCCAGGAGACCGCCCCCAAGATGATCCAGGAAGAGGGGGGCGTTCTCCGGCACATCCACTACGGGCCTGGCGGCTACCAGCACACGATCACCCCCTCTGCCCACCTGGATGTCGTCGCCAGCCCCGAGCAGGTTCAGCGGATCATCGACAAGATGGCCGGAGCCTACGACCAGCATGGTGTCTTGGGTCTTCGTGTGGTGCACGGCAAGGGCTCGAAGATGACCTTCCTGCTTGAGAGCCCGGACTTTGTCAACGCCGACAAGATGTCGATGTTCTGGCGCCGCGTGCAGCAGCTCGCCAGTCCGGCGCAGCTCAAGCATCTGCAGGGGTTCGCGCCCGCCGGCGACACGATGACGATCATCAGCGACCGGGGCTACTCGCCGATCGCGGGTGTCGCCGCCAAGAACTTCCGCAACCGCTTCGAGCCGTTGTTCGAGCAGGCCGCGAAGGACACAGGCGTCAACATCAACGGCTACCATGTCACTAACCTCGAAGTAAAGGAAGGGACACGTGGCGCTGCCGCCGCTCCGGAAAGACCATCCGCTGCTCCAGGAGGGGACAACCTCGATCTTCATCGGGCCGCGGTTGCCGAGAGCCTCGACCGGGCCTACGCGCAGCACGCCCCCGGCGAGCTCGCCGCCTTCCGGGAACACCAAGGCGCCCAAAGGGGCGGCCCCCTTCAAGCGCTCGCCTCGCTAGGCCCGCACCTCGCGGGTGTGCTGCCCGCGGTCATGCACGCCGGCACGCCTAGGGACATTGTCACCGGCCTCGCCGGCACCACGCTCGCCTCCGCCGCCAAGGGCGCGAGGGAGGCCGAGCGCGTAGTCGAGCTCCCGGGCGGTCGCGAGCTCATCACTGGCGCCTCCCCTTCCCTGGCGGGGGCGCTTGAGCGCGGACAGGCCCGGAACGTCCAGGCCGTCATGGAGGCAAGCCGCGCCGCTGGCCTCCCGAAGGGGATGGAGCTCGAAGGGAGCGGCACTTTCCTTGGCGGCGTGCGCGCCCGTCTCGCCCAGGCGCATCTTGCGCGCATCACCCGTGACGCGTTCTTCTACGACAGAACGGGTCTCGAAGCCGAGGCGAAGTGGCTGGAGGAGCTCAGGCTGAGCTCGGAGCGGGACGCTGCTTTGCGTGCTGTCGCCGACGGTGTCCACCCGGACGTGACCATTGCCGCCAACGAGCGGCGGATCGCGGACGCGCAGCGTCAGTTGGAGACGCTGCCGGCGAAGATCGACGCGGCCGAGAAGGCCGGCGACACCAGTGAGGCCACGCACCTACGGCTGCGACTGTCGGACGCGCAGCACGCGGTCAAGACCTTGCCGGGCAGGAATGAGGCCCTGGCCGGCGCCCGTGATCTCGTCCACAACGTCCCCGTCGAGGAGATCGACAGGACGCGCTACCCGGTCTACGCCGGCGCCGCCGGTACCAAGCCGATCCTGAACGAGACGGGAGACCGCGCTTCGACCTTCCTGAACTCCGTCTGGGACTCGATGGTCAGGCAGGGCCATCTGGCCCGGGACGCGGAGATCCGGGCGGGCAACCTCACCCCCGCGCAGGCGGAGAACCGCGTCCACATGAACGGCCGGCTCGACCTGGGTGCCGCCAGGACACGTGGCGAGAGCTCATTGCCGACAACCCACCAGGATGCCCTGAACGACGTCCGCAAGCTGCAGGGGCAGCTCTCCGAGTCGATGGCCCAGGACGCCAAGAAGGTCGCCAAGGGCTCCATGCCGGGGCAGCCGATCGGCTTCGAGGGCCAACGGTTCATGTCGAACAAGAGCCGTAGCCTGCGCCTGGCGTTGAACCGGGCGGAGGACCGCCTCACCAAGATCGAGACCGGCTTCCAGAACCGTGAGGGCTTCCATCCCTCCGAGCTCTATGGGACAAGGACGAGGATCAGCGGCGCCGAGGACTTCAAGAACGGCAGCCTCTACTACCCGGGTGCGGACGAGCTCGCCCTGTCCAAGCCCGCCTACCGCGGCCCCCGCAAGAGCGCCTCGATCCTCCCCTACGAGGGGCAGTCGAGGCCGCAGAAAGCGTACACGGGCTACCTGCGCGAGACCGGCCGCGACTCGTACAAGGTCGCCAACCTGGTGGGCCGTACGGCACGGACACGGCTGGTGCGCGAGCACTTCAACCAGACCCTGGCGGAGCTCCGGGGCGCCGCGACGGAGGGGATTCCGCTCAAGGGCGGGAAGCTGCACCCGGACTACATCGCCATCCGCGAAGCCAAATCGGTACCACCGGAGATCACGAGAGAGCACGATCGTGCACTCGCTGAGATCGAGGGGAAGGGTGGTGAGACTACGCCCGAGGATGCTGTCCGGCTGGCGAACAGCTTCCGCAAGGTCAGAGACTGGCTCCTACCCGAGGTGAAGACGCTGGAGGGCGCAAGGGCGCTGGAGGGCCAGGCAGACGCCGGAGCAGCTCCGGCGGCTGTCGACGGCGGCCCGGAACGCGAGCACGCTCACCCGCGACATGCTGATCGCCACCAAGTTCCCCGGCCACATCACCTCGCGCCTGGCGTCGAACACGATCATGCCCCTGTTCGACAGCGGCACCGACCTCGGCAAGGCGATGTTGTGGAACCAGCGGCTGATCCGGGACGATCCGTCGCTGCGGGACTGGATGCATCAGGCGATGGGGTCGGGCTACACGAAGGCGTACACGGGCGTCACCGGGGTCAGCAAGGGCGTGCACACGTTCTCGCGCAAGGTGATGTTCCCGATCGAGCGTGTCGCCGACCGCGAGCCTCGCCTCGCCGCTCTGGGTGCGACGATGATCAAGCGCGGCGAGATCAAGGACTACGCCGAATATCAGGACTACATCAAGCGGATGCGGGCCGCATCCCCGGGCTCCCGGGACGCGCTCGACCGCAGGCTGAACCTGGAGGCGGGCAGGAAGGCCGCGGGCGAGTACGAGAACCTGAGGCCGTGGCAGCACGCGCTCGCGAATTACCTGTTCGTGACCCGCTGGCTGGTCGCCTCCACTAGGTGGGCGGGACGCACTGTCCTTCGGCATCCCTTGAAGAGCGCCGCCGTCGGGGCGCTCACCGCCCAGTACGGCTACCAGGCGGCGAACCCGATCTGGAACCGGTTCAACATCGCCGGCCACAACGTGCAGACGGCGACGCCGTGGTCGACCGACTATGAGATCGGAAACAGGGTCTGGGACACGCTGCTGTCGGGCGGCAACAAGGCGCCCCAGCTGGGTGGATCGCTGCTGTCGATGATGGACCCGACCTGGCTGGCGTTGGCGAACATGGCCTCGAAGCGGGACCTGGAGACAGGCAGGGACATCAAGGGCAACGCCGTGATCGGCGCTCTGCACGCGCTCGTCAGGCAGTTCCCGATCGTGTCCACCGCCTTTGGCAGGGGGCCGTTCTGGAGCTACCGGCTGCCGCGCGAGCTGCTCGGCAACTGGGCCCCGGTGACGGGGCCTGCCGGCCCGGTCGGGGGCGGGGGCGGCCCTAGCCTCGGCCCGACTCCTGTCCTCACTGGAGGGGGTGGTGGTGGTTTCGGTGGTCCGATCGGCACTCCTGCGCAGCAGGCGCGGATGCGGGCGGCGCAGGGGCGGCTGACTAATCCGGCGGCGGAGCAGCGGATGCGGGCTGCGCAGCAGCGCTTGAACCGGCGGTTCGGTCGCTGATGCCTGTCGGCGCCGACATCACCCCTGACGTCCTCGACGTCATCAACCAGAACCAGCGGCTGGTCGGCCTTCCCACCTTCTCCTCCGCGCTCGCGTACGTCCCGCCCCCGGTCAAGGCACCCTCTCTCGGCTCGGAGGGGCGCCCTCCAGGCCTTGCGGGGCCCTTGGGGGTACCTGGACTAGGGTCGAAGGGCCCGCAGGGGTTTTTCGTCAAGGGCAGGCCGTGGATCAACGCCGTCCTCAAGGGCATCGGTGCCCCGGCCACGCGCGAGAACGTCCGCTTCCTCGACGCCTGGGCCAGGGCCGAGGGCGGAGGCGGCTACGCAGGCTCGGGGTCGACTACCTTCAACTGGCTGAACACGACACGGGACGCGCCCGGGGCGACACAGTTCAACACGGTCGGCGTCAAGAACTTCCCCAATTTCCAGACGGGCGTGAACGCCACCATCGAGGCGCTCCGCAACGGCTACTACCCGCAGATCGTGGCCGGGTTGCGCAGCGGCAGGATGAGCGCGCAGCAGCTGGCGTCGATCTCGCACGAGCTCTCCACCTGGGGGACAGGGTCGGGTGTCCTGCGTGTCCTCGGCTCCGAAGGGCAGCCGTCGCAGTACCCGACCGTGTCGGTTGGGGGACACCAGTACGTCAACCCGATTCCGCCGGGGAGCGTGAGGAACCGCACGGACCAGGGCGTCGACTTCCAGGCGCCTGTTGGTGCACCCATCCGTGCGATCGGGGACGCGCAGGTCGTCTCCATCTCCTCCGACCCCGGCGGCTTCGGGCAGATGATCACGTACCGGCTCCTGTCCGGTCCGCTCAAGGGCCGATATCTGTACGTCGGCCACACCGTGCCCATCGTCAGGGCCGGCCAGAGGGTGCGGGCGGGACAGGCGGTGTCGGTGGCGAGACAACCGTCTGGTTCCTCTGGCCCGCCTGGCTGGGTGGAGTACG
>Ga0310910_10001533_pt1 | contig 12729 bp, 21 predicted proteins | sample GREbulkMGHF172_FD_203448 | JGI IMG/M metagenome (GOLD analysis project Ga0310910, IMG submission 203448) | Lab enrichment of tropical soil microbial communities from Luquillo Experimental Forest, Puerto Rico - GRE.bulkMG.HF172 | ecosystem: Environmental > Terrestrial > Soil > Tropical forest >... | reverse complement strand
GGCTTGCACAACCGTGAAGTGGGGAAAGGCCTGCCATTGGACTAGAACCGATTGATCATCCGCCCGGGCCAAGCTCTCACGACGACATCAGCAATTGTGTTGCCGTTGTCGCCGAGCTGGCGCGGCTTCGACAGTTACCACGCTGGCTACGTTTCGATTACAGCAGGGATTTGCGACCGGCGAAATGGGTTTCGGTGTCTGTTTGCACGGCAGCAATGGTGAGCCGCTCATGTCCGCTTTGTGCCAATAGCGGACATCGGATGTGCCGAAATAGGGATCAGTAGCGCGGCAGGTTTCATCGGCTGAAATATTGAACCTTCTCAAGAATGTCGCGTGTCCGAGTCACGCGAGTGCCCCAAGCACGATCATAATCAGCCATCGCGTATTTGAACCCCTCAGAGCTCGCAGCCTGTTGAAGCTCGCTCATGTTTGAAAACTCTCCGAGGCTTGGTTTGTGGGTTGGTCGCGGATGATAACAGGCGGACAGTTCCTCGACAGACCACGGCGGCGGGAAGCGGCGGGCGGGCAATCCCATTTTTGATCCGCATCAACTCTTTGATAGCCGCTAAGCCAGCGCCAGTACCGCTGCCATAGTCAGTCCAGCCAGAAGGGGCCAGTAGTCCGGCATAAATGCAGAGATTATTAGTATGTCCACCGTTAGCTCCATGATTGCCGCCCCTTCTAAGCATTCTGCTTCGGACAAAATCTTGTTTTTTTGAGACAGAAAGTTGGTTTCGTGTGCCGCGAGATGGAAACGGCCGGCGATCTGACACGGCGGCGGAAGCCGCGGGACACAGACACATAACAGATCAAATAACTTGATCTAAATCAAAAATTTCGGTTTTGCCGGAGCAGATGATGTCGTTGGGTGCGGCCACTGAGGCGGGTAAAGGAGGATCGCAATGTTTTTCTTTCAAGAAGGCTTCACCTATCGCAATTTTCTGATGGACGCCCTTTCGATATTTCTCTTCGTCGTGTGGTTCTGGCTATTGATTATAGTTTTTTCTGATCTGTTCCGTCGCCACGACATTTCAGGTTGGATCAAGGCCATCTGGGTAGTAGCCTTGATTGTCTTTTCATACATTGCCGTCCTTGTCTATTTGATCTTTCAGGGAAGAGGCATGGCAGAGCGCAATGTGCAGCAGGCTCAGCAGGCGCGCGATGAGCTCAGGCGCGTGGTTGGTTTCAGCGTCGCAGATGAAATCAAAAAGCTCGATGGGCTAAAAAAAGCGGGATCGATCAGCGACACCGAATTTGCAAAACTACGTGCTCGGCTCGTCAGTAACGAGGGCGGAGCCCTCGCAGCCTAGGGCAGACAAGGCTCGATAATGCCCAGCGCTCGAGTGCCTTGTGCGCGAGCACCGGGATAAGAAGAAGAAATAAGGCAAATCGGCTTTATTAGCCTTTTCCACCCTATCCCGACGCCAGCTAAGCTGCGGTTGTGTTGACGTTCGCCAATCGTGGTCTACGATTCGAATCGCGATGTTCGGCCGAATTCAGCGGCGTGAGTCCTGTGCTGAAATTCTCCGCGGTATCGCATGACTTACAGCGGAACGGTAGTTTGCGGCCCATAAGCCGCGCAAGGAGGAGTCAAACAAAGTTATGAGCGGACGACCGGCAGATGTAAGGGAACGAGAGCTTAAGAAGGTGGCGAACGTCGCGCAAGATGGGAGCGAAGCAAATCCAGGTGAACCTTCCTAGCGGCACCTCGATAGTCATTGCGCTTGTACCTGATGACGACAAGCCAGTTGGGGCCGACGAGCAAATCACACTCTGATGCCGCGGCCACGACCGCCATATCTCAGTCACGATCGCAATCGGCTCGGCACGCCGGTTTGGTATGTCCGCATTCGAGGCAAGCGCATCCGAATTCGCGAGACTTATGGAACGCCCGAGTTCGATGCGGCCTATGAGGCGGCGATTTCTGGAAATTTGAAGCAAAAACAACAGTCGCGTCACGTGACGGGCAGCCTGCAATGGCTCATCGACCAATACCGCGACACTGCGGCATGGCAGCATGAGCTGTCCAAGGCGACCCAGAGACAGCGCAACAATATCTTCAGGGGCATAATTGCCGCCTCGGGCAATGCGCCATTCGCGCGAATAACGAAAGCCGATATCGAGCGAGGTCGAGGGCGACGTGCGGGGACCCCGCACCAGGCGCAGCACTTCCTCGATACTATGCGCGGCCTATTCCGTTGGGCGCATAAGGCGGGACACATCAAGCACGATCCTAAGGCCGGCGTCGAAACTCCGGCGCGGCCGCGGAGCGAAGGCTTCAAGGCATGGGATGAGGATGATGTTCTCCATTATGAGCAGCATTGGCCGATTGGTACACGACAGCGGGTTTGGCTTGATGTGCTGCTCTACACTGGCCTGCGTCGGGGCGATGCCGCCCGTCTTGGGCGACAGCATGTGCGCGATGGCGTGGCTCGCCTTAAGACTCAGAAAACGGATACGCCAGTAGCTTTGCCAATACTGCCAGTGCTCGAGCAAACTCTTGCGGCGGGACCGTGCGGCGATCTGACGTTCATCGCCGGGGCCAAGGGGCGGCCGCTGACGAAGGAATCGTTCGGCAACGAATTCCGCGACGCTTCGTGCCGCCCGCATCAACAAGTCGGCTCATGGGCTGCGCAAGATCGCAGCTATCCGATGCGCGCAGAATGGCGCGACGGTTCCGCAACTCAATGCGATCTTCGGTTGGACCTGCGCGAAGATGGCACTTCATTACATCGAGCTTGCCAACCGCGAGAAAATGGCCGCCGATGCAATGGATAAATTGAACAAAGATCGAACCTCTATTGTCGCACCCGAAAGGGAAGTGCGACACTCAGGGCAAAAAGAGAAATGAAGTCAAGGGCAAAATTCCGAGGAGGTAGGCCCCGCCACCTCCAGCATTTCCAGCACGTTGCATTATCCAACCGACGTTAAGCACCTATTAGGGCGCAAAGCGCTATTTCCGGGATTATCCAACCTCGCTGTCGGCGACTTCGGTCGCTGTCCCCATCACCAAAAAAGAGCCCGCGCCAGCAGCGGAACCGTCGCAGGACCGCTGCCCAAATCATTCGCGCCGAGATCGATGGCGACAGCTGTAGCGCCCTGGGCGTCATCGCCAAGTCGTCCGCAATTTTCATCACCACCAAAGAAGAACCCCACGCCAGCGACTGGCGCGGGGGAAAGCCTGAACAAGGAGGAAAGATACTTCGATTGATCGGCACGCGCCCGATCACTCACATGATCGACTGAGCGCGACGCAGACATAGCGGGTTGGTTTGGCGACTTTCCCCGCTAATCGCTGGCACCTCTTATACAGCCTTCCCGCCAGCAATCAATAAGCCGCCAACACTCGCCGCCGTGACATGGCGGATCGGTCGCCGCCCGATGTGGTGGAGATGACAGCGTGGGGTCTTTAACCCCGGCTCCGAGCAAAGCCGCCGACGGCGATGCTCATCGGTGCAGGCAATTACTGGCGCATATATCGTCTGCATTCGGGAAATAAATGCAGGCCCGTGGACTGGCCCCCCACGCCGCAGCGTATCGCAAGCGCAGCCAGACCTTCGGCCAAGGTGGTGAGCGGACCCTAAAAGGGCACCTGTTGCCGATCTGCGCTGTGGCAGCCCTCGTCGGTAGGGCAGACCTGCTTGGCCTCTTTTAGTAAGGGGCCACCCTTGCGGGATGCGGGTCAATGGGAAAAACGAAGAAGAGGTTTGGCAACATGGACGACAAAACGGAGATGCTCAAAGCGTTGGCTACATACAGTGGTCCGATCAAACAATGTCCGCCCGGTGGAGCGCTTGGCGCTGGCGATCTCAGAAGATGGGCAATGTGTCGTGCTGTCGGCATGTCAGGTGTGAAGGCAAGGAAACGGACTCGCAAGCTCACGAATAGGATGAAACTGCATCAGCAATTCAAAGCATCCGGTTTGGCTGATCGCATGACGTTCCAGCAATGGCTGAGCAAGCCGCCATCGATGCGGCGCGTGAAGGTCGCATGATTCAGTTTCATCCGCTGCCACCATTCCATTGGACCGCCGGGGTATACAAAAGCGCATGTTGGCCGGTGCCATGCAACGCCTGTTTGAGGCAAATAAGATCAGGGTGGAGAACTACGGTAAGCCGTCACGGCAAAGCGCGAAGATCGTGCTGTGCAGCTAAGCGTGCAACTAGAGCCGCTATCACTCGGCCGCCGAAAAACGTCGCTGTAGCTTGGCGGCGGCTTTCTTGTCACCTTGTTGCGCGGCGCGCAGCAGCGCCGACACATGCGCGCTCTCAAGCTTGCTTATCCGTTCAAGCTCGCAATCAAACCGCGCGCCAATTTGGGCTGCAGTCACGGTTGTTGTGTCGGTGACAGTCCTATCGCAGGACAGCGTGATTACCTTCGGCTCGGCTCGACCTTCCTGTTCCGCGATCAGTAGGAGAGCGAGCAAAAAGACGGTTACGGTACAGCGCATGGTTATTCTAGCCCCTCTTTAGTAACCGGCCATATCGGGCCGGTATCGAGGCGGTATCGAGGCGGTATCATGATGATTTATCGCGCCCAAAGCGGGGCGGTGCCGGTGAAATTTAAATTGAAGGCTAATGAATTGTTTACATGCTACCGCACCGACGACAAACCAACTGTTGCTTCCACCCCCGTAATGGCGTGACCGAGTACCCGTGCAACTACCGTGCAGCTGCCGTGCAACTACCGTGCAACTGGGGGGCGGCCACCCCCCTTATACCCCCCAGCAGGCTGCACGCCTGCACGAGGGTTGCACCTCGTGCGTCGTGGCAGCCCACTAAGGAAACCACGTGCTCAGTGCCACCCACCATAGAAAGGAACAGATTAGCGTAATGCCGCTGCCTACTCATGCTAAGGTGCCACCATGACCCCACTCGAAAAGAACGCCAGACGTCTCGTTAGACTTCTAGTCCAAACGTTTCCCACCGGTGCCACCTGCGAAGACCTCCGTAGACAGTTCGAGAAAGACACCTCCCTCGTCCGTCAATCGTTCTACAATGCCCTCAACTACGCCAAAGAGCAGTGCTGGATTGTCGGCGGGGGAAGAGATCAACCATACAATCTCAATGGCGATGGTTCCTGGAGGGAGCCTATTACATCCATTGGAGAGAAATTGGAGAAAGACCAGTTGGAATATTTGGTGGACTCGCAGACGCAACAGATTGAGGAATTGCAGGGTGAGGTTGAGAAGGTTGCGTGATTGGAGTAAGGTGATGCGAATATAGCGCTATCCAGCTTAGTTCGAATTGTAGGTGATAGCGATGCCAGTACACGTCAGCGAATTAAAGCGGCTGCAGCTATTCTTGGCTACAAGGTTCACGATGATGGGGTGATTGGGTTTGTGAAGGGGTTTTTGGGGTCAGTCTGTGCGGATGCTGAAATTGCTGCTGATTATCGGATCGAAGCTGGTGAGTTGTTGAGGCGGCACGAAGCGCCACGTGTTACGCCGGAGAGCGTGCGCCCAGCTTATTGCGCTGAGCCCGAGGGTAGCGAAACCCAGAGAGTTGAGGCTTGGCGGCGTTACTTGATTGATCGACGCAAATGGAAGCTCGTTATGGACAGCCGTGAGGAGCGCCTGAAGCCTGATGCCCCTTGTCCGCTGTCACCCGGTTGGGCTGATGATCTCTACGCCGATGATTTTGTGCCGCCGCTGGGTTGGCCGCCGCAGGCCGTCTTTGGACCATGTTGAGAGGTCGGAGGCGCTGCGTAGGGCGCGGATGGAGCGAGCCACTTGCAATGGTGGTGGTGATGCACCGCAGCGAAATAAACGAATCAGCGCTCGTTTCTGAGTCGGCGCGGGCCATCCTACGCCTGAGTATCAAGCTGACATTGTCAGGCTGAAACTGTGCAGGCCGAAGGCGACTGTTCGTTTTACGATGATTGGCGGGGGCTGTTTCAGTCCTGAATTGTCGAGTCGGATCAAGCCCCCAAGCTAGTGACTGTACGTAAACGGACCATTTACGAACAGTTTAAATCACACTTCTCTTAGCGACGATCTCACCCGTACGAGTGAGGTAAATCCAGTCTTTTCTTGCTGGGCTGTCGGCGAGCCAGCGTTCTCCTTCTGCGTATGCGAGGGCGGACGCGAGTTCCGTGCCGTGCAACGACACATCTCTCACGGCTATCTCGTCAATCCAAGCCCTGTCGATTGGTGCGCGAGGTTTTGCACCTGCGGTGACCAACGCCTTTAGAAGTCGTATGGCGTCCAAGCGATTCACCCGCGCATTATAGCGGGTCCAGCGCAGCGATGGCGCGGCGGCAGCACCGCAGCGACCTGTAGAGCGTGAGGCTCGATGCCCACCCCCGGGGGCCAAAATTCGCCGCGCGCGATGAACTCGATACCCCCCAGAAAAAATGGTGCGGATTTTTAAAGTGGGTCCTCTTTTCTCTAATGAGCTTAAAAAGGGTGGTCGATACTCCGCAGCGCGTAGTAGAAAGGAAGGATGGGAGATCAGGTAGCCGTTGTGCTTTACGTGCTCGCACTGGTAGTCGTCGTGGTCGGCGTGGACGTCCTGTTCTTCAGGAACCGGTTTTGGGAGCGGCTGATAGTGAACATCGGAATTGTCCTCGTGTTCTGGGCGTTCTATCTGAGGTTCCTGAACCAATAAGCCATTAAGCACTGCAATTGTCCCGTAATTCGTGCGGCGAACCCCCTCGCAAAATCGTGCGTGATTTTTAAAGTGGGTTCTTTCTCTATTGGGGTTCAACAAAGCACGTGCGAAAAGGCAACTTGGTCACGTGGATGTGTTACCATCGCAATCACCAAGCATGGCGGAGGCTCAGCCAAAAGAGGGTAAATCTCTTGAGCCGCAAACCTAAATTACACGCGCTGGATTTCAGCACAGCAAGGCTCCTCCCCTTGTGCGTTTCAATCTTTGTAGTGCTGATTGGAATGCCCTGTTCCTCTCGTTCGCAAACACCCGCGGGCGACGTAGCTGCTCAAGTCCGCAGCCAGGGCTACGCATGTGATAAGCCGGTCACCGCAAAAAGGGACGTCAAGCTCTCCAGACCCGACTTGGCGGTCTGGGTTCTTAATTACCGAAGCGCAACCTACAGAGTAATGCTCCATCCTGACATGGCAGCCTATGTCATCAAGCTAAGGTAGTCTGGCACTGATGAAGAAACTCGCGTTGATTTATGCACTGCTCTTGGCGGCGTCGCCAGCCGCAGCGCAACTCGCTACGTCGTCGAGAGTACAAGAGTTGAACGGTCAGAGCGTCCAGACCACACCGATCGAAGCCCCAACGACTGGCGTTTTCTGCATCGAGGAAATGACTGCGACCTTCTGCAACGTGACCACAGGGCCGAACACGAGTGGCTACGGGTCGCGTAGCGTGTCCACATCGGGGAGTGGGGCCGCATCAAGCGGCGTATCTGCATCGGGGGGCGGCGCTGGTGCCATCAGTCCGTCGATCCCACCCTGCTCAAGCGAACCGCCGTTCAACGAACTGTGCAACTGACAAAGGCATGACTGAAAAGCCCCTTTGCGCCGCTCAACTTTCTAGACTGAAATTTCCTTTAAAGCCTGACCCCTAGCCCCACCCCCCCCAAAATTCGTCGGCCACGTCAAACTCGATCCCCCCTCGCAAATTTGCGTGTGGAATTTCGGCTTTTGGGAAGCATGCTTATTCCGCGTTCGAAGCATGCTTTTTGCTAATAGGGTTTTTGCAGGGGCCCCAAGTACCGTCTTCCGCATGTCCTATTACAGCGAACGCGCCGCGGCCCTTTACGTGCGCGCAGTGGCGATATTCGAAGTCATGTTGGCGCTCACCTTTCCATCCCTAAGAAGTGGAGCAAGGTGCGCGCTGATGGCGGCATTCAATCCGAGGTACGTTCCTGCGGGCAATGTAGCAAGGGACGGGGCGAGTGGAGTTGCTGCGAGGGCTCTAGCGGCCTGAGCGATCCCACCCTCGAAAATCAATGGCAAGGTTACGCTCCTAACACGGATCTCGTGAAAACCGGCAGCCTCGACCGTGTACTTGAGGAGTTGAGCTTGAGGCCAACTGAATGGTGCCAGGAGCCGGTTCGCTAAATCGCCGGGAACACTCTCGCACAGCGCCGCGTGGAGGGCCGCATAGAAGGGGTTGTCCTCGATATGGGACCATGCGGCGACCGCCACCTGTCCCCCCGGCTTGAGCGCACGGCGCATCTCGCTGAGAGCGGCTAATCGGTCAGGAAAGAACTGCAGACCCTGTTGGCACACCACAAAATCGAACGCCGCGCTCTCAACTGCCAAAGGTGACGCCGGTGACTCGATATAGGTAATTGGTGCGGAATCCGGCGAGGACGGCTTCGATTTGGCCACGTCGAGCATCGGGCGTGAGATGTCTGTCGCAACAACACGGCGGCCCGGACCGATGCGTTTGGCCGCTAACCGTGCCACCGTTCCGGGGCCGGTCGCAACATCGAGAACGGCGGCATTTGGACCGAGATTGCACTCATCAAGCAACAGCAGCGCCCACGGCTCGAATAGCCGAGGCACCAATACCTCCTCGTATGCTTTCGGGACGGCGTCGTCAGTAAACTGGAAGCCCGTGTCTTCGCTCATGGGGTATAAGCGCCCTCAATCGGTGGTCGTTCTCGCACATCTATATGCGTTCGTCAGGGGCCCCAGTCCGGTACTTCGCCCACCTTACGGCGTGGCCTGACTAATCAACACTCTGGCCCAACCGAGCATAGCCAATTCAGCATGATCGTGGCTTCGCGGTGCTGCGGAGGGCGAAGGGCCTGCGTGGCAAACATGACTGAAGAACAGGCGAGACGAGCGGTCCTTAGCGAATACGACAGTTGGGCGAAGAAACACCCCAACCAAGCCAGCATGATGGGCGGCTTTCTTTTCTTCCGATACTTACAGACAGACAGGTTGGACCTTCTCGATTTCCGGGCGGGCGGCAACAACTGGCAAATCGTTCAGGGCTGGATTCGAGATCGGTTGAAAGACTAGCCTCAGTCCAGAATGGCACCGACACCACCCCCCATGCATGGGCTATCAGAAGGGTGGTCGTGCTCGCTAAGTGACTGCTCGCTTCGCTCGCAGCGCTCGCACCACATCATTCAAATACGCGGGCGCCCGCGCATATACGCGGCCTAGAAACCCATTATCGACTGGTTGTTGGGCGCGAGCGGTCTGAAGGACAGGGTCACTTTGCTGCCGCTCTTCTGGCGCGCAGCGCGCCGCCACCAATTGCGCCAAGTGCTCAGCCTCTTCATCCAACTTTTTGTTCTGGTGCCGCAGTTGTCCGACCTGGGCGTTCAGTTCATCGATCCGCTCCAACCGCTCGTGCAGCAGGAGTTCGAGGCGGCCGACAGCGCCCTCCCGGTTTTCCAACTCGCGGCGCAATCGAACGATCTCGGTGCGCAATCCGTCATTCTCTTTTTTGAGCAGTTGGAGTTCGGTGCGGGTCGGTTGGCGGTGGCGCGGGTGCATGGTGCCAAATAGCGGGTACATGGTGCCCGAGACTAGTTCGATTCGCTCACCGAAGCACGCACCGTGTTGAGGCACCCGCGTGACGCTGGCTCTGAGCTTGGGGCGTGGCTCGGCTTCTCCGCTCTCTCGGCGGTCTATTAGCTAGCTCCAGCATCAATTATCTTAAGCAGCATGGAGCGTGACCGATTTCATCCGCGCGGGTTTGAGGAGCGTGAGGTGCTGACGGCGGCCTTGCGGCTGGAGTTGGAGTGATTAGCCCTGTTGGCGGCTTTTATCTTGGTCGGTCAGCGTCGGGATGTGATTACTCCAACTCGTCAATCCGGCCGACCGGGGAAGCCGACTGCGAGCGCAACACTACAAAACCGATTACGAGCGCAAGTGCGATTTCGAAGGTCAGTACCCAAACCATCACGGACCACAAATACGCCATGTACATGAAAACAACTCCGCATAAATCCGGCACGAAGGGGGGGCCGTGCCGGATTGGTGCGGCATGCGTCGGGGGGCGTAATTGGGGGATTAGGGGCTCACCCCGACTGCAACAAGCTAGCAGGTCGCCCGGCCTCATTCTCAAAGATCTAAACAGATAGTTAACCGCCGAAACGTCTCCGGCAGCTTGGCGATATTCCCTGCTTCACGCACGCCGTCTAAGGCTCATGCGCAGGGCCATCGCGCACGCCCAGGCAAGGACCCACGCTCCAAGCGCAATGAGCAGATTTGAAGGGAAGATAAAGAACCATGCAGCGGAGGCACAGCAAAGAAAGGTGAGGAGTTTCCAACCTGTACCGGCTGGGCCGTTCTCGGCTAGAGCGAGGGCCATCGGCGCAAGGACGACGACCAGGAACCCCAAAATAAGAAGACTATCATTAAGCAGGGACTCCACCCGCGAACCGCCGCCCTCATAGAGCGGGACCACCTTAACGGCGATGATCGTTGCCTTCCCCATTTGTTTAATGTCCCAAGTTTTTCCCGAATTGCAACCGGGGGACGGATGCCGATCAATTCTTACCAATAGCCCTCGGCAGCTTGGCGCTGGGAAGTCGGATTCGACCTTCCACGGATTGCCGAACCACTCGATCCATGCGTAGCACGAATCCGAAGCCACGTTTGAAAGCGACGGAACGTTGATGTGCAATTTCTTGTCGTAGAGTAATCTCAGCGTCAAGGCGTGGCCTAGCACACACATGGGCAAAGGAGTGGCTGGCTTGCTCCTACGCTGGGGGGTTGGCTCTACCTCTACGTTTTCTCTGAGGGCTAGTGCTTAGGGTGGTGGTGTATGAGCGAGGGTAACAAGTCGCGACCGCCGTAGGATTGGACCCAGGATGACATCCCCCACGCGATTTCATTTTTGAACGAGCCTGCTTTGGATCCTGCGGTGGGCGTGATCGTTACCCGGCAAAGATCGTTGCACGTTGTCATAGCGCAGGCCCTGCGGGAGACGGAGGGCTTGCTTGCGCGTTTGACCCGTGGCTGTTTTCCCCTTGGCGGGAATTTCCGGTCGGTGAGCGTGCGCATCGGCTCACAGAAAGCTGCCCTCGCGGGCCTGCCAATGGGTTGGGGCTTGTCCCCGGTGTTTCATCCGTGCCAAGGACAGCGACGCACGCGATCCCATTGTGGATCAGTATGCACTCCACACCACCTCTTGCGTGCCCCCTGCCAAAAGCGGACTCAGGAGCAGGCATCAGGCTATTGGATCACTTCGGCGACGGCTAGGAGCGACGGCGGAACGGCAAGGCCGAGCGCCTTTGCGGTGTTGCGATTGATGATCAGTTCAAACTTGCTCGGCTGCTCAACGGGAATATCACCGGGCTTCGTCCCACGCAGGATTTTGTCGACCATGTCGGCAGCCTGCCGGAATAGGTTGGCGTAGTTCGGTCCATAGGACATGAGACCACCGGCCTCGACATAATCGCCATAGCTTAGGATTGTCGGTAAGCGTGCGCTGAGTGCCAACGTGGTAATCAACGTGCGGTTGGCAGCTATGAGAGGATCTGAAACAACGTAAAGCGCGTCGGCCTTGCCCCTAATCGCCGCAAAGGCAGGTGCAATGTCTTCCGATCCCCAAATCTCTAGCCGTGCTGCTTTGAGGCCGAGCGCCTGAGCCGTGGCTTTTGCTTCTTGCGCCTCCAGCATGGGCATGGCGTAACCGGCGTTGGCCATGATTACCAGTCGGCGGAGATGCGGCACGACCTCGCGCAACAGGTCAAGCCGCTTGTCAATAAGCTGGGACTGTTGGACTGACATTCCAGTAACGTTGCCGCCCGGCTGGGCCAAACTTGCAACCAAACCAACACCAGGATCGGACGCCACAGCTAAGACTATAGGAATGGTTGTTGTTACCTGCTGTACCACAGCAAGGGCGCTTCCATATGTGACGATTACGTCGACGTTTCGTCGCAAGAATTCAGCCGTGAAATCGCTCACACGCTTGGAGCTTCCCCCGGCCCAGCGATAATCGACATCGACAGTCTCTCCCGTGGTCCAACCGAGTTCTCGCAGGCGGGTGACAAAAGCGACCGTCCACGAACTCCAGACTATCGGGTCCGCACCGAGTATCCCGATACGCCGCGGATTGCTCACTTGCTGCGCGTAGGCGGCACGTGGCCACGCGACAACGCTACAAAAGCCTCTAATGAATTGCCGTCGCTCCATGAGCTTCCCTCGGCGCGGACGCCCACTCTGGCAGCATAGAAAATATGAGATTTTTGGATTAGGGCTGTTACGTACGTCACACACCAAGCGGAAGCTACCGATGTCCGCTTTGCCCCCAAAAGCAGACATCAGAACCTGGCGGCCGGTTCTCAGCCCTTTGCTATCGGTACCTTGGCTGACTGCCTCCAATGACCCGTCACGGCCTGGCGATCAGGTCGTCGTCGTGGTGCAGGTGCAGGCATGCGTGTTGCGGTGTTGCCGCGTGGCATCAGTCGCGTGGTCGCGGCAACGATCAGGATCAGCAGCACTAGGCCGCCCAATATCACTAGCTTCAGCATGTCCCCTCCATCAACCGGCGGCGCAATCTGTTGCGATTCGCAGGTGGGGTGCTGTGCCCTGCGTCACAGTCAGTCGAGACCAATGAAGGAGGCCGACAAAACAGGCACTGAGTCAGGACTTGCGAATAAGCTCCGGCAGCTTGGCGATATTGGCCGCGATCCGTCGCGGCCTCAATGTCTGTCAGCCGCGTTCAGGTTCGATGAGCGATCCGCCAAACTCTTCGATGAAGGCGTGAGCCGTCGGCAAATCGGAAAAGCACCAGCGATAATAAAAGTGACCTTTCTTTTCAATCGTCCGTCCATGTCGCGGCG
>Ga0310910_10001529_pt1 | contig 12740 bp, 15 predicted proteins | sample GREbulkMGHF172_FD_203448 | JGI IMG/M metagenome (GOLD analysis project Ga0310910, IMG submission 203448) | Lab enrichment of tropical soil microbial communities from Luquillo Experimental Forest, Puerto Rico - GRE.bulkMG.HF172 | ecosystem: Environmental > Terrestrial > Soil > Tropical forest >... | reverse complement strand
CAGGTCTTCCTGCCGGCGAGCCCGATAGGAATGGAAATTACCCGGCGGGCACCATCAACCACCGTATTGCTGCGCGGCTCGACGCGTTCGCCGCCAAAGCCGCCGAGCTGGCCCGCAATACCGCCAGTGCCCAGAGCCGCGCATGACGCAGGAAATCAAACGCGTCATCGTTCAGTTAGACGCCGCATCGGAAACCGGCACCGCGATCGACACGGCGGCGCGCTTGGCGGCGCGCTGGCGCGTCTCGTTGCACGGAGTCTTCATTGAAGACCAGGAGCTGATCGGTCTCGCGGGCCTGCCCTTCGCGCGCCAGGTCACCCTAGGCGCCGGGCTCGTGCCTCTGACCAAAGAGCATGTGGAGGAACACTTACGTGCCTTCGCCGAGCGAGTGCGACGCGACCTTGTCGCGGCAGCCGACCGGCATGATGTCAAGTGGTCATTCGAGATTGTGCGCGGCCCGCTCACCCCTGGCACGCTTGGCGGCGAGCACGACTTTGTTGTCGCCGGCGCAGAGAGCCGACCGATTGGTGGCCATTTTCGCATCGCGTCCCGCTCATGGTCGTGGATGACCGTCATCGCGCGACCGTTTCTGTTGGCAAAACGTGAATGGGAAACCGGAGGATCAGTCTTGACCCTGCTGCGGCGTCGCGATGCCCAATCTGCGCGCACGCTGGACATTGCCGCACAAATCGCCGGCTTTCGCGGTGGCACTTTGACAGTAGCTGGAGCTCCTGGTCTCGCCGGGTCAGAGGATTTCACCGCGTGGGTTTTGGAGCTTCTCGAAGGGCATTCATTGAGCCTTCAGTCCGAGCCCGCGGCGACCGAGCCGGCCGCGTTGCGGCAACGCATCAATGAGCTCGACTGCCGGCTGCTGGTTCTCGAAGCAGGCGAGCAGGACGGCCAACCGGATCAGCTACGCGAACTCGTCGAGCAGCTCGCCTGCGACGTTCTGATCATACACTGAAAGAGAGGTCCGGCGAGCCGAGCTTATCCGCAGATGCTCAGCATCAAGCTTTGGATCGAACGCGTTGTCCTGAAATGACGGGTTTGAATTGGGGATTGCGTGCTACGCAGGCTCCCGCCAATCTGTTGTAACGACCCGCACGTAAATTAAGGCGGCAAGCGTTATGCATTCCTCCACGTTGATCTGACCCTTGCCGGTGTCTCGAGCGGCGATCAGTGTGGCTGCGGCTTGCACGCATGCAGCCTTCATGGCGCTTTTCTCGTCGGAGGTCATGTGTCATATCTCCCACTCAGCGTCGCCCCAGCAGCGAAACCGAGCGCGCTAATGCGCTCGTGATACCGGAGAGGGATTGCTGAATGATTAGTAGAGTGGCCGACCAACCAAATGGGTCGACCTTTGGCGACGCACTGCCCGCTCGATCACGCAATCGTTTCAGAATTTGTTAATCACCGTCACCGAAGATTGTTCGCTGAGTTCTTTAGGCAGGTAGCAATGCGCGCGCTGATCCTAGCGTTTGTCGGCGGCATCGCCTTGGCGTCTCCCACACAGGCAGCCCCTTTCGCGCTCAAGCCGTCTGTGATCGGGCTTGCCTTGGCACCGCTTGTCGAACGGGCAGCTCAGGACTGCGGGTGGGGTTGGCACCGGACACGCTGGCGCGACCAATGGGGTAATTGGCATTGGGGTGACTGCGTTCCGGACGGAGGCCCCCACGGCGGCTGGGGCGAGGGGTCATACTATTCCTACCCAGGTTGGCGTGCTGCGCCCCCTCGGTGGGGTTGGAGTAATCCGTAGCAGCCAAGATAACGGGCGCCGAACCTCGGCTCACCTGGTCGGCCGGCCATCCCAGAGGGCAGCGGGCACAGCCCTCAGGGCAATCGAACTCGCTGCCATTGACCGAATGTGGCGAGGCGGAACTGACACGCAGCTCAGGAATTTCGCTCGCCGGCATGTAGGCCTGCCGACTGTCTCGCCGGTCACCCCCTCACTCGGTAGGGGCCGTCGTGTCGGAGCATTCACAGATGACTGTCGATCAGCCGGCGGATCGTAGCGCCCCCGCGTGATGAAAGCGGCTAAGGAAGGCTCGGGTCCGCGGATTAGCCGGGCGCACCAGGACCTCCTCGGCCGGCCCGTGCTCGGCGATCGCCCCAGCGTCCATGAACAGGACATGGTCGGCGATGTCGCGAGCAAAAGCGATCTCGTGCGTCACGACGATCATCGTGGTGCCGTCTTCGCCGAGCTGTCGCATGACGGCAAGCACCTCGCCGACGAGCTCCGGATCGAGCGCCGAGGTGACCTCATCGAACAGGATTACCTCGGGTTCCATGGCAAGCGCGCGGGCGATGGCGACGCGCTGCCCCTGCCCGCCCGAAAGCTGCGCCGGGTAGCTCTGTTCCTTGCCGGCGAGACCGACTTTGGCGAGGAGACCGCGAGCTAGCTCTGCCGCGGCGCGACGGTCCATGCGTTTCACCGTGATGGGGCCCTCCATGACGTTCTGCAGTGCCGTCATGTGCGGGAACAGCTCGAAGTGCTGGAACACCATGCCGATGCGCGAGCGGTACGCGGCGAGCTTGCGGCCGGCAAGGACTGCTCCGCCGTCGCCGAAGCTGATCCGCTGTGCGCCGATGCGAATGGTCCCCGAGGTTGGTTCCTCGAGCAGATGAACGCAGCGCAGCAAAGTCGATTTACCGCATCCGCTCGGCCCGATCAGTACGACCACCTCTCCTTTGGTAACGCCGAGGGAAACACCGCGCACAGCCCGCACAGGGCCGTAATTCTTGACCAGGTCGGTGACCTCGATCATCGGGCGGTGCGGTTTGTCCTCACCGATCAACCCGCGTCTCCAGCCTTTTCGCGAACAACGTCAGCGGGTACAGCATCATGAAATAAATGGCCGCCGCAGCCGTGTAGACCTCGAGGGGGCGATAGGTCTCGGCGGTGACGATCGAGCTCGTATACATCAGGTCGGGCACCGCGACGACGTAAAGAAGCGCGGTATTCTTCAGCTGGGTGATCGATTGGTTGACGAGCGGTGGGACCATCCGGCGCACGGCCTGCGGCAGTACGATACGCCGCATCAGCTGGGAATAGGTCATGCCAAGCGCGCGCCCCGCCTGCCATTGGCCGCGGCCGATTGACATCACACCGGCACGGAAGATCTCGGTACAAAATGCACCCATGTAGAGTGTCAAGCCCAGCCCTGCCGCCAGCCAGGCCGGTAGCGAGAAATTCAGCAGGATAGGCAGCGCATAGTAAAACCACACAATCTGTATCAGGAGCGGGGTGCACCGGAATATTTCGACATAGGCCTCAAGCGGCAAGGTGAGCCAGCGCCTTTGGCTGAGCAATGCGAGGCCACAGAAGACGCCGATGACGATGCCGCATGCGACCGTCGCCACCGAATAGAGGAGTGTTATGCCGATCCCGTGCCACCAGCGGTCGGTATCGGCTAGGACCATCGCCAAGTCCCAGTGATAATGCATTTAGCGCGTCCTTCGGTGCGGTCGGGAGCAGGGGGCCTGCCGTCGCTGCGGTCGCTTGCTCAGAACCGGACGTTCTCAGGGATGCTCGTCGCGCCGGCATTCTCGAGATACTTCTTTATGCGAGCCTCCGTATAGCCGAGTAAATTGTTCCACTCGGCCCAAGCCTGCACAAACTTTTGGAGGGTGTTGTTGTCCTCGCGCCGTAAGCCGGCGTAGGAAGGCAGATAAACGGTTGGCGTCGGCAGCACAAAGTCGCCGAGATCCGGGTTGCGGTTCTTCGCGACGAGGGCGCCGAAAACGGCCGTGACCATCGCATCGGCACGTCCCGAGGTAACGGCGAGCGCGGTAGAGGCGACATCGTTCAGCTCGATGCGGGTTGCCTTTGGCGCTACCTTTTGCAGAATCACGACATCGGCCGAACCCAGCATCGCCGCGATCTTGACCTCCGGTTTGTTGTAATCCTCCCAGCTGCTGGCCTTGAAGCCGCTGTGATTGACAGCGTACCAGTAGAGGTTATAGGCGGGACCTGCGAAGTCGATCACCAATGCCCGTTTCGGCGTAGCTTGCAGCCCGAACTGCAGGTCGGTCTTGTTAGACTGCAGGTCGAGGACGCACGTCGCCCAGGTCGTTTCCACAGGAACGGCTTCGACACCCATCTCCTTGGCCATGTCCTCGACCATCTCGACCAAGAACCCCGTCCACTTGCCGCTCGTCTTGTCGCGATACCAGTTGGGCGGGTAGTCGATCGCTCCGTATCTGAGCTGGCCGGTGCGTTTAATCTGATCCCAGGTCGATTCTGCATTGGCGGGCGCCGTCGCCGCCATTACAGCAGCCGCGATCGCGGCCACGATCGACACGAGCGAAAATGTGCCTCGCATACGCCCTCCATTTCGTGATTGGTTCTTTCGAACCCTCGGCAATCCTAACGAACATCGTATCCTTCGAGGCGAACGCTGCAAGATTTCTGCTGCGGCGACTTCCGCCAGCGTGCAGCATCATCGGGATCGCGCCCGCTCGACTGGGGCGTGAGGGGGAGCACGAGAATGGTCGATGTGGATCGCAGCCAGGCCGACGGCCGCCAGACGATTTACGGTCCCGCGGTCGGCTTCCGGATGCTCGAGGCCCGTAACCTCAAAGGGGGCACTCTCATGGCGGGCGAAGTGTTTGTTGAGCGGGTGGCGACCCTTATCTTGCGGTGGGCGCAGGAGTGAGGTTGGTTGCTTCACTTGTGATCCCCGGCGAGAACCCGGCGGTGGGTTGACTGAGAGAGGATATTCACCCCTCGCACTCCATTGACGTGGCAACCCGTAGCCGCGAGAGTTTGAGGTCCGGCGTAACCGGCGAGGGCGCACCATGTTGAAGGCGATACGAAAATTCGTCCTGGAAAGAAGCAGGGATATTCGGCAGCGGCCACAGGAGGTTGTCGAGGAACACACCCCTAGCCATCCATCCGGCGAATCCGATGTTGTACTGGAAGTTGCCGCGCCTCAATCCGAGGAACCATCCGAAATGCCGGTTCGCGGCAAGGTGAAATGGTTCAACTCCGCTAAGAGGTTCGGATTCGTTGAGCTTTCGGACGGGTCCGGGGACGTCTTCCTGCACACCTCGGTGCTGTCACGGTTCGGCGTCAGCACCGTTCAACCTGGTGAGACCCTCGACATGCGGGTGGCTCCAGGGGAGCGGGGTCTTGTCGTTACCGAAGTTCTCGGAGTGGACACCAGCACGGCGGTCACGCTCAAGCGCCCTCGAACCAGTTTTCCTTCCCCATACGACCGACCGGTCTCGGAGGCGAGTGTTGAGGAGACGGGTACAGTAAAGTGGTACAGTGCCGCCAAGGGGTTCGGCTTCATCGCACGGGACGGCGGCGGGAAGGACGTTTTCGTGCACGCCTCGGCGCTACAGCGGGCGGGTATCGTGGGCCTCAATGAGGGACAACGCGTCGTTGTTGGCATAGTCGAGGGTCGAAAGGGACCGGAAGCCGGCTCTATACGGCTGACTTAGTCTCGTCGAGTCGGCCAAAAAATCTGCGCTCAAATGGCGGAAGAGGAGTCCGCCAAATTTGGATCTAATTCCAAGTTATTTCAGAGATGTAGCGATTGGTCTGTTTATACCCACTCTCGTACCCATCTTCGTGCGCCAAATTGCTGCGAATGAATGGCGGACATTATGTCGCAGGTATCCGTTCGCAAGCTCATCGCGAACGACAGCAAAGTCCCGTGGGCCCCTGTCCCTTCGCGAAATCGAGTCTCCATAGATTTCGGCGCGGGCATATGTCGCGCTTGTTGGCGCGCGGAGAGCGCGGTTCACGCGCGCGGTGCGTTACGGCCCGCCCAGCTACAAGCCCCTGCGCCGATATTAGCCACTCGCCTCATGCCTGGTCAAATGACAGGCTCTCCGCTCAAACGACAACGCAAGCTCGGTGTCCACGCTGAAGACGGCGGCGTTATCGCCTCCCCGCGGCTCCCTCATCCTAGAGCCGGCCTTTCCGTGCACAGGGGCGCGCGCTCGGGCCGGCTGAGAAGCTGAGCGGCTGTCCGCATGTCGCTCGATGACCTCTACGAGATCACGTCGTGGAAGCCCATCACTGAACTCGACCCAGTTCGCCTATCGGTACGCGTGCAAGTGACGCGCGTCGTCTTCACGATCTGCCTCAAGGCCCTGCTCAATGGCAGGCTCGGCGGCGAGGCTGCCCGCGAGCGCGACCGAGATCGCGTCATCGCAAATCTCGCACGCGAGTTTTTCGTCGGGGGACGCCGCCCGTAGACAGCTGAGGGAAAGTTCGGTCCACACGCCGAGCCTCGCGAGAAAATTGTGGTGCCTTACGCTGGCCTACTTTCGGAAATCATTGGCCAAAAACCACGTTCCTCGAAATCGTCCTTAATACACCACTAAGTTGAGCGATCGCGGGAGCGATTGTGTCATAGGGGGTAACGAAAGACGGATACCATCTCTTGTACAACATTCGCAACCGTATGCGGCCTTGAAATGGGTCGATGTCGCGGTACTCTTCGCGACCGCCGCCGCGATCTTCGGTGCGCCGACCTTGGCGTTGCTGTTCACCGTGCCGGAGTCAGTGACCTGAGGCCTTAAAACTCGTCCAGATTTGAGTAATGTCCGACCCGAGTAGGGGGACGGACGATGAAGCGTAGCCGGTTCGGTGAAGAGCAGACTATCGCGATCCTGCGGGAGCAGAGGCAGGGGGCGAAGACGGTTGAGGTATGCCGCAAGCACGGCGTCAGCGACGCGACCTTTTACAAATGGAAAGCCAAGTACGGTGGGATGGAGGTTTCTGACGCCCGGCGGCTGAAGGCGCTCGAGGACGAGAACACTAAGCTGAAGAAGCTGTTGGCCGAGGCTATGCTCGACATTGCGATGTTGCGGGATATGGCCGCAAGAAAATGGTGATCCCGCCGCCAGACGAGAAGCCGCCGCTCACCTTCACCAGGTCGCCAGCGGCGGGCATGCCAGGCGATCGGTGCCGACCGCAGCTCGGTCCGCTATCGCTGCCGGCGGCCGGACGATGTGGCCATACGGGTCCGCTTGCGTGAGATCGCAGCGGTACGGCGGCGCTTTGGCTATCGTCGCCTGCACATCCTGCTGCAGCGAGAAGGTTTCACTCTGAACCATAAAAAGCTGCGCCGCATCTACGCCAAGGAACGGCTTCAGGTTCGCCGTCGCGGCAGTCGCAAGCGGGCGCTCGGCACCAGGGAGCCGCTGACCCTGCCGCAGAATCCAAACCAGCGCTGGTCGATGGGTTTTTCTGCATGATCAGTTCAGCGATGGCCGTCGTTTTCCGCATCCTCGGCATCGTCGACGATTTCACCCGCGGGTGCCTGGCGCTGGTGGCGGACACCTCGCTATCCGGCCGGCGGGTGGGGCGCCAGCTCGATGCGATCATTGCCGACCGCGGTAAACCCGCTGCTTGTGTGTCCGACAACGGCACCGAGCTGACCAGCACGGCGATCCTGCGCTGGTCTCAGGACAGCCGTGTCAAATGGCACTACATCGCGCCTGGCAAACCGCAGCAGAACGCCTTTATCGAGAGTTTCAATGACCGTCTGCGCGACGAGTTGCTGAACGAGACGCTGTTCAGCTCGCTCGCCCACGCCCGAGTGGTCCTGCCGAATGGCGGCTCGACTACAACACCATCCGGCCACACAGTAGTTTGGGCATTCGGCCGCCAGCCCACTACGCCAAGCTCAGCGCCCCGGCATCGCAACGGGACGGGTCGCTGCGAGCAATTGGGGGCTCCGCGCCCCGCCCCGTTGCCGCACCGAGCCGAGCAGGCTCAAATGACCAACCGACTCTACTCATCTCTGGATGCCAAAAGGGGCTCAGGTCACTCGGCCCAATTTTCTACTGCCTGCCGTGAACGACTTACGGAGGCATTTCCCGCAGCTGTGCGCGGCCACGCGGCGGCAAGAGTTCTTTCGCTTCGACGACGTACTGGTGATGAACAATGACAAGACGCTCGGCGCCTGAGGGCCTCTATAAGTCAAGTCGCCGTCGCAACCACGATTTATCGACGGCGCGAGTGGTGTTCGACTATCTGGCGGACTCCATGCCGCCCTCATCAGCATTACGAGGTTCGCGCGAACGGCAGGACCTGTTGGGGAATGCCGCGCTCCTGCCAAAAGTCCAGCAGAAGCCGCTTGGCAGTCACGCTGAGCAACGGAATCGCGTTTCGATGAACGGAAAAAAATGGACGACGCTGTGCTCTGTTGTAACGAAGTTGCCGACGCACATCCTCATCGCCACTGTCTGTATCCCAGACTCCGCCAGTTTTAGTAGCCTGGTAGTCGATCCGTACACCCGTCTTGATGAGGTATCCAGAGTACGTAAAAAACTCCGTTAACCCTTCTTCGAGAAAGACAGAAGAGAATCGCCGGCCTTTCCGTTCAATGAAATTGAACATGTCCAGAACTTTTTGCCGCTCGAAACAGAAAGGAGTGTGCGTCGGTGGATAGGCTGCGATCAGTTTAGGATCCAAAGCCCAAAAGGACAGAACATTTTCAAGCGTCTTCCTCATCGGATGTAGGGTGTAATTTTCTAGGAAAGTCTTAAGGGTTCCGTCTGGCCTTTCGAAGAAATCTGAGGGTACCGGGTAACACAGATGATTCTTGGCGTCGAGAACCACATATCGCTCTGTTGAAATTCGCTTTGCCACTTCTAGCTTCAGTAGCTGCTGTATCTGCCAGCCCGCGATCTCGATCGGGGTTAGATCTCGCCGCCGAATGACGGTTACACACGCGTCTAGAGACCCGTAATGAGGTAAGACCGTATCGATGTTAAAGAGGTTCTCTTCAGAGGAGTTGTCTATAATTATAATACGTTCTACCATCTCGCGAGGTAAGAACATATCCATAGTACATGCTTGCAACGTCATCGCTGGATAATCATCTTCGTAGATTACGGTGACGAAGGTATACCGGGGCACCATTACCTCGCCAAATAGGTGTCATAATGGGTGCAGTCCATCGAGTTAGCAACGTTAGTGCTAAAAGCGCGAAGCCCACAGCCCGAACGGAATAGTGTATCAGACACCCATCGCCTTCCTGGACTGCCGATCGTGTTCTCTTCTTCGTAATCGGCGCTATGTCCAGTTTCTAGCACCTCATCCTCCAAAATCGGCGCCTCCTTTCGCAGGCTCACGCTTTCCGTATCATCCCCGCCCAGCTGGTGATACCTCTGCGAGCATTCGCCACTTCATTCAAGGATAGAGGACATGGCCCGCGCGAAGTTAATTGACACCAGCTCATCGCCAAGATCATCGGGGGCCGTGTTTACAATACCTCGATTGCTCCGCTGCGAGCGGATGTCGAGCTGATTCGTGCTGGCGAAGGGTTGCACCATCCCGTCGTCGCTCAAGCGTCGCCTTAGCCGGATGTTCGAGCGCTTGATCGGTAATCTTGTCATTCCCTGCGATGAGCTTCACCTGGTCCACGAGCGGGTGCATCTGCGCCGTTTGTTTACCTATCTCGGCGTCGATTGCGTGTTTGATGTGGGAGCAAACCGCGGCCAATACGCTAAGATGTTGCGCGATCATGTCGGGTATCGCGGGCCGATCGTCTCGTACGAGCCAATCCCCGAGTTGGCGGCTGAGCTGGGCACGCTTTCCTCGATCGATCCCGATTGGCACATCGTAGAGCTGGCGCTCGACCGGGAGGCCGGGCCGGCTATCTTCCATGTCATGGCCGACAGCCAGTTCAGCTCACTCCACCATCCGGCCATCGACCAGCCAGCCATCTTCACCGCCGGCAATTCGATCGCCCGCGAGGTGACCGTGATGCGCGCGACCATCGGGGCGGAGCTGCCGAAATGGCGAGACAGGCTGGGTTTCACCCGGCCGTTCCTGAAGATGGATACGCAGGGCAACGACTTCGCCGTGGTGCAAGGTGCCGGCGACGCCCTGGCGGCCTTCGTCGGGCTGCAAAGTGAACTGGCACTCCACAAGCTTTATGACGACTCCGTGGACTTTGCCGCCTGTATCGCTGCTTTCACCGCACGCGGTTTTGATCTCAGCGCCTTCGTGCCCAACAATGCGGGGCACTTCCCGGCGCTCTTTGAAATCGACTGCGTGATGTTCAATCGGACGGCGAAGCGGTTAGTCTCACTCGAGGAATCCGGTCCAGGATGCTGATTGGGTTCGTTGTTGGGTGATTGTAGTATAATGGTCGGCGCTGGGGTATGTTCGGGACAGTCAATTCACCGACGCAAGCCGGTCTTCGGCTGATCCCCAACTGACTCAACTGTGATGCATTGATAGGTTACCGGAGGTAATCATCCTCGAGATCGTTGGTCGGTCGGCGGATAGTGTACTGATCCTGCTTCAGTTGTTTCAGTGTCTGCTCGGAATTCGACTTTTTCACACGATTTGGCTGCATCTGCGGAATCGCCGCGCTGGCATGGCGCGCGAACGGGAGCAGCTAGGCCTGCCGCTCCCGTCAGACGCCGAGCTCCCCGCTGTGCTCATACAGATCCCGACTTTTAATGAAGGCGCGCTGGTGCGCCGAACACTCGCGGCAGCGATGGCTCTCGATTGGCCGCGTGACCGCCTGCAGGTCCAGGTACTCGACGACAGCACCAACGAGAGCGCGGAACTGGCGCAGCAAGCGGTCGTGGAGTTTCGTAGCAACGGTCTCGACGTGCTGCTGCTTCAACGAACAAATCGCGCGGGATTTAAGGCCGGAGCGCTCAAGGCCGGCCTGGAGCGTTCGTACCAGCCGTACATTGCTTTGTTCGACGTCGATTACATTCCGCCGGCCGATTTTCTGAGGCGGTGCATGCCGCCGCTGATCGCCGATCCCGATCTCGCCTTCGTTCAGGCGCGCTGCGATTTTCTGAACGCGGCGCAGAATCGTGTGACCCGCGCCCAGCAGGTGATGCTGGAGAGCCACTTCGCGGTCGAGCAGCCGGCGCGCAGCTGGGCCGGCCGCATTGTCCCATTCAACGGCACCTGCGGGATCTGGCGCCGCAGCGCAATTGAGACGGCTGGCGGGTGGCAGACCAACACCCTGACCGAGGATCTCGACCTCAGCTACCGCGCCCAGCTCGCGGGCTGGAGGGCGCTATACCTGTACACCGTCGGGGTGCCGGGTGAGCTTCCCGAGACGCTGCGCGTCTGGCGCAATCAGCAATTCCGCTGGAACAAGGGTTATGCACAGACCGCGCGTAAGCTTATCCCGCGTATCTGGCGCATGAAACTGCCGCTGGAGCGCAAGATTGAGGCCTTCCTGCATCTCGGCGGGCCGAGTTTCGCGGTCCTGAAAATCGCCGAAACCCCGCTATGGGCGACCGATATCGGGCTCGGCACGTGCTCCTGGGTCGTCTTGCTCCCGATTATGGCGTTCGGCCTCCTACAAGGGATCGCTGGATCGTTGGCGATAGCGTATATGAGCAAGAGTATTCTGCGGCCGTTGCGCGAAGACCCGGTAAACCGCGGATTCTGGGGACTCCTGGGGATCACAATATTTACGATCGGCATGCATTCTTATGCCGGCGCGACGACGACGCGAGGCGTGCTGCAAGCGCTGATCGGGCGCGATTCGGCTTTTGTGCGAACGCCGAAACGCGGCGCGCTCGTCGGCCCCGACAGCGCGGCGTCGCTGGGACGACCCCTCGAGGACCGGCCGCGCTCGGGCGCTCCGCGCCGACAGCCACTATCGCGAATGGTTCGTCGTTTCTCGAAACGTGCGCTCGGTTGATGGTCGATGCGGCGCTGCCGCATCCGCCTACCGCGCCCTCGCCGCGGTCTTGCAGTCAGGACGATATAGAGGAGTCCACCGTTCGTCTGTCGCGGTGGGCGAGCGCGGTGAATGTTAGCATGGTGTTGAGCAATGGGCTCCCTCGCTCGAACTGCGCTTCACCTGCGGCCTCGCGCGGCTGTGGGCACAGCACGGCGAGCGCGGCCGAAGGTGGGCTCCGACTAGGAATGACCGCTACGGGGTTAAGGCTGTTTCGAAAGATTTTCCATCGGGCTGAGCTGCCTACGGTGCTTACGGGCCTCGAAGCAATATATGCCGCCGGACGACGCTGCTCAAAAATTCAGATTATTGACTCCGCTCCCCGGATCACCTCGGCGGTGTTCGTTGTGCGAACTGGCCTTGAGCGGTACCTTCGCGCTAGGACAAGGGTGGACTGAGAATGATTTCAATCATCATACCCACATTCAATGAGGAAAAAGTCATCGAGTCGACGCTTCTCACCCTCACCTCCACTTTGACGCTCCCTCACGAAGTTATCGTTTCTGACGGCGGTAGTTTGAGCTACGGAAACCAGCCATTGGGCTCGTCCCGCACCCCGGCGGCGCGTCAGAACGATTTAGCGGATCAGCTTCCATTCTTTGCTGAACGTCCGGTCGCGGACTGCGAGAAAGACCATGTTGACCAGCCACATCGCGATCAATCGCGGGTGGCCGACCTGATGGGCGCGTCGGCCGCTGTGCAGCACACGAAGTTTTGGAGCGATCATCGTTCGGCCGATCCGGGAAAGACGGTGAAACATGTCGGCGTCTTCGAACGCGATCAGATCTGCACGGAACCCGCCCAGGCGAGCGAACGCCTCCCGCCGGATCATTTGAAATTCGCCGAAGGAAGCCCCTCGTTTCAATAGGTTATTGGCAACCCACAGCCCAAGGTTGGCGATGCTCGAGACGAGCTTGTCGCCAAGCGTCTCGTCCGCGGGAAACACACGCAGGTAGGCGGTCAGCCCGACCAACCCTGGGTCCCTCTCAAAATGAGCGAGCGCCTGTGCAAAGAACCGGTCCGGCTCTGGGATAACGCAGTCGGCATCAAGAA